>Ga0247835_1004598_pt1 | contig 11877 bp, 15 predicted proteins | sample LaCtaG_3_FD_189912 | JGI IMG/M metagenome (GOLD analysis project Ga0247835, IMG submission 189912) | Freshwater microbial communities from meromictic Lake La Cruz, Castile-La Mancha, Spain - LaCruzMarch2015_13.5m | ecosystem: Environmental > Aquatic > Freshwater > Lake | place: Spain: Castile-La... | reverse complement strand
GCATTTGAAGAAGTTGTAAACGATCTTGCAGCGTCTTCAGGTACGTCACTCGTTGGGCATATCCAGTCTGGTAGCGGGGCAGTAGCCCGCACAGTCCAAGCTAAATTGCGTGAGACAGTATCGGTCATGGACTTTGGTGCTGTCGGTGATGGGGTGACGGATGATACTGCTGCGGTTGCAGATGCTATTGCTGCGGTCAAAGCAGCAGGAGGCGGTGTTGTTAACTTTCCCGCAGGAAACTATTTGCTTGAAGGTGTTGCGGGTGCAGATGGAACTAAAAACGGAATTCTTATTCCGTTTACGCAAGTCTATCAAGAAACAGAACGTGTTTATTTAAAAGGCGAAGGCAGGTCTACAATTTTAAGCGCAGGTAGCAACAATATGTATCTTGTGCGCCTAAGCGATAACAATTGCAGAATTGATGGATTTACTTTTAACGCAAACGGAAAAACAAGTTGTACCGCTTTAGGTCTTGTTCCCGAAAATGTAACAACTAACGCTACCGTCGTTTATCAAACTTTTAACGTTGTTAACGATTTGTTTATTAACGGGTTTTTTAATGGTATTGTATTTTTATCTGGCGTACCTGTTCTTGGCGTAGATAGTGGTTGTTGGTATAACAATTTTTCAAACATACATATTTACTCATGTTTGCGTGGTATATATTTTCAAGGTATGTCTGGTCATTCTGGTAGCAATACACGAAACTTTTTTCAAGGCATCAGAATTGGTCAAGTTACAAACACAGGCATCCAAATTGATGACGGTTCAACCAACGTATTTGTTGGCGTTCACATGGAAGGCATCTTAACCGGTACATCACCTAGTTCTTCACCGACTGCGATAAGAATAGCTAATACGGGTCTTTCTGGTTTAGACAACAACTCAAACAAATTTTTTGGTTGCATACAAGAATCTTGTACGGTCAGCCTTAACAATGCTAACGCATCATCAGAATTTTATGGCTGCGAATTTCCAACTCCGTATTCAATGGTGTTGACCGCAAATCCTAAAATAATGATTGGTAGCGATTCAAGCATTACGCCGCAATTTTTGCCAGGTTACGTTTTTCAAAACGGATCGCAAATAGCAGGAATTCCAAACAATGTTTTAAACGCTACGGGCGCTGCAACTAATCTTTTAGAAGTTAATAGACAAACTGAGGTAACCGGGCCTGGTGGATCACCGTCGCTTTTTTCTTACGCTTATGATTACGAAGTAACGGGCGTTTACTTAGTAACAAGAGGCGGTTATGTAAATTCATCAAACTATGCAATGCGATCAAGCTATTGGTATGAAACTGTACAAGGTACGTTTGTTGAATCCGCAACCAAAATTTTAGACGTATCTGCTGGCGGAGTTACTTGGACATCTGATACTGTTGGTCGAACTGGCGGCGGCGTCGGCAATGTTTTCGTAAGCATAGAAGTGTCTAAAGCAGCCGCAATTTTTACGAATTGGGCAACTATTTCAAAGGTTGGTTAAAATGGCTGATAAAAAAATATCTCAGTTAACAGCAAGCACTACACCACTTGCGGGTACGGAAGTATTGCCCGTTGTGCAAAGCGGCGTAACAAAACAAGTGTCTGTTGCAAACTTAACTGCGGGTCGTGCGGTTTCAATGTTAAGTGCTGCGCTAACAGGTTCTAGCGAAACTTTGACTGCAAGCGGATTTAGATTAGGTCAAGGCACAGCTTTTGCAGGGGGACAAACTGAAGGCTATACGCTATCTACAACTCCCCTTGGACTAGGCACAACAGGTGCAGCAACTCTTAAGTTATACACGGGAAGTGTAGAGGCTGTATCAATTGACACTAGCCAAAACGTAAAAGTTACCACAGGCAATCTCGTCATCGGCACAGCAGGCAAAGGCATCGACTTCTCTGCTGACCCAAGTGCTGCGGGGATGACAAGCGAGTTGTTGGATGACTATGAGGAAGGGACTTGGACGCCTACTGACGCAAGTGGCGCTGGTTTGACGTTTACGACTAGCAACACCAACTACACAAAAGTTGGCAACACTGTTTTTGTTACTGGCGTTGTGACATTTCCCGCAACAGCCGATGCTTCTGCGGCACAGATAGGCGGGTTGCCGTTTACCGCCAAAGCAAGCAGTAATGGTTTTTTCCCTGCGGTAAACAATGCTTCATTAAGCATAGTTGGAAACGTGGCTTCAGGAACAGCAACTTTTTACTTGGCTCAACCAGAAACTACAAACAACAGAACTAATGCAAATATGTCCACTTACCTAATTGCTTTTAGCGGTACTTATTTAGCCGCATAAGGATTAAAAATGGCACTTACAAAAGTCACATACACGATGATCCAAGGGTCAGTTGGTGTAGAAAACGTCGGCATAGGTGAAAATGTTTTTGATGCACTTACAACGGGCGAAAAAAACACTGCCTTTGGGTTTAACGCGCTTGCCGCAAATAGCACTGGTAATGGAAATACTGCGTTTGGTATTGGTGCGTTAGCAAACAACACAACAGCAGGTCAAAACACGGCTTTTGGTAGGTTTGCGTTAACAAACAACACGGTTGGATTTGAAAACGTAGCCCTTGGAACCGCTGCCTTAAGTGGTAATACAACAGGAAACATCAACGTAGCTATTGGCCGCAGTGCATTGCAGCGAAACACCACAGGCAGTGAAAACGTTGCCATTGGCACAGACGCAATGGGAAAAAGTGTAGCACCCGGCGTAAATACAGGCGATGGGAACGTGGCGATTGGTCGAAATTGTTTAGAGGACAATACAACCGGGACTTCTAATGCTGCCGTAGGTCGCTCCGCACTTGCAAGCAACACAACGGGCAACACAAATACGGCAATGGGGCAATCTGCTCTTGTTTTTAACACCACTGGTTCAGATAACGTTTCAGTCGGCGCAAATAGTTCGTTTGCGATGATTAGCGGCGTTGCAAACGTGGCGGTTGGCGCATCGGCACTTTTGGCAGCCACAAACGATAGAAACACCGCTATTGGTAACGCCGCGCTATCTGTAACAACTACTGGCACAAACGTAATTGGTATTGGTGACAATGTTCAAGCTACAAGCGCAACAACTTCTAACGAAGCAACTATTGGCAATAACTCCATCAACAATTTCCGTATCCCTGGTATTGGCTTTTCAGCTATTGCTGGCACTATTACCTTTAATGGGGTAAAAATATTGGTAGGACTTGGTTCACCAGAAGGTGTACAAGCGGCTCCAGTAGGTAGCTTGTTTCTTAGAACTGATGGCGGCGCAGGCTCTACGCTATATATTAAAGAATCTGGAACTGGAAATACAGGGTGGGTGTCTAAATGAAAATATATCGTGATAAAAATGGTGTTTGTATAAACATTGGTGATTGGGATTACGACATTGATAGCGCAGGAGAACAGCGCAACCCGTTACCAATTGACGCAATAGAAGATGATGCCGAAACGGTAATTGGATGGGATGGCGGTTTGTATTTAGCAGACGATCCAAAAGCAGTTAAATTTTGATTTCAACCGGAGGTTGTTATGGCTATTACTAAAGAAATGATTGTTGATCGCATCGAAGTTATTGAGAACGGATGCGTTCAAGTACGAACTCGTACATCCATCATGGAAGATGGTGAACAGATCAGCGGATCGTTTCATCGTCACGTTGTCGCTCCAGGCGATGATTACAGCGCAGAAGCGGATCGTGTTCAGGCTATCTGTGCTGCAACGCACACAGCGGATGTTGTAATTGCATACCAAGCAGCTCAAGCTGCACAAGGAGTTTGAGATGGCTACTGTCTCTCCTGTAGTTGACTTCGTGCCCGCGCAAGCTGCCAAGGTGCCGCGCGTATCGTGGGATGGCATCGTAACGGGTGACACTATTAACGCATTACCCATCGCTGCGCAAGCTGCTATCGCTGGAGCTGTCCAGTTCAGCGGTACGTTTGGGGGTGCAACAATTGGGTTGCAAGTCTCTAACGATGGCACCACATATTTTGATATAAGAGACTTGGGGGGCACCGTGGTTAGCGCAACTGCTGTGGGGCTGTTCGAGTTTACGACTGCGGCTATGTTTATCCGCCCGGTTATTGCCGGTGGCGCAGCCAACTCTATAAATGTTAAACTTATGTTGCGGGGCTAATCAACATGAACATCGCGATTCTTATGCGTAGGGTACGAAGGCAGACCTCTGCGCTCCTTAACAACCTGTTGCAGGAAAGCGGTGACGATTTGCTTCAGGAAGATGGTACATACATTTTGTTGGAGTAGGTTGGGATGAACGAGAATCGCGAAATTACTCATGCAGATATTTACGGACGCCTTCTACACCTTGAAGATAAAGTAGATAAGCTTGACGCAAAGACAACTGACGTTGTTACGGCGTTTAATTCTGCAAAGGGCGCTTTTATTGTGTTGGAATTTCTGGGGCGATTAGCTAAACCGATCCTCTGGATTGTAGGTGTGGGTGCAGCGATTGCTGCGATTTTTGAAACTTGGAAATGGCGATAGGAGTTTATTATGATGAACAAACCAATGAAGGCCGCAGCTAAACCAATGAAGGGTGCAGCTAAACCAATGAAGGGTGCAGCTAAACCAATGTCGTATCAAAAAGGTGGTATGGTTTTTAAAACCTGTTCTAGCTGCCCCAACCCTGCCAAGTGCAAGGCGATGGGCAAGTGCATGACCAAAGGTAAGAAGTAACATGGATCCGATCACCATCCTTGCAGCACTTGGCCCACTTGCTGTAGACTTAGGGAAATCCCTAATCGGGCGATTCATCCAATCTGACGTATACAAGCCCACCAACGTAGGTGAGTATGTGCAGATGCGTAACGTCGATTTAGAGATGTTTAAAGCGATGAATAACGCAGGTGCTGGTGGTAGCACCTATCCGTGGGTTGAGGCGATTGTGCGGCTTATGCGCCCTTCCGTTGCGGCTATTGCGTTGGGTACTTGGTCGTTCATGATGGTGACAGGTCAAGATAACCCTGCGGTTAACAACTTTGCCTCGGCTGTTGGGTTCTACTTGTTCGGTGATCGCACACTTTTTTACGCGCAGAAAAAATGACTTACAAACTATCCAAACGCAGCCTTGATAATCTCGAAGGTGTACACCCATCACTTGTTGCGGTGGTTAAACGAGCGATTGAGATTACCAGTCAAGACTTCGTAGTAATCGAAGGTGTACGCACACAGGCTAGGCAAGATGAACTCTGGGCGCAGGGCAGAACTAAACCCGGCCCGGTTGTTACGTGGACTAAGGACGCATCCTCTCACGGCATTGGCTCTGATGGTTATGGTCATGCGGTAGACATCTGCCCTTATCCGGTCGATTGGAATGACTTAAAGAAGTTTGACGCCATTGCATTGGCTATGTTCTCCGCAGCGTCTGAGGTTGGTGTACGTCTGCGCTGGGGTGCGGATTGGGACAGGGATGGTAAACCCCGTGAACGAGGGGAGTCCGACTCCCCTCATTTTGAACTTGTATAACAATGTTTTACATCCGCCGCGTGGATGGTCTTAAAGACAACCAAGCGGCATTACTACATTGGTTACAGTTAAAGACACTTTCCGGTGACACGCCACTTGCTACAAATGTAGGCTGGTGGTGGATAGTTTACCAAGATGACAGACCAATAGGTTTTTGCAGTCTGCGCAATTCAGCGCAATGGGGTGATGCAGTATATCTTTGCCGAGCAGGAATACTCCCCAAATATCGTGGCAAAGGGTTACAAAAACGGCTTATACGAGTGCGTGAACGCCATGCCAAGCGTTTAAAAATGAATTGGCTAATCTCAGATACATACAACAACCCTGCGTCTGCCAACTCGCTGATCGCTTGTGGCTTCCGAATGTTCATCCCCACTAAAAAATGGGGCGCTGAAGAAACGTGCTACTGGAAAAAACGGTTATGAAGTTAGACCCAAAACTTAAGGAGTTTGGCAATGCGTTGCAAGCAGAGCGTTTGGATGCGGTAAACAAATATGGATCAAATCGTGCTGCGGCTAAAGCTCTTGGCATTGCACCGACTTCTATTCATCAGTCATTACAAATTCTCAGACGAAACGCAGCATTGCAAGGCTACTCGCCTGAGCATGATATGACACGCACCGTCCCTGATGGATTTAGGGTAAACGGAGTATCGACTTACTATAATGCCGAGGGCAAGGCATCAGGGCAATGGGTCAAATCAAGCGCAGACGAAAAGCGGCGCATTGAGATTATTAAAGAAACGTTTGAGGCGATGGCAGACGAGTTACCAAGGCTTGAGCCATCTGTATCGCAAAATATACATATTGACGCTTTATGTAATCTTTATGTTATGACAGATTGCCACGTTGGAATGTTGGCTTGGCACAAGGAAGGCGGCGCAGATTGGGATTTAAAGATTGCTGAAAAGACGCTTACGGGCTGCTTTGAGCAGATGGTTAAGTCCTCGCTCCCCGCAAATACAGGATTTGTGTGTCAGTTGGGTGACTGGTTGCACTTTGATGGTATGACAGCCGTTACGCCTACGGGCGGTCATAACCTTGATGCTGATGGGCGGTTCTCTAAAATCGTCCAAGCAAGCATACGCATATTGCGTAGGCTAGTTGATTTTGCTTTGGTGCATCATAATATTGTCATAGTGCTGATGGCTGAAGGCAATCATGATTTAGTCAGTAGTATATGGCTAAGATCAATGTTTAAAGCATTATATGAAAATGATCCAAGGGTACACGTTATTGACTCAGAATTGCCTTACTACGTCTATCGACACGGCGAAATTATGTTAGCTTTCCATCACGGTCATTTAAACAAAAACGACAGACTTCCTTTACTGTTTGCAGCACAATTTGCAGAGGAATGGGGAGTGACTAAAAAACGCTATTGCCACACAGGACATAGGCATCACGTTGAGGAAAAAGAACATTCTGGAATGACTGTAGTGCAGCACCCAACTTTAGCCGCTAGGGACGCTTATGCAGCCCGTGGAGGCTGGCTTGCCGAACGTCAAGTAAGTGCAATAACGTACCATAAAGCGTACGGGCAAGTTAGTAAAATTACAGTCATTCCAGAAATGTTAGCGTAATATGTGGTTATACATTTACAATTGACACTTTAAAAGTAATAAGTTAGACTTTTTTCACTCTGAACTGGTATGAATATGGCTGGCGTAAAAATCGTAGGCTTTCTGGGTACGGCTCCAAAGATTTCTCCGGAGCTGCTGCCCAATACTGCGGCGCAGATTGCAACGAACTGCAAACTGTACTCAGGCGATCTGCTGCCCTACCCCCAGCCTGTCATCGTGGCAAACACTGGACGTACGGGTGTAATCAAAACGCTGTTCGCATTACGCGACCCTGATACGGACGAGAAGAAGTGGCTCTCGTGGACAACCGATGTGGATATTGCCATCGCCTCCAAAACCGATCGGGATGAGCAGCGTTTTTATTACACCGGAGACGGTACGCCCAAGGTTAGTAACTATGAATTGGCGACTACTGGGGCAGCTCCATACCCTGCGACGTACTATGATCTCGGGCTACCTATTCCCGACGACAGTCTTAAACTTACTACGGTAGCCACAGCCTTTACATCCAAGACGACTACCAGTTACGCACGTGATACAGCAAACATCGCGACTATCGTGACCAGTGCTGCGCATGACTTGCGCTCGGGCAACTTCATCTCGATTACTGGGTTTACTTTTATTTCGGGAACCTACAATCAACCCGGTGGCACAACGGTCACAGTAACAATCAACAATCACGGGCTAAACAACGGTGCGTCTGTATCGCTTGACTTTACTTCGGGCACAACCGCTGACGGATTTTATACAGTTACTAATGCAACGACTAACGCATTTGAAATTACCGTTGCAGTTGCAGCAACCACCAATGGAAACGTCAACCTAGACATCCGAGGGTTTAACGCAACCAACGTCGAGTGTACGGTGGTTAACTCTACGACCTTTACATACTTCAGCCCCGGGGTGCAGTTCACAACGTCTACATCTTCCGCCGGTAAGATTGATCTCGGTGGCCAAACACAGGCACGTTCATATGTGTTTACATGGATGACCCCGTGGGATGAGGAGTCAATTGCCTCAGTCCCGTCTGACAATCTGTACATCAAAGAAGGTGTAACGGTTACAGTCTCTAGTATCCCCACGGTTAAACCTACTGGCAACAACTTTGTGCGTGGTGTGCGGCTCTATCGCACATTGCCTTCAGCCTCCGGCACGGAATACTTCCGACTCAATACCTTGTGGTTCCCCACTGGCTTGACAACTGTACAACGCACAGCCAACGTCTCGCGCGTCACGTTAATCTTCCCGCATAACCTAGACTTCGATGAGCGCTTTAAGATTAGTGGCTGCTCAGTGGCGTCCTTTGACATTACTGGCGGTATAGTTACTGACATCCTTGACGACTACACATTTGAGTATGCGCAAACCGCAGGAGATGTGGCAAGTACTACAGTCACAACCGGTACGCTATACCACGATGTCTCAGAGAACCCACCGACTTCAGCAGCACGTTATTGGGGCGATGGTTCCTACGACTTCATAGATGACTACGACTCGCGTAACCTTTTCGATATTCTTGGTTCGGACAACTACGATCCTCCACCTGAAGATATGGTGGGACTTACTGCGGTGCAAAATAATATCCTTGTAGGCTTCGTGGGTAATGAACTATACTTTTCCGAGCCGGGGCGTCCTCACGCTTGGCCAGCCGCATACGCAGTTACGCTAGAGCACAACATCGTGGGTGTTACCTCGATCAGCGGCTCCATGCTTGTTGTGACTGACTCCTATCCATACCTTGTGTCAGGTTCTGATCCGGCTAACGGTATGGCAACCGCACGTATTGATGCGAACTTTCCATGCCTGAATCGAAACAGTATGGTAACGATGGGATACGGGGTTGTGTACTCCACACACGATGGGCTTGCGGTGTATTCAGCATCGAGCGGCCCCGGGATTATTACCAAGTTGTTATATAACAACGATACATGGCAGACAGATATTGACCCGAGCACGGTTGTGGCTGAGTACTACGGGGAGAATTACTTCGCCTCGCACTCCACTGGGGCGTTCGTGTTTGAACAAGACGCTAAAGTTGGTGGATTTTTTGTAGACTGTGACTACAGTTTCTCGGCTTCCTTCTACGATTCTATCGACGGTATCGTGTTCTATGTCAGTGGCACGAACGGTGATATTTTTCAGTGGGATGATCTTAGCCAACCGCCTGTCACCCAAGAGTGGAAGTCTAAAGTCATTATCACTAAAGACATGATTAACTTGGGCGCGGCGCGCGTGGTGGCTGATTATGCGTCGGTCACACAGACTTGGGATACCGAGGTGCAGCAGTGGAACTTAGCCCTGACAAACTGGGATAAGCCAGACGATATTACATTCAAGCTATGGGTAGATAAAGAGTTGGTGTTTACGACTGCGCTTAATAACAGCGGTACGTTTAGATTACCCACCGGCTACCGCACCGATACGTTTGAGGTCAGTGTCGAAGGTAATATCCGGGTGCGCGCGATCCACTTAGCTGAAACTCCACTTGGTTTGAGGGAGGTCTAATGGCACGAGGCCCACGTTTTACGTCGATTCCAAGCATCCCGCAGAGCGGGCTGACCGACTGGCAGTTCAATACATTGAACTCTATGAAGGAAAACATTGAGCTTTTAACCGGGGCTCGTGGTAGTAATAGTGCCACCCGTGCCGTAGTCACAGGTCAAATAGGGGTGCAACCTGCCCCCAGTCAATCAATGACACAGGTGACTGCAACCGGCGTTGGATATACAATTAGCGGCGTAACAGTACCAAGTCTTGACGATTATATAAAGCTGGCACAAAACGTCCAGTCGTTGGCCAACGATGTGGCTAACTTGCGTGGCACATTAAACGCGTTGATTAGTCAACTGAAAGGATAGTTATGAATAACCCGAACGATGCGTACACACCAAACACCACCTCGTTGGATTTGCCTCCGGCGCTTGCCAGTATTCTGAGTATGGGTAACACCAGTCAGGCACCTGCGCCTATGTCACCTGCACCCTCGCCGGGGTTAAGCTCTGGCATGATGGGGCAACAAGTGTTCTCCTACGAACAAGGCGGGATGGTTGGTATGGGCGGTATGCCAGAGCCGATGGGTATGCCCCCCGGTGGGATGCCAAGTAACAATACAATGATGCCTCCTCCCGGAGGCGTGGGTCTTGCGCCTGAAGGTCAGGGTACTCAGCAGATGACTCCGCAGATGTTGGAGATGCAAGTTAACCAGTTTGCCTCACAAAATCCGCAGCAAGTTGAAGGTATCCGTGTAGCGATTCAACAAGTTATGCAGTCGGGTGAGCTCACGCAGCAAGAACTTAACATGGTTGTGCAGTTAGCCACGGTTGCAGCACAAAACCCAGAGATGTACCCTTACGTTCGTAACTTTGCAATTCAGCAAGGTATTGCTACGGAGCAGGACTTACCTCCCGAGTACGACCAAGGGCTTGTCTTTGTGCTACTGCTTGCTGCGCGCGCTATGCAGCAGGACATGGGTGGGCAAGACATGATGTCTGGTGGTAGTCCCGCAATGACAGGAGCCGGTTCGGTTTCTACAGCACAAGTCTCAAGCGGTGCGCCCCCTTCGATGGCTAAGGGTGGTATGACTCCAGACTCCCGTAAAGCTGATGGCTCTGTCCTTATCAATGCCCACGAAGGGGAGTTTGTTATCCCTGCGAATGTGGTCAAGATGAAAGGTAAAGAGTTCTTCGATAACCTCGTTGAGAAATACAAGGAATCCTGATGTCTGCGATGACCATCGAGATGCTGACCCCAGAACGAGTCATTGAGTTATGGCTCGAACTGGAGCCTTTCTTTGAAGCGTCCTGTGCAAGCAATGAGATTGCTAAAGATGAACTTGACGCCAAGGATCTATACGTCCTTGCAGCTACTGGGATGGTCGCAGTCTTCGTGGGGTTCGAGGGTGGTAAACCATCCTGTGTTCTCGGTATCCAATTCAATACAACTAACGGCAAGAAGTGCGCCGATGTCGTAGCCCTAGCGGGTCGGGGGTTGATGAAATTCAAAGCGGCGTACTGGCGCGCTATACTCGATTGGCTCCGCGCCAACGAGGTAAAGTTCCTCGATGCGTATGCAACTGACAGACTAGCCAAGATTTACAAGACTAAATTCGGTTTCACTAAATCATGCTCGTATGTCAGGATGACATTACAAGGAGATTCAAAATGAGTAAAGGCGTAAAAATGGCAATCGGCGTAGCCGCGGCCATCGCAATTCCCTTCGCAGCCCCTGCCCTTGCGGGTATGATTGGTGCCTCAATGGGTATCACTGCTGCTTCGTTCGGTATGTCTGCTGCCGTAGGAGCCACACTTGGTTCAGCCGCAGTGGGTGCAACCCTAGGAGCGGCTAGTTCAGCAGTCCTTGGTCAGAACATCGGGCGAGGGGCGCTCATGGGGGGTATCGGTGGGGGTATTGGTGGGTTTGCTAGTGTGCCAGATGTTACGTCAGTAGCCGGGAGTGGTGCAAGCCTTCCCTCAATGGGCGGTGGTACAGGGCTAGTCGGTACACCAGATGTAACTTTTGGCGCGCAGTCTATCGGCGCTAATCTGGGTGGCGGTACGGGAGTAGTCGCTCCAACTGCAACAACTGGCACAGGTTTATCCTCCGGCTACGGCGGTGGTACAGGGTTAACGCTACCATCCATTGGATACAACTCACCTACGGCCACGTTTGCCACAGCACCTGCATCTACGTTTGCCACAGGTACAACTACTGGAGCGGGCGGCGGTACAGGCTTAACTTTACCTACTTCAACCGCTGCGTACACGCCTTCCGCCGGGCTAAGCGGTACGACTTCGGCAAGCCTTCCCTCAATGGGGGGTGGCACTGGCCTTACT
>Ga0247835_1004575_pt1 | contig 11930 bp, 7 predicted proteins | sample LaCtaG_3_FD_189912 | JGI IMG/M metagenome (GOLD analysis project Ga0247835, IMG submission 189912) | Freshwater microbial communities from meromictic Lake La Cruz, Castile-La Mancha, Spain - LaCruzMarch2015_13.5m | ecosystem: Environmental > Aquatic > Freshwater > Lake | place: Spain: Castile-La... | reverse complement strand
CCAACTCCACCAACACGTCTTCTGACCGCGCATCACTGGACCTTGAGGTGCAGCAGCGTATTGCTGAAATTGACCGTGTGGCCTCACAAACTCAGTTCAACGGACAAAACCTGCTGGATGGATCGTTTGGAAGTGCCGTTTTCCAAGTGGGTGCAAACGTCGGGCAAACAATTTCACTGGATTTGACCTCAAGCCAACGCACAACTAATCTCGGCCGTCGCGCCGATTACGTGGATGGCTTGAATGATGCTGCTAGTTCGTTTGACGGCGCCAAGGCTGTTGGAGCGCAGGGTGCTGGCGTAACTACCGCCGTATTTGTGGGGGATTTGGCAATAACTGTTGGAAGCAAGGCCGCAGTTACCGTCGACGCATCTGTAGCAGGCGCCGGAGATGGCCAAACAGAAGGCAGCGCGTATGCCAAGGTAGAAGCTATAAAGGCCGCGGGCATTGCAGGCCTTAAGGCAGAGGCAAACACTTCTATGACCATGTCCTATGTGACGACAACGGAAGCCTACGACCTTACGATCAATGGAACAGAGATTTTTAACGCTTCGGCCATTGGGCTTACCGGTGAGCAATGGGCCGCAGGTGTCAATCAAAACTCTGGTGCGACAGGTGTGACTGCAAGCTTTTCTGGAGGAAACGTTACTTTGTCGGCTGCAGATGGCAGGGATATCGCCGTAACCGGTCAGACCTTAGCGCAAGGTCTTACTGCGACGATCGATGGGAAAAACAACACAACCAATTTGGCCCTTGATCCAACCACTGCTGCATTTACTGCCGTTGGAACAATCAGGTTGTCTTCAAATGAGCGGATCGAACTGGCTGGAGCAGATGCTGTAGTTGCCGGTTTTGTTGCAGGCGGACTGGCACTTGGAAGCAGTGCATTGAACAGCTCATCAGTAACCAGCGTAGCCAACGCCAACAGTACGATTGAGACAGTTGACGCTGCTCTTGCTGGTGTTAGCACCCTGCGCAGCACCTTTGGTGCTATTCAAAATCGTTTTGATTCTGTGACGGCTAACTTGGCGACATCGGCAGAAAACCTGACTGCATCACGCTCGCGTATTCAGGATGCTGACTTTGCGGTTGAAACCGCCAACCTGTCCCGCTCGCAGATTCTGCAGCAGGCTGGTACGGCGATGGTGGCTCAGGCCAACCAGTTGCCACAAGGTGTGTTGGCCCTGCTGCGGTAAGCAAACTCAGGTCTGAAGTGAACCCGGAGTATGGGTTCACTTCAGGACTTCAATCAAAAAAGCGACGACAGTCTGACTGTTGTCGCTTTTTTCATGCCTGAAATTTATGCCAAATATGGCTGCAGCCCCCGTTGCATATGCGTAAGCAGCTATTATTTCAATAGCAAAAAATGTTTGTTCAGCTTCGCTGCTGTGAACAGCTGTTGTTCGCAGCGACTAAGCAAATGGCTAGAAAAATAGCATATATATTCGTATTTATATGAATGCGCTGTTATTTGCATCATGTCTAAACGCTCCGCAGCTATCGATTCCATTCCCCCCGCAGTGCTGAACCATTTGCGCGTGCTGGGTGAAAATTTGGCGGTGGCGCGCAAGCGCAGACGGGAGTCGCGCAAAGTCTGGTCGCAGCGTATTGGTGTGTCCAAGCCCACCCTTATGCGCATGGAAAAAGGAGACCCCAGCGTTTCTTTTGGAGTGTTTGCCACGGCGCTGTGGCTCATGGGCTGCGCGAGAGCAATCCCCGATCTGGCAGCGCCAGAGCACGATTTGGGTGCCTTGGATGCTGCGGTGCGCGCGGCCAAGTTGCGCTCCGCGCGCAAACCGGCGTCCATTGAGTGAAGACATGCCACTGTTCGGGTTGAGGCAGTGGCGGCAGTCGCGGTCCAGATTGACCGCCCGTTTCTGGCGAAGCAGCGGCAGACATTTGCTTAGCGCTGCGGGTAAAGCTGGGAAGAGTGGGGTGAATAGCCGCCTTTTTGGCGTTTAACTTCTTCTGGGATTTGCCGATGTCATCATTGGGGTTGCTTTGTGTTCTGGCACAAGGGCGCCCAAAATGAACGGGTATTGCAGACCTTATGGGCAGTTAGTTCGTGAGGTGCTTGGCGATAATCTTTGTTGTTCGGTTCACCTAGGAGCTCACCATGGCTAGCATTTCATCTACCGGTATTGGCAGCGGGCTTGATGTCACCAGCATCATCACCCAACTGGTGGCGCTGGAGAAGCAGCCGCTGAAGTCTCTTGAGCTGAAAGCGACCAACGTCAGCGGCCAAATTTCTGCCATGGGGGACATTAAGTCTCAGTTCGCCGGGCTCACCGACGTGGCCACCCGCCTGTCAACCGCCACAGCGTGGGCTGCGCGCAATGCCAGCTCAAGCAATACCAGCGCGGCCACTATTGCTGTGACCAACGCGGCGGCGGCCACCTCTTTTACGCTGGATGTTGATGCTTTGGCGCAAAAACAATCCGTATCGTCGGCGGCCGTTACAGCGGGCTCCTATGTAGGGGCTGGGACCATCACTTTTCGTCTGGGAACCTGGAGCGGTGTTTCCACGAATGCAGGTGCGGACAACACGGGTGTTGCCGCCGCTGATGCCGCGCTGCCAGTCGCCCAAGCCGCTTTGGTGACTGCGCAAACCAACCTTACCAACGCAAATACCGCGTTGACCGATGCCAACACCGCGCTTGGCACCGCAGATGCTGACTTGGCAACAGCGCTTGGGGATTCCGCTGCAGCAAACGGGGTGGCTCTTGCTGCTACAAGCACTTACAACGGTGCTGTGGTGGCTTCCAATGCGGCTGAAGCCCTGCGGGTGTCCGAAGGCGCGTTGACGACCGCCAACGCTACGTCGGTAAGTACAGCAGCAACCGCACTGGCCGCACAAACTTCTTTGGACAATGCCACAGCTGCCGCGCCCGCCGCAATTGCAGCGGCGCAGGCTGACTACGATGCCGCCGACGCAACGCTTGCCAGTGCCGGTGCGAGTGCGGCTACAGCCCTGTCGGACTCAAATACTGCGAATGCGACATGGACGATCGCGTCCAATGCGGTCACTTCCTCTAATGCGACTTTGACGGCGGCCAATTCGACGTTGTCCACCGCGACGTCGGGGCTGTCCACCGCCAATGGGGTCTTGACGGCTGCAAATACGCAATTTGCGCTGGCTGCTGCGGCAAATACTGCGTCTGACGCAGCCACCGCCGCGCTACAGGATGACCAGACGGCGAGTAATGACCTACAAACTTATGCAACCGCCTATGCCGCTTCACTTCCAGCTCCACTCGTAACTACTAAAGACGCGTTGCAGACCTATGCAACAAATTACGCAACTTGGGTGGCCTCTATTGCAGCCAATGACCATGTCACTGCGGGTTTGCAGACGGATGAAAGCAATGCCCGTGCTGCAATGTTGAGTGCCCGCAGCGCACTGGCAACTGCGGACCCCACCGTGGGAGCTGCCGCGGACGCAATCACCGCACCCGCAGATGCCACCAACTCATCTCTGCTCAAGGGTCAGGCGATTGACGCGGCCACGTCGGCCGGTACCACCCCCGCGTTGGCAGCGAGCGCCAAGGCAACCGCGCTGGCAGCGCAAGCCACCGCTGTGGCGGATGTCGCAACCGCTACCAGCACCTATAACAGCGCTGTATCTGCGCAATCGGTGGCTGTGGCTGCGGTTGCCACGGCCAATGCAGACTTGTCCACGGCTACGTCCGATAAATCCGCCAAGGCAGCTGTGCTGGTGGCTGCAAATGCGGCAGTAACTGCTGCCACTACGGATAGAAACGACAAAGCGGCGGTGCTGGCATCCGCAAACGGGGCAGTTGCAGCAGCAACCGTTACGCGGGATGGCGCCAACGCTACAGCAGTCGCCGCGGCCGCTTCCGCGGCTACGGCGCAAACCGATCGGGACACAGCCACAGCAAATGCCGGGACTGCAAGCGCAGCTGTCACAAGCGCAAACGGCGACAAGTTGGTGGCTGACGCGGATGCCTCCGCTAAAGCTGCAGTCTTGGCAACCGCCACAAGCGACCGTGCCACCGCCTTTGCAACCGTTAGCACCGCTACGACCACTGTGTCTAACGCGACTACTGCGGTGACGAATGCCACCACTGCGGTGACGAATGCCACCAACGGGATTACCACGTCCCGTCCTACGTTTACTGCAGCATCGGGCAGCGCTGACTTTGCCATTACGGCCACCGCAACCGATACGGTCGCCACGTTGGCTGCAAAAATCAATGCCGCGGGTGCCGGTGTGGTGGCGACAGCCTTTTTTGACGGTGCCCAAGACCGTTTGCAATTAACTTCGAAAGACTCGGGCAAAGATGCGGGCTTCAGGCTGCAGGTGGCCGACACGGGCGATAGCGTTAACAACGACAACAACGGCTTGTCGCGCATGGCCTATGACCCCGGTAGCAGTGCCTATGGCATGGCCAGTTCAGGTATTCCAGCAACCTATGGCTCTGATGCAAGGGCGCGTATTAACGGCTTGACAGTTACATCCAAAACCAACACGTTGGCGGGCAATATGGCCGGTGTGACGATTGACCTGAAGGCGGTGACAACTTCCAGTGCGACGATGTCCATCAGCGAAGACGTGACCTTGGCCGTTAAAAACGTGAACGACTTCGTAACCGCCTACAACACCCTGAACAAAACTTTGGCTGACCTGACCAAGTACGACGCAGGAACCAAAACAGCGTCCTTGTTCCAGGCCGACTCCAGCATCCTGGGGCTGCAAAGCGTCTTGCGCAACATGCTGGGGTCGATTAGCACGGGTGGCAGCTACAGCCGGCTTTCCGATGTGGGTATTGAGCGCCAGTTGGATGGCTCTTTGAAGATGAATACCTCTAGGCTGAGCACTGCCGCCAACAATGGCACCGAGCTGCAAAAGCTCTTCACCACCAACAACAGCAACACGCAGACCAACGGGTTTGCAATGAAGTTTGCGGCACTGGGCAACGGGCTTTTGGCCTCCGGTGGTGCCGTTACCAACAAGTCAAAGGCCTTGAGCGACGCTTTGGCCCGAAATGCCAAGGACCAAACCAAAGTCAACGACCGGGCCGCTGCAACAGAGGCGCGCCTGCGTAAAACCTACACTGCGCTGGACACCAAGATGGCTGGCCTGACTGCGTTGAACAGCTATGTCGCGCAGCAGGTCGCTACCTGGAATAAGTCTACAAGCTGATTTTAGTAGTCAAATCGTGCTCTAGCCCAATAGCAGTATGCGCAGGCAGCTACTAAATTCATAGCGTCTTAATGCTTTTGCACTATTATTTTTGTTGTAAAAACCTTGATTTTGCCAACCGGCTGCCGATAACTAAAGCATCTCCATAAGGAATTGCACCATGTTTACCTCAGTCAGCTCCCGCTCAGCCTCTGCCTACAAAAGGGCCAGTGTCGATGCTAGCGTTGACATGGCGGACCCACACCAGTTGGTCACGCTGTTGTTTGAAGCCTTGAATCGCCACCTGGGCGCTGCAAAGCTATTTATGCAGGCCGGTGACATTGCGGGCAAATGCAAACAGATCGGCGCTGCCATGCGAATCTTGGAAGAGGGGCTGATTGCGCCCCTGGACATGGAAAAGGGTGGCGAGTTGGCCAAGAATTTGAAAAGTCTGTATGACTACTGCGTTACCCGCTTAATCATGGCGAATGCCAAAAATGACGCCACGCTGCTGGACGAGGTGGTGCACTTGATAGCACCAGTCGCCAGCGGTTGGAAGCAAATCAGCGGGCAAGGTCCTGCGTACCTGAAATCAGTATGAACATCAGGAACTACGCCATGTCTGAAATACTGATTGATTACTACAAAGCCATTGAGGACAGCAGCGTCAAGATGTTAGAGGCCGCCAAGGTTGAGGATTGGGATGGCGTGGTGCGCTTTGAAGGTGCCTGTGCAGTCCTCATAGAGCAGCTGCGCCACCGGGCCCGCACGGAAGAGCTAGACGCCACCAGCAGGGTCGAAAAGGCCCGCATCATGCGGCGCATTCTGAATAACGATGCCCAAATTCGTTATCTCGCGGAGCCTTGGCTAGCCCACTTTGACCACAAGTTTGAGGGCCAAAGCGCTCTGCTGCATTGATTGCAGTAGCTCTGCGGTAGGTTTCTTTGATTTAAAGCGCAGCCACAAGCTCTTGTAGCCTGGTTTCCAGATCGCGAACAAACAAAGGGGTGTCAAACAAGACACCGCTTTCGTGCACCACCGCAAGGTGGTCACGTAAACGTTTGCAGTCTTGCGGATGGGTGGCTAGTGCAACGGCCTTTTCCTCGTAGTCCGTAAGGTTGTAGGTAATCAACTCTTCCAGTTTGGCCGCCGTGAGCAAGGCGCCCGCCATTCTTGACGCAAAAGAGCGCCCCGTGTAGGTGAGTACCGGCAGTCCCATCCACAGTGCATCGTTGGCGGTAGTGCCTGCATTAAAGGGGAATGTGTCCAAGAACAGGTCGACCACCGCGTAGCGGGCCAAATAGTCTTCTGGCGATACTCGGGCAGCAAAAACAAGTCGGCTTTTGTCGATACCTTGTGCCTGTGCTTCGCGGACCAGGTTGGTCTCCGCCCAAGGGTTGTCGGATAACAACAACAGCACGCTGCCGGGCGCGCGGTGCAAGATGCGCATCCACACCGCAAACATCTCTGGTGTGTATTTGTAGTTGTTGTTCAACGAGCAAAACACAAAACCGGTTGCCGGCAACCCACAGCTTTCACGGGTGGGGATTGGGCCGATGGGGCGATTGCGGTCGCTCACTTGGTACACGTCGGGCATGTACAAGGGGGTTTCTGAGTAAAACGGGGCTTCAGATTCGGGAATCAAAAATTTGTCGGCGATGACGTAGTCAATCGACGGCAGGCCCGTGGTGGCGGGTAGCCCCAGATAAGTGATTTGAATTGGGGCTGGGCGGTAGGCCAGCAAGTTGGCCCGCGCCCCTGCGGTTTGACCCTGCAAGTCCACCAGAATGTCGATCTCAGCTTCTCGGATGAGTTTGGCCGCCGCTTCGTCAGACATTTTGTCGATGCGCACAAAGTGGTCCATCGCCCCAATCACCCGCTGGCGCAGGCCTGACCCGTCCTCGGGGCTCCAGCAGTAGCCGTAAACTTCAAAGTGCTCCCGGTCGTGCAGCTCATAGAGTTGGGCCGTCAGCATGGACACCGGGTGCAGTGAGAAGTCGGACGAGACGTAGGCAATGCGCAGCTTGGTGTGGCCATAGCCTTTGGGGTTGGCTAGTTTGGGTACGTTGGAGACGACCTTTTTTTCTACAAACCGAAGTGCGGCATCCAGTTGTTGCACTGGGTCGTCAGAGACATTCATCATGGCCAACGCCGAGGTGGCCTTTTGCATTGCTTCCAGTGTTATGCCTGGAATCGGGGAGTACACCGGCCAAATGCATTGCTTTTGTCGCAGGTGGACCCAGTGGTGCAGTGCGTCGGGCTGGTTGGGTTCGATGGTCAAGCTTCGGGTCAACCAGCCCAGAGCGTCGTGCAGTTGCTTTTGACTCTCCAGTACCCTCCCCAGGTGGTTAAAGGCCATGAGGACCAATGGTTTGTTTTCAGCAGGTTCAGGTGAGGTGTTGGTGGCCACCCAGCGCCACTCGTCCAGGGCCTGGTCAATCCGCTTCATGCGCTCAAACAGGGAGCCCAAGTTCAGGCGCGGTTGGGAAAATGTGGGGTGTATCTCTATGGACTTGCGGTATGCGGCCTCGGCGCCGGCGAAGTCGTCTAGGTTGGAGAGCGTGACCCCAAGATTGAAGTATCCAGCGTACGCGTACGGAGACTGGTTGCGGCTCAGCCAAGTTTGATACAACACGGCAGCCAGCGGCGCTTTGCCTCTTGCCTCCATTTGATTGGCGCAGTCAATCAGCTGCGCAAATTCCAGTTGTCCGTGCCATGCACGTTGTAAAACATCGACAAAGTTTTCTTCAAAGGTTGCCACGTAAGCCCCATGGATTTGATGTTGACGCCGGATTACAGCAAGGAATAGGCCGTTTTAAGCACCTAAAACCGGGCCTAAAGGCCTGTATTTGAAACATAAACTGCGGACAGGTCCCCGTAGTATTCCATGTGCAAACCAGTCCGATCCATTTCCCATGTACAAAACAATACTTTACCTTGCCATTGTCTTGTTGAGCGCGTGTTCTCAAACGTCGGAATTTGTGCGTCCAACACCTCCCGTTCCTGCGGCGTGGCCGGCCAGTGCGGTCATTTTGGGGAAAGACGATGCAGTTAAGACGCACTGGAGGACCTTCTTTACTGACCCACGCTTGCAGTCCTTGATATCGACAGCACTGGAAAATAGCCGTGATCTGCGAATCGCTGTGGCTCGGGTGGAGGAGGCGAGGGCGCAATTTGGGGGGGCGCGTGCGGATCGGCTTCCGACCTTGAACTTTGGCTCTGACTCCAGTGCTTCAGTGTTGTCTGGAACTTATGAGATTGACTTCTGGGGTCGCGTTGCTGGCATGACGGAGTCAGCACGAACCAACTTTTTGGCCACTGAAGAAGCCCGGCGTGCAGTCCACCTTTCGCTCATTGCGGATGTGGCGAGCACTTATTTCACATTGCTTCAAGTGGACGAGCTCATTGCACTCACCCGTTCCACGGTTGAGTTGCGTGAGCAGTCCTTGGCGTTGATTCGCAAGGGGAGGGACTTGGGCGGAACCTACGACTTTGAAGTGCAGCAGTCGTATGGAATCTTGCAGTCAACGCGCGGAACCCTTGCTGGGCATGAGCATCAGCGTGCCGTAACGGCAAATAAACTGGATTTCTTGGTGGGGCAAGTTGCGAACGCGCTTCCAACGGGAAGAAATCTCGATGAGCAAGGTCTTGAGTTGGACATCGCCCCGGGCATACCGTCCGACGTGTTGCTGCTGCGTCCGGATGTGATGTCAGCTGAGCAGCGCCTGAAAGCCGCCCACGCGAATGTTGGCGTGGCACGCACCGCGTTCTTCCCCAAAATATCGCTGTCCACGGGGTATGGCGCTGCAACCCAGGCCCTAACTTCCTTGGCGGGGGGCGGTGCTTGGTATTTTGTCCCGGTTTTGTCTGCCATGCCTTTGTTTGACAACGGTCGCACAGCCTCCGGTGTTGATGCGGCAGAAGCCAGAAAGGTCATTGCAGTGGCTGAATATGAAAAGACCATTCAGCAAGCGTTTCGGGAGGTGGCTGATTTATTGTCTTTGCGCGCATCCTTGACCAGCCAGTTGCGTGCGTCAGTCGCCAACAGCAATGCCCAAGAGGTGCGATTGCAAATTGCGCAGGTGCGCCACCGTGCTGGCCTTGTCAGCTATTTGGAGGTGTTGGACGCACAGCGGGAGGTCTTTTCTGCACAGCAGGCTAGCACCCAGTTCCGGCGCGCGCAGCTCGAATCCGCTGCCCAGCTGTACAAGGCCTTGGGTGGTGGAGAGTCCAGGACTGAGGTGTCGAAATTATGAATGCAAAGAATACATCCCGGGAGAAGCGTGCATTCCTCACTACCTTGAAGTCGGCGCGATTGGGCATTGTTGAGGCCCAGTATGAGGTTGGCTTGATGTTTGCCAATGGCCTTGGGGTAAGCCAGAGCCTTGAGCAAGCATTGCATTGGATTCGCCAGGCTGCTGGCAAGGGGCTTGCAGCCGCCCAGTACCTTCTGGCTACGCGTTACGCCGGGGGTGTGGCCATTGAACAAGATGACCACCAAGCATTCCTCTGGTTTCAAAGAGCGGCGGAACAAGGGCACTCCAAAGCCCACTACAGACTTGGAAAGCTCCACGCAAAAGCACACCCGGAAGCGGCACATGGTTGTTTGCTGCGCGCCGCAGAACTGGGGCTGGCAGAGGCCCAAATGGCTGTTGGCAACGCGTTCGCCAAGGGCATTGCTGTTCAGAAGGATGATCACCAAACCCTGCATTGGTACCAAATTGCGGCTGACCAGGGTTTTGCTGCGGCGCAGTGTGCCCTGGCTGGTTTGTATGCGAATGGGCAGGGCGTGGCGAAGGATATTGAAACAGCACTGTTATGGTACCGAATGGCCGCCCGACAACATTGGCCTGCGGCAAAGGTGGCTATGGAGTTGCTTGACGCAAGCGGAGTAGGGCGATCTGGCACCCAGGGGCGCGCTCGGAGAAAGTCTGTTGCTGTTGAGCGCCGTGGTGATTCGCAGGACTGGATTAATGCCGCTGAGCATGGTGATGCTGACTGCAAATACCACTTGGGGGTGATGTTCGAATTGGGCTTGGGTGTCCCTCAGGACGACCAACAGGCACATGAGTGGTTCCTGTTGGCGGCAAAACAGGGGGACGTCAGAGCGCAGTTGTCTTTGGCAAAGGTGTACGAAGGTAGGGGCGAGAGTGTTGCGGTGGAATGGTATTTGCGTGCCGCTGAACAGGGCAGCGGTGAGGCGCAATTTGCGCTTGGCAGGCTCTATTCATCGGGGCAAGGCGCACAACAAGACCCTTTGCAGGGTGTTTCCTGGTTTTTCAAAGCGGCACAGAGCAAAGATCCGCGTGCTTCGCTGACCCTGGGTCACATATTTAGCGGTGATTTGGATGGTTTGGCGGTCGCAAGCTTCCGTGAAGCGGCGGATCAGGGTATTGCAGAGGCTCAATTTATCTTGGCACAGCGCTACGCCAGTGGGCAAGGGGTCAGCTTGAACTTGCATGCAGCATTTGATTGGTGCCGATTGGCCGCTGAGCAAGGCTACGCGCCCGCGGAGTGCGCGCTGGGCTCCAAATATTTGAGTGGCCGCGGTATTGCCATGGACATCAGACAAGCGCTGGCGTGGTTTCATAAGGCGGCCGAACAGGGCGACATAAAAGCGCAGTGGAACCTTGGGTCCATTTACGCCGGTGGCGGTGATGGCGTGAAGAAAGACCTCCGCAAAGCATTTGTATGGTGCCAACGGGCTGCTGACGGTGGCTTTGTTGCCGCTCAGGCGACGCTGGGGGTGTTGTTCGCACGGATTAAGAATATGGAGCAAGCGGTGCTGTGGTGGGGCAAGGCAGCGGACCTGGGTGACCCGGAGGCGCAATACAACTTGGCACTTATGTACAGCAAAGGGCAGGGTGTTGCGCTGGATATGGAGCGAGCCTTCTACTGGTTCGCCGAGGCTGCAAACCAAGGGGTTCCCAGCGCACAGTGTCGTTTAGGTTTGATGTACGCAACCGGGGAGGCCGTGGCCCTGGATCTCGTTGAAGCGCACAAGTGGTTCATTATTTCAGGGGATGGCGGCCTTGAGGCTGGACGTTCTAACAGTGTTCGGTCGGATGCCCAGTTGGGATTAATGCAGGTCGCCGAAGCCAAACGCCGTGCGAAAGAGTGGCTAAAGCGCCTGCCGCGCAATTGAATTGAATAGGCGAAGTTCAACTCCGGTTCGAGCGATCTTTGGACTTGGCCCCCATCTCATGTCTGGTCCTACGTCATTTTTGTTAGACGCTGAATAGTGCCTCATTCCCGGTGGTTTTGGCTTGTTTGGTCATGCGACTTGTGAGATAACGTCCATCCGTGTGTAAGGTGATTTAAGTGTATGCGTGTTGATTCTTCAAATTTGCGCTTAAGTTTTTAGAAGAAATGACGTTTAAACGATACGGCTCTACTCCGTAAGTGCTTGTTTTCGCGCCTTTACTGTCGGTTTTTGCCGTCAACGGACCTGTAAATTGATATTTGTCCGGGTGTGCTTGGTAGACAATTGACGGACTAGGTTTAAGAGAAGCACTATTTGTGTGCTGATGGTTAAGTTTTAGGGGTTAAAAAATGGCAGCTTCAAATTTCATTCTTGGTAGTACTACAGCCCAAATCGCGGCGATGACTACTTTGCAGTTGAGTTTTTTGTCAACGGATGATGTTGCTGCCCTAAGCACTTCCCAGATCGGGGCATTCACAACAAGCAATGTTTCACTGTTTTCTACCGATCAAGTGCAGGCACTGTCGAGCAGTGCGGTGTCCGCCCTAAAAACCACGCAGATAAAGGCGCTGTCCACCGATCAGG
>Ga0247835_1004573_pt1 | contig 11932 bp, 8 predicted proteins | sample LaCtaG_3_FD_189912 | JGI IMG/M metagenome (GOLD analysis project Ga0247835, IMG submission 189912) | Freshwater microbial communities from meromictic Lake La Cruz, Castile-La Mancha, Spain - LaCruzMarch2015_13.5m | ecosystem: Environmental > Aquatic > Freshwater > Lake | place: Spain: Castile-La... | reverse complement strand
CCCATTGGAAGTACCTTTGGTTGATGCTGGATAGAAGTTGGATGTGATCCGCACCGGACTGGAGTTCAGGGGGGCAGGATGTTGGCTTTGGTTCGTTGCTACTCCCCTGACTAAAGTCAAGGGGTTTCAAGATGTTAGATGTCCCCTGACTGAAGTTCAGGGGGTAAAAGATGATAGATGTGATTTGTATCTGAATTAAAACTCCATGTCTATTCAAACCACCACAGATTGCCTCAAATACCACAGATTGCCCCAGATTTTCACAGATTTTGATTTACAACAACTTAATCATCTGTGAAAACCTGAGCCAATCCGTGGTGAATAAAACCACCTACCGAGCCACCATCAACTTCCGCACCGCCTTCCCATCTTTACTCGCTATTGTAAGGGTGTACAACCCATTCGCGCAGGCGCCTAAATCCAGGTCCAGCACACCCGTTCCATCCCAATCCTGCCGCAGGATCAATTTTCCTTGTAAGTCATTGACCAACAATAAGTAAGATGCGGGTTTATCTTCCTGTACACGTACCTGCACCCGATCTGCTGTAGGATTGGGGAATACATCCCAATCAACCTGCAGCACTTTATCAGAAAACAAACCCACCAGCGGCGATCCGGTGTATTGAAACATGCGGGTAGGGTGAGCGAATTGTTGCCCCTCGCCGCCCCAGCCGGTACTGGCATCGAGGAAATTGATTGTGTAAATATTCTCTCCGCTACTGATTTGCTGCCATGTTTCACCTCGGTCGGGACTGATCCAAGTTTCGAAATCGCCGGTTAAGAGGCTGTTTTTGGCCGTTGTGAGCATGATATAGGAACTGTTGGGAATGTAACTTGCTCCGAAAACGCCGGTTTTGGGTCCGAGTGGGGTGATGTCAAGTAATTTCCAGGTTTTGCCCCCGTCGGAGGTGATGATGATGGGGGAGGTGTTGAAATCCAACACAATGAAGCCATAAAGGGCGATACCATTCAAGGTATCCGAAAAGCTAATACCTTCCAGATTGTTCAAGGGAGATTGATAAACTTCCCAGTGATATCCACGGTCGGCGCTTTTGTAAATACGACCGTAATTTGTTGTAAACCAAAGATTGTCTCCCATGGTTTGGCCATCAGTGGAAAATTCACTTAATAACGCATCTGGAATCAAGTTGTCAGCAAGGGCATTCCATGTATTTCCACCATCGGAAGTATGAAATACAAGGAATTCGTCAACATAAGTATCTCCAGTTATAATCCCGAAATTACTATCATAGAAGTTTAGGATATTTATGTAATTATCATTAAGGTTTGACGGAAGTGTTACTTCATTCCAACTTTGTCCATTGTTTGTGGACTTTAACATCTTGGCATTCGCAAACAGGTTGGTTGATCCGCCAATAAAAAAAGTGTTAGAATTTGGAGAAGAAATCGCTGTGGGATAGGCATAATCACCAAAATAGATGCTTTTTGACTGCCAATTACTCCCGCCATCAACGCTTTGAAAAAGAAACAAACTGTCTGTCTTAGGGTAACCTAAACCAGTATCATTGATTAGCATTTTATAACCAAGTGCAAATACATTTTCTTGGTCATGGGTTAGGATTTGCGAAACAGCGAATGTGTCATTTAGGCTAGGTTCAAAATTTGACCATTGACCTTTTAAGTTGGTTAAAGCCACTAAAATAGCCACAAAAATCAACATAGGTATTTTCATACGCACTTTATTTAGGTTTTGTTTATTAATTGTATTCAATCCACCACAGATTGCCCCAGATTTTCACAGATTATTGATTTAAAACAACTTAATCATCTGTGAATGCCTGGGGTAATCCGTGGTGAATAAAACCACCTACCGAGCCACCACCAATTTCCGCACCGCTTTACCTTCTTTACTCGCTAACGCGACAGCATACATTCCGTTCGAAAGCAAGCCTTCGTCTAGTATACTGGCAAGTTTGTACTCCGCCATCGTTTGAAGCCACACATTGTCTGTTATCACATCTATCATTTTGATAACCCTGATCTTCAGTCAGGCGTATCAAAGGCTCTCCACCCATCACATCTAACATCTTTGCAAAGAAATTTCACGCTTTCTTTCCATCCCATTGGAAGTACCTTTGGTTGATGCTGGATAGAAGTTGGATGTGATCCGCACCGGACTGGAGTTCAGGGGGGCAAGATGTTGGCCTTGGTTCGTTGCTACTCCCCTGACTAAAGTCAAGGGGTTTCAAGATGTTAGATGTCCCCTGACTGAAGTTCAGGGGGTAAAAGATGATAGATGTGATTCGTATCTGAATTAAAACTCCATGTCTATTCAAATCACCACAGATTGCCTCAAATTTTCACAGATTTTGATTTACAACAATTTAATCATCTGTGAAAACCTGAGCCAATCCGTGGCATTTACCCGCTTACCGCGCTACCACCAACTTCCGCACCGCCTTCCCATCTTTGCTCGCAAGTGTAACAGTGTACATCCCACTTGGACAAGAAGCCCCTAAATCCAGGTCCAAAACACCGATGCCATCCCAATCCTTCCGTAGGATCAATTTCCCTTGTAAGTCATTGACCAACAATAAGTAAGACGTAGGTTTGTCTTCCTGTACACGTACCTGCACCCGATCTGCTGTAGGATTGGGGAATACATCCCAATCGACCACCAGGGTTTTGTCTGAAAACAAACCCACCAGAGGCGACCCGGTGTATTGAAACATTCGGGTAGGGTGGGCGAGTTGTTGACCTTCGCCGCCCCAACCGGTACTGGCATCCTGGAAATTGATTGTGTAGATATTCTCTCCGCTGCTAATTTGTTGCCAGGTTTCGCCTCGGTCGGGACTGATCCAGGTAGCGAAATCGCCCGTAAGGAGGCTGTTTTTGGCCGTAGTCAGCATGATGTAGGAGCTATTGGGGATGTAACTGGCCCCGAAAATACCGGTTTTGGGTCCGAGTGGGGTGATGTCTAGGGTTTTCCAGGTTTGGCCGCCGTCGGAAGTGATGATGATGGGGGAGGTGTTAAAATCTAGGTTAATAAAGCCATAAAGGGCGATACCGTTCAAGGTGTCCGAAAAACTGACGCCTTCTAGATTGTTCAGGGTGGATTGATATACTTCCCAGTTGTAGCCACGGTCGGCGCTTTTGTAGATTCGACCGTAACTGGTGACAAACCAGATATAATCACCAATTGATTGGCTGGCTGATGAAAATTCATCAGAAATTGCATCTGGAATCTGGTTGTTTGGAATGATTGTCCATGAATTTCCACCGTCTTGGGTATGGTAGATTATAAACTCATCAGATTCAGGATCACCTGTAACAACGCCAATACTGTCGGTATAAAAATTTACCAGGTTGATGTAACTAGTAACCGGGTTGACTGGTGGCGTAATATCTTTCCAGGTTTGCCCATGATCCGATGTTTTAATAACTTTCCCGTTATTAAAGTTAACCAGTCCACTTATACACCAAACATTTTGTGTAGGTACTGATAATGAGGTGATTAATGATCTTTTTCCAAAAAACGCGACATTGTAATTCCACTCATCCCCGTTATTCGATGTCTCAAAAATATAGATGCTATCTGACTGGGGCAGACCTAGCTGATTATCATAAATTTTAGTTTTAAATCCCACCGCTAAAACTGAGTTGGGTTCCGTTATTTTAATGTCAGATACTGTAAATGTATCTTTTGAATTAGGAAAGTGTTTTAACCATTGACCGGTCAACTCATTTCCTAATGTAATTGAAAGCACGAAAGTCAAAAAGAGTGTTTTCATAATTTTAAAGTTTGAAAGAATAATCCTTACTAATTGTTAGTAACAAGAATTTTTCTTGATGAAAAAGAATCTTTTCTAATTTGACTTATTATGTAAAACCCATTTGGAAGGGTGTTTAAGTAAGTATTTAGTTTTATAATGCTGGTTTCTTGATTAATTTCATAAAGTAGTAACCCATCCATTGAGTAAATTCTAATATTGTCAAATGTGTCATTTGATTTTTCAGACTCAGATTTTTTAATTTCTGAATTGTTTTCATCTATCACAGAGGTGCTGTTTATGCTATGTTCAGATTTCGAAAATGTATTTGGCGAAAATAAAGTAAACTCAATATTATCTTTTTCTTCGAGTATATCAAGAACATTTATTTTATATTGGGTGTCTTCAACTTTACTTATTCTGATTTCAAGAAATCTATATCCTAGTCTTCTTGCAGATCCATACTGATAAATGAGACCAATTGAATCGCCATATTCTGTAAATAGTTTCGGCTGCTTTACTGGTGTTTCAGAGTAATACTTAGGCTTTACAAGATCTATTGTTATTTTTGGAAAATCTGAACCTTTATATTCATAATTAAGGTATCGTACCCTAAAATAATAAACTTGGTTCAGGTCTAACAGTTTTATCTTTCCAATACACATATTTGAAGAATTAAAATCAACAGTACACTCCGCATCCGGGTTTAAAACCTGACTACAAGTCTCAACCAAATTACCCAACGGATTATCCGAACTAATCACCAACTCCGTAATAATCGGAACAACAATAACGGGGGCATAAATCGCAGAAGGCTCCCCGGATACACACACCGCCGCAACCCGAAAATTATACGTCTCCCCAGGCTCCAATCCTTGCACTTCAAACTCGGTATCAAGGGTGGTGTCCGCATTGATTTGCGCGCCCGATGCATTGTACCAACTAACCAAGTAACCCGCTGCCCCAGGCACGGCATCCCAGGCCATGATGGCATAACTCGGACCGGTCTCTACCGCTTGCAGGTTGGTCGGGGCAGGTAAGTTACAGTCCGATATCACACTATTTGGTAATGAATGGGCAAATAAGGGTGAAAAATGGGTAAGAATGATGAAAAGAAAAATGTTTCGCATGGCATTTCTTTTTTTGTTGTGTTGTTGTTTGTTTTATTGTGCTGCAATATTATTGCACCGGCCAAACAAAAAAAATTACAAATTTCAGGAAGTTTTCCAAGCGACTACATAAATATGTTGAAATCTAACTTTTTAGAGACCCTTCGTACGCTGACACGGGACGAACTAAACTCCTTTATCGAGTTCGTTCCATGGGCACTGCATAAAGACCCCGTCAAGCGCGAAGAAGCAGTTAAATTGTTGGATATTTTGATCGTATATTTTCCAGAATTTAATCATCCGTCGCTGACTTCGAAGAAAATCTTTAAAAAAATGTTCCCCGATAAAGCGTACGTCGATCTCAAAATCGATAAGATTATGGGGAGTCTAACAAAATGCTTGCGCCTGCACTTTTTAACACTTCGGTACCTGGAGCCCGAAAACGAATTCAACCATCTGCTCGAAATCTGCCAGTTCCATAAAGAAAAAGGACTGTCGGCGCGATACCAACAGTCCTTTCGGCAACTGGAAAGTCTCTTTAGCCAAGACCAGCCGCATTCTTTAGATACGATCTATAAAAACTACTTACTTGAATATGAAAGGCTGGACTGGCTCAGCATCGCGAATGACCATAAATCGGACATCAATCTTGTCAATACGATGCTTGCCCTCCAGGAGTTTGCAGATGTAAACATGATGGATCTTCTCATCCGATATGCACTACAATTGAAATATGTCGCATTTGAGGTTCCCGCGCACATTCGCAGTAAAATTGAAGTGCTGCTCACCCAACCCTTGGTCACCCAAGACCCGCTGGTGCTAACCTACCACGCCATTTTTAAAATCTTTTATGCGCCCAAAGTAACCCGTGAGGATTTTAGTGCCTGCCTAACGCTTATTCGAGCCAATGAACGGGTCTTTGATTATGAAACCCTGTACACCCTGCATGTCAATCTTCGAAACCTCTGTATCATTCTGATCAATCAGGGCAATCGGTTGTTAAAATACACCCTGTTCGAACTCCAAAAGCAAAGTATCGCATCCGGTTTTCACTTTTATAAAGGGAAAATTTCAGTCAGTTCGTTTATTAGCGTTGTGACCAATGCCCTGGAAGTGAAAGAAGTTCAATGGACGCACGATTTTATTGAAACCCATAAAGACCTGATCATCGGTGAAACGGCCGATAAGATCTACTTCCGATTTTGTTGGGCACAATATCTTTACCACCATGGCGAATACGAACAAGCGCTGGATTTTATACCGCAAAACATCAAAGAGATTTCCTATATTCTAATTGCCCGACGCCTGGAAATCAAGGCTTTTTATGAATATGACTTTGAAGTTTCGGTTTTTAAGGCGGAAGCATTTCGCACATACGTATCGCGGTTGCCCAACTATAATTTCCCCAAAGAAACTATGAACTACAATGTGAATTTCGCCCGGTTCATTATCCAGATTCAACAAATGCCCGTGGGGGTAAAAGAACGGGCTTACAGGGTGATTGAACGCATTGCTGAACGCCAATACGTTTCCGACCGGGAATGGCTGTACGAAAAAGCCCGACTGCGGGGTAATCTGACACCCGAAGAAGTGGAAGCGATTGTTTTGCAAACGCCGGTTTTGGAGGAGCAGTTTGAGACGCTGGAGGGGAAATAAAAAAAGCACCCGAACCTGTGGGGTTGGGTGCTTTTTTGGGAAAATCTGTTTAAAGAAGGTGAACCGCTAGGGTTCACGGTGTTTGGACACGCTGGGGGCTTTTTTCCAAAAATCCGTTTAAAGAAGGTGAACCGCTAGGGTTCACGGTGTTTGGACACGGTTGGGGCTTTTTTCCAAAAATCTGTATAAAGAAGGTGAACCGCTAGGGTTCACGTTGTTTGGACACGCTGGCGTTTTTTTTCCAAAAATCGGTTTAAAGAAGGTGAACCGCTAGGGTTCACCCTACGTTATTCGTACTGCGCCTTCACATCAAACCCACCTTCTTTCAAAAAACGCTCGCGGTGGAACACTTTTAAATCGCTGCGCACCATTTCTGATACCAAATCCTGCAAACTATGGGTGGGTTCCCAGCCTAAGATGGCTTTTGCCTTGCTGGCGTCACCGATCAACAGATCGACCTCCGCCGGACGGAAATAACGCGGATCGATGGCAATGACTTCCTGGCCGACTGCAAACTGATATTCTGGTCCTTTTACCTCGGCGATCATGCCGATTTCCTGTACGCCTTCTCCTTTGAACTCCAATTCAACGCCCAATTCGCGGAAAGCCATGCGGCAAAATTCGCGCACGGTGGTGGTAATACCGGTGGCCAACACGTAATCGTCGGGTTTGGGTTGTTGCAACATCAAGTACATGCCTTCCACGTAATCTTTGGCGTGGCCCCAGTCGCGCTCGGCGTCTAAGTTTCCGAGGTAGAGTTTGTCTTGCAATCCCAGGGCGATCTTGGTGACAGCTCGGGTAATCTTGCGGGTCACAAACGTTTCCCCACGGATCGGCGATTCATGGTTGAACAAAATGCCGTTGCAAGCGTACATGTCGTACGATTCGCGGTAATTCACGGTGATCCAATACCCATACAATTTGGCGACCCCATACGGCGACCGCGGATAAAATGGCGTTTTTTCCGATTGCGGTACTTCTTGCACCAAACCGTACATTTCCGAAGTGGATGCCTGGTAAAAACGGGTTTTATCGGTTAATCCCAACAAACGAATGGCTTCCAGCAAACGCAAAGTGCCGATCGCGTCGGCATTGGCGGTGTATTCCGGGGTTTCGAAACTTACCTGCACGTGGCTTTGAGCACCGAGGTTGTAAATTTCGTCGGGCTGCACCTGCTGCACAATGCGGATCAGGTTGGTGCTGTCGGTCAAATCGCCATAATGCAACACGAAACGCTGCTGATCCACATGCGGATCCTGGTAGATATGGTCGATGCGATCGGTGTTGAACATGGAAGCCCGGCGCTTGATGCCGTGGACTTCATAGCCTTTTTGTAACAAGGATTCGGCTAAGTATGCGCCGTCTTGGCCGGTGACACCGGTGATTAGTGCTTTTTTCATGAAAGGAGTGTTTAGAAGGAGGGAGGGTTTTGGAGAAAAAAAGGGGTTCCACGGAGGAGCTCGGAGGTACGGAGGTTCACGGAGAAGGGGTTAGGGGATTGTATAAGAGGTAAATAATTGGAGAAATGTCCTACATAGCAGCCATCCTGATTTTAGTTAAATATTGAAAAAGATGCTCAAAGATACCATTCCTGTCCAACTTTTCCAAAACCCTCTTCCCTTTACACGTAGAGGGGAGTTCCACGGAGAAGCTCGGAGGTACGGAGTTACATGGAGGCGTAGAGGGGGGGGGATGGATTTTTTGAATGCGAAAGATATGCAAATGCTTGTATTTCAGTAATCTAAATTTTTTCTCCGCGCAACTCCGTCCCTCCGAGCTCCTCCGTGGAACCCCTTTCCCCGCTCATTTTCTCAAGCAATCAGTATTGTATCAGCCACCGCCAAGCAAGCCGTAGCGGCCGGTGAAGGTGCATTCAACACATGCACACAACGGCCATTGCGTTCAATCACAAAATCATCCACTAAGCCGCCCGAGCGATCCAGGGCTTGCGCGCGTACGCCCGAGCGGGCAGGTGCGATGTCCTCCATTTCCAAAGAAGGTATCAAGTGCCGCAGCGCCGCAAGGAAATGCCGCTTCGAAAATGCCCGCTGGTATTCCCCCAGTCCGTGCCGCCAATGCTGGGCAAACAAACGCCAGGTACCCGGAAAAGCCAAAGCATCGCTGGCATCCGACCATTTAAACGCGGTTTTGGAATAACCCTCGCGTTCAAACGAAAACACCGCGTTCGGACCACATTCCACGCCCCCGTGCACCATGCGCGTAAAATGCACGCCCAGAAAAGGAAAAGCAGGATTAGGGACCGGATATACCAAATTGCGCACTTTTGAGGCGGCTGAAGGCGTTAAATCATAATAATCGCCCCGAAAGGGCACAATTTTAATAGCAGGATTTAGTCCATCCAATCGTGCCAAACGATCCGCCTGCAGGCCCCCGCAACAGATCACTTGTTGGGCTTCAAAACGCTGCTGTTGGGTTTGCACCACCACAGAATGCTGATTTTGTGCGATTCCCACCACCGTTTCGCCGGATAGTACTTTGCTTTTGGGTTGTATCTGTTGGATCAGCGCCGCCATTTTGTGCACCATGCCCGGATAATCTACAATGCCGGTTTGGGGTACCCAGATGCCCTGCACGCCTTTAACGGCGGGCTCAATTTCCTCGATTTCTTGGACATTCAACATTTGTAATCCCGTCAGCCCATTGGCAATGCCTCTTTCCAGGATACCCGGCAAGCGTTGTGCCTCTGTTGCTTTGGTTGCAACGATAATTTTGCCGCACACATCATGCGCCACCCCGTGCTCCCGCACAAAATCCAGCAATTGCGTATACCCGGCCACACAATTCAAGGCCTTCAAGGACCCGGGTTTGTAGTATATCCCGCTGTGGATCACCCCGGAATTGCGCCCTGTTTGGTGCAGACTGAGCGTTGGCTCTTTTTCCAGCACCAGCACGGTGGCCTTTGGGTTTTGTTGCTGGAATTTGTACGCGGTGGAGAGGCCTATAATGCCGCCGCCTATGATTAGTAGGTCTGTCATGTTGTTGGGTTTGGCTTGTTTTTTTAGATTTGGCTCAATCCCCCCCAAAAAAAACACCATACAACCCGATGTCAAGTAGTATGGCGTTTTCAGTAAAAAAGACAATGCTACAAACTACCACTACTTTGAAGCAATTCCTGCTCCAAAAAAGCCCGGCGAATGATCTGTTTATAAACGCTTTCAATTTTTAACGCATCCACTTCAACCGCATCAAAACAATCCACTCCAAAGTTCTCCGCGCTGATTTTAAGTTGTTGCATGCTGCAATCGGTGGAGCATAAAAAAACCATTACCAACACATCAATGGTGTTCATAATGGTCAGTTTCGTAACATCCAATAATTTATCTACTTGTACCGCAATATTCAATTCTTCTTCGATCTCTCTTTGCAGACATTCCTGAATGTCCTCATTCCTTTTTAACTTACCACCAGGCAAATCCCATTCGTCCCGTTCGTTTTTGAGCAAAACAACCTTGTTGTCGATAAAACAAATGCCTTTGACGGAGACTACATGGCGGGCTGAAAAAACATCGCTAGGTATCACTTTACCGATTGTTTCAAGATAAAATAGTTTTAAAGAAAAACCTGACGACATGTACTGAATACGTATTTACAACCAATGCTGACCTGACCAAGTCATTTCAATCAATGGATTAGATGAAAAAAGTATGCGTGTAGGGAGGATAAAGGATTAAATAAAATCAGCAACTTATGCCGGATCATTGGCGGGCATGCCTTTGTCTAAGGCGGAATACTCCGAGTTTTGACTCGCAAATTCGGGCACCAGGGTTTTCATTTGCTGCACAATCGCTGCGCCTCTACTGCCTGCGTTGGCACTGTGTATCAACAGGTCGATGTCGGGCTTTACTTGCAAATAATTGTACACGCGCACCATCGCTTTTTTGATTTTGGGATGGTGGGTCGGGATGGTGTTTTCATTATCGTCTAGCAACTCTTCGGTCAGTTTTTCGCCGGGGCGCAGACCAGTGATCCTGATTTCGATGTCTTTATCAGGTACTAAACCCGCCATTTGAATCATTTTATGCGCCAAATCCAGAATGCGGACGGGTTCGCCCATATCAAAGACAAATATTTCGCCGCCTTTTCCCATCGCGCCGGCTTCCAATACTAATTGGCAGGCCTCCGGGATGGTCATGAAGTACCGGCTCACGTCTGGATGGGTGAGGGTGATGGGTTCCCGGTTTTCTATTTGAGCACGGAAGACCGGAATCACCGAACCATTGGAGCCCAACACATTGCCAAAGCGGGTGGTGATAAACTGGGTATAGTTGTTGGCGTGAAAATTAAGTGATTGCGCATATATTTCCGCAATACGCTTCGATGCACCCATCACATTGCTTGGATTCACTACTTTGTCGGTAGAGATCATCACAAATTTTTCCACGTGGTATTGCACCGCCAAATCGGCCATGTTTTGCGTTCCTTCCACATTTACTTTAATAGCCTCCTCCGGAAAAATTTCCATGATGGGCACATGCTTGTAGGCTGCGGCATGAAACACATAAACCGGGCGATATTCCTTGAAAATACCCTGAATTTTATCCCGATCGCGCACATCTCCAATGATCGGAAGGAACAATCCTTGTTCCACGGGCTCCTTCAAACTCAGGGTAATTTCGGCCAGCGGCGTTTCTGCCTGATCGAGTCCGATCACTTTACTGGGTTGATAGCGAAGCAATTGCCGAACAATTTCGCTGCCGATGGAGCCCGCGCAGCCAGTCACCAAGACCACCCGACCTTTGATCGAATTTTTGACACTTTCCTGGTCTAATTGGATCGGCGGGCGGTTCAATAAGTCTTCAAAGTTGATGTTTTTCAACTGCCCCACATTCAGGGTTCCATTCAGCCACAATTCGGTGGGTGGAATTTTCAGCACCTTAATATTATGGGCCAAGCAGGTATTAATGAATGCGATTTTGCGTTCGGGCGCCAAATTCCCGATGCCAATAATCACATTTTGAATGTTTTGTTTGCGCACCACCTCTTCAAACGACTTTTCCGGATTGAACACCCGAATGCCATTGAGCAATTTGCGGTGTACCCGTGGGTTATCGTCAAAAAAAGCCATGATCCGGTAAGGATGCGAACTGTTGTGGCGCATCACCCGTTCGATCATAGAGCCCAGTTCGCCCGCTCCAAAAATGGCCGTAGGAATGCCATCATTGTTCCTTTTGAAATGGTCGTAGGCAAGCCGCAACAAAATACGCAGGCCGCCCACGGCGCAAAGACAAAGGATATAGTCGATCAGAATAACCGGCAATAACTTGGCTGGGGTGATGCCCGAGGGCAAAAAACCATGGATCAAATAAAAGATCACCGAAGCGCTGGTTACCGCCAAAAAGACCGTTTTATAGTCTTTTTCACCAATATACCGGATGATGATGGAATAGGTTCCAAACCCGATAAACGACAAAATGC
>Ga0247835_1004571_pt1 | contig 11935 bp, 13 predicted proteins | sample LaCtaG_3_FD_189912 | JGI IMG/M metagenome (GOLD analysis project Ga0247835, IMG submission 189912) | Freshwater microbial communities from meromictic Lake La Cruz, Castile-La Mancha, Spain - LaCruzMarch2015_13.5m | ecosystem: Environmental > Aquatic > Freshwater > Lake | place: Spain: Castile-La... | reverse complement strand
TTGCCCCCAGGTCATGCCTCCAAAATCCACGTCCATACTGCCGACAGTGAGGGCGACCCAGATGACGCAGCGCGCCCCGCAAACAAATAGCGCGACAGCCCCTCAGACTTCGTGCGCACGCTCAGCATATCTCTTCGACGGAGCCGACATCCTTCGCCCTCAATGCATCTTTGACCCGGGCGAGTAGGCCGTCGCAACGGTGTCAACTCGAGGTCGACGACGACGATGTGCGATGGAAAACATCTCTGAGTCTGACGCGAATGGCGCATGTGCGCAGAGCCCGCGCAGACGCGGGTCGCCGCAACGGCGCCGCACATGCGGGTTCATTCACTGACCAGCAAGGCGTGGCCATGACGAGGCGCTTCCCGGCGTCGTCGGCTTCGTTCGCCTGTTAGCGGCGGCAGAGATCCGGTGAATTCTGACGGTTATGGGCGGGACATCCCTGCAAGCCGCACCCCGGGGCCAGCCCCGGACCCCGGAGTTTGAAGGCATCACGACGGTGGCAAAAGAAGGCCCCCGAGGGCGCAAACGCCGACGGGGGCCTGGTGCTGTCGAGCACCGTCGACTGGCTATCCCTTGCGTGGTTGCGCTCCCGCAGAGCCGCGCTCCGTTTCGCCAGCTGGCAACGCGCTCACCGCTTTTTTCGTCGAGGTGCCGGTGCGGATGGGTCGGGCTTGTCCCGGCCTCGCCACGTGTCGGCATCGATGTCGATCACCTCGCAGTGTTGCGCGAATCGGTCGACGAGGGCGCCAATGCACGCGGCGCTCGGGAATACCTGTGCCCACTGCTTGTAGGCGAGGTTCGTCGTGATGATGGTCGAGGCTCGCTCGTGACGTCGTGCGATGACGTTGTAGAGGGCGTCTGCGGCGCGCACATCCTGGGGCAAGTACCCGAGCTCGTCGAGGATGAGCACGTCGGGTTGCACGTAGCGTCGGATACGGCGTTCAAGGGCTGGCAAGGACTCCTGCCGCAAGAGGTCCGTGAGGGCCGCCGCCAGCGTTGAAAAGCGCACGCTGTGTCCCTTTTCGAGCGCCAAGAGGCCGAGGTTCTGGGCGAGCATTGTCTTTCCTGTGCCTGGCTGTCCCCGCAGCAAGACGTTGTGGCCGTCGTCGACGAAGGCGAGGGTGCAGAGGCGCTCGTAACGTGCCCTGTCGATGGTCCGCGGCCAGGTCCAGTCGAACTGGTCGAGCGGCTTGGCGGCGCCGAGGGTTGCGGTGGCAGTGCGGCGGGCGAGGTTTCGTTGGTCCCGCTCGTTGCGTTCAAGGACGGCGAGGCGCTCACAGACCTGAACCGGAGAGGCCCGAGTCTTTGTCATCTCGCTGAGGAGGGCCTGGATGGCCTCGCGACTGACGCGAAGACCGATGGAAGAGAGTTGTTCAGCGACGTCGACGGGCATCGTAGGACTCCAGGTCGTGGGGGATGACATCACGGTCGTCGACGTGGTCGGCGAAGCGTGGCTCGATGGCGATGGGCGCGAGGGTCTTCTTTCGGAGGCGTTCGCAGACGGCGCCGATGGCTGCAGGATCGTGAAGCTCGCGGTTGACGACGTCATCGACGGCCGCGCGGAAGACGTCGTCGCCGTAGCGGTCGAGGACCTGCATCATGTGGGCAGTCACGCTGCCGAGGTTGCGACCGCGATCGACCCAGCGCAGGTAGAGGTCGTGGATACGCGGCGCCACGACCTGGAGGCGGTCTCGCCCCCGTGAGTCGCGGGCGGCGCGCTTCTCCTCGAGGAGCGCCCGTCGGTGGGCGAGATCCTCAATGACGCGCCTGCGCCCGTTGTTCCGGGCGTGGCGGGCGACCTCGGTGGCGCCGTCGAGGATTCGGACGACGTGCTCGTCGGCGACGAGCGTGAGACTCCGCAACACATGTTCAGCAGGGACCGAGTAGCTGTTCGTGTCGAAGCGAACGAACGCGGTCTTGTCGACGGCCACCGGCATGACGACGTCGGTGTTGAACGCAGTCCTAGGTGGAGCCAGAAGCTTGCCTCGCTCTTCGTCGAGGCAGTCCCGAACAGTTCGTCCTGGAATGGTCGGATGAGGCCGGGCGTGGGCGATTTCATCGACGAAGGCGAGGAACTGGCGATTGCCATCGTCGACGCTGTGAAGGTTGCGGCCGGCGAGGAAGCGATCGCGAACATAGCGGATAGCGCGCTCGACCCTGCCCTTCTGGTTGGCCTTGCGCGGCGCGCACAGCCGAGGCTGAACGCTGTGGTGGCTGGCAACGTCGAGCAGCGTTGCATGGAAGCGGATGGCATCGCCGCGCTTCTCGATGACGACAGACTTCGGATTGTCGAAGAGCCACTGTCGCGTGGTACCGCCGAAATAGGCGGTGCTCCGACACAACGACCGCGCGAGGGTCTGCGCTCCGAGGTCCAGCACCAGCTCGCCCCACATCCCCCGCGACCAAGAGAGGACGATGACGAAGAGCCATAGCGCCCGCTCGCCACCGTCGACGTCGATGGTCCCGACATGAGCCCAGTCGACCTGAGCCTGCTCGCCGATGAGCGGGCTCAAGCGCAGGAACGCCTCTCGTCGGGGAGCCGGGCGCACAGTCGCAACGTACTCGCGCAGGGACCGGAGGCTGCCGGGGTAACCACGGGCCCGCGCCATGTCGTACAGCCGGGTCGCCCGTAGCAGTGGAAACTGCTTGAGCACCTCGTCGATGAAGGGCTCGAAGCCGGCGACCACGCGAGTTCGCCCTGGCGGCACGCGCCGAGGCGAGAGCAATCCGGTGACGCGACGGACGACGTCATCGTGAATGCCGAGTTGGCGAGAAATCGTGCCGGCGGGCCAATGCTCTGCAAAGAACAGTCGACGGATCTCGACTTCTGTTTCAGGGGACACGGTCATCCACTCTCCTCACGACGAGGCGGTGGCCCCGTCGAACGTCGGCGCACGCGTCCCGGGCGCACGACGACAAACTGTCGTCGAGCGCCACAGAGCACGCACACGAAGTGCCCGTCCATCACGAACGGCCCCATATGGACCCCTCGCTGGACCCCGGAAGAGTGAACCGGCGCAAGTTTTCGGGAACCGTGATCCATCACGCGGCGGCGGGCACGGAACGCGCGCATCCGGTCGCGGTGGTCGGCACGGCCCTCGGGGCTCTGCTGGTGGCTGGCCCGTGCAGCACGCCGTCGTCGTCGATCACCTTCGGTACGGCACGCTTGCCCGCAGTACTCGTGGCCACGGTAGCAGCCGCGGCACATGTAGAAGACCGCCTGACACAAGCTGCACCGGATCTCGACGGCAACATCGTCAGCTCGGCGGTCACAAACTGGACGCGCGCACAGCTCTCTGGGAGAAGGTTTGAGTCCGTCAGGTAGCCGCAACTGCTCGACGGCATGAAGGGTCCGGTTGCCGCCGGGCCCTTCTCCCTTTCAGCCGTGTCCGTTGCTACGGCGGGTTACCCCAGCAGCGCGACTTCTCGGCCAAAGGCGTCAATCCGCCCCGGATTTAGGCTGCCGCTGACAACGCATGGTCCGTGCTGCACGCTGACACCTCTGAGCGACGCAGTCGGTCGTGAATGACGTCGTGGCACCGTGGTGTCGCGGAGCGGCTGGTCGGGTTTTCGATCATGACCTAGACTTCCAGCCGCGTGCTTTTCGCGGCCCAGGAGGCAGCGATGAGCAGCACCGCAGAAGTCAACACCATCCAAACCACCGTCCGCCTCTCCCGGGCTATGCGCGTCGCCCTTGACGCGACTCGGCTCCGGCGAGTTCGAGATGGGCTACGCCTCCCGCCCTCCTTCAACGATCTTGTGGTCGAGGCGCTTGAGGCGCTCCTCGAGAGTGAGCGACTTGCGCGACGCGCGAGACGGCAGGGAAACGGGCAGGCGGTGTCTCGATGACTGCTGTCATGATGGTTGAACATGCCGTCGAACTGGCTCGGCTCGGCATCGAGGTCATCCTCGTCCACAACCCCATCATCACCTCGACCGGCGTCATGTGTGACTGCCACAAGGGCTACGCGTGCCCGTCAATAGGGAAGCACCCGATCGACAAAGATTGGGCTGCGGGTTCGACGACGGACCCCGCGATCCTGCGGCAGCGCTTTGAAATCTACCCGACGGCGAGCATCGGAATCCCAACGGGCAGACGCTTCGGGAGGGTGGTGCTTGACGCGGACGGGGCGCAAGGCGTTGCCACGCTCCATGCCCTCGAACGAGAGATTGGCCCGCTCCCCACGACGGTGACAGCCCTCACGCCGAGTGGCGGGGAGCACCGGCTCTTCGTGCATGACGGCATCGAGATTCGGAATTCGGTGCAGAAGATCGGCGCAAAGCTCGACGTGCGCGGCGAAGGGGGTCAGATCGTGGCGGCGCCGTCGCTCCATCGCTCGGGAAGGCGATACCGCTGGAACCGCGCGCCGACAGACACACCATTCTCGCCATTGCCGCCAGCGTGGATCGACGCCCTCATCGGGGCTGCGCGGCGCGAGGACACAGAGCGCCTGCCAACAAAATCACCGAGGGCGACGCTGCACGAGCCACCGGCGCGACGTCCAACGACCGCGCGGGAGGCGCGAGCGCTCCTTGTTAAGATGCTCGGGCATCCGCTGATCCTTTGGATGGTCGAGCACCCAAACGAAGTCCGGCGGGAGGTCTGGCGCGGCGTCGCGGTGAACTTCGCCGTTGCCGTCGACGGCCACGCGGCTGAGACGGAGCACGCACGCGAGGCGTTCCACACGATCTCTGAGGACCACTCCGGGTACACGAGGGGCGAGAGCGACTACGTCTTCCGGCGCGCGTTCGAGTCCGCCCACAAGGTCGGACCCATGCGCTTCGACACGATGATCGCCGCCGGTGCACCGCCTGAAGTGTGCATCGGAGGCACAGCACTCATTCACGCGTCTCGCCGGATGGTCGGCGGCTAAAAAAAGGGCCGGCGTTTGCCGACGCCGACCCCATCAAGGAGGCAGAAAGAACCTATGTCGAAGAATACAATGAAAATCATCCAGCTTCAAGCGAAGCTGGCTCGGGCCGCGTTGTCCATGCAAGAAATATTGGCGGTCGCCCACGACCCGCTCCTCTCGTCGCTTCGGAAGCACCACCTTGCCGCGAATCATGAGGTCCGGCGCCTTGCCATCGAGACCATCGTTCACGCGCTCGGCGACCACCCGGACCTTGCCGCCGGGCTTTGCCACGCCGTGCTTCGCCCGAAGCGTCGCACCTCGTCCCTAGCCTTGGACCTCGGAAAGTCGTGGGTCGGTCGCGCGATCGATGACGCACGCGAGGCAATCCGTGCCGCGCGCTGCACAGGGGACCGTCGCGCCGTCGAACGGTTCGCTCACCGGGACGAGGAGTTCGTGGCGCTGGGGGTAGCCATCGGTGGCATGCCCGCCGCGGCCTCGCTCGCTTCGCGACTTGCAGCGTTGGCAGGCGAGGAGCCCGAAGCCATTCGGTCCGACGATTTCCTCCACGATGCCTCGACAGACACGTGGCGGCAACGCCGCGCCGACGGCACTTGGATGGGACCTTTCAGCCTCGGTGCTCTGAAGCAGAAGGTCGGGCACGAGGGAAAGGGCGAGGCCTTCCTCCGGTCCATCACGAGCTTTGACGCGGTCAAGCCGTTCTATGGCGACTGGCGTCAGCTCGTCGTGGTCCGCGGCGAGACCTTCTTCAACTCGTTCTCAGGATGGCCATTGGAGTCGCAACCAGGGCGGTGGCCGAACATCCGCCGGGTATTGATCAACCTCGTGGCCGGCGACCTTGCGACGTACGAATACCTTCTGGACTGGCTGGCTGTCCCGCTCCAATCGCTTCGGCTGCGTGGCCGCCCGCGGAAAACTCGAACTGCAATCGTGATTCACGGTGCACAGGGGGCTGGAAAAGGAACGCTTGAGAGCATCTTGCGCGCGATTTATGGCGAGGACCGTTTCCTCGTCCTCGGACAAGACGCCCTCGATGGCAGGTTCGTTGGAGACCTCGAGTCCTCGCTGTTTGTTGTCGCCAACGAAGTGATGTCGTCCACGAATCGGTCCGCACAGACCGAGAACAAGCTGAAGAGCTGGGTCACGGACCCAAAGATCCCTGTTGAGAAGAAGTACCAACACCCCCGTGTCGTCGAGAACATGTTCAATGTGCTGTTCACGTCGAACGACGACCGGCCTGTCATCGTGCCCTCGGGCGACCGACGCTACACCGTGATCCGTACATGGCCCGTTCAGCTGCCGGCGTGGCTCACCGATGCAGTCTACGCCGACCTCCAAGGCGACAAGCGGGAGGTTCGGGCGTTCCTCCACCACCTCCTCCACCGCCGTGTTCGAAACGACGTCGGTGTCCCGATGGCTACGGACGCGCGTGCGGAGGTGCAGGCCGCGACCGCTTCGTCGGAGGTGAAGTTCGCGAAGGCGCTTGAGGTGGAGGGTTGGCGCGCGCTCAGCCGGCCGTGGGCTGAGGCGCAGCGTCCGCGCTTCCAAGGCGATATCGACCACAACCGCGTCGTTCTCTGCCACGAGGGTTTCCCAGAGAAGGTAGCCGCGGCGAGGCTGTTCGATGTGTACCGGGACTGGTGTTGCCGGGAGGGGCTCCGGCAATGTGGCCAAACCAAGCTTGGAAAGTCCGTGAAGCAGCACATCGATGGTGCTTCCTCCAAATGGGAGAAGTTCCACGGTGAGGGAATGCAGGTCTGGAGCGGACTCCCGATGGACCCGAGCACCGAGGTGCTGGTTGATGCGCCGGTCCCGCCGGAGCCGTCGCGCCAGGAGCCTGACAACCTGTAGGTCGTCTCACCCTCGCAGACACGTCCGCGGGTGGCGCTGCTGCCCTCGGTGGCGCCACCCTGGTTCGTTTCAACGCCACAGCCGAACACCTCCAAGACGCTTGGGCCATGGAACTGGCGCTCACGGACCCGGCCACCGAAGCCGTGGTCTGCGCTTTCTTCGCCAGAGGTCGTTCGCACGAAGGTCCACTAGCACCCCGCCGGGTGACCCGACGACGACCGACCTACGATGTAAGTCTTCGTAAATGCAGCTTCTTTCTTTGTTTTGTAGGTCGGTAGGTCGAGAATGAAGAACTCTGCCGAATAGCTCGGGGCGGGATTGTGTGTGGCGGTGGGCGGGGGTTCAAACCGCCGCGGCCTACCGCCCTACCGGAGGGCGCTGCGCCATCGACGCACGGCGTCCGCATGGGGCGCTCCTGTCCACGGGCGGTAGGTCGGTCGACCGCACAGTCGGCGGCCGCTGGCGTGACGTGCCACGACACAAGCGTCGACGTGGGCTTTGTGGTGGCCCGGATGATGGGCGCCTGGCGGCTGTGCTCTTGGCTTCGGCGGCTGTGGCCATCGATTCGCAACGGGGTCGAGGTCGACATCGGCGAGCACTACCGGCGCCGCACCCGCAGAGCCGGCGCCTTGGACGGTCGTGACCTATCTTTTGGGGGAGCCGGCGACTCGGAGGTCCACGCGTCATGAAAACGAACCCCGCGGAAATCCTGCAACTCGTCAGGCCAGACGGCCCCGCACTGCCCGCACACCCATCGCGCGTTGGCCTGACCGAGACGGAGCGGCGGGCCGTCACCGCCTTGGTCGCCGAAGACGGCTGTGGCGACGTCCTGGCGCACGTCGTTTCCCGTGCGACTGCACTCGCAGGTCCCGACGGGCCGGCAGTGCGGCGTCGCTCCATCTCCAAGGCTGTCGCCGGTCTCGAGACCCAACTCGCCCAGCTGAATCTGTTGCTGGCGGAGGCGGTGGTTCGCCGGGACGCCGATGCCGTCGCCTTGATTGACCGGGCCGCCACCGGCATCACCAAGCGTTTGTGCTTGCTCCTCCAGGAGCACCGGTTTGACGAGACGCGGGGCGTTCGGTCGGTCGTCGTCGGCATGGCCAATCACGTCACGATTGAGGGCCGCCCATGACCGCCGCATCAGCGAGGAACTGCCCGTGGACTGGTCCCCAGTGGCGGCGAGACCAGATCCTTCGCCTGTCGATGGCCCAGGTCCGCGGTCAGTTCAAGCCGCGTGCCTTCCGTGACTTGAATGTCGTTCACCTGGAACACGGCGGGCACGCCGTCGATGTCGCCTTGGTCGAAGAGGAATGCCGAACAGCACACGGGGGCAGGCGTCGTTGGTTCCGTTGCCCTCGGTGCTCTGGCCGGGCGCAGGTGTTGGGCTGCCATGCTGTTGAGGGGTGGGCGTGCCCGGCGAAGCAGTGTGTGCGGGGATGGCGTGGGTGACACTCCATCCCCGCCTCGACCATCCAAGTAGGCTCATGGGCTGAAGTAGACGTCAACGCCGGGCAGGCTTCTGTAGGGCTGCTGGGTGGTGTGGCCGCCGGTGTAGACAAGCTGGTTGAAGAGATTGCCGCCGAGCAGCGTCAGGGCCGCCCGTTCACGGGGCAGAGGCAGGAGGCCCTGGGTCGGCCCCCAGGAAGCGGGCGCCAACCATGGGCGCGCCAACGGTGCAGGTGGCGCGGCCGTCGGTCTTGTCGCAGATGGTGACGGTGTTGGGCATGTCCGGCGGGTCGTTTTGTCGGTGGGTGGCGAGGGTAGTAGCCCGACGTTCACCGTTGACGAACTGCGCCAGCTTGTTCGCGTTCATCACTCGATTCCTCGTTGGGCATGATTCGCGTCCGGCGGACGACGAGCCACCGACGGCGACTGTCGTCGCCCCGGACCAGAAACCGGTGGTGGCCGCGGGCCTGCAGGTGAACGTCGGCGGGGGCGTAGCCGAAGCGCGCCGCGTTCTTCTGGATGAATCGGCTGATAAACTCCTCGAAGACCGAAAGCATCGGGAACAGCAGGCTGAAGGCGGTACTGCCGCCAGCCACCGGCGCTTGCGAGCGCCCCCGCAGAACCATGCAGGCGAACGCGAAGACCGTCTCGAAGCGGACGTTGTTGCGGTGCAGGGCCCACGGCGTCGAGATCATAGTCGCCGACGTCGACGTCAACGACCCTGACCGGCAGCACCACCGGCTTGCCCTTGCTCGCCAGCTTCTTCTTCCACCAGTGCAGGCGCTGCGGGACCAGCCCGCTTCCGGCAAAGTGCTCCAGCGGCTGCCCGCTCTTCCGCCATGCGTCGAGCACGCCGCGCGCCTCGACCTCTGTCCACTGACCGTGCGCCATCTGTGCCTCCGGTCGGCACGATCGAGGGCAGCGGCTATCCGGTCACGACGTCCTTGGCCGGACGGTTACGACTACTTCACGGACGTCATCGGCCTGCACGCCGCGGCGGGTGGCGGACCGAGCGGCTCGACCTGGAAGAATCACTCCGCTTGCACCCGTTAACGAAAATCCACTGCAATCTCTGCAGATGAAAAGCGAAATCCAGTTGCAGGCTTGACGCCGAAGAGTTCCGCGCGAGCGGCGATCCCCTTTGCCCACCGGCTGTGCGGAGCACGCTCAGACATGCGACCATCAACGACCGAGACTGCGGGGCCGGACAAGACAAGGCGTGCCTCGTCGAGTTCCGATTGCGTGACCTTGAAGCCCGCGTGGATGAGCGCCACCTGTACGGGATGTACGGCGGTCTTGCCGACGAAGCCAGCCTCAACATCGAGGTCGATTTCAGCGCGGGTGATGTCGTCCCCACGCAGGGATTCACACACCGGCGCAGCTACCGGGAGACCACGGGCCATGAGCTGGGCCGCTACAAGCCGCAGCGTTGGCCCGATGACAGTGTCGTACACGGTGCGACCTACAGGTCGACGTACGCCAAGGACGGCAAAGAGGTCGACGGCGCCAAGGCGGACGGCGTCGATGCGCGAGGCCCACGCCGGGTCAGCGAGGGTGCCAATGAGGTCGCTCACCTTGAAGGGATCAAAAACGTCGGCGGTCTCCAAGATGGGCATCAAACGCGCCGCCGACCTCGAGAGCGGGCGAAGCCACGCGCCGATCGATCCCACATCGAGCTTCGGCAGAACGAAGCCAGCGAAGGCGTTGTGACCCTCCCAGGCGAGGAGGTCCTCGAGCATCGCGATCGAGCGTGGCCTGACGTATAGGGCGAGGCCTGTCGGCCGTTCGCGAGGAAGCGCCTTGAGCTCGGCCAAGCCGCGCTTGACGTCGTCTTCGTCGAGGGCGTCTTCGAGGCAAACGACCGCCGCGCGGAGCTCGGGCAAACGCTCGCCTGCAGCGACACCTCGCAACGCCGGGTGGGTTGGTGGAAGATAGAGACAAGCGCCCTGAACGCCTCCGGGCATCACGCCACCCTTTCGATGACTGCGAGGGCAGCCCAAGGCAAGGCAGCGTCGACCTCCACGACGATGCCCTTCTCTTCCGCAAGCGCGACGGTCCCACGGACGTCGTCGAATCCGGGGTCGCGGACCACGAGACGCTGCGGCACACGACGAAGCAGCACGCGGGTCGCCTCACCGATTCCCACCTTGATGTGCGCGGGCGGGAGCGCGAGGCGCTCGCACAGTCCAGCCACGGCGTCGTGCGCGGCGCGTCGCTCACGCACAAGGTCGCGGGGCGCCTCAGCGACGGTCACTGGTGGGGAGGCCGGCGCCAACGACGGCGAGAGGGCGTCGATCTCGTCGACAAACGAACGCGAACGGTCTACGGCGCCGAGGTTCGGTGAGAACGCGCACCCATGGAACGGACCGGCGGCGCGCGATACCTCGTTCAAGATCGAGCGGCTCACGAGCCCGCTCACTGTAGCCCCGAGCAGGCATGACGGGATAAGATAGTCGTCGGTAGTTGCAGCGGCCCGCGACCGACCGCAGAGGTCGACGACGACGTGCAGCGTGTCATCGAGTCTCGCCTGCCGCGACGCGTTGTAGCGTTGCACCGCAGCCGTCAGCGCGTCGGAAATGACGCCCTTTCCGGTCCAGCCGTCGACGAAGATGATCTCGTGATCGGCCACGCGCTCGTGGCCTCGGAGGTGATCGAGGGCAGCTTCGTCTACACCGCGGCCGGCGATGATGGAGATCGACGCGTGGCGCACGGGTACCCCGCGCCGCGCGAGCGCACGCCGCAGCAGCACGCCGATGGGCGTCCCCGCTCGCGCAAGGGAGACGAGACAGACGCGCTCGTGGCTGGCGGCGAGGCGGTCGGCGAGGACGCCGATGTCGCGGGCGAGGCGGGCCCCGTTGCGCGCGACGGCGTCGTCGAAGAGCGCAAGATAGCGGGAGCTCGGGACGTGCTCATCGCCGAGCATCTCCGAGTAGTGCTTCTCGCCGCGCTGGATGAGCGCCTCTTTCTCCTGCAGCGGCGTGCGCGGTAGCGCGATGACCGTTAGGAGGAAGGTGACGTCGTCCTCAACGTAGGACCCGTGGAAGCCGGCGATGCGCTCAACCGAAGAATCAATCGGGTCAACCACGTCGACCGCCGTCGTCGCTTAGGCCGCCTGCGGCCCGGACGAGCGCGTCGAGCTGAGAGCCGCTCGGTATCAACGACACGTCACAGGCCGACATGAAGCCATAGTCGCTCGTGCTGTCCCCGACACCGATGGTGAGGTCGACGTCGGCGTAGACGCGCTCGCGGAGCCAACGCATTGCCCGATCCTTCGTGACGCGCGCGGGGAGCAGCGCGAGGTTGTTGCCGTTTCGATGCACGCGCGTGAAGGATAGCCCGCGCCAGGCACTCTCAATGTCGTTGGCCCACGTCGGCAACTCAGCGCCGGCCATTGTCCCGCGGTCCCCGACATGGTCGCGGTGCTTCACGCACACCTCGACCACCAGACCATCGATGGTCTGCGTCGTCACGAGGAGAGCCGCATGGATATCTGCGAGAGAAGCAAGGGCCGCGCCAGCCTCGCGCAGCACAGGGGCGCTCTCCTCGAGAAGCGGCCGCGTGAGCTCGCGAAACGCCGAGGCCTCACTGCCGAGCACGACCGCGCCGTGGTGCACGATGGCGTGAGGTGCAAACGGCAAGCGCACGCGGCCGTAGGCGCCCACACTGCGACCGGTCACGGCCACGATGTCGCCCAGCCGCGCGAGCCAGGACCACAGCGCGCGCTGCCTCGTGGTCCGCCAGGCGATGGGCGTGCCGTGAACATT
>Ga0247835_1004570_pt1 | contig 11937 bp, 14 predicted proteins | sample LaCtaG_3_FD_189912 | JGI IMG/M metagenome (GOLD analysis project Ga0247835, IMG submission 189912) | Freshwater microbial communities from meromictic Lake La Cruz, Castile-La Mancha, Spain - LaCruzMarch2015_13.5m | ecosystem: Environmental > Aquatic > Freshwater > Lake | place: Spain: Castile-La... | reverse complement strand
CTACACCCTGCGGCTGCTCACCCTCGATCAGCTCGGCCGTGCTGCCACCTTGATCTGCGCATTGGAGCTGGAGCGGCTCAAGCGCGCTGAACAAGATCTCCCCTATCCGCTGGGTGAATGGCCCTTTGAGATCGGCATGTGGGTGGGCAAGGCCGCTACGCCAAACAAATTGGGCGGTCCGGGCGACAGCGACCAGCAGTCCACCCATGCCGTGCTCAACAACTGGAAATCAGGCAAGCGCGAGCGGCCGATTCCGATCGAAACCTGCCCCTGGTGCAACCGACCCCTGCAGCCAGAGGGGTTTCATCTGCTGCCTCCCAAGAATCCCGATCGGCTTGAGATCTACTGCCGCGAGCCCAGATCTCCAGAGGCCAAACAGGAATTTGCCTACATGGGCCCCTGCGCCTTCCACAAGGGCACACCATTACCGGTCCTGCCGGTGGATGAGCAGATCTACCGCCGCCTGCCCTGCTTCCTGATCGCCACGATCGATAAGTTCGCTGCCCTGCCTTGGGTTGGTAAAACCTCGTCCCTCTTTGGCAATGTCAGCACCTATCAGTTGCCCACAGCCAGTGGCGCTGCAGGTTTCTGGGGGCCATCTGAGAAAGCAGCTGGTGGGCTCAAGATTCCCCATGGCCGGCTGCTGCCTCCAGCACTCGTTATTCAAGACGAACTGCATTTAATTAGTGGACCGCTCGGCACCCTTGCTGGCCTTTACGAATCGGCGATTGAAGCTCTGATGCGGCCAGATGCCTCAACGCCGCCACCCAAGATCATTGCTTCCACCGCCACCGTAAGAAGGGCTGAGGCACAAATAAAAGCCTTATTTGCGCGCAGCCAGGTGCGCATATTTCCGCCGCCAGGGCCAGAGCGTGACGACAACTTTTTCTCGCGCACGATCCATGATCCAAACCAGGCCCGCCTCTACGTAGGCCTCTCAGCGCCAGGCCGAAATCTTAAAGGCGTCCTGCTGCGCTCCTACCTGGGCCTCATGGCTGCAGCTCAGAAGGGCTGGAACGACAACAAGGCCATGGGTGCAAACAACCCAGCCGACCCTTACATGACCCTGCTGGGCTACTTCTCCAACCTCAAGGAGCTGGGCGTAACCCGCAGCATCCTGGAAGACGAACTCGGTGGCCAGCTGGAGCAATTTGCCAAAAACCGAGCCCTTGATATGGAGGGTTTCGAGAATCCTTTTGCTTCTCGTAAGCGGCCAAATGAACCGCAGGAACTCACCTCACGCGTCAACACCGCCAAGATCAGCAGCACCAAAGATCGACTCTCCAAGCCCTACGTTGATAAAGACCACCTCGATGTGGCCCTTGCCACCAACATGATTTCGGTGGGTCTCGACATCTCCCGCCTCGGCTTGATGGTGGTGCTAAATCAGCCGAAAACCGCCGCCGAATATATCCAAGCCACGAGCCGCGTTGGCCGCCAGCTCAGTAGCAACCCGGAGCAAAACAAGCCAGGGCTGGTGCTGGTGCTGCTCAACCCCAACCGCCCTAGGGATCGCTCCCATTTTGAGCTATTTCCTTATTGGCATCAAACCTTCTATCGCCATGTGGAGGCCACCAGCTGCACCCCCTTTGCCAGCCGTGCCCTTGATCGCGGCTTGCCGGGGGTGGTGGTGGCGATGGCCCGCCACAGTGATCCAGCCCTAGCAACTGCCAAGGGTGCGATGGCAGCTGATGCCCTCCAAGCGATAAAGGCTCAGATTGCCAATGCTTTACAGCAGCGCTGTACTGCCACAGGCGCTGCCGACGACAGCCTCGATGAACACCTACCCACCGAAGTGCGAAGCCGGGTAATCGATCTGCTGGAAGCATGGTGGAAGCTCACCCAAGAGCCAGAAGCCAAGCTGCAGTACTGGACCCATGAGGAAAAGGGAGCTGGTGCTGGCTTGCTGCACACAGCCCTGGATGTCGACCCGATCTACCAAACGGAGGGTTATAAGCAGTTCAGCACTAACTGGAGCCTGCGCGATGTGGAGCCCTCTGCACCGATTCGGATGGTGAACTTCAGGGAAGAAATCACAGTCGACGATTAAACCCAGTAGCCAGCACCCCATGCCTTCCTCCAGCCGCCGCAAAACTGCTCCCCCACCCCTTGGGGAAGCGCGTCAAAGCCAGGTGCTTCAGCTTTACGGACCTGGGGCAATGGTTGATCTGCCCGACTATTCCCTACTGATTAGTGGGTTGGATTTCTGGAATAACACAGGTTGTGATCTGATCCACGAACCGAGGCTGCTGCAGCTGGTGCGGCAGGCAACTGGGATGGCCCGGGTTGATCTGCGCACCCCGCCTAAAGAGGTGGATCCTCTCAAAAACATCAGCGGTTCAATCAAGGCGTTTCGCTTCCCCGAGTGGTCGGTTGCTCAGAAGGTGAGTGAGCGGCTGGCTTTCGGCATTCCCTGCCGGGCCAGGCCCCTGGTGCACTTCAACGACGGTTGCATTGCGGATTGGCGCACCTATCAAGACGATGAGGGCAAGTACGCGGTGGTGCCGGTTCGCTTTGTGATGGCCTGCCCCCATGGCCACCTCAGCGACATCCGCTGGCGTGACTTTTGCTTTCGCCAGTTCGGCTGCAAAAACAACGAACGCCTCTACTTGCTGGAAGCTGGAACCGGCAACGATTTCACCCAGATCTATGTGCAGTCAGAAGGCGGCACAACCCGCAAGCTCGCTGATGCCTTGGTGACAGAAATGAGCCCCCTAGGGCTCTGCCAAGGTCAAACGCCCTGGCTAGGCCGCAATGCCCGCGATCCTGATAAGTGCACAACCGATGGCAAGCCCACCCAAAACCGGCTGCTGGTGCGCTCTGCCACCAACGCCTACTTCACCGAGACCATCTCGGTGATCTCCCTGCCGGAGGAAGCAAATTCTCTGGCTAAACGTGTTACCGAACTCAAGGATGACCTCGCCTTAATCGAAGCGGAAGCCGATGTAGCAGCAGCCCTCAAGTTCAACCCACGCCTAAAAAGCAGCTTTGCTGGCGTAGATCCAGCGCTGCTCTGGCAAAAGATCGAAGCTCAACGCGACGGAATCAGCGTTCAACCAGCCCAACCCAAAGATGAGGAACTGGCCCTGCTGATTGGCCCGATGGATGGGGTCTCCAGCTCTGCGGAAGGAAGCCTTTTTGAGGCTGATCAATGGCAGCCCCCCAACCCGCCAGCCTGGTTTAGCAAAGCCATCAAACGGGTGCTGCTGGTGCACCGCCTGCGGGAGGTGCAGGCACTAGTGGGCTTCACCCGCTTTACAGCACGCACCAGCAGCCTCGGCGGCTTGCCGATCGACACCACCAAGGTGAATCGCCGAGCACCACTGGCCAATGATCTGCGCTGGGTACCAGCCAGTGAGAACAAGGGGGAAGGGATATTTATCGAGTTTGATCCCACCACGATCAAGGCCTGGGCTGCCAGCGATCCGGTGAAAATGCGAGCCGGTCAATTCACCAAGGCCTTTGAGAACGAATGGCTAGCTTCACGGGGGCTTGACGACAAGCAGTTTCCCTTTCCTGGAGCTCCATACCTGCTGCTGCACAGCCTCAGCCATCTGCTAATCACCGAGATGGCCCTTGAGTGCGGTTATGGAGCCAGTTCTATTCGTGAGCGTATTTATGCCAACAGCGAAATTGGCTACGGCATTTTGATCTTTACTAGTAGTTCTGGATCGGAAGGCAGCTTGGGCGGTTTGGTTGGGGCCGGCAAGCGGATCGTGAGTTACCTAGATAAGGCCTTTGAGCGCGGCCAGCTCTGCAGCAATGATCCCTTCTGCTCTGAGCACGATCCCAATCACGAATTCGACATTCGCCCCACCCATGGTGCCGCCTGCCATGGGTGCGAATTGATTGCCGAAACCTCCTGCGAAATCCGCAATGAGTTCCTTGATCGCGCTCTGGTGAGCCCCACCGTTTCAGTTAATGCTGAAACGGGTGATCCATCCTTTTGGGAATTCATCAACGCATGACCCTCACCCTGCCAGCGCAGACATTGCGGGCAGTGGCGACTGATCTGCGACGTCTTAGCTACTTTCCAACAAGTTGGCAGAATTTGCTCTCCACCCACAGCGAAGCAATACATAAACAGCTTGAGCCGTTGCTGGTTGAACTGGTTCAAGAGGGAGCCCATCCCCGCTTGATGGCATTACTGCTTGATCGGCTTGCTGATGCACAAGAGGCACTCCAGATAGAACGAAACGCCTGGAGTTTTGTTTGGTCTGGCCCTGATCCTTTGCATGCCAAAACTGCCGATACATTCGCCACGGTGAACCAACTCATCCGCGAAGCCCGTTCCAGCCTGTTGATCGTTACCTACAACATCGGCCTTAGCAGCGAGTTTCGCGAGTTGTATGCCTCTATTGCTGAACGCCTGGCCCATGGTCACTTAACCCGTGTTGATCTGTTCTTTCATCCAGTTCAAATACAAGATCAACTTGGCGCTGATCCCTTAGCTTCAATATCAACATGGTTCAACCGTGAAGTTTGGCCATGGCCTGCAAAACCGAATGCTTATGTAGATAGTCGGCTGATCTCAGGATCCGCTGAACGTTGTTACCAGCACGCCAAGATCGTCATCGCTGATGCAACAACACCCGAAGCCAAAGCACTTGTTACAAGCGCAAACTTTAGTGAAACAGCACAGCGGCATAACTTTGAAGCTGGCTGGCTCACTACATCGGCAATGAGATCTGTTGAAATTCAAAAACAATTTTCCAAATCTGTAGATCAAGGGCTATTTCAACTACTCACTCTATAAAATATTATGTTCTCACTAATATAATTTCTTATTTTATGCCACGTATCCCCTTTCTATTTTTGCTCGCTTTTTCTTCTGCATTTTTCTGCTCCACTAGCTACGCGCAGCAACCGATACGGCCGATTACAAAAACTGGTAGTTGCCCTTTGGGTTACTACAGCTCCGGTAATTATTGCGTTCCTTCTTCTAGCGGTAATACCCGTGGGGCAATAGAAAAAAGTAGTGGCAGCTGTCCGCTTGGTTTTTTTAGCTCCGGAAACTACTGCCTCAGTAGCCCAAGTAATGAACGGGAAGCAATCCAAAAAACTGGTAGTTCATGCCCGCTTGGTTGGTTTAGTTCCGGCAGTTATTGCTTAAAAAGCCGTTGATGCAGGTAAATGGTGGCAAAAAGGCCCTTGAGGGCAACAGCTAGCCCCGCCAAAAAGAGGATTCAAAGCCCTAGCTGCCCATTGATAGAAACAACCGCTTTTCAATCAGTTTTAGGGCATCTCATTCATCACGTTTCCATCTCAGGAGCTTAATTTCAACCAATTCTGCTTTTTGAAATTTTTGCTCTCAGGGAGCTCTCAAAGCAAAACATCTCACCAAACATCTCACCTGCGGCTTTTTTATTTTTAATTCATTGCACTGCAATGAGACTGAGCGAGAAATGGTTGAGCCTTCCAAGCTGATATTCGAAACAGTAAGAAGCCCATCCCACAATTACTGATCCATCCCCTTAAATTCCTTCAGCAAAGCCCAATTCAGCTTGTTATTACAGCTAATCAGCAACTGCGGGTAGATACTGCCATCTTTATAGGGTGCGTATGCAGCAGTGCAAACAGCTTTGCTTGCTTCTTGCCATTGCTGATAAATGGCGGCAGGCAATTTGCTATTTAACTGTTTAGTTGATTGCTCTAATTGCAACCCAGCGCAATAGCGCATCTCCACAGTAGTTTCACCAGGGCAGTTGAGTTTGTTTGGTTGGGCCCTAGCAGCAGTAGATGGCAGCAGCAACAGGCCTAGTAGCAATAGCGTTTTCATAGATCCTTTAGCCACTTGAGCCGCGTACGGCTAGTTCTTGGTGGGGTAGTGGGAGCGCAAAGGAAACCAGAGGTTTCAATCCTTACCGAGCCACTGGAGAGCATGGCCGTTGAAATGGGAACCCCATCAGTGGTTGCAAGTGCTGCTTTTGACCGCAATTTGACCGCAGGTTCGAATCCTGTCGCCCCGACTGACTTTTCACCGATTGGCCTAAGGCCATGGCTTGGTTAATTTAGCCCCGGCTGTTATTGCCCTGAAAGCTATTGATGCAGGCTCTGCTGCTGAGCCATCCGCTTATGGACTTGCTTGCCATAGGGGTGATTAAGCCAAGTGCAATTCAGCGATCAATTGCCTGAGGCTCATGGGTTGGCTTTATTTGCGCAGGAATAGGCAAGGGCTCGGCGTAGAACCCGATGAATGGATCTCCGAACGTAGTGAGAGCGATAAAATGAGGAGGGCTCAAGCAAGCTGAGTTACAGCAAGCAATCCTCATACGTATTTAACGAAAGCAAAGGTTGCTCCATTAAGCCCCCAAGGTTCTGATTAACAGGGGTGACAACTTTGTTGGCAGAGGGGGCCCTCCCCATCAACGCGGGCGAATGCCTGGCCACCGCAGCCGCGGGGAAGTGGCCCTGCCTTCCACCCCCAAATAACCGCCCTCCGCTCTGGGGTGTCTGCTCAGGTCGCTCGCGCAAAGGCGAGTAGGGAGCTGACGTCGCCTCGGTCGGCCTGCTGGAGAGCGGCGATGTATTGCTGGCGCAGGCCTGAGGTATCCACGAGGGAGCTGCTTCCTCCCCAGGAGAAGCGAGGTGCCCCCAGCTGCTCGATCAAGACATCAGCGATCAGGCGCGCATGGCGGCCGTTGCCATTGGGGAAGGGGTGGATGGAAACCAGTCGGTGATGGAAACGGATGACGATTAGGTCCACCGGATCCACATGGTGCTCCACCTGAAAGGCGATGTCGGCCAGCAATGCCGGCACCTGCATCCGGATCTGGCGCCAGTCGGCACCGATGCTCTTGTCGCTGCTGCGGTACTGACCGGCCCAGCGCCAGCTCTGGCCGAACATTTCACGATGCAGACGCCGCAGCCAGCTCTCTTCCAGCGGCCGGGGCCGACGCTGGCGGGACAGCCAGAGCAGGGCGGCCTCGATGTTTTGTTGTTCCCATTCGTTGAGTTGGCTGCGGCTCACCAGATGAGAGGGCAGCAGTCCTTCCATCTCCTCGCCATCCAGCGATGTCGCCCCGGCCGGTAGGCCGTCGTTCAATCCCACAGCCGGGTGCCGCTGGTGTGGAGGATCTCCAGGGCCATGGCCTCAAGCCGCTCATTCGCCGCGGCAGAGGGAGACGCAACTGGCTGGGCCTCAAGCGCCATCGTTCGGCCGGCGCGCTGCTGCCACTGCTGTGCCAGGTGTAGGGCCTGCTGCCATCTCATCTCACGCAACGGGCGCCTGGGCACGAGGGCGTACTGCAGATCACAGTCGAGGGCCTCGGCCACCCGCCGCAGGGTGCCGAGTGTGATGGCATCGACCGCTTCTGCCTGCTCAAGCTTGCGCGCCCCAGAAGCCGTCACGCCAAGTCGTTCTGCCAGTACGCCGGAGGTCATTCCCAGGGCCTCGCGGATGGCCCGCAGCCAGCCCGCCGGCGGACGCGGCGGCAGCGGATGACTCGCTGCGTCCTGCAGGACCGCATCCATCTGGGCCAGCCTTAGCTCTTTGGCATTCATGGTGGATGGGAGCGATCTGTCTCAACAAGGTGCACTAAAAGCAACCTATCACTCTTGTTCATTGCCAGTCAAAGAGAGTGATGCATTGCTTAGTGGTTCGAGTACGGGAGCGATAGGTTGCCCGGCGTGTCTTTGAACCTGCTTCTGCGGCCTGGCCGCAGAGCGGCTCCGGTAACTGTCAGGAAAGGTGCCGGCAGCATCCGCCACATCAAATAATACCTATAGCATTGCTATCAACGAATGGAGGGTGCTATGGCTGATCTTCTGGTACGCGGCGTTGATGACGACCTCGTGCAGGCGCTCAAGAAAAGGGCCGGGGCCCATGGCCGCAGCCAGGAAGCAGAACTACGGGTAATTCTTGCCTCTGTTCTGCTCAGCCCACCGCGGCGCAACCTGGCGGAATTACTGGCTGCCATGCCGGATGTTGGGGTGGACGCCGATTTTCAGCGCCAGAGCGATCATGCGGCGGCGCCTGATGTTTTTAATTGACACCAACGTGATCAGTGAGGGCCGCAAAGGACGCCGCGCTGATACGGGTGTGCAGGGCTTTTGGGCAGCTGCAGCCCAAGGCAACACCCCACTATTTCTGGCTGCGGTCACCATCGGTGAGCTGCGCCGCGGCGTGGAGTTGATCCGCCACCGTGGGGATCAACCGCAAGCAGAGCGGCTGGAGCAGTGGCTAGCTGAGGTATTGCAGACCTACGGCGATCGGGTGCTCGATCTTGATGGCGATGCAGCCCAGATTTGGGGGCGACTGCGGGTGCCCAATCCCCACAACGCCATTGATAAGCAGATTGCTGCCATCGCCCTGCTGCACGATCTCACCGTGGTGACGCGCAACATCGATGACTTCGCCAGCTGCGGAGTGCGGCTGCTGAATCCGTTTCAGGGTTGTTGATGGCATCTCGGTATTTTGAGCAAAAGCCAGTTGCTGCGTTATTCAGGTATTTCTTACTTACTTAGGCGGCTCATCATTACGCATATCAGCTTGCACAGCACTATCAAGAACACAAAGTTGCAAGAAGTCATTGGACTGATTAGTTAAGCCCCCAAGGATTGAATTGATAAACGTCAATTCCCCTAGTACTGGGATGCGCTGCGTTTACATCCAGCGCATCTTTCCGATTATTACTAACAGCATAAATCCAGTAACTATTTGAGATAATAATATCAACAATAACGCTTTACGCATCCATCGCAAACTAGTGATACTAACTAAGGTCATTCCTTTACCTTTGGCGACAGATCTTGGCTTTGAAGTATTAAATGTTGGTAGTGAGATCATCAGAAAGGTGCTTCTTCGCTGCCGAACTCGTCTACGTAACCGCTGGTCCAGCTTGGGTTCGCCCCAGTGGGGTTGGCGGTGCTTACTGAATATCCATCTTGTTCATCAAAACCTGCAGTTGCATCTTCTTCTTCTCGGGCGACATATTTCAAGACTTGAGCAGCTTTTACCTGCAGGCTGAGGCCGGTGCCTTCAGGCCTTTCCCATCCGTAGGTAGTGAACTTGATGATCATTTCACTGCCGTTTCCGATCGCCTTGCCATCCCATGGCTGCCGTTTTGAGTCGATCAGCTGAGGCCCGGTTGCTTTGCTTCCGTCTTCCCTCACAAATTCCTGGGTCTTGAATTTGACGATTACTTGGCTGGGGTTTTCTTTATCTGCTTTCCAGGGCTGGCCTTTGTCTGACCTCTTTTTCTTTGTGCCGTGGGTGTCGGTAAAGATCTGATCCAGCTTGTCGATGAATGCTTTGTGTTTGGGCGTGGTGTTTGGGCTTAGCACTAGGTCAACTGACCAGGCATTCGGTTTGCTGGGATCCATCTGGGGCCGGGCATTGATTAGCTGCGCCCAAATGACAGGGGCTTGAGGCGTAAAAAAGGTTTCGGAGGCCATTGTGGAAATTAAGGGTTTATGGGATTAAGGGTTTAAGGCCCGCACCAAGGCGGACGAGGTGGTGGATGGCCCCAGATCTAGTGAGTCCGTGGGCGGCCATTGCTGCCATTACTGCTTCCAATGCGTCTTGGTGCAGGCAAACCATCAGGTGTGTGCTGGGGCGCTTCTTGGCTGGACGGCCATAAGGGAGAACCACAGAAGGATGAGCGCTGATTGGCTCTGGATTGGGAGCCCGACTCATGGGACCCAATCGCTGATTTTTGCAGCTATGAAGTTTGGTAGTAGATCCGCCAGCTCAGCTCTTACTCGCTCAAGTGTGTCTACATTCCGGCTGGTAGCAAGAAGTTGCCCCGCCAAGATGCGGCTTGCGCCTGCTTGCGTAAGCCGGTTCAGGATGTCCTGCTGGTGATCAGAAACCAGCGCCAGCCCATTAATTGCATTCTGGATAAGTTGAGCGTTGCTATTGTTCATTCGGCGACTCCGCCGGAAGACTCGACCGTGAACCGATCAATGAACTGCAGATGCTGCAGTTCGGTAATCAAAGGGATCAGACTTTTCTCTGAGCCAGGAACTTTGAAGGCACTACGGAAATGGTCTGTAAACACCTTACGTGCGTGGGCATTGAGCATCTTCACCATCTGTATTGCGGCTAACTTTTGCTGCTCGCTAAGCAGCGCGGTTGGCCTATCAGATTCAGTCCCCATTGGGGCAGCGCCTTGAACTGCTGTGATCTGCTTTTCAGAGTCTGGTCTTGCTACTGGCTTAGCTGCTTCCTCCTTGAGGTTTAGCTCCGGATGCTTTTGTGATTCCGGCCCCTCATCGATATGTATGGCCCTGTGGGGCTGGTTAGCAGCTAACAACGGAAAGCCGAGTAGGTGATTTAGTAAATCGCCACAGTCATCGCCATAGGCAGCTTCTTCTGCGCCACCTACGTGGCGCAGTATTACCTCCCAAGGCTGCTCGATAGGTGGCCTTGATGGCCGGAGAATCCAGGAGAATCCATGCTTATTGGCGCAGGCTAATAAAGCAGGAACGCAAGTAATTCCGTGGCTGTTGCTTTGAAGCTGTGATAGTGCTGAGCTGAATTCGCAGTCGGCATTAAATGCCCGAAGAGCTAACTCCGTAGAGATGTTTTGCGTGTAACTCATTGCCGGATGTGTTGCATATATGGGTCACTCGGGCACCTTAGTCATTCGGTATACCGATTCGCAACCTTGCAGTCAATAAAAAATCAGAGTTCTGACTTAGCTACTTGCCCTTGGCGGGCTGCAGGCTGGCAGCCCAGCTGTTTAGCCAATTAGCAGGGGCCCATTCGGATTTCTCTGCGTCCCATAGCTCTTCCAGCTCCTGGGGGCTGTAGACATCAAGCTCCAAGAGCACGTTCAGCCATTTTGAGCGTGCAGAAGCAGTCGCCGCCCCGCCGGCGCGGATCAGATCGGAACTCGCTGCCCCAACAAGCCGCACCTGCTTTCTTGCATGCTGTGCCCAGGCGGCACATAGATCAGCGGCCGCCTGGTCTGTCAGCTCTGGTGCAGGGTTAGTTGGTGGTGCCGCCAGCCAAGCCGGTGGGGGCAGTAGTCCCACGTGGCAGGACCAAAAATCAGCAGCGCCCCAAGGGGTTCCATCGTCGTGGGTGATCGCCCGACCGTTTGCTAGCTGGTCAAGCAGATCACGGCTGGTAACCCCTGCGAAGTCGGCTTGGTGGAGGCGCTCATTGGTCTCGGCGAGGTTGATAAACCATGAGCTGCGGGGGTGCCGGGTTAGGCCTCGCTCTAGTTCGCTTAGGCCGCTATGGCTGGATGAGGAGTGGCCTGCTTCATTTGCCCATTTGCGGATCGTGTACTGGGTCCAACCGTTCAGCACCCGCCAGCGGCGCAGCATTCGGCCAAATTCCAGGGAAGAACGTTCGCTGTGTAATCGGACTTCGGAGTAAACGGTCATGGCTGTTGCTGGATAGGTGTTTTGATTGCTGTACTGAGTTGACATAGGGCTTACCCAAATACTAAGCCCTCGGGAGCCTGAGTTGAAGCGCCTAGCCGATTTGACGCATCAGATATGGCGGAATCTGCCTTGGTGCGAATTTTTGGTGCATTTGTTAGCGACCGGCTGCCTAGAAAACAACCGGTCACTATCTGGCCCCCCTTTAGCCAAAAGCGTCTCCTGCACTGGGCAAAGCAGCGCAGCCAGCGACTTAGCGATCTGCAAGAGGTGGGCGAATTAGGCAGCAACACCCCCAGAAGGCCAAAAATTTTTGAGTGCCTGACTGGCTTTTTAGCCGCGTGCGACCAGCTGCCTAGGGCATTTTGTCGCTATTTTTCACGTTTGACCCGCTTCTGACCCTTTTGACTTAATAGGTCTCCAAAAACGTAGTTATACCAACCGTTTTCAACTGAGATACTCTGCCTTCTAAGCAGCCGGTCGAGTGTTCGAATCACTCAGGGGGCGTTTCAATCAGGTCCTGCATTCTCAGCCCAAAAGCCTTCTGTCAATGGGTTTATCCCTGCCAGTTGGTTAGCGCTCTCTGTTGCAGCCAGCCAGTGA
>Ga0247835_1004566_pt1 | contig 11948 bp, 9 predicted proteins | sample LaCtaG_3_FD_189912 | JGI IMG/M metagenome (GOLD analysis project Ga0247835, IMG submission 189912) | Freshwater microbial communities from meromictic Lake La Cruz, Castile-La Mancha, Spain - LaCruzMarch2015_13.5m | ecosystem: Environmental > Aquatic > Freshwater > Lake | place: Spain: Castile-La... | reverse complement strand
CATCCTGCAAAGCGCCGCCGAGGGCGGCCAACTCATCGTCCGGCTCGACGATGACAAGACCCTGGGCCGCGAGCTGCGCACCTGGTTGCAGACCGACCGCTACATCGGCCGCAAGAACGACGGCACCGCCGCCACCACCACGGTCAAGATTCTGCGCGAGCGCCAGGAGGAAAACCGGGAACGCCGGCAGCGTCTGGTTCTGCAACTGGAGCGCCTCTGCAAGGAGGCCGCTTACTATGCCGCCGGCCAGCCGGTCCGGCCCAAGGGCGGCACCGCCGCCGCTGCCTTAACGGATGCCCTGAACTATCTCATCCGCAACAGCTTCAACAAGCTCGGCTACCTTGCGCACCTGTCCGCCAACCCCCAGGCCGAGATCAAGGCGGTGCTCAGCAGCACCGACGTGGACGATCTGGGCTTCTCACTGGAGGCCGGTCAGGGCAACCAGCAGGCACTCGCCGAGGTCCAGGGTTACGTCAACCTCATGGCCGGTGCCAGCCGTCAGGTGATCCTGCACGATCTCGTGGACGAGCGGTTCGGCCGACGCCCGTACGGCTGGCCGGAGTGGGAGGTCGTCCTGCTGGTGGCTCGCCTGGTCCGCAAGGGCGCCATCAGCCTGGTGATGGATGGCGCCACCCTGTCCACCGACAAGATCTTCGAAGCGGTCGTCAGCCCCAGCAAATGGCGCCGCATTACCGCCATCAAACGCCGGACCGTCGACCAGGGCCAACTCCAGGCCGCCCGCCACCTGGCCAAGGAGGTCTTCGGCCAGATCGCCCCCGATGGTGAGGACCCGCTCGCCGCCTGTCTGCGTGAGCGCCTGGGCGCCTGGCGCACCAGCCTCGCCCAGTACAAGACCCTGGCCGACACCGGCGACTACCCCGGCCGTCAGGATCTCGCCGAGGCCGTGGGCATCATCGCCAAGCTCCTGGCGGAGACCGAGAGCTTCGGCCTGATCGGCACCTTCCTGGAGCGCAAGAGCGATCTGCTCGAGCTGTCGGACAACGTCCATGAGCTGACCAATTTCTACGAGACCCAGCGCCCGACCTGGGAGAAGCTGCGCAAGGCCGCCGCCCGCTTCCAGCCCAACCGTACCTGGCTGGACAAAGACCCGACGGCCGCCGCGGCCCTTGCGCGCATCCAGACCATCCTGGCCGCCGCCGCGCCCTATGGGCTGATCAAAGACGCCGAGTCGCTGATCCAGACCGTCGAAGGCATCGACACCGCGCTGGTCGCGGAGCGGCGAGCCCAGGTCTTGCAGAGCATCCAGGCGCAACTCGGTAAGGTCCAGGTGGAGCTCGACGACGCCAAGGCAGCGACCGACCTGCGCAACGCGTGCCTGCATCCGCTGCAAAGCCTCAAGCGCCAGGTCGAAACCCAGGCCAGCATTGCGCACATCGACCAGGCCGGGCAGGCGGCCATCGAGGCCGCGGACGAGGCGTTCGCCAAGATCGAGGCCGCGGCCAGTCAGAAGAAACGCACCGGCACCGGCACCGTCGGCGACAAGGATGAACAGGTCTACGTCAAGCCGCGGCGTGTCGTAAAGGTCGCGGCCCTGGCACCGCCGGGGTATCTGGAAACCCAGAGCGACGTCGACGGCTACCTGGACCGCCTGCGCAAGGCGCTGGAGCAGGCCATCAGCGCGGGGGAGCGCGTCGAGATCCGGTAATCAATTGTCCACAGATGACACAGATGAACACAGATAAGAAAATCTTCTCTTCATCTGTGTTCATCTGTGTCATCTGTGGATAACTCCCCCAGCCTCGCTCCGGCACGCTGGCTGGAGCGCTGCCTTGATCATCGTGCCGGCCGGCCGTGGACGATCCGCACAGCGGACCCTACGGTAACACCGCGACCCGTAGGGTCCGCTGTGCGGACCGACGACCGTGCAGATCGCGCAATGGCCGGGTTTATGACCAAGGCCGCGTACGGATGTTATGCTTGATGTACACCCAAACTGGATATTCTCCATCTACGACCTGACGGAAGACCTGGAAACCTTGGAGCGCGGATCATGATCGAGCTGAAAATCGTCAAAGTAGGTGAGGCCCTCGGGATGCACCTACCTAGCGAGGTGTTGAGCCGCCTGCAACTCACGGACGGCGACCGGGTCATCCTGACCGAATCCCCGGAGGGTGGTTATCGACTCACCCCCTACGATCCGGAATTCGTGCAGCAGATGGCGGCCGCCGAAGAAGGCATGTGCCGCTATCGCAACACGCTCAAAGCCCTAGCCGAATGAAGCGGCGGCGCGGGATTCGGTGGACTGCACTGCGCTTGTCCACCCTACGATCGAAACGATGATCAAGGCCGCGCCGCATCGACTGATTCTGTCAGTCCAAGCACTGAAATGGAGGATGCAACATGAATCCCGCCCGCATCGTGTATGAGAATGCTCCAGCCTTCATCCCTGTACCTGCCGAATTGCAGCACCAGCGGATCGAAGCGATCCTGTGGCCCTTGGAGGATGGTCCCGCGACCGCCACCGCCGCGTCTGACCCGCAAGCGTGCGAGCACGGAGCGGTCATGGAGCCATCCGCTGCTCAGGGCCTTCCGAGCCTGGCAGACTTTCGCGCAACGTTTCCGCTGCAAACCGTCAGCGCGGGCGATCTTTGCCGCGAGATGCGAGAAAATGATCGCTGAAACGATGGTTACCTACACGATCGAATATGACGGCAAGTTATATGTCATCGAAGACGTTCCGGCGCGCGTCTGCCGCGAGACCGGTGAGGAGTTCTTCGCACCAGAGACCGTTGAGCACATCCAAGCTTTAGTGAAGGGCAACAAACCTCCGGTGCGGATGATCCAGACGCCGGTTTTCCACTATGCGTGATTAGTGGATAGCGAGAAGAGCGCAACGTTGTCGCCTGCTTGCGTCTAATCACTATCCACTAACCACTATCCACTTCCCCCCATGAATACCAATAAGATCAAGACCTACGCCCCCAAGGCCCGGCGCGACTTCATCGCCGCCGTCACCCGCCGCGCGGGCACCTTCGGCCTCACCGCCAAGGGTACCTCGCCCGTGCGGGAGGAGGGACAACTGGTCTTGATCGAGGGGCAGCCTTATCCGCGGTCGGTCGGTGCCCAGCGTCAGAAGCTCGCCGAGCGGGTCAAACAACATGAGTTCGAGCAGACCATGGAGGCGGCGGCTTACACCTGGTTCAACCGCCTTATCGCCATCCGTTTCATGGAATTGCACGGGTACCTGGACCACAGCTTCCGGGTGCTGAGTCATCCCGCGGGTCTGGTCCTGCCGGAGATCCTGGGCCACGCCGAGCATCTGGACCTGCCCGGCCTGGATCGGGAGCGGGTGATCGCGCTCAAGATGGACGGCAACCGCGACGAGGAACTGTACCGCGACCTGCTGCTGGCCCAGTGCCGGGCCTTGCACCGGGCCATGCCCTTTCTGTTCGAGCGCGTGGATGACGAGACCGAACTGCTGTTGCCCGACAACCTGCTCCAGACCGACTCACTGATCCGCGATCTGGTCAGTGCCATCCCGGAAGAGGACTGGCAGGAGGTCGAAATTATCGGCTGGCTCTATCAGTTCTATATCTCGGAGAAGAAAGACCAGGTCATCGGCAAGGTGGTGAAGAGCGAGGACATCCCCGCCGCCACGCAACTCTTCACCCCCAACTGGATCGTCCAATACCTGGTGCAGAACAGCGTCGGGCGCCTGTGGCTGATGGCCAACCCGGCATCGACTTTGAAGGGCGAGTGGCCCTATTACATCGAGCCGGCGGAGCAGACGCCGGAGGTGCAGGCGCAGTTGGATGCGTTGATTGCGCTTCGCTGTCGCGAAGAAGTGGATAGTGGGGGAGAGGCAGCTTCGCCGCCGTCTGACTATCCACTATCCACTATTCACTATCCACTAAACCCAGAGACCATCACGGTCCTGGACCCTGCCTGTGGCTCCGGGCACATCCTGGTCGTGGCCTACGATGTACTCAAGGCCATCTATCTGGAGCGCGGCTACCGGCCGCGGGACATTCCGCGGCTGATCCTGGAGAAGAACCTTTACGGGTTGGATATCGACGACCGGGCTGCCCAGTTGGCCGGCTTTGCCTTGTTGATGAAGGCCCGCGCCGATGATCGGCGGTTGTTCGATGATCCGCCCAGGCTCAATGTCCTGGCCTTGCAGGAGAGCAAGGGGTTGGATGCCCGGGATCTAGTGGATAGTGGTAAGTGGTTAGTGGATAGTGGAAGAGGCGCCGAGCGCACGACCCCACTATCCACTCTCCTAGACACCTTTGCCGAGGCCAAGACCTTTGGATCGCTGATTCAGATCCCGCCGGCACTGGCGGCGGCACTGCCGGAACTGAAGTCCGGTCTATTGCGGGCTATGAACAGCGACGATGTTTTCGCGCGGGCCGCGGCGGAAAGTCTATTGCCGTTGTTACGGCAGGCATGGGTGCTGGCGATGCAATTCGACGCAGTGATAGCGAACCCGCCTTACATGGGAACTAGAGGGATGCCTTCAAGCCTCAAGGATTTTTCAAGAGCAACTCTATCCTACGGTGAAGGGGATTTGTTTGCTCTATTCATGGAAAGATGGTTTAAGAACTGTGCGCAATCTGGTTTCCTGTCGATGGTAACCATGCAAAGTTGGATGTTCTTGTCCACTTACGAGAAGTTGCGTAACGAAGTTGTGGCAAGACGAGCAATTCAGAGCCTTCTTCATATTGGATATAATAGTTTTCCAGAGATGAATTCTAAGATTGCGCAGGCTTGTGCATTCTCTATCGGCGCGTCTGAGATGCCATATGCTAAAGGGATCTATTGCGATCTTAATAACGGTGTCTCTCAATCTGCAGATAAAGGAATGTTGTTTCAAACAGGCGGCGACGTGCGCTATGTTGTCATGCAGTCTGACTTCAAGAGCATCCCAGGCTGGCCGTTGGCGTATTGGGTATCCGTGCGTATCAGGGAGACGTTCTCGGTTGGAACGCAACTCGGAAAATTGTCGGAAGCGAGAAGGGGCTTGTCAACCGGAAATAACGAAATCTTTATACGATATTGGTTTGAAGTTTCTCTAGAGAATATTGCGCTTTCTTCCGTGGCGAACAAGGCGCTGTTCAAGATTAAGCGATGGTTTCCGTACAACAAAGGTGGGGCTTTCAGAAGGTGGTACGGTAATAACGAGCTTGTTGTTAATTGGCAGAACAATGGATTCTTTATTAAGAATCAACCTGCAAAGGAGAATGGAGACAAGGGTTGGCGCGCCACGAGCAGTGAATACTACTGTGATGACGGGATTACCTGGTGTGGCCTGACCAGCGCTGACATAAGTTTCAGATGGTCTAACTACGGCGCTTTGTTTGATACGAACAAAGGTCCTATGATGTTTCCTGGAACTGAGGCTAGAGTCACTTTGGCCTTCTTGTCTTCGAAACTATTACAGATCTACGCTGCACTTCTTAATCCAACGCTTTCAATTCAGAATTGCGATATTGATGCGCTTCCTGTCTTATGGAAAAAAATTGATCAGAGTCGCGTAAACAGAATAGTAGACCAGTGCATTGATCTTGCAAAGAAAGATTGGGATTGCGGCGAGATATCGTGGGCGTTTCCGGGCGTTACATGGCTCCCGTTGACTCTTGGGAGGCACGGGCGATTGCGTGACGCGTGGCTGGTATGGAAAGAAGAATCGCGTACTCGGTCAGTTCGCATGAAGGCTCTGGAGGAAGAAAACAATCGCCTCTTTATTTCGGCCTACGGCCTGGAAGGGGAGATTTCTCCCGATGTCTCCGATGACCAAATCACTTTGGTTTGCGCAGACCGCGAGAAGGACTGCCAGCGCCTGATCTCCTACGCCATCGGCTGCATGATGGGTCGGTATCGTCTGGATCGGCCGGGACTCATTTACGCGCACAGCGGAAATCGGGACTTCGAGGCAGTCTACAATGCTGCAAGAGAAGAGTCCACAGATGACACAGATGACACAGATGAGCATAGATCAAGAAATGAACATCTGTGTCCATCTGTGTCATCTGTGTCATCTGTGGACAATAACTCTTTCCCCGCCCGCGACGGTATCTTTTCTGTGGCAAGAGAAGAGTCCACAGATGACACAGATGAGCACAGATCAGGAAATGAACATCTGTGTCCATCTGTGTCATCTGTGGACAATAACTCTTTCCCCGCCCGCGACGGTATCTTTTCTGTGGCAAGAGAAGAATCCACAGATGACACAGATGGGCACAGATCAAGAAATGAACATCTGTGTCCATCTGTGTCATCTGTGGATAACAATCCTTTCCCAGCCGACGCCGACGGCATCATTCCGATCACTGAATCGAACTGGTTCGACGACGACGCCCCCAACCGCATCCGTGAATTCCTGCTGGCCGTCTGGGGCGCGGAGACGCTGAACGAGAACATGGCCTGGCTGGCGGAAAGTTTAGGGTCTAAGTCCGGCGAAACCCCTGATGAGACCATCCGCCGCTATCTTTCGGCCAGCTTTTTCAAGGACCACCTGCAAACCTACAAACGGCGGCCCATCTACTGGTGCTTCTCCAGCGGCAAGCAGAAGGCATTCGAGGCATTGGTCTACCTGCACCGTTATCATGAAGGCACCCTCGCGCGTATGCGCATGGAGTACGTTGTCCCGCTGCAAGGCAAGATGGCTGCCCGCATCGACCGGCTCATCGACGACATCGCGTCCGCGTCCACCACGGCTCAAGCCAAACGGCTGCAAAAGGAGCGGGACAAGCTGACCCGCCAACTCGACGAACTGCGCCGCTACGACGAGCAACTGCGTCACTACGCCGACCAGCGCATCGCCCTGGACCTGGACGACGGCGTCAAGGTCAACTACGCCAAGTTCGGCGACTTGCTCGCGGAGGTCAAGGCCGTGACCGGTACGACAGCAGAATGATCCAATACCGATTAGCCGCGCTCAGCGTTGACAACTTCAAGTCGCTCGTCGATTTCAAGCTGCCTCTAGCGGATTTTACCTGTCTGATCGGTTTGAATGGCTCCGGGAAATCGACGGTCATTCAGGCCGTGGACTTCGTCGCCTGTTTGCTCAAAGGGCAGATTTCCCGGTGGCTGGAGCTGCGTCAATGGAGTCCCGCCGACCTGAATTCCAAGCTGATACGAAAGAGCAGTATCACCGTCGGTCTCGTATTGCGGCAAGAGGGCGAAGCGCTGCTATGGAACGCGAGATTTAATCGCACGTCGCTTAAGTGCACTCAAGAAGTGGCCAGGATCGACAACCGCTTTCTCTTCGTCGTCGATGACGGCAGCTATGCGATTGCGGACGAGCATGGGTATATGGCTCGTACGAAGATCGCGTTCGAGTACGAGGGGTCCGTGCTGTCCCAGCTCAAGAACGAAATGCTGACTCCCGAGCTCCTGGCGCTTAAGGAGTTCTTGCATAACACTGTTACGCTCGACGTGCTGGCCCCGCAATTCCTTAGAAAGAGAGCGTCTTTGAGCCATGGGGATCTCGGGTTGGCCGGCGAGCGCCTGTCCGCGTTTCTTCACGAGCTTTCGGTGGCGCAGCGAGCGGCGTTGTTGGCGCGACTTCAGGCGTGCTACCCGCAGTTGACCAGCGTCTTCACCCGCTCACTGCGGGCCGGCTGGAAAGAACTGAACATACGGGAACAATTTGGCGATACTCGACTTGTCACGGAGGCTAAGCACGTCAACGACGGCATGTTGCGGCTTATGGCAATACTTGCTGAGATCTTGACGGGGCACGCATTCGTGCTCTTCGATGAAATCGAGAACGGCATCAACCCGGAATTGGTAGAGTTCTTGCTCGACACCCTCGTAGACGCGCGGCAGCAGGTCCTGGTAACGACCCACAGCCCGATGATTCTTAATTATCTGGATGATGCTGTGGCGCGCGCCGGTGTCCACTATCTCTATCGAACTCCGGAAGGTTACACACACTCAGTCCCGTTCTTCTCGATACCCTCAGTCTCGGAAAAGCTGGAGGTCATGGGGCCGGGCGAGGCCTTCGTCGATACCAATTTGACCCGACTGTACGAGGAGATCCAGGCGATGCCGGAAAAAGAACAGGGGCAGGGCGATGCTGATCCTCGTTAGCGGTCGACGCCAGTCGAATCGATATGCCAAGCTTCAACGCCTTCAAGATGCGCCTGGAGGAATGCCTTTGCCCGTGGAAGAACATGGGTGAAGGAGCGTAGCAGTTCGAGGCAGCGACAGCGATCTACAATAAATAGCGAGGCTCCAATGAACTTCAGAGAACGCATTACCATCGAGTCAGGCAAGCGCGGCGGAAGGCCCTGTGTACGGGGACTGAGGATCACGGTCTACGACGTTCTTGATCAATTGGCTTCCGGATTGACTACCGACGAGATCATCGAAGACTTTCCAGAGTTGGAGCGGGACGACATCCTGGCGTGTCTGCAATTCGCGGCTGATCGGGAGCGGCATCTTGATCGGGTTCGCTCGGCATGAAATTGCTGCTCGACGAGAACCTGTCGCGGCGCGTCGTTCCGTTCCTGCAGGCAGCGTTTCCAGGGAGTTCGCAGGTCGTCCTCGAAGGACTGGAACAGGCGAGCGACCTTGAGGTGTGGAAGCATGCACTGGTCAATGGGTTCGTGGTTGTCACCAAGGACTCCGACTTTTATGAGTTGAGCCTGCTCTATGGTCCACCGCCCCAAGTCGTCTGGTTGCAGATCGGTAACGCCTCAAAGGGGCGGGTCATGCAAGTGTTGCTGAACAACGCTGAGGAGATCCGACAGCGACTGTGTGACCCCGCCACAACCTGCTTGGTGCTTACCTGAGGTCTGGGTTTACATGGAGTACACGATGTATGATGGGCGATGACAGCGCCGTGATTGGTAAGACAGAGTCCACAGATGTCACAGATGAACACAGATATGTTTTTTATCTGTGTTCATCTGTGACATCTGTGGATAATAAATGGCGCGTGAGCGACGAACAGGCTCAGTGGTGTACCAATGGATAATCAACGTATAGAAAGCGCCCTGAAAGATCAGTTCATCGCCCAGGGCCATCGCATCGTTTTCTGGAACGATCCTGATCGGGAGTTCGAGGAGACACTGCCGGGTCTCGACCTGGGTGATGTGACGCTGTTGCGCCTAGATCAAATCTCCGGATTGGAGGTCAAAGTCCGCCTGGAGCTGACGGATACCCAGGGCCGCTACCTGCTCTATGCGCCGTCTGAGCCGCCGGAAGTGGAACAGGATTGGCTGCTCGATGTGCGCCTGTACAGCGCGAGTTTCCGGGCGGATCGGGCGTCGATGCTGCTCAGCGAGCTTGGCTTGACCCAGCAATCCTTGCGCCTGCACCTGGCGGACCGGGCGCGGTTCTTCGCTAGCCGGGACCGGCTGGAGCGTCTGAAGCGGCTGGTCGGCCCCAATGACAGCGCGCTCGACATCGATCGCAAGATCATCGCGGTGCTCGCCAAGGCCGATCAGCCGGAGTTCTTCAATGTCCTGATCGCGTTATTCGATAGCATCCCGGAAGGCCACCTCGACGCGCTCCCGCCCGCGTGGGAGGAGATGGAAAAATTCGGCGTTCAGGCGTCGTTCTGGGATCTGGCCGGCGGCCAGTTCGGTTATCAGGAAGGAACGCCGACGCTCAAGAGCCTGCTGATCCGGCTACTGGTGTCGGATTTCAGTCACGCCTGCCGGGCGCCGCTTCCGGATGGCCTCAAGCCGCTGACGCTGCCGCGCCAGGGGGCTGCCAATGCGGTGGTCTGTCTCGCTCAGTGGCGCGACAGCAGTACCCGTGGCCCCTCCTATGAGTCGCTGTCGGCCGGTGTGGCGGATGCGGTGAAGCTGGGTCTTCACCTGGGGTCCTTGGAGATCGAGGCGCTGGCCGAGGTCAAGACCTTCCTGCTGGTCGAACAAGTCGTTGCCAGCCGTTTGCGCGACCGCGTGCTGGAGACCGCGCAGACCATTAAGCCCGAGACCGTGCGCGCCATCGCCGCGCACCGGCAGGATGGTTACTGGGCGGCGCGGGCGTTGCCGAATACCCCCCGTGCCCCGCGCCGGTCCCTGTACGCGGTCTACGAGGCTCTGCAAACCGCCGCGGACCTGTTCGCCCTGCGCAACGCGCACCTCGGCGGCTTGGCGCAGCCGGACGCACAAGCACTGCTGGGTGCCTACACGGACGGCCTGTATCGCTTCGATCAGCTTTACCGCCAGTTCTGCGAGGCGGCGGATGACGCGGAGTCGCATGACTGGGATATCCTGAAGTCCTTGCGCAAGGAGGTCGAGCAGGTCTATGGCACAGGCTTCGTGGCCGCATTGGCGCTGGAGTGGAACAAGCATCTGGAGGCGGGTCTGCTCGGGTCCTGGAACATTGACGGGCTGCCCAATCAACAGACCTTCTTTGAGCGGGAAGTCGGGCGCGCGCTGGCTAAAGGGGCCGACCGCCGGGTCTTCGTGATCATCAGCGACGCCTTGCGCTTCGAGATTGCGCAGGAACTCTGCGGCCTGCTCAACGGCAAGTACCGCTTCGACGCGGCGCTGTCCGCCCAGCTTGGCGTGCTGCCGTCTTACACCGGGCTCGGCATGGCCGCGTTACTGCCCCACCAGGCGCTCGACCACGACGAGGGCGGGACCATTCGGGTCGACGGTCTGCCGTGCGGCTCACTGGAACAGCGGAGCCGGGTGCTGGAAGCGGTGCAGGGCGTGGCGGTCCGGGCCGAGGTCTTCATGGCCATGAAGAAGGACGAGGGGCGCGCCTTCGTCAAGCCCTATCGGGTGGTCTATGTCTATCACGATCAGGTGGATGCGGTCGGCGATAAAGCCTCGACCGAAGGGCAAACCTTCGGTGCCGTGCGCAAGGCGATCGATGATCTGTGCGACCTGGTGAGCAAGGTCATCAACAGCCTCAACGGCAATCACCTGGTGATCACCGCCGATCATGGCTTTCTGTTCCAGGAAACGCCGCCCGGTGAGACCGACAAAAACGCCCTGGCCAGCAAGCCCGCCGGCACCCTGCTGGCGAAGAAGCGCTATCTGCTGGGTCGGAACCTGCCTGCCAGTGACCAGGCCTGGCACGGCACCACCGCGGTGACGGCCGGTGCCGGGGGCGGGATGGAGTTCTGGGTGCCGAAAGGCGCCAACCGCTTTCACTTCGTCGGCGGCTCGCGGTTCGTGCATGGCGGGGCCATGCCGCAGGAGGTCGTGGTGCCGGTCATCCGCGTACACCACGTCAAGGAAACGGGCAGCGCCGCCAAGACCCGGACGCGCACGGTCGGCGTGAGCGTGCTCGGCAGCAACTTCAAGGTCACGACGAACCGCTATCGCTTCGAGTTGATCCAGACCGAGCCGGTCGGCGAGCGGGTCAAGCCGGTCACGCTGAAGGTGGCGATCTACGACGGCGCGGACCCGGTCACCAATATCGAAACCCTGACCTTCGACAGCACGTCTACTGATATGAACCAGTGGAAGAAGACGGTGAGCCTGACCCTGGAGGGGCGGCGCTTTGACAGCAAGACGATTTTTCAGTTAATTCTGCGCGACATCGAGACCGGGGTGGAAGAGGCGCGGTTCGACGTGACGATCGATTTGGCCTTTATCAACGACTTCTGATCCACGGATCGTAAGGAAAGAGAAGAGTTGTCCACAGATGACACAGATGCACACAGATGAAGAAAAGAGATGAATTCGAGGTGTCTTATTTTTTTATCTGTGCTCATCTGTGTCATCTGTGGATAAATTCTTCATCTTTCTTGGCTGCGGAAGGCATCTCTGTGGATATTCATTAGCCACTGCTGATCCACGAATCGGAAGGAAAGAGAAGAGTTGTCCACAGATGACACAGATGAACACAGATGAAGAGAAGAGATGAATTCGACGCGTCTTATTTCTTTTATCTGTGCTCATCTGTGTCATCTGTGGATAAATTCTTCATCTTTCTTGGCTGCGGAAGGCATCTCTGTGGATATTCATTAGCCACTGCTGATCCACGAATCGGAAGGAAAGAGAAGAGTTGTC
>Ga0247835_1004540_pt1 | contig 12011 bp, 12 predicted proteins | sample LaCtaG_3_FD_189912 | JGI IMG/M metagenome (GOLD analysis project Ga0247835, IMG submission 189912) | Freshwater microbial communities from meromictic Lake La Cruz, Castile-La Mancha, Spain - LaCruzMarch2015_13.5m | ecosystem: Environmental > Aquatic > Freshwater > Lake | place: Spain: Castile-La... | reverse complement strand
TGGTGTTTATTCCGGAGTGTCTGACCCCCATGTTCCGGACCTTTGACCCCCATGTGGATAAGTACGGTATAAATGCGGGGCTAAGATAGTTGGTTTAGATTTTTTCGCCTGCTTTTTCCTTTCAATTCGATTCGGTGCGCCTTTGGGATGATTCGATCAAGGATTGCGTCGGCCAGTGTTGGCTCGTCGAGGTATTCATACCATTTTGAGACGGGTAATTGAGAACATATAATGGTAGCATTTTCTTCATATCGGTCTTCAAGGATTTGGAGCAGGATGAGTTTGACTGGTTGGGTGATGGGCTGTAGCCCGAAGTCATCCAGGATGATAAGTTGTGCATTTTTGAGCAGATTGAGCCATTTGATGAGTGTTCCGTCGGTTTTTGCGATCGCAATTTGTTCGCTGAGACGATTGAGGTTGAAGTAAAGGGTGCGGTGCCCTGTAGCGCAGGCCTGATGGCCCAAAGCACAGGCCAGGAACGATTTTCCGCAACCGGTTGCGCCGGTGATGAGGATATTTTCGGCACGATTAATATAGGCCGAGTCCGCCAGAGAAGCGAGTTTGTCAGGCTGAAGGTTTCGATCTTCCGAGCATTGAACATCCGGCAATGTGGCACGATAGCGCATTTTGGAGGTCCTTAGGAAGAGTTCCATTCTGCGATGAGACCGACTTTGCACTTCGGCATCGACGAGGATGGCGATCATTTCGTGTGTTGGCGGATGCTGATTGATGGGCAAGGTTAAGGCCGCTTCATAGGCGGCGGCCATGCCACTGAGTTTGAGTCGTTTCATGCTTTGCAGTGATTCGTTTTTCATATGCGATATTGATTGTTTTAGTGATAGTTTCAATGATAGTATTCCGGGCCCCGGATGTTTTCGTGTAAGCCCAGGCTGAGTTGAACGGGTTGTTCTTCCACCAAATCGAGGTTGAGTTGAAGGATTCGCTTGAGCATGTTGTAGGTGGCTTTACCGGCTGTTTGGCAACGTTTTGCAGCTTGTTCGAGCCGTTTTGGCGTGTGTTTCTTAGCCAGTTGTAAGATCCCTTTGCAGCTGTTGTAAGCTTGAGGTTCATGGATTCGGCTAAGCAATACTTGTTGAATGGCCCATTGGGTGGCCGGACCGATAAGCCCACCTTGTTCGAGGAAGTAGGCTGCATCATAGCCTTGCGCTTTTTTCCATTCCTGGTGATGGCGCGGCATGTGTTCTTCCCGGGTTTGATAGCGATACTGGCGGTCGTAAATGGACAGGCGTGCATGGGTGGCGATGCGTTTATGTTCCACGTAAATCTCTACGCTGCGACTGGTATAAAAAACCTGAGCCTGTTTGCCGGCATACTGATAGGGAACGGAGTAGAAGTTCTTCTCTTCGCCTAAGAAAACATGGTAGTTGCGCTGAACCTTTGCTTGTGTTATCTTCTTGATTTCAAATAAATCCGCTGGAAGGGCACGCATTTGAGGCAGTTCGTGTTGCTGGAACATGGATTGTCGTGTACCGCTCTTCTTTTGGTAAACCTGGGTGTTATGCACATCCAACTGTGTCCGAATGGCGGCATTGAGATCTTCCATACTATGAAAGACCTGGTGGCGAAGTGGAGCGTAAATGCGACGGTATATCTGCGTTACAGCGTTCTCTACACTGGCCTTGTCCTTGGGGCTGGCAACCCGAGTAGCTTGTAAATCAATCTGATAGTGAGCGCCCAGTTGCTCGCATAACTGAGTAAAAGTGGGCTCATAACGATCCGGGCGTACGACGTATGCTTTCAGATTATCTGACAAAATCACTTTGGGAAGGGCTCCTAAAAACAGCATGGCTTGGTTCAAACCATGAATAAAATCTGCCAGGCATTGAGCGGGCAGTGCGATGCAAAAACTGTACTGGGAGAAGGGTAAAACCGCTACAAGGATCTCGCAGGTATGCAACTCACCGCTGTGCCGATCAACCCAGTCCATTTTTTTACCAGCAAAGTCAACCATAAGCACTTCACCGGGATTATGTTCCAAGGCTAAGGTTAGGTCGCGTTGAACGACATGGCGGCGTAGATGGTCGCAAAACTGACTATATCCATAGCCGTCAGGATGAGTTGCCCGGTATTCCTGCCATAGCAACTCGCGCGTTACACCCACTTTGCGCAATTCCAAAAGCCAATCGTCTACCATCGATTCGAATACCTGTAAACGCTGATCGGCTTTGCCCAAATCCGTTGCATAGATGATCTGACCAAGCGCATCATCATCCAAGGCCAACACCTTTGACAGGTCGGAAGAATAGCCCTCCGCTCGTCGAACGTACTCCTTGACGGTATTTTTCGATATCTTCAGCTGGCGGGCAGTGGCCTTCACTTTGCCGCTAATCAGGTAATTACTCAGAATAGCTCTGATTTGATCCATACGTTTATGTGTTGCCATCGATCCATTTTTTGGACCGAAATCTGGCACTTATAACCGTAAAAATCCAATTCCAATGGGGTCAAATACGCCGGAATGTTACCAACACCCAAGGGGTCAAACCGCCGGAATGTTATGCACATTTTGGGGGTCAAAGGTCCGGAATGAGGGGGTCAGATAAAATCGGAACGAGGGGGTCAAACCGACCGGAATATACAATTGGAAACTTGCATGAAGATCAGGTCCCTTTTGCACAAATAGAAAGGCTGATATCTTTCAATCCTTCTTATCGTGGAATTGGCTTTTGAAGCAATGCCAGGGCGGTGGCGGTACTGTCTTTGCCACCGGGTTTCAATCCTTCTTATCGTGGAATTGGCCTTTGAAGATTTTCAAAATCCGTTTTTCAGGCATTTTTTAGCATGTCTCAATCCTTCTTATCGTGGAATTGGCCTTTGAAGACGATCTTACGCTCCTGGAGGGTTACGAAACCGGATGTTTCAATCCTTCTTATCGTGGAATTGGCCTTTGAAGGTGGTAATGCCGGCGCAATACCTACCCCCGATGTAGTTTCAATCCTTCTTATCGTGGAATTGGCCTTTGAAGCCCGTGGTGGGCGGCGGATTTACAACGCAGATGCCCGGGTTTCAATCCTTCTTATCGTGGAATTGGCCTTTGAAGCGGAAATACTGCGCGACTGTGGCGAGCCGATTCCTTTGTTTCAATCCTTCTTATCGTGGAATTGGCCTTTGAAGAATTACTTCACTCAGCAATTTAAAACCAATGGCTGGTTTCAATCCTTCTTATCGTGGAATTGGCCTTTGAAGGCGCCTGCAGGTTGAAGTTGTTGCGCTTGGCGTATGTGGTTTCAATCCTTCTTATCGTGGAATTGGCTTTTGAAGGGGTATGGTGAATAAGAAGATACAGGATTTACCGGTGTTTCAATCCTTCTTATCGTGGAATTGGCTTTTGAAGAAACATGGGCAAACATTACGAGATCAATACGATGGTGTTTCAATCCTTCTTATCGTGGAATTGGCTTTTGAAGAAAATTGAAGGATTTAGAAATGATAGTTCAATACATGGTTTCAATCCTTCTTATCGTGGAATTGGCTTTTGAAGTAGGAGTACCAGACCTGCAACGGTTTATATCCGAAATGTTTCAATCCTTCTTATCGTGGAATTGGCTTTTGAAGGAACTAACTTTTTCCATTTTCCGGTGGTGGACATCGGTTTCAATCCTTCTTATCGTGGAATTGGCTTTTGAAGCGCAAAGCATGCGCCTCTGCAACTTTTTCAATCATATGTTTCAATCCTTCTTATCGTGGAATTGGCTTTTGAAGGCCGCTTATTGCTGTTATTTTATTCATGGCTTTGGCTGTTTCAATCCTTCTTATCGTGGAATTGGCTTTTGAAGGGTTGTACGCCTCTTTTTTTAATGGGTGCAGCGTTTGTTTCAATCCTTCTTATCGTGGAATTGGCTTTTGAAGCCCTTGGTAATGATTTCCCGGTTTTTCGGACGGCAAGTTTCAATCCTTCTTATCGTGGAATTGGCTTTTGAAGAATATGCCGAAAACTTATTCAATGCAGCCCAAACCAGTTTCAATCCTTCTTATCGTGGAATTGGCTTTTGAAGAGGTAGCCGGTACTTAAAATGTCGGCTACCCTCCATTGTTTCAATCCTTCTTATCGTGGAATTGGCTTTTGAAGCCGCGTTTTGGACGGTAAACAACCAATTGATAACAAACGTTTCAATCCTTCTTATCGTGGAATTGGCTTTTGAAGACCCCCGGCCCGGACGTGTTACCGGCAGCGATTAGGGTTTCAATCCTTCTTATCGTGGAATTGGCTTTTGAAGCCGTACTTTTTAGGTTTTTGTCATTTAGTTTAGATAGTTTCAATCCTTCTTATCGTGGAATTGGCTTTTGAAGAGACCTACGAAAAGGCGGTGTCAAGATTCAAACGGAGTTTCAATCCTTCTTATCGTGGAATTGGCTTTTGAAGAATATGCCGAAAACTTATTCAATGCAGCCCAAACCAGTTTCAATCCTTCTTATCGTGGAATTGGCTTTTGAAGCTTATTTGTTAAATCAACATCTGAATCACTTAACCTGTTTCAATCCTTCTTATCGTGGAATTGGCTTTTGAAGAGATGATACGCAAAACCCAATTTCGGCACACGACTAGTTTCAATCCTTCTTATCGTGGAATTGGCTTTTGAAGCCGATGTGCTGATAATGAGCAAAAGCGAGGACTACAGTTTCAATCCTTCTTATCGTGGAATTGGCTTTTGAAGCGTGTAAGGGTTGTACGGCCTTGGCTCGGTTTCTAGTTTCAATCCTTCTTATCGTGGAATTGGCTTTTGAAGTAGATGTGCGCAAAAATCGGTGACAGGCATCCGTCGTTTCAATCCTTCTTATCGTGGAATTGGCTTTTGAAGAGCCGGGGGAGTGGATTAGCAACGCACAGAAACTTTGTTTCAATCCTTCTTATCGTGGAATTGGCTTTTGAAGCTTATGCGGTCGTATTTTAAGCGGTCGTTTGTCGAAGTTTCAATCCTTCTTATCGTGGAATTGGCTTTTGAAGCAAAACTTACGATGCTGATTGACGCAAAAGCAAGTGGTTTCAATCCTTCTTATCGTGGAATTGGCTTTTGAAGTACTGATTTAGTGCGGCAACTTACAGACGCGAAAATGTTTCAATCCTTCTTATCGTGGAATTGGCTTTTGAAGACGCTTTGGGTTACGGCATTGTAATCGAGACAGGCGGTTTCAATCCTTCTTATCGTGGAATTGGCTTTTGAAGAACCCTACAGCCAACCCGAATATGTCAGGCCAAAGCGGTTTCAATCCTTCTTATCGTGGAATTGGCTTTTGAAGTCATTTGTGCCAAAAGTACTATATTCATAACGGCGTGTTTCAATCCTTCTTATCGTGGAATTGGCTTTTGAAGTGCGCGCCCTTGCACGTTTAGCCCCGGCAACCGGATGTTTCAATCCTTCTTATCGTGGAATTGGCTTTTGAAGATAAGGATCAGGCAATTGAACATGCAAAAAAGAAACGTTTCAATCCTTCTTATCGTGGAATTGGCTTTTGAAGAAGTTATGCGCTTGGTGAATTACCCGTTCACGGGGTGTTTCAATCCTTCTTATCGTGGAATTGGCTTTTGAAGGGGCCAACAATGCCGGAAGCACACGAAATATTGGGAGTTTCAATCCTTCTTATCGTGGAATTGGCTTTTGAAGCTGTTGTGGGAGCATGATATTGAATGTAAGGTTGTAGGGTTTCAATCCTTCTTATCGTGGAATTGGCTTTTGAAGATTTAAAAGACAGCCTTTTAGGCACCAATTTTTGGGGTTTCAATCCTTCTTATCGTGGAATTGGCTTTTGAAGAATGGGGAAAATGTGCGACATTTTGCCAAAACGTTTGTTTCAATCCTTCTTATCGTGGAATTGGCTTTTGAAGGCGGTTGTCCAGGTATTCGATATACTTGGCATAATCTTGTTTCAATCCTTCTTATCGTGGAATTGGCTTTTGAAGGCAATTATACTTAACACATCATCAACATCGCTCCCGTTTCAATCCTTCTTATCGTGGAATTGGCTTTTGAAGGGGAAACGTTGGTAGACCGAGGATACCGGATGCGGTGTTTCAATCCTTCTTATCGTGGAATTGGCTTTTGAAGAGCCCTACTGCGTGCTCGATCATTACCTCATCGCCAAGTTTCAATCCTTCTTATCGTGGAATTGGCTTTTGAAGCCGTGCCAAGCGATATTGCTTGCGCTCCGAAGTTGAGTTTCAATCCTTCTTATCGTGGAATTGGCTTTTGAAGCCGATCCGTCTACGTTTTTCATAGCTACTTGAAACGGTTTCAATCCTTCTTATCGTGGAATTGGCTTTTGAAGACAATAAGACGGACGCCGCTTTGTTAGACGCGCTTTGTTTCAATCCTTCTTATCGTGGAATTGGCTTTTGAAGACGCAAAGCGGAAAAGCAAAAGGCAGATTTTGCCGCGTTTCAATCCTTCTTATCGTGGAATTGGCTTTTGAAGAAGGCGGTCAGCCGCCAAATACCGCAACCATCACCTCTGTTTCAATCCTTCTTATCGTGGAATTGGCTTTTGAAGAATTTATACGTTCAGGTTAGTCAATTCGAAGACTATAGTTTCAATCCTTCTTATCGTGGAATTGGCTTTTGAAGATTTAATTCAGGTTCGGGCGCAAGCGAGCGTATGTAGTTTCAATCCTTCTTATCGTGGAATTGGCTTTTGAAGGAGGTATAATACCTTCATGGTAAAGTTGCTGCATGGCTGTTTCAATCCTTCTTATCGTGGAATTGGCTTTTGAAGATTTATCGAATTAACTGATCCATATTTCCGCCGTGTGTTTCAATCCTTCTTATCGTGGAATTGGCTTTTGAAGAACTGCAAGGGGCGAACTACACAACTTCGACCGACAGTTTCAATCCTTCTTATCGTGGAATTGGCTTTTGAAGCCAATTTCAAATATCGTAAATTTCATTTGTTAATATGTTTCAATCCTTCTTATCGTGGAATTGGCTTTTGAAGATACTTATAATACGCGATAAGGGGACAGTCTTTGTTGTTTCAATCCTTCTTATCGTGGAATTGGCTTTTGAAGATGTGGAAGTCACAGACGCAAGCGAGCGCAAAGCGTGTTTCAATCCTTCTTATCGTGGAATTGGCTTTTGAAGGATAATGCGTGTTTTTTGGCCATAGATGTAAGACTAGTTTCAATCCTTCTTATCGTGGAATTGGCTTTTGAAGAAATGCACATTAAAACGCTTACCAAAGCCGAAAAGGGTTTCAATCCTTCTTATCGTGGAATTGGCTTTTGAAGTTTTGCTTGCAAACTCCACCGCCTGCATGGAATCCAGTTTCAATCCTTCTTATCGTGGAATTGGCTTTTGAAGACAGCAAGACAGGCAAAGAGGGCAGATCAAAACAACGTTTCAATCCTTCTTATCGTGGAATTGGCTTTTGAAGTATCTTATCCGGGTGCTTTTGAATCTAGAATAATCAAGTTTCAATCCTTCTTATCGTGGAATTGGCTTTTGAAGTTTATTGCTGAAAATTTTCCGTGGTCACAAGCGTTAGTTTCAATCCTTCTTATCGTGGAATTGGCTTTTGAAGCTGGTCGGATGGCCAGGTATCCAAGCAATAACGAGCAGTTTCAATCCTTCTTATCGTGGAATTGGCTTTTGAAGCGACTTTGGAGGCATCTATCTTGCCCTTTTCCCGGTGTTTCAATCCTTCTTATCGTGGAATTGGCTTTTGAAGGAGACTTTCAAGTATTGATATTCAATACATTATAATGTTTCAATCCTTCTTATCGTGGAATTGGCTTTTGAAGTGTGTTTCTATTCATTATTATGCCAGGCGCAACCGGTTTCAATCCTTCTTATCGTGGAATTGGCTTTTGAAGTGTATTTAAGGCTTCTTGGTTCATATTTAAGTTTTTAGTTTCAATCCTTCTTATCGTGGAATTGGCTTTTGAAGTATATCGTATTAATGAGAAAGGAGAAATCCTTTCTTGTTTCAATCCTTCTTATCGTGGAATTGGCTTTTGAAGCCTGCATTTCGGCCACCATAACCGGGCTGGCAGTTTTGTTTCAATCCTTCTTATCGTGGAATTGGCTTTTGAAGACGTGCCAACCCTGGTACGTGCAAAAGCGGTGAATCAGTTTCAATCCTTCTTATCGTGGAATTGGCTTTTGAAGCAATTACGCTTACGTTGAGCCAAACGCCATTCAGTGGTTTCAATCCTTCTTATCGTGGAATTGGCTTTTGAAGATCAATCTGGCAGGAAATCGCCCTCACCCCCGAACAGGGTTTCAATCCTTCTTATCGTGGAATTGGCTTTTGAAGAAAGTGTATTTTAGAAATTCCGCATCGGTCATTTGCTGTTTCAATCCTTCTTATCGTGGAATTGGCTTTTGAAGAAGCCACCACGGGCAAACCGCCACGCTTTGCCTCGCCGTTTCAATCCTTCTTATCGTGGAATTGGCTTTTGAAGGCCGATCCGTCTACGTTTTTCATAGCTACTTGAAACGGTTTCAATCCTTCTTATCGTGGAATTGGCTTTTGAAGCCGATCCGTCTACGTTTTTCATAGCTACTTGAAACGGTTTCAATCCTTCTTATCGTGGAATTGGCTTTTGAAGTGGATGATCGCCTTAATTTTGGCGATTGTATTTTCAGTTTCAATCCTTCTTATCGTGGAATTGGCTTTTGAAGTATGATGCGCAAGGCGAATCCAGGGTGGTTTGATTTGTTTCAATCCTTCTTATCGTGGAATTGGCTTTTGAAGGCCCGATGGTAACTATAAGCATTATGGGAAAACTCCAGGGTTTCAATCCTTCTTATCGTGGAATTGGCTTTTGAAGAATCGGTGAAATACCATGAAAAAACTCCTTTTTAAAAGTTTCAATCCTTCTTATCGTGGAATTGGCTTTTGAAGTGAAAATGTTCTTCACTTGCACACACAACATATTTAGTTTCAATCCTTCTTATCGTGGAATTGGCTTTTGAAGACCCACCTCCCAAGCCTTCTCGATACTGTGGAGTTCGTTTCAATCCTTCTTATCGTGGAATTGGCTTTTGAAGCACCAGCGCCGGACAACCTTACATTGCTGTTTTTGAGTTTCAATCCTTCTTATCGTGGAATTGGCTTTTGAAGCAACCCCGGCAATTTTCAAAGTTTTCAACATGGCCAGTTTCAATCCTTCTTATCGTGGAATTGGCTTTTGAAGTCATGTTGCGCCGTGTCAGTATAGCCGAAAGGCTGGGTTTCAATCCTTCTTATCGTGGAATTGGCTTTTGAAGCACTTCGGACATGGCGGTAGTTTTACCACCTTAAACGGTTTCAATCCTTCTTATCGTGGAATTGGCTTTTGAAGACATCCTCATCAATGCCGCCGCTGGTTTTGAAATCGGTTTCAATCCTTCTTATCGTGGAATTGGCTTTTGAAGAAAACCCGGCCAGCCTTGCGCCAGCCGGGATGTTTGGTTTCAATCCTTCTTATCGTGGAATTGGCTTTTGAAGGTTCGATGATCATTCGTCGAGCGCTCGACGAATTTAGTGTTTCAATCCTTCTTATCGTGGAATTGGCTTTTGAAGTCTTCCATTAATGGAGATATGCCGGAAAGTCGTGTTGTTTCAATCCTTCTTATCGTGGAATTGGCTTTTGAAGATTGGGCAAATGGCGCGTTATTTGCGTTTAAGGTGGGTTTCAATCCTTCTTATCGTGGAATTGGCTTTTGAAGCTGGTAAGTTCGGGCGGGAAGTTGTTGAGGAATTTTGTTTCAATCCTTCTTATCGTGGAATTGGCTTTTGAAGAATGCGTGAATGTATTGCTGGCAAAAAACGAGTGCGTTTCAATCCTTCTTATCGTGGAATTGGCTTTTGAAGGATTACAATCACTTCAAAACACGCATAATCATGTGTGTTTCAATCCTTCTTATCGTGGAATTGGCTTTTGAAGTATTACTGCCACCACTTACCGTATCGAATACGGTTGGTTTCAATCCTTCTTATCGTGGAATTGGCTTTTGAAGTGGATGGACACCTTCGCTATGCCCTGGGGGTTACCAGTTTCAATCCTTCTTATCGTGGAATTGGCTTTTGAAGGAACAGCCGCGACGGATACTGTTAAAACAGTAGGATGTTTCAATCCTTCTTATCGTGGAATTGGCTTTTGAAGAAATGAAGCGTGTAGGAAAGTGGCAAAATGTGTAGGGTTTCAATCCTTCTTATCGTGGAATTGGCTTTTGAAGACGCCGGTTTCGGTATCCGGAAGCCTCAAACTTCGGGGTTTCAATCCTTCTTATCGTGGAATTGGCTTTTGAAGTGGATGGACACCTTCGCTATGCCCTGGGGGTTACCAGTTTCAATCCTTCTTATCGTGGAATTGGCTTTTGAAGAATGCTTTTCCAAGTGGGCGATGGACTTGTATACGAGTTTCAATCCTTCTTATCGTGGAATTGGCTTTTGAAGAAAACATTTTTGCTTCGCCCAAACTATCTCAAGGAGTTTCAATCCTTCTTATCGTGGAATTGGCTTTTGAAGACAGGGTAGAAGGGGATCCGCAGCGCCGCCCATTTTCGTTTCAATCCTTCTTATCGTGGAATTGGCTTTTGAAGCGTATACTCGCGCGCAACCAAGTGGCCCTACGGCATGTTTCAATCCTTCTTATCGTGGAATTGGCTTTTGAAGACCTACGACCAGGCGCAGCGCCAACGGGTAATTGATGAGTTTCAATCCTTCTTATCGTGGAATTGGCTTTTGAAGTACATTTGAAAGGCAGTTCCTGGAAACAGGATTGCTGTTTCAATCCTTCTTATCGTGGAATTGGCTTTTGAAGAAGGATACATTATGGCCCACCAATACATCACCATCGAGTTTCAATCCTTCTTATCGTGGAATTGGCTTTTGAAGAACCAACTCCGGGGTTATCCCGTGCGTAGAGATATTGAGTTTCAATCCTTCTTATCGTGGAATTGGCTTTTGAAGCAGCATGGACAATAAGGAAAAGTTTGAGGATTTAAAGTTTCAATCCTTCTTATCGTGGAATTGGCTTTTGAAGATATATCCACGGTCGTTTTATCGGGCACTATCGCCACGTTTCAATCCTTCTTATCGTGGAATTGGCTTTTGAAGCGTTATCGTCCCCGCTTACGGCGTTACTGCCATTTGGTTTCAATCCTTCTTATCGTGGAATTGGCTTTTGAAGTAGTTGAGGGCTATTTGCCCATTGAGCCGGGTTTATGTTTCAATCCTTCTTATCGTGGAATTGGCTTTTGAAGGTTTTTCACCCCATCTTGTTCTGGAGAATCATGGGGGTTTCAATCCTTCTTATCGTGGAATTGGCTTTTGAAGAAGTCTTTTAACTACGAATAATAACCAATAAAAACGGTTTCAATCCTTCTTATCGTGGAATTGGCTTTTGAAGAAGACAAGCATAAGGTTTCAGGGTTTATGCCTTGCGGTTTCAATCCTTCTTATCGTGGAATTGGCTTTTGAAGTTTTGACGGGATTAATGACGATCAGTTAAAGATTTTTGTTTCAATCCTTCTTATCGTGGAATTGGCTTTTGAAGGGTTTATCGGGCTTATGGATTTTTCCGGGCTTTTGCTGTTTCAATCCTTCTTATCGTGGAATTGGCTTTTGAAGCATAAGTTTTGATTTTTTGGCCTCCAATGCGAGCGCGTTTCAATCCTTCTTATCGTGGAATTGGCTTTTGAAGGAGTACATAATTATCTAACCGTATCGACGAACGTGCGTTTCAATCCTTCTTATCGTGGAATTGGCTTTTGAAGTAACATTGTCGGGCGTTGGGTCATACACCTCTTTTTGTTTCAATCCTTCTTATCGTGGAATTGGCTTTTGAAGAGTAATTGATTTTAAGGTTATGAAATGGAGGGACGGGTTTCAATCCTTCTTATCGTGGAATTGGCTTTTGAAGACTAAAAGCCAAAACCGTCGCATCGCGGAACACTTGCGTTTCAATCCTTCTTATCGTGGAATTGGCTTTTGAAGTTGTCCGCAAATCCCATGCCTGATAATCGCGTTGGGTCAGTTTCAATCCTTCTTATCGTGGAATTGGCTTTTGAA
>Ga0247835_1004532_pt1 | contig 12024 bp, 12 predicted proteins | sample LaCtaG_3_FD_189912 | JGI IMG/M metagenome (GOLD analysis project Ga0247835, IMG submission 189912) | Freshwater microbial communities from meromictic Lake La Cruz, Castile-La Mancha, Spain - LaCruzMarch2015_13.5m | ecosystem: Environmental > Aquatic > Freshwater > Lake | place: Spain: Castile-La... | reverse complement strand
AAGAAGAAGATTGCCTCAAAAGGGTGGTATAGCTTCAATGCGGTCTGTTGTCATCACAACGGACATCGGGCTGATGACCGAGGCAGAGCAGGTATTACTTTTGATAGCAATGATAGCTGGACATACCATTGCTTCAACTGTGGATTCTCTACTAGATTTACTTTAGGTAATCCATTCTCATATAAATTGAGAGAGTTACTTTCTTGGTGTGGTGTGGACGATGATCAAATTACCAAATGGAGTTTCGAAAGTCTAAGGCAAAGAAGAATAATAGATGTTGTAAGTACGTATAAGCCAAAATGGAAAATAAAGTTCGATAAAGTACCTCTTCCAGACCATGCTGTACCTCTTGATCCTTTAAATCCAGACCATACGAAATATGTTGATTACTTGGCATCTAGAGGATATAAACCCGAAGATTTTTCGTTTATGGTTTCGCCAGAAGATGATGCAAGAAATCGCAACAGAATTATCATTCCGTATACGTTCGATGGTAAACCAGTTGGTCACATCAGTCGCTATCTCGACAATCGCATTCCTAAATATATCAAGAACCAACAAGTAGGGTATGTCTTTGGTTATGATCAGCAACATCCAGACAACGAAGTATGCTTGGTTTTTGAAGGTGTACTTGATGCAATCAGCTTGAATGGTTGTGCAGTAACACACGATTCGATTAGCGATGAACAAGCAGATGTATTACGTAGACTGCGCCGCCGCATCATCGTTGTCCCTGATCAAGACAAAACAGGATTAGAAATTATAGATAGAGCATTAGAATTGGGATTCCATGTATCATTGCCCGATTGGGGTAAGGGAATAAAGGACGCCAATGATGCTGTAGTAAAATACGGCAGACTTCCTACACTACTAAGTATCTTGCAGGCAGCGACGAACAGCAAGATTAAAATTCAGATAGCGAGAACTAAACTTGATAAAAGAATATAACACAGACGTACAGGCGCTGTTCTTGAGAATGATGGTAACTAACGCGGAGTTGTATACTCGTGTTATGAACATCATGAATTCGGAAAACTTTGATAGAACGCTTCGTCCAGTCGCGGAGTTCATGGTAGAGCATACTACGAAGTATAGTATTATGCCCGATCCAATTCAAATCAAAGCAACGACAGGGGTTGAAGTTGAAGCTATTCCTGAACTTGATGAAGGGCATTATGACTGGTTCTTAGAAGAATTTGAACAGTTCACTAAACGTCAGGAGCTTGAACGAGCTATTCTCAAAGCAGCAGACTTGCTTGAACAGGGAGACTTCGATCCAGTCGAGAAGTTGATCAAGGACGCTGTTCAAATCTCGCTACAGCGTGACATGGGTACAGACTACTTCGCTAACCCTAAAGAACGTCTCAACAAGTATTTCAATCAAGGCGGCCAGGTGTCAACTGGCTGGCCACAGCTTGATCGTGTCATGTATGGTGGCATGTCTCGAGGCGAACTGAACATCTTTGCAGGTGGCTCAGGTTCTGGTAAGTCACTAGTCATGATGAACATCGCACTTAACTGGTTGAAGCAGGGCTTGAGTGGTGTCTACGTGACTCTCGAACTCTCAGAAGAATTGACTTCTTTGCGTACTGACGCAATGCTTACTAGCATGAGTACCAAGGACATTCGTAAGAATCTTGATGATGCTGAACTCAAAGTCAAGATGGCTGGCAAGAAGATGGGTCAGTATCGTGTGAAGGGTCTCCCCGCACAATCAAGCGTGAATGTGATTCGTGCATATATCAAGGAAGTGCAGATTCAGACTGGTATCAAGATCGACTTTGTGATGATCGACTATCTTGATCTTGTCATGCCGGTCAGTGTCAAGGCAAATCCAAGTGATCAGTTCATCAAGGACAAGTACGTCTCAGAAGAACTCCGAAATCTTTCTAAAGAGCTAGGTGTTCTGATGATTACTGCATCTCAGTTGAACCGTTCAGCAGTCGAAGAAATCGAATTCGATCACAGTCACATCGCCGGCGGTATCTCTAAGATCAATACTGCTGACTACGTGTTCGGTATCTTTACGTCTAGGTCTATGCGTGAACGTGGCAAGTATCAGATTCAGTGTATGAAGTCTCGTAGTTCGACTGGCGTCGGCATGAAGATCGACCTAGAGTATAACATTGAGACTATGCGTATCACAGACGATGATCCGGACGGTGACAAGAACACTCAAGCAACTCCGTCGCAAATAATGGATAAGATCAAGACTACTAGTCAAGTAGGATCAGTGAACAACGCTGTGCAGGAGGCGATAGATCAGACAGAAAGACCAGTGGCTGTAGACGCACAATCAGCTAAACTCAAGTCATTACTGAACTCTCTAAAGAAATAATTTCAAGTTCTTAGACTAAATAAGACTATAGGATCCTTAAACTATGCAAAAAAAGACTAAGAGCCTTTTAGAAGAACTACAAGCGTACGGTGATACTCGTGACATTTCGCATGTCATTGAGAGCCGGGCGTCGAATGTTATTGCCAGCGCAATTCATCTTATTGAATTGATGCAACGGCACTATACTTCCGAAAAGGCCGAACTTCTTGAAAAGAAGCTCTTAAGTGCTATCAAGAGTAAGGATCAAGCAAGATTTTCTAAGAGCTTGAGGAAAAAACATGAAGATTAATGAACTTAAAAAGCCAAAACCTCAAATTAATGAAGGATTTTTAGATGCCCTGATCGGTGATTATGGCGCGGCTAGCTTACAGAGTATGTTTAAGTCTGGGACGACTACCAAAGCTCAATTAGCTAAAAACATCTTCATTAAAGACTTCGTGGGTGACGCAATGGCGTCATTGACCACTGGTTTACAATCCGGTAGAGTCGTTCCTAGTGCTGCCCCTGCTGCCGGTGGTGCTGTTTCCCCTGCTGCCGGTGGTGCTGTTGCCCCTGCTGCTGTCGGCGCTGCTGCCCCTGCTGCTGGCGGCGCTGCTGCCCCTGCTGCCGGTGGTGCTGTTGCCCCTGCTGCCGGTGGTGCTGTTGCCCCTGCTGCCGGTGGTGCTGTTGCCCCTGCTGCCGGTGGTGCTGCTGCCCCTGCTGCTGGCGGCGCTGCTGCTGGTGGTAAAAATGCAGCAGCTACTGATTCTTACGAAAATCTTAAGGGTCAAATTCGCCGGATTGCTACCCTAGCAGGCGCAAAACCCCTTCCAGACAACTATGCTGCGGCACTGAACAGTGACATGGCTAAACTAGCTAAAGGTGATAAAGAAAGCGGGGCTTATGCTGCGAACAAGATTCTTAAGTTTGCTAACGCAGGGTATGATGTAAGCAAACTTGCTCCTACTTGGACTGCGAGCAGTAAAGCTGGCGAAAAATTCTTAACACAGAGCGTATATCGTGCAATCACTAACATGCTCAGAGAACACGGGCTAACATGGGATAACTTAGGTCTTCGAATTCGTCTTTACGAAAGTGCCAGCAACTCGGGTGTATTCTTAAGCCGTTGCAAGCCAATCCCAGTTGCAACCCCTGATTTCAAGAAAATGGACCTCGTTTTTGAAGGAATCGTTACTGAACTGTTTGGATTTGGGAAGAAGCAGCCCGTTGCAGCTAACCCAAATGCAATGGGTGTTGCTGACTTCATCCGTGCTTGGCTTAAAAAGTACATGGGTCCTGTTGATTGGTCTGCTAGTGAAACGAATGTTGAACCGTTAATTCAAGCGATTGAAGCAAACTATAAAAAGCCAAATAAGGCTCTGACTGATCTGGCTAACGCAATGTTTGCTATTGCCTCTATATCTCCGAATGTTCCTCCTGGAATTGAGAATGCTTTACCTCAGCAAGGCGCCCCTGCTAAAACTTCGCCGTTCGGAAACTACCAGCCAACTGGAAATGAGCCGCCGGCAGTGAAAACCGGACAACAATCTGGCGTCAACTCGGCCGCTCCTGCTGTTAGCGACACCCGCGACAACCTAGACCCCCGAATGAGCAAAATCTACAAGGATAATCCAGAATTATTAAAACGTGCCAATGCCGGCGACCCTGAGGCGAGAAAACAAATCGCAGCACTCCTCAAGGCTAAATAAGTCTCTGCTTTATAAGATTTTGGATACCAAAACCGACTTTTTTTCTTCCTAGCATAAATAAATGTATGAGACAATGATCTCACACATTAAAAGGAAACATTAAAAATGGCACAATTTACAAAGACAAACGGTGACTATCTACCAGTTCTACGCTTAGACGCAGCAGCATACACTAACTCAGGTCTAAACGCAGTTCAATCCGGCGCAACTGTTCAGCCACAGGGTCCAAAGCTCGACTTCTTCACGATCTCAGCAGCTTCAACCGGTGCATTCTCAGGTGCACAGGTTAACACAATGGTTCAAACAGTTCAGCAACTCGCAACTGTTTACATGTATGAGTTTACAACTGCTGGTCCTGATACTGTTGCATTCGCGGTGTACCCAACTGGTGCATGGGCAGTCAATAACACGCTCGGTGCAAACGCAAACGTTGTTGCTGCTATCATTGCAGCATTGTCAGCAGCCGGCACTGCAAATACAGTAACCGGTGCAGCAAGCGCAACTTTCACTAACTAATAATTAGTAAATCTACTACAACAGGAACTCGGGGGTATTAATTTATCCCCGGGTTTTTTTGGGTCTAAATACTAACATGCATCGCTTATGTTGTTATACTCTTTTTGACATAACCCAGACCGGGGTGATGAATCGTTCTAAACCAAATCAGGATGACATTGAAGGATGGTTGCAAAAACGCAACACCCAGTGCAACTTTGATACTATATTACAGGTGATTTCAATGCGTTCTCAGCCCGAAGTCGTTAGATTCCCCACTAGAATAGAAATGACTGATCACGAATTCAATCTCTTTGGATTTCTCTACACACCAAACGAAGATACCGTTAGCTATTGCTGGAAATTTGAGTTTGAAGTTCAACACACTAGCGTATTTGATAAAGGCACAGAACCCTTAGGGTCACTATATAGTGACTGTAACGGTGTTCCTATGATACTCTGTCCAAATCAAGTAGGTAATTTACCTACTTACATGGATACTACGGAAGAGCTAAAAAACATTTATTTTGAGGTAAGGTAATGAAAACTGAAATCAAGCTAAATCAATTTTTCGAAGACGAGTTGAAGTCTGATCTTAAAGAAGTATTGATTACTAAGGATCAAACCGGTAGATATTCACTGTTTGGAAAATACACTGTTGTACCCACTAAACAAGGTTGGTTTAAAGTTTTTAGTAAGGATGATCCTATTGAGTTTGAAACTATACGTAATGCAGTAGCTTGGTGCACCCTGCATCATGCGGGAAAGACACGAGAAGCTAAGAGGGTGCAAGCCCTAGACTTACAGTTGTCTAGCATTTATACTGAGTTGCTAATACATAGACAACTGTTGCGTAAGCATTTGGGCCGAGATTCTAGATGGCTTTACGTGGTCAAGCTGCAAGAAGATACTCGAAAGAGAAAGCAAATCCTAGATGAGATCAAATCTTATATAAATAGTTCTAAGATGATCCAGACTAGAAAGTTTAATCGGACTAACCAAACAAAACTTAGATGTCTGTGATAAATACATTATCAAAACGGAAGAGCCAACTATGAAACTTAATGATTTAGATAACAAGAATGTTGCAGCAAGGGCACTGAAGGAAAACTTCGCTCTTGGAGTTGATGTATCTGCATTGGACGGTCCTCGCGCACGCGCTATGCTGAACAAAGTATCGAACTTGCTCAGAGAGTCAAAGAAGTCATCAAACTTCTACAAGACTCAGAATAATCCCTCGTATCTGAAAGCATTGTTCATGGAACAGGCTCTAACTCAACACCTCAGAACTATCAAGACTCCTCGCATTGTTTTTGAAAACGAAGAAGTAGAAAAGTCACAGGTTATCCTTGCTGCTCAAGACATGGTTGACTCAATTCAGAAGATGTATGAAGACGCCAACGATATGCTTGTTAAGGAACTGCCTGCTCTTGTCGATTCGATCCAATCAGAAATCGGGGCCAACGAAAGCACTCAATTCAACGGACAAGTGTCAGGTTCTCTAGCTGCTCTCAATACTGCCCTATTAGAAACTAAAAACGCACTACAAGCTGCGTTGAACGGCATCACAGGTCAAGCCGATTCTGGATTCGATTCTGGCTTCGATAGTGCAGCAGATGAAATGGATGTAGATGCAGCAGCGGGTGCAGACGCGATGGCTGAACTTCCGCCTGCTCCGGAAGAACTTCCGCCTGCTCCGGAAGAAGAACTAGACATGCAGACAGGTAGTGTTGGCCGCGCAAAGCGATAACAATGCGCCTCTTTGAATTTGACGAAGACAATGTTACTGTAGTAAAGATTGTCGCCCTTACCAATCAACTGAAAAATGATTTGGATAACGGTGAGATCGGAGACGATTATACTGTGGATGAGCTTTTGGATTACTTCCAAGATTACGACGTTATTCTAGATGTCAACGATCTATACAATATGATCAAGACCCCTCCGCTCAAGGGGTTGATTAAGAATATTCAAGGTGACCGCGTAGTATTCAAAGGTCAAAAAGAAGATACTATAGATAAACCAGCCACTCCAGACAACGACAAGACAGTTGCAAATATGGCTAAACGGGCGCTCAAAACTTAACCAATTCATTTGACTCTTTAACTAGCTGTGCTATAATAATATATGGCTATAACAAATAAGTTTCCGTATCAACAATTAAACAAAGTAAACATCGACGGTTCTCGCAGATATATCACTCCTGACGGTTTCAAAGTTCCTAGTGTAACGACAATCCTAGAAGCAACTAAGTCAGAAGAATCTAAGCAAGCATTAGAAAACTGGCGAAAGCGAGTTGGTCACAAAAAAGCTCAGGAGATCACTACCGAAGCGGCGGGCCGAGGAACTCGGATGCATAAGTGGATCGAAGACTTCATCAGAGAAGATAAGCGCGGCGAACCCGGAAGCAATCCTTATAGTCAGCAGAGTCATCTGATGGCTACTCAAATCATAGAGAAGGGTTTGCCTAAGTGCGATGAGTTTTGGGGTACAGAAGTCTCATTGTATTTCCCTGAAGTCTATGCAGGAACAACAGACCTATGCGGAATGCATGACGGCGATGAAGCCATTATGGACCACAAGCAATCAAACAAAGTAAAGAAGCGAGAATGGATCGATGACTACTTTGTTCAGACCTGTGCATATGCTCTAGCGCACAACGAAGTCTATGATACGAAGATACGCAAGGGCGTTATCTTTATGTGTGTCAAGCCCGAACTAGTGGGAGGTGTGCTGTCTACACCCGAGTACTTAGAGTTCATCATCGAGGGCAACGAGTTTGACAAGTACACTGACATGTGGTACAAAAGATTAGAACAATACTACACCAAATTCTTATGAGGATTTCGAATACGTAAAGCATAAATAAGAGTATATCAATGGGTGAAGATTACTCTTATGGCGATTTTACAAATTTCGAAGATACAGCAGCGTTCGGGTAACTTAGTAGACCTGCCGCAATTAGATGAAGCCGAATTTGGTTGGGCGTCAGACCAGAAACGACTTTTCATCGGTAAGATAACTCCGAATGAAAACGTTGAAGTACTTACTGGGTATTCCGCTATCAGTTTTAGCCAGATTGACGGTGCTGTAGGAAATATTAACATTACCGCATCTTCTCTTGCTAATGGAGAAGTTCTAGCGTTTGACGGTACCAATTGGGTAAATCGCGGTGGCAACGCAGGTGGATTGATCACGCTAGGCGATGCGGGTAATGTTAAACTCGACGGCGGCGCCAGTGGTTATGTGTTGCAGACTGACGGTACAGGTAATCTTTCTTGGACGCCAAAAGCAACAATCACTGCCAGCATCGAGAACGTAACAAAAGCTAACCCTGCTGTTGTTACCACGACAGAAGACAACTTCTTCACTGAAGGTTCTAGGGTAACGATCACTAATGCACAGGGAATGACTGAATTAAATGGTAATTCTTATTACGCCAACGTGCTTACTTCAAACACATTCTCACTCTATTCTGACTCTGGATTAAGCACTCCGGTAGACTCGTCCGCATACTCTGCCTATGCATATACTAACGTCAGTGCAACAACAGTAACTACTAATCGAGTTACAATAGGAAATTCAACACAGTTCACTGCTAATGCAGCAGTATCCTTCATCGGCAACATGTCAACTAGCGGTATTACCGCAAACACCACATACTACGTGTATGACAAACCAACCGGAACTACAATAAGAATCGCAACATCTGCGGACGGGAACGCCTCAAATATCCTTTCTCTACAAACTACTACCGGCTTGACAGCCAATGTCTATCAACAAGGGGGTAGAGCTATTGCTAACGTGGGTGGATCAGGCGGAATTCTTGCTGCTTCCCCTCCTGCCAACGCGATTCAGTTTAACAGCGGGGGAACTTTGGCAGGTAGTTCCGCTCTCACGTATGATAGCGTTGCAACATTATTAACTGTTAACGGTAATGCAAATGTTGGTAACTTGGTCTCATCCGGTCTCGTGACTGGAACTAGGTTATTTTCAAACATTGCTACTGGTACTGCTCCTATTCAAGTCGTGTCAACTACTCGTGTAGCTAACCTCAATGTTGCACATGCAAACGTTTCGGATTTCGGTGCAGTAACTACGCAGACAACCGGTACCTTCTACCCGATATTTGTGAGCGCCAATACTAGTGCAAACTATGCACTTGCATCTAACGCCAACATCTCTTTCAATGCAGCAACTGGACTTTTGACTACCTCAACACTGGCAGTAACCGGCAATGCTAACGTAGGTAACCTAGGAACAGCCGGACTTATTATTGCAACAGGTAACGTAACTGGTGGAAATCTAACTACTAGTGGCGTAGTAGCCGCAACAGGTAACGTAACTGGTGGAAACCTAGTAGCGACTTCTTATCATATTCGTTCGATCACAACCGGTATTTCAGCAGCAGGATCAACACAGGGTACTGCAACAGCATTGACCAAAGAGATTAATGTTGTCAGTACAGTTTCTTCTGGGGCAAACGGAGTGGTGCTTCCAACCGCAGTCGCCGGTATGGTATTAATTGTTAATAATACCAGTGCTAATACTCTTAATGTTTACCCGGCAACAGGTGGAGCCGTTAATAGCGGTTCAACAAATGCTGCATATTCACACGTTTCGGGTGCAAGTATACAATATTACGCGACTAGTAGCACTCAGTGGTACACGGTTGGCGCAACGTTCGCTTAATTTAAAAGGATAATAAAATGGCATCATACGCATATACAGCAAACTCAGCTTCGCCGGCAGCATCAGCAAACATTGCTACGGATAAGGTGAGAATAGCTACATCAAACGTTGGGATTCAGTACACTACTAGTTTCCCGAACGTGGCACTGACTGGTACAGTCACTTGTGCTACAAACAGCAACGTGATTACAGGGTCAGGCACATCATTCACTACTGAGTTAAGCGTGGGCGCATGGATCGGAAATACTGGAGGTAACTCAGTGGGTATCGTACAATCAATTGCTAACAACACTAGCTTAGTACTAGCTGCAAACGCTTTAGTAGCGATCAGCGGAGCTAATGCAAGATACAACCCATACGGTGTTGCTTATACGGTAGCAAACGCTAATAGTCAGTTTGTTCCACCCAACACTACTCTCAATAGCGTGATTGTTGGACAGGGAAATATAGTATCATATCTATCTGTTGCAGGTGCAAATAGCTTGTTTACTGTCACTGAACTTGGCGCTCCCCATGCTAATACCGGTACTTCTGGTGTTCCAGCGACCCCGGCAAACGGTGGACCAACTCAATGAATTTTTACGCAATAAAGCTAAATACATCATACGTTCTCATAGGGAGAACTTATGCAGCACCCACTGCGTAGCGACTAGAACTCGCAACCATAAGGAGAAAACAAATGGGACGCCCACTAAAAATCGCCAAGGCACAAGCTGTCTTGACAATCACTGATACAGCCGCAACAGGCAGTATCGTAACAGTATCAGACAATTTAACTACTTCACCTACTGTCGGCGTAGCCGCTGGTATGCCGTTCATCGTTGCTACTACGGTCGGTGGACTTGTAGCAGGTACAATTTATTATATCAATTCAATTCTATCCAACAGCACATTTGACGTTTCTGCAACACAGCCAAGTGTTCAGCCTCAAGTCATGGCAACACTCACAGACTCATCAGGTGGTTCTGTAGCTGCATCAGTTGCAGTAGTTGACGCATACTTCAATAACCCGGTCGGTGGTACAGGTTTCCCGGCAACGAACTCTAACACATACGGTGTAGTCGGAGGCAACACAGGAATCTACGGTAAGCAAGTACTAACCTCAGTTGCAATCGGTATTAATGGTGTAGGTACATTATATACACCACTAGCAGTTAACACTAGTGCAGTGGTAGCAGGTGTAGGTACTGATCTTGCTAACTTAGCAACTGGCGCAGCACTTCAAGTTGCTGTTGCTAACATCAACGGTAGCACTGACTATGTTGATCTAGGTTTTGCTAGTGGTACAAAAGGTAATATTACTGTTGCAGTAGCAAATACTGTAGTATCAGGAAATATTATCGGAACTTCAGGCAATGCTCAAACTCTTATTGCAGACATGCCAATCACATTCAGTGCTAACTTAGGTACTCTTGTAGCAGGTACAACATACTTTGTTAAGAGCATTGCAAATGCTGCTGCATTTACTGTATCTGCCGATCAAGGCGGTCCAGAAGTACAGATGAGTGCTGCTACAGGCACACCAAATGCTATCTTGAATCGTGTTGCGCTAACTGCTAACGCTAACATCATCGCAAGCAATGCAGCATATGTGTATGCAAATGATGAAGCCGGTTACATTGTCCGTCAAAAAGGCAAAACAAAGTATCTTGTAAAAGGTGCGGTATCAGGCTTGACAGGTGTTTGCTATACTACTAACGTAGCGAATGCCGCATTGACGCCAAACAAAATGTCCATCATCGCAACTAATGCGGCTTCTGGTTCGCAGTATGTTTCAAGCATCAACAACTACGATAGTGAACTGTTCCCAGCAACAGTTGCTCCTGGTTCATTAGTAGCCGGTACTGTATACACAATTTACAGCGCAGGTACAACAAACTGGACTTCAGTTGGTGCTATGGCTAACATGACTGGTATCACATTCACTGCTACTGGAACTGCTTCTGGTACAGGTCTTGCGGTATTGGCTAACGTTAACCCGGATGTCATTTCATCGTTCAACGCAGCCGCTGTTGCGAACGTAGACAATGGTCAGCCGAACCCAATCGTAACTATCAACAACGCATAAGGTAGAAGACTATGGCTCAGACTTCTTCCGTTCAACAACTCAAGCAAGCTGAGACCGAAATTGCGGTCCTTCAGGTGCAGTATGGAAATATCAACGAAAAAGTTGATGAACTAAAGACTGACCTGAAGGACTTTCGCAATGAGATCAAAGTGCAACTACAAGAAACTCATGATCTAATCAAAGGGTTTCAGGATGAAAATAACGCCCAGCACGACGAGGTTAATAAGAAGATTTCTGCACTAGAAAAATGGCGCTGGATGCTTATGGGTGCGGGTGTTCTAGCAGGGGCAATGGGATTCGACGTAATAGAAAAGATGCTTGGGATGTAATGCGTTCATTGACCAGTTAGTATATCTAGTTTTTCTTGAACAACATCAATATTGACAGTACTAAACAAACCGGGATGCAACGGTTTGGGGTATAATCCATCTCCTACCCAAGCATAGCCCACATGTTCATCATTTAATTTAGGAATGAACTCATCTTCTACTTCGCAGAAGAACGTATGATACACGAACGTATTATTCACGAATTTTTGAATAGGAACAAACTTTAGATCAGCGTCGAAGAACCCTATTTCTTCGGTGCATTCTCTTTGAATTCCATCTAGCAATGTTTCGTTATCCTCAAGTTTTCCTCCGGGAATACTCCACGTTGGATTCCTCATGTCCGACCTAAGTAGATACAGATATCTAGCACTAGATTTGCTATAGAAGAAGACGCCGGCTGCTTGATGAGACATT
>Ga0247835_1004522_pt1 | contig 12047 bp, 11 predicted proteins | sample LaCtaG_3_FD_189912 | JGI IMG/M metagenome (GOLD analysis project Ga0247835, IMG submission 189912) | Freshwater microbial communities from meromictic Lake La Cruz, Castile-La Mancha, Spain - LaCruzMarch2015_13.5m | ecosystem: Environmental > Aquatic > Freshwater > Lake | place: Spain: Castile-La... | reverse complement strand
TGTTGTTGCTTGATATTAACCTGCCCGATCAATCCGGATTGGAAGTGTGCCGCCAGATTCGCCAAAAATGGCCGGATGTGAAAATCATGGCCCTCACCATGTTCAACGACGAAAGTTACATCAGCGCCATGCTCAACATGGGCGCGCAAGGATATTTATTGAAAAATACGGGTAAAGTGGAGCTCTCCAATGCAATCCGCACCCTTGCTGCCGGGAAAACCTATTTTTGCCAGGAAGCCACGGATACCGTGATGCGCAGTCTCATGCGGGAACGAACCGCCAGCACCGTAAAGGAAGCACCCAAAATTAGTCGACGGGAAAAAGAAGTCCTGCGCCTCATTGTAGACGAACGCACGACCCAGGAAATTGCCGCCGATCTGTTTATTTCTGAAAAAACCGTGGAAAGCCACCGCGCTGCCCTCTTGGCCAAAATGAGTGCCCGCAATACCGCAGGCTTGGTAAAAGCCGCGTTGTTCTGGAAACTAATCGATTAAGAATATCCGTTTTTTAAATAAAAACCCGCCCTAAGATTTTAATTGGTACACCCCTGGCAAATTCCTGCCCAGTCCATCATAGTCCAGGCCATACCCCACCACAAAACGATCGGTGATATCAAATCCGATGTGATCCAGGGTGATTGGAAAAACCACGGCATCGGGTTTGCGCAACAGCGTGACGGTGGTGATCGAGGCGGGCGATTTATCTTGCAATAGTTCGATAAAATGATGCAGCGTGCGGCCGGTATCCACAATGTCTTCCACGACAATAACATGGCGACCCGTGAGGTCTTTTTCGAGGCCCATCACCACTTGCACCGCACCGGTAGAATGTGTGCCCGCGTAAGATGCCAATTTGACAAAACTCACCTCGCAGTCACCCTCAAAGCGCCGGATCAGGTCGGAGGCAAATACAAAAGCCCCACTTAAAATACTGACAAACAAGGGGTTCTTATCGCCAAATTGTTCCGTGAGCGCGGTCCCGAGCGCCTGTACGCGTGCGCGAATGTCGGCTTCGGTAAACAGCGGCACAAAGTAAAGGTCGCGGATTTTGATCGTTTCAGTCGAATTTTGCTCCATCATGGTGTTGTGTTGCGGCAAAAGTAAGGAAAGCCCTTTGCGTTTGTGCTATCTTCGCGTCATGCTTTTGCCTTTTCACCACGATGATCTTTTGGAAGCCGGTTGCGACGAAGCCGGTCGCGGTTGTTTGGCCGGACCAGTTTTTGCGGCGGCGGTGATCCTGCCCAAGGATTTTTACCACCCCTTGCTGAACGATTCGAAACAAACCACCGAAAAGCAGCGCGCACTGTTGCGGCCCATTATTGAGCAGGAAGCCCTGGCCTGGTCGGTCGCCAAATTGGATGCGCCCGAAATAGACCGGATTAATATTTTAAAAGCCTCTTTTGCCGCCATGCACCGCGCGGTTACGGGTTTGCAGATGGTTCCAGCGTTTTTATTGATTGATGGCAACCGTTTTACACCATATCCGGGTATACCGCACCTGTGTGTGATCAAAGGCGATGGCAAATACGCTTCCATTGCCGCGGCCTCCATTTTGGCCAAAACCTACCGCGATGCCTACATGGAGCAATTGCACGAAGCGCACCCGCAATACGGCTGGGCGGTGAACAAAGGTTACCCGACCAAAGCCCACCGGGAAGCGATCCGGGCTTTTGGGGTGACGGAATACCATCGCAAATCGTTTCAGTTGTTGCCGTTGGGGGAGCAGTTGCGGATGTTTTAGGGGGAGAGGGTTTCGCGCAGATGCTACACAGATTGGTTTTCACAGATGTTACACAGAAAAATCTGCGCGAAATAAAATGGTTTTCGATATTTTTCGCACAGATGCTACACAGATTGGTCTTCACAGATGTTACACGGATTGTTCTGCGTAACATCTGCGCTTTTTTTCTGTGTAACATCTGTGTGAAACAAAAATGATCTCCGATTTCTTTCCAGCAAATTTTTCCAATTATTTAGTCAACGCAAAGTGGTTATGAAAGCAACTGCCTTCTAATCCATTGAAAATTACCTTTTATCCATCCATCCTTCAAATCCATTTAAATCTGGGTTAAAAAATGGGTGGGCCGCGCTACGCGACCCACTCATGCCCCAAAGGGTAAAAGGGTAAGAAAAAGGGGAGGGTTACAAGGTCCTGGCTAAACGAAAACCTACGCTGATGCTGCGATCACCGGGTGCGAAGCCGTTGCGACCCGCCACACGGCATTGCTGCGGGAGGCCGCTCCACGACCCGCCGCGAACAACACGGTAGGAGCCTGAACCAGGACCTTTCGGATCTTTGGCGGGACTTTTTTTATAATAACTTTCGCCATACCAGTCGCTGCACCATTCCCATACATTTCCACTCATGTCATGCAAGCCCAGGGCATTGGGGCTGCGCAGGCTGCCTATGGCGACGGTCGCTCCACGGTAACTTCCGGCGAGGGAATAGGATTCTTTATAACTTTCACGACTATCAAAATTAATCTGCACAGGATCTGCCACATCCTTTCCATTGCCGAAGCGCACTTTTTTGCCGCCTTCCCGGGCGGCGTATTCCCATTCCGCTTCGGTGGGTAGGCGGTAGTTTTTGCCAGGGTACGCAGCATTGATTTTCTGGAGAAAAACTTGTACATCTTCCCAGGAGACTCGTTCTACCGGGCATTCCGCGCAGTTTTTATGGTCGGATGGGCGCGTTTGCATGATGGCGTACCATAATTCCTGCGTTACCTCGTATTTTCCGATTTCAAATGCGGATAGGGTGACCTGGTGGGTGGGTTTTTCATCTTCGCCACCTTCATCAAATACATCACCCATCATAAATTGCCCTGCGGGGATTTTGGCCATTTGTAGGGATTTTTGGGCGGCCGCTGGCAAATCGGTGGGGGATAATGGGGTAGATTGCGCACTTTTTGATGCCAGACCAGGGCTTGGGCTTTGCGATGATTGGCTTTGATTCGCGCTTTCGGAAAAGCCAGGGCTCGCTGCTGTACGTAAAGGTAGCGACCTGTCCGTACGGGGCGAATCAGGCGAAATCTCATTTCTGGCACCTAAAGATGATTGATCATCTTTAGACATGCTCCCTCCCAAATCATTTTCCTTTTTTTCTGCCGCCCGTTTTTGAATCGCTTTTGTAGCAGTGTTCAGTTTTGACTTTAATTGTCCTTTCATTGCTGTAGGCTTTTGCTCCAGCACCTTGGTAACGGGTGCTAAAGCCTGGGCACTGCCATATTTTTGCAGCGTTTCCAACACCCTGGAAACCCGCTCGGGCGTATCTGCATCCTGGGCTTTTTTTACAATGGCTGAATCTAATTGGGTTTGTAACTGGTTTATAATCGGACGGTTTATAACCGCTTCAGCCATTTCATCGAGGCGCTCTAACTTTGGAAAATCCTGCACATATTGCTGAAATTTTTTGGGTTGCGGGTCGGAAGACATAGATTTAATGTAAGCCCGTTCCAGGAAGGGTAAGACCTCTGTTTTTTGCGTTGCGGGCAATTTTTCTGCGGCGGCCTTAACCCGAGACAATTGAGTCGCATCAGGGAAGTTTAAAATAAAATCTTGTATTTTATTAAAATCGGGTGCTTTTTCAAGCATTTCCACCTCTTTTGCTTCTAATTGGCTGATTTTTTCGGTTACTTTTTCGTAAAATATCCCTGTTGTTCCAATTTCTTTTTGATAAATGCGCAAGTCAGACAGTTTTCCGGTTTTTTCTGCCAAATAAAAATAGGCCTTTTCCACGCGCGGATTCGTTGCTTTTTCAGCGCTATGGTCGTTAATGTATTGCGTATATGCTTCCGGCGTGTCAACAATACTTGCCACCCACCAGTCGCGTACAGGCGCGGGCGTGAATGCCCAGGTTACGCTGGTGCTTGCCATTAAAAAAGCAAGAAACAAAGCCGTCGCCCGCAGCGGTTTTACCCAGGGGTTGGTTGGTTGTTCTATCGGAATAGGTGTTTCTATCGGCCTAATTACCGGCGTATCCATCTCTTTTACGATCGATTCTATTTTGATGGATTCGTAAATAGGCGATTCATTCGGGTTGGGCGCTTCCTCCAATCCGCGGGTGCCGGGCTCCAGCGCCACCCGTTCCTCGGCCTTTTTTACCGGGGTTTCTTTAATTTCGTTTTGAGTATCTTCCTCGGTAACGATGGTGACCGTTTCCATCAAAGAAACATCGCGGGGCACATATTCGCGGGTATTGGCATCAAATTCGAGCAAGGAAACTTTTACCATCAATTGATGCTCACCCGCCACTTTTGGGCGCACCTGAAAGAGCCATTGCGTAAAACCGGTGTCACGGATGCTTTGTTTGGCGTTGTTTAAAGATTTGATTTCGAATACATTGCCGTCCATATCCACCAATTCCGCGCTCATATAATCCGACACTTCCACCCGTTTTTTGGTTTTGGTATCTTCGGTGAGGATGAGGTCTTCGTACACTGCATCCTCGTCGAGGGCTACCCTTACCCGGCAGATGCTGGGTTTTTGGAGGGGCATTTTTCCGGGAATCTGGTACAGGATAATGCCTTCTTTGGCGTTGGAGGGTGGTTTTTGGCCTTCCGTGGGCACTTCGAAATCGATTTCTTGTAGTTCACCCACCAAATCAAGGGTATCGCGGCGTACGGCGGCTATACGCAGTTCGTATTCACTGAAATCGATGACGCCAGCGCGCTTATCTTTGTTGGCCGCATTGAGTCGACCTACCAGCAGGAGCACTTGCTGGTGTTTTTCGGTACCTTCCGGGAGCAGTTCGCGCAGGGCTTTGAGGGCCTCAGGCAGGGCTTCCACGAGGAGGTCTTCAATATCGCGGCGTATTTCGGCGAGAGGCTTGGTGTTTGCTGGCATTGTTCGGCGGATTGGTTGCGGCACAAATATAAAAGATTTGTAGTGAATTACCCCCACGTCGGAAGGGTCCCCCCACGTCGGAAGCGTTTCGAACGCTTCCGACGTGGGGGACCCTTCCGACGTGGCACACCACCCCAACCTCAATCCAATATTTTTCGTTTTACCGAATATCACACCTAACCATTTACAAAAAATCCAAACCATGAAACATTTAGGAATCTTTGCGTTTTTCATTCTAATGTGCTCCGCCGCTTGTACTAAGAAGGAGAACGACGATTGCCTGTACTTCGAGCGCGCGCGTTTTATCGAAGCGTCTTTGCCCGCTTTTGGGCTGGTCAATCAGGTAATTCCGGTACCTACCAAGTTTGCTTGCACCAACGGATGCGGCCAATTTTCAAGTTTTGAAACCAAAATAGAGGGGAATACAATTAATGTACGCGTAATTGCCAAATATGAAGGCTGTGTTTGTCCCGAAAACATACCCGTCTACACGGAAACGTATAATTTGCAGGTTTCTACACCTGGTTCGTATGTGGTGAAATTTTTGACGGATGACGATGCCTTTTTGATTTCTCTGATTTCGATTCAGTAGGCGTACTACGTCGGAAGGGTCCCCCCAGGTCGGAAGCGTCTCGGACGCTTCCGACCTGGGGGACCCTTCCGACGTGAGGGCACTATCGCCTTGTTATTTTGGATTGTCCTGATAAACGATTATTTTTGCATGAACGGTAAACGCATCCAACGTGTTATTACCTAAAATTAAACCATAGCGCGTTATGACTTCATTCGCAGAAAAGAAATTGGAATTAATTCGCCAGAAATTTGATGCAGATGCTATTCGGAAAAACCGAGGTCGCGTAGGACATAACAAGGCTAAAATCATGCAACTTATTCAGGAAATGGATGTGCAGGAGCCTATTGAGCAACTTTTGGCGCAATTAACTAAATGATTTATCTTTTTGATTCCAATATTTTACTGCATTATGTCCGCCAGTCAGATTTGATGGTTCAAATTGAGCAGAATTTCGACCCTTTTGGTGTGGGGAACGAATAAATGTTTTTATGGAGATCAGAAGCATAAATGGCTAGTATTCTTTTAATTTATGGTAAAATATTCCGCCTTGCTGGGGCATTTTTATCTGTTGTTGGTATAAAATACAAATCATGTAAGAAGGGATGTTTACGTTCCACGTCGGAAGCGTCCCCCTCCCACGTCGGAAGCGTTTCGAACCCTTCCGACGTGGGAGGGGGACGCTTCCGACGTGGGTCACTTAACACAAACCAACATCCCATAAAACCAGGCGCCTTCGCCCAAGGCTTCATACTGCCGGATGGAGGCCCGCACATTGTTCAACCGAATATCATTCACAATACGAAAGGCTTTGAACACTTTGCCCCAGGGCAGCCATTGGGTACACAATTCATGCAAATTGCGCAAGGAAACCCGCACATGCCGCGTAACATCTTGCATATCAGCCGATTGAAAACCCGCCAATTGGGCATGCGCCAGGTGTTCTGCGCGGGTATCAATATCCCGAATGGCCCAAGGATGCAGCCATTGTTGTAACAAGATTTCGCCGCGTTCGGATACAGGCCGGTCAGAACGGATGTATTCGGCAATGACCAAGCGGCCGCCCGGCTTGAGCAGGCGATAGGCTTCCCGATAAAAATCAAGTTTATGTTCGGCGTGGCACAGGCTTTCGCAAGCCCACACAACGTCAAAATGGGCATCCGGGAAAGGGGTGTGGCAATAATCGGCCACCACAAATTGTACGCCGGAAGCCTGGCGTTCGGCTAAAACGCGTTGACAATCAGCAATTTGTTCGGGCACAATGCTGATGCCTGTCGCCTGGGCCTGCCGGTGTTCGGCCAGCCAAAAACAGGCGCTTCCCATACCACAACCAGCGTCCAGCACGTGTTCGCCTGCCTGTACTTCCGCCAAATCGGCCATCGCCCGGTTCATGTTGTTGAGCGCGGCGTGGTGCTTATCAGCATGTTCGTCGTAATACCCAAAGTGAACGGCCAGGTTGTGCCGGTTGTTCCAGATCGTGCGGTAATCGAAACGGGTATGGCGGTAATAAGTTCGGATATCGAGCATGGTGCGGTGTAGGTTTATGCTTCGAGCAAAAATTTGCGCACCATGTTGAGGGCATACGTGCCGGTCAACTGGATGTTTTTCAAACGATCACGGCCAAATACCTGCTTTTGTACCACCACCCGCTTGCGATCGGCCACAGCCATCCACACCGTACCCACGGGTTTATCCGGGGTGCCACCATCGGGTCCGGCAATGCCCGAAATGGAAAGGGCCACATCAACATCTAAGGCATCGAGGGCGCCGATGGCCATGGCGCGTACTGCTTGTTCGCTCACGGCGCCAAACTGGTCCAATATGTCGGTATGTATCCCCAATAATTTGTGTTTCATTTCATACGAATACGTCACAACCGAGCCTGGATAATACTGCGATGAGCCTGGCACGGAGGTGATTAAATGGGCCACATACCCGCCGGTACAACTTTCGGCGGTGCCAAATTTTTTACCCTGTTTTACCAAAATATCGCCGATCACCGATTGCAGACTCTCTTCTTCCACCCCGTACACCAAATCGGGGATCAAGGCCCATAATTCGGCCTTTTTGGCATCCAGCAAGGCGCCGAGTGCTGTCTCTGCCTGGTCGGTCATGGCCCCTGCCCAGGTACCCGTAAGACGTAGACGCACCTGGCCAAGCGCGGGCAGGTACGCGAGTTTGATGTTTTCCGGCAATTGATCCTCAAAGACTTCGATGCGCCGGGCAATGTTGCTTTCGCCTTCGCAGGCGGTCAACAAAGTGCGGTGCAGAATCGGCCGGGCTTCAAAACGGGTTTTCAGGCGCGGAATCACTTCATTGCGCATCAAATATTCCATTTCAAAGGGCACCCCGGGCAAGGAAATGTACACTTTGCCTGCTTGCTCAAACCACATACCCGGCGCGGTGCCCACTTTATTGGGCAAAATGGTGGCCAAATCGGGCAAGGTCGCCTGATCGCGCATGGCGGGCGGCACCACCCGGCCTATTTTGGTAAAATACCCTTCAATACGTTCGTAGGTTTCGGGGTGAAACGACATGCCCGAACCAAACAAAGTGGCCAATGTTTTTTTGGTGATATCATCTTTCGTCGGACCCAAGCCGCCGGTCATAATGACTGCATCTGCTTGTGCGACAGCGTGTTGCAGGCCGTCAATAATGGCCTGGCGGGTATCGCCCACGCTGCTTTTGCCCGTTACGCGCATGCCGTGCAGGTTTAACTGTTGGCTCATCCAGGCCGAATTCGTGTCGACAATTTGTCCGATCAGGATTTCATCGCCAATGGTAAGGAGGTGTATGTTCATCGTAAGGTGCGAAACATTCTGTTTAATTTAAAAACAAAATGTGTTAATTATTTAAAACAATTCTCTTATTTTTGCCCAAAATTAAAGACAGCAGTGTACGACGAATTTGGCTTCGACGAATCGCTTGAACAACGCGCCGAGGATCTTCCCACCGGGCCCCATGTTCCTATGCGCGCGCAGTTTCCTGCGGCGGGTGAGGATTATCTGGGTGGCCAGAGTGACGGTTGGGAATACCGAACGGTTTTTGCGGGGGCAAAGTTGGCGTACACGTACGAGATGGTCAAACAGTTTTTGCAGGAAGAAGGTTATGGCGATGTGCCCATTCCGGCTACCTGGGAAGATTTAAAGTTGTTTCGGCGGCCCAAGCACCCGCAGTTACAAATGTTTGCAGACCGCGGTTATATCCACAATCCCATCAAAATTTTATTTCTATCGGGGGCCGCATACCGCAATACCCTTGTGTTGTGCGTGTACAATGAGGCTGTTCCCGATCATTTATTGCGTTTTCATGGTGTATTGCGCACATCCAAAACCTCAGCGGTCAATATCCCGCCCGACGACGCGCCTTTACCTGAATAGCCCGTTCGATGGGATGTTCGGATACCAGCACCAAATAGCCACCACCGCCCGCACCACTGAGTTTCCAGCCCAGCGCTTGGGTTTTGTACTGCTCGATCATTTGAAAAATTTCATCGTCGGCCATATTGGGAAACATGGCAATCTGCGCCTCAAAAGATTGCCGAAAATGATGTCCAAAGGCCCCAAGATCCCGTTTTAAAATAGCCTGCCAGCAACCATCAGCCGCTTCGGCCAACTTTTGTGCGCCTTGTGCCGTAATGTGGGTATCCGCCAACACTTGGTAACCCCTTGCCCGCGGACCCAGGGTGACCAAGTACATGTGATTTTCCAACCATTGCAGGATAGATTCGTCCTGTTCGGTTGCGATCTGTTCGGGCCAATAACCGTTGTTGTAGTGCAATTTATTCAGTCCCGGAAGCACAATACCCAAGGCATCCTGCGATCCTGAAACCTCCTGGGTGCCTGGCGGATTTTCAAAACTAAACAATATTTTGGCCAGCTGCTCTGGATTGCCATCGGGTAAAGCGGTATGCCACAATTCCATCGCTTTTTTGCGGGTACTGGTGGCCATGCCGCTGCGATCGTTGAAATCGTGGGTCGGCTCCAGGCTCAGCGTAATTACCGGACCGGGATACAGGGCCGAAACCCAGGGTTGATCGAGCCAGCCCCCGGCAAGGTCGATGCGAAAAGGAATGGTGCAGGCCACCCGCAGGGTCGTGGTGCTTCTGATGGGCAAACTGCCTTCGGGCAAACGCCGCGAAACCTCGTACACAATGTTGCGCCCACGGCATAACTCTTCCTTGGCAGGCGTGTGCCCGTCTTCATTCACAAAAAAAACATCGGGTTGAATCTGGTCCATTTCGTCCAAAAAATCGAGCATGCCCATACCGCTGTTCACATATACGGCATGCACGCACGCAAGTGCCTGAAGCATAAATTGCCGCTCTGTTTGCGGATTGACCGGATAGCGGCCTTTTAGATGAAATACATTTTCATCGGAACCGATACACACGTACAAATCGCCCCATTTGGCTGCTTCCCGCAAAAAAGCCACATGTCCGCTGTGCAGCAGATCAAAACATCCGGTTACCATCACCTTTTTGTTGGTGGTCGGCAGGGTTGGTACTAAATCCTCCATGGGTACAAATAGGTATGGGTTGTAAACGCCGCCGCAACCGGTTTTGTGCAAATCATTTTAATTCCACAAAACCGGTTGCTTTTGCGTTTAAAAAAGCGGGACGGGGCGTACATTCGCAATTGCGGACGCAAAATCGCAAATATTCTGAAAATCAACATCGCTCCTTTTTGGATTCCGGTCGCCGCCCTGTCGGCATTGGCTTCCTTGTGCTGGCTGATAGGCTTTAATGGCTTGTACGGACAGGATGCGCATGCGTATTTGCAGCAGAGTAGGCTGTTTTTTAATTTTTTGCAAGATTTTTCAAAATGGCCTGTCCGGGAACCGCTATCGGAACTGGCACCAGGCTATCCGTTCGCGGGCGCGTGTGTGCGTCTGCTCGTGGGTGATGCGGTGTTTGCCCTGCAAATGGTGTCTTTGGGCGCTTATGCAGGGTCAATTTGGCTTTTTCAGGCTTTGTTGCGGCAGCTTACCCCCGGTGCGCATGCGGCAAGTCGCCTCACTTATACCATTTTGTTGTGCGCCATGGCCCCGTTGCTCGTGCGGGCGGGCGTGAGCAGCATGTCGGATGCGCTGGGTTTGATGTTTTGTATGGCCACCTTGCTGGTCGTATTACGCGCCCTGCAACGCCCTTCCTGGTGGTTGCCGCTTTTGGCCGGATTATTGGCCGCCTGCGCTTGCATCGTGCGATTTTCCAACGCGCCTTTATTGATGCCCTCGTTGCTGGTATTGTTTGTACACCTGTGGAAGCGAAAACACTTTGTAAGTCTTTTAGCCTATGGTTTGGTGGGTGCGGCGGTGTTGTTGTCCCTGTTTTGGCATGCCGGTTGGGCAAAACATTCCATGTGGCAGGATTGGTCGGCCTGGAACCTTTTTAGGCGCAATTTTGAGACCTCCAATGGGCAATTGTCCTACTATTTGCCCAATATAGGCTATATTTTGGTGTATCCGGTGTTGTATTACGGTTTTTCCCCGTTCATCGGATTGTTGTTTATTTTATTTCGGCGCACCGATTTGCAGTTATATTCTAAAAAAATCTTGTTGGCATGTTTGGTGGTGCATTTGTTGTTTTTGGCAACCGTTCCTGGACAAAATGCGCGGTATTTGATCCCCGATTATGTTTTAATGCTGTGTTTGTTGTTTCCGGCCTGGGACCGGATGCATGCGTATGGTTTTTATTTTTTGAAATGGAAATGGATGCGCTGGATTTTGGGCGTATTTTGCATCATCCAAATTGCAGACACCACCCTTTTATTGCGCCCCATGTTGCAACGCAGCCAACTGGAACGGCATGCGGCTGCGCAAACAAGCACGATTTTGCCAGATCATGCCATATTATACGCCTTTGACCTCGATGTTGCGTTAAAAAGTTACTTGCCGGACCTGCAGTACCGCAATTTATGGGAACAGCGCTACCCGGATTTTGAGCCGGGCGCTTTTGTGTTATTCAACGAAGCGAAACTTGCAAAACAATGGGCGGGTAAAAACCCGATGTTGAATTGGGAGCAATTGAACGCGACCTACCCGCTGGATACCGTTCAGGATCTTGGGGACAACTGGTTACTTTATCGGATTCCCGACTAGGATTAATGCAACACAGCAATTTTTTGAGTAAATACCCCCGCTTCCGAATGTACACTCAAGAAATACGTACCACTCGGCAATGCGCTTACTTCCAAGTGCAAAATTGCGTCATGCTGTATTCCGAATTGTTTTTGCAGGACAGGTACACCCAGCGCCGATACCAATACGAGGTCCAATGACTCCTCGTTCAAATTAGAAACATCCACTTGCAAAACCGAATTGGTCGGAATAGGCTGACAAACAATACGCGGACGATCTGCTTGAAGGGGCCCAACAACCTGTGTAACCGGTGCCGATAAATCGAATTGACTGACTTTACTACGTTGCCACTGCCAGCCAAAAGCACCATTTGTACCTTGAATTTCTCCAAAAATGCTCGATGTGCTGAGTAAATCCTTACTTTGAATGTGAATTTGTGCAGTATTAGTCGAAAAGGAAGCATGTTGCACTGAAAATAGAGATATGCCAGATTGTCCAAAAGCCCACAAATTGCCACTCATGGAACGGTAAAAGATCGTATCAACCGGAAAGAA
>Ga0247835_1004520_pt1 | contig 12051 bp, 11 predicted proteins | sample LaCtaG_3_FD_189912 | JGI IMG/M metagenome (GOLD analysis project Ga0247835, IMG submission 189912) | Freshwater microbial communities from meromictic Lake La Cruz, Castile-La Mancha, Spain - LaCruzMarch2015_13.5m | ecosystem: Environmental > Aquatic > Freshwater > Lake | place: Spain: Castile-La... | reverse complement strand
CATGCGGGCGAATTCTCAGCAATCTCCAACCGATCATTCGGTCTGGGCTTGTCTCGATGGCTATTACTCTTTTCATTGCTCTCCTCTCTTTTTTCACCATCCAGCTACCTAACCACGTGTTAGCTAGTATTTTTAGTTTGGCTTTGCTGGTCGCTCTGGCCGCTCTTCTAAGTTGGTTATTTATCTTTACTGCTTCCCTTCGGGCAGAGTTTAAAACAAAATTCTTTGTTGGCTTAAATGCCCTTTGCAACAAAACACTCAGCTTTTAATACTAAAATATGCTCAAAACCCTTTCCTTCTTAAGATCCTTATGTTGGATTAATTTACAAAAGCCAAGAGATTTAAACCATATTTTTGCTGTGGCGATTTCTGTTGTGCAAGATATTGAAATATTTTTCCGACTCAATCTGCACGCCCAAAGCCCAGTGCCCCCAGCATTCGGGGAGAATTTATCAGGCAGCAGTTTTAGCGTTTTATGTGCATAGTCTTGTCCGCTGCGCGTTTTCTTATTGGCGAAAGAATCGGCAGAAGCCTCCTTCCCTTTTTCCCCCAAGGTCAGGTCCCAAAAGCCCACATCCGAAAAGTAGCCGAATGAAAAAGGTTCGACCTCTAATTCTGGATTGGCTGCGTTGCGTGGCGGGTTGTCTTGCGCGGTGTCCCGGTGGGGCAGTTCTCCTCTCTTTGGCTTATTTTTTATTGTGCCAATGGAGAGAGGGAAGGTCTGCGGGGGTTTTTTGGGGGGGGAAGAGTTGGTATCGGGTTGAGCCCAAAGTTCTCATTCCCCTCGGCCCTCTTTTCCCACTGGGAACCGGCATCGCCGGGTACGGTTTGCCAAATGGAGAGGAGATCTTTGGCCCGCGAAGGAAATGGTGGTTTCGTCATTACCAACCCATGGAGGGGGATAAGATTTTAGATATCGGCGCGGGTATGGGCGAGGACACTTGGGTCTTCTCCCATGCCGTTGGAGAGGGAGGACGGGTCATTGCGGTGGAAGCTCATCCGACCACCTGTCAGATCTTGCGGGACTTCATCCGTTACAATCGTTTAACCAATGTCGATTCGTTTTTCGGTGCTGTATCCGATAATTCTGGCCATGCCATCATCACAGATCGCCCGATGTCAGATTGGCAACTCAACTCCGTGTCCTTTGGTCTAAATGCCTCGCCTGTCGCAGGCACCAGGGTCCCGGCCTTTCGCTTAGATGATTTGGAATCTGCGATGGGATTTTCCCGGATTGCATTCATAAAAATGAATATTGAAGGCGCGGAGGGGCTGGCCTTGAAGGGGGCGCGATTTACTTTGTCCAAAACACAACATATCTGCGTTTGTTGCCACGATTTCCTAGGGCCCGCAACTGAAACGAAAGCGGAAGTTTGCCAACTCCTCCGGGCCTGTGGATTCGATCTTTTTTTTACCGATGCTGCCTCCCCCCCTTACGAACGGGATTTTGTTTATGGCAAAAGAACCTCTCCTTAATTTGAATTCCATCGCCCTCGCCTTGCCACCCAAAGGACCCCTCTGTTTGCGGAACTTACGGCTGATATTCGTTTGCGCACCGGGAGCCCGAGCATGAGGGTTCTCATCGCCACCTTTTCCTTTCCTCCCGAAAAAGATGGGGTGGCAATGGCCTCCGCGGCTTGCGCACAAATTTTTTGCCGAAAGGGTTGGTCGGTTGATGTGGCCACCTTCCGTCTCGTCACCGCGCGCTCCTTGGCCGATTGGCAGGGAATTTGCGGCCACGAGTTCGCTATCTTCGGCACGCCTCACTTTCGGGATTCCTATCGAGGTTCTTTGGACTCGTATCGTGAATTTTTACTCTCCGACCAATGGGACGTTATTATTTTTCAGGGATACTCGTGGCCGTTGGATCTTGCCGTACCTCTTTTAGATCGTATTTCTGCCAAGAAGGTCTTGGTAAGTCACGGATATGGTGCTCTAATCTGGACCCCAGTCCCAAAATTCCCGTTCGGTTTGGGTGCCCTTGCTTTGTCTGTGCTACGCAGCCTCCGGATGTTAAGATGGATGAAGAAAGTCGACCGGTGGGTTTTCCTGAGTCCCAGAACGGATTTACGCTCATTTTACGATCATTGGCTGGCCCGAAAGATGCATCACCCTGGAGTCATGGTGATTCCAAACGGCTTGAATACGACCCAACGAGGGGTTGGTTCCCGATTTCGCCAGGCTTTTGGCATCCCCGCAGATGTTTTGGTGTTTCTTTGTGTGGGCTATTTTTCCAGAGGAAAAAATCAAAAAATGGCGCTGCAGGCTTATCGTCAGGCTGCCCTCCCGAATTCACGGCTCGTATTTATCGCTCCGGAATGCAACGCATGGATGGAACGATGTCAGGAAGCTGATTTGGCTTACCCCTCTCCCGCCGCCAACTCGGGCGTTCTCTGGCTCACAAAACTTTCAAGAGAAATGACCTTAGACAGTTTTGCCACTTGCGACATATATCTTTCCTCCTCGCTTTGGGAAACCCAACCCATTTCCATTCTGGAGGCTATGCGCGAATGTAAACCATGGATCGCGCTGCGAGCGGGATGTATTTCAGAATTTCCTGGAGGCTTGTGTGTCTCCAGCCTTCGGGAAATGGTGTTGGCCATTCGCAGACTGGGGACAAATCCCGAAGAGCGCAAAACTTTGGGACAGGCGGGTCGTCAGGCGGTTGAGTCCAAATATTCAATGGATCGTCTCGATAATGCTTATTGCCAACTAGTGGAACAACTCGTATCGGAGAGGTCATGAGACTGGGAGTCCTGCACCCAGCATCCGTTTTTTGTGCCTTGTATTACGCGCAGCGCTGGCGATTAAAACGATGGCTTGGTATTCCCGACCGCCCCCGTGCCCCTGTTCTTCAAGGTGGGCTAGATAAGGCGGTAGAGAGGTATCGTAGGATATGTCGCACCTTACTTCCCCAGCTTGCTAATCGTTTGCCAAAAAACTTTATAGCGGCAGAAATCGGTTGCGGAGATTGCCTTCCCGCTGCAGACATGATGTTAGGGTTGGGAGCTCAGCACGTCCACCTGGTCGAACACCAAGCCATGCCTCTCACTCCGCTTCACCGTCAGGCACTGAGCCGTACTATCAGCCCTGATCTGCCTAATCGTGCTTCTATTCTTTCTTCCGACGATCCGCCTAGGCTCAATCCGGCTCTAGCTACCCTTCATGTGGGGCTTCTAGAAAATTTATCTCTCCCCCAGCCAGTAGACCTTGTCTACTCATTCGACGTTCTCGAGCATGTCGAAGATCTTGATGCATTTTTCTCCTGCTGTCATCGTACTCTTAAGCCAGGAGGCCTTTCCCTCCATAAGTTCGACCTTTCAGGACACGAGTTTTTTGAGGATCCCATGCCCCCACTCGATTTTCAAACCTACCCACGATGGCTTTACCGCTTAATGTTTCCCCGATACCGTCGCGCCGTGGGAAACTTTGCTGACCTATTTTTCAATCTCATGCGCAAAAACGGGCTTGAGATTCTTGAAATTGTTCCTCTAAGAGTGGCAGATCCGCACTATCTTCACACTATTCGACCTCAGCTACGAAAAGAGGCTCGCATGAAAAGCGACGAAGTTCTTCGATTTCTTGATCTTATTGTTCTCGCTCGTCGAACTTAAAGGCTTTTCATGAAGATTGCCATTCTTACGACAGATAATCGTGAGGCTTATCGCCAATATTCAGCTCGTACGCCCTATTTTGGTACTGCCCCGAACGCACTTTTTCAAGGCTTCGCGACTTTGCCAAATTTGGAAATTCATATTCTCTCCTGCACTCAACAACCCATGTCCTCCCCACCTAAACTGGCTGAAAATATCTGGTTCCACTCTCTTCATGTTCCTAAAATCGGTTGGCTTCGCACCGCATATGCCGGGTGTATCTTGGCCGTTCGAAAAGAGTTAAAAAAGATTCAACCCGATATCGTTCATGCCCAAGGCACCGAGCGGGACTGCGCCATCTCCGCTGTTTTTCAAAAAATCCCTAAAGTGTTGACGATTCATGGCAACATCCGTGCTATCACCAAGCTTCATCGCTCCTCCCTTTTTTCTTTTTGGTGGATTCAGTCGCAGCTGGAAGCTTTTTGCCTACCGCGCTTCGCTGGAGTAATATGTATTTCAAAATACACCCAGCAGCAGGTCTCTGATCTTGCAAAAACAACGTGGCTGCTACCCAATGCGGCCGAGAAACTTTTTTTTGAATCTAGGTCCACCGCTATCGACCCCTCTGCCCCGCCCCTGGTCCTTGTGGTTGCCAATGTAGATGGCCGAAAGAATCAAAACGCCTTGATTCAGGCTCTTGATCCCCTCGCCCGTAAGCTTAAATTTTCAGTCAGGTTTTATGGCAGATGCGGAGAAGATCCTTATGGCAAAGAGTTCCGCTCTCTTCTCGAAACTAGGCCTTGGTGCTATTGGGGGGGGATGATTAGTCGAGAAAACCTGCGGAGTGAGTTTGCCCGAGCAACTGTACTTTTCCTGCCTACGCGCGAAGATAACTGCCCGATGGTGGTTCTCGAAGCACAGGCGAGTGGAGTCCCCGTGATCGCATCAAACGTCGGCGGGGTGCCTGACCTTGTTGAGGATGGTGTCACGGGTCTCCTCACCAACCCGGATTTTCCCTCATCTATGTCATTTGCTTTAGAAAAAATCCTAACCGACACGGCTCTGGCTGCTCGACTTGCAGAAGGTGGCCGTAAGCAGGCTCTTGCTCGCTTCCACCCTAATGTCATCGCAACTAGACACGTGGAAATCTATCGGGAAGTTTTATCTGCCAGTAAGCTCCCATAAATCTGCTTCAACTGGGCACCGACCTCACTCCACCGGCAAGGCAGGGGCGCTCGGGGTGCCTTATCAATCCTTTTATAAAAGTCTTTTAGACCTCTAGATTCCTGCTCCCTAGATCCCAATTGGCAATACGTCGCTCCATCACCAAAAGTTGATCTAGCCCAAGGTAGATCCGCTAATAGGAGCGGGCAGTTAGCCGCTGCCGCCTCGAGTGCTGATAAACTAAGACTTTCCATCGAGCTAAACAAAACAAAACCAGATGCGCTTTTATAAATTGTAGCCATTTTAGCTCTGTCCGATATTCCCCCCTCATACTTCACCAACCCTTTCGAGCTTTCGACTACTGAGACAAACTTTTTATAGTAGGGATCCCCTTTGCTATAGGGGTCGCCTACAACCCACACGGGCACCTGCGCCAGGATTGCTGCCTCTGCTAACTCTACCACTCTTTTTCGTTCCGTGATCGTAGCGGTACAAATTAGATTCTTGGATGTTTGAGTTTGGATTTTAGATTCTTGATTTCTAAAGAATATTTCCTCCACTCCGTTGGGCACCACGTGCACCCTGTCTGGCTTTGCCAAAAACATCTCTACCATTAACCTTTTTTCCCAGCTCGTCAGCGCAATGCTAGTATCTGCCAGCTGATATGAGTCCCAGCATAGCCGCGCCGTAAACTCCTTGGGCAAAAAGCCTCGTGCAATATCCATGATCGTTTTTTGCGCCATTCGAGCACCCGTTTTACGGGAACCTAAGCCCGTGAGGAGTTCGCTCATCACCACCTTGATCCCCTTCCCTTGGGCCTGCCTGATATAGCCTGGATGTGCTCTTCCAAAGTAGTGAATCAAATCCCCCTTTTGTTTGTCATCCCACCAGCGAAGCCACTCCACCTCCACCCCAACAGCCTCCAGCGCTTTCTTTGTTTGCTCAATTTGCGTCTGGAATCCTCCATGCGCCAAAAGAAAAGGGTTCGGATGATCAAAAAGGACCTTCATGTTCCTATCCTACCCCCGCCCTGTTTGCTTTTCCCAACCCAAAATCCACGCGTAAGCGTGTCCCGCAACTGCGGGAGCGGTCTTTCCGAGAACGCCTGCGCTCGCACTTCGACGCTCAAAACTACCTTCGCACATTCTTATAACCCTCCAACGCGTTCTCCGAAGTCCCGCAGCCGCGGGACCACCCGCCCGCCTCGGGCGCCCTTCGACATGTCCTCCGAATTCTCCCGCGTAAGCGGATTGCGCGGGTGCGTAAGCACCCAAGCCCCAGTTCCCGGAGGGCAAACTGCAAAGGTCGGGGGGTGTGTAAGGGGACCAATTACCATCCGTCATGGAATGACTAACTCGAATGGGCGGGGGCAGGTCTTAGGGGGCCAAGTCCCGCATCCGCGGGACGAAGGAGAAAGCTCAGCGAGCCTGCCGAGACTGAGCGACGGAGGGTCACCTTAGAACATTCGCACTCTCCCGCGTGAAACTCTCCCTTTTCACCTGTCCCTTCTCAACCTTACACTAGGATTCGTGCAAAACCTCACCGCCCAAAAGGTCATGCTTGCACTCATCACCCTTGGGTTCTTTGTCGCCGCCCCTTGGCTCACTAGTGAAACCCTCTCTGGCAACACCACCCCCCTTCTTTCCCTTGTAGGGGTAGGCCTCCTGCTCCTCTTTGTTTATGGCTTAGGGGACCGCTGCTGGATGATTATTCCTTTCTGCTTGCCGATCGAGGGCAACTTAAACTTTCTCCCCCTCAACTTCTCCATTCAGGAGCTCACCATTATGGTTATTTTCATCTACATCATTTTCAGAATGATATTTGGACTGAATGTTCCCTGGAAAATAGGGCCCGCCCTCCTTTGGGTTCCCCTCGCTGGCGTCGTGGCAGTGGTATTTTACCACTGGATCTCATCGGGGGATATCGGCATTAAACTCCTTGGAGGCACCGGTTGGGGCGGCAGAAAGTACTTTAAGGTTTTTATCAGCGCTCTCTCCATCCCCCTGCTTGCCAGCTTTCCTGGCATTCGAATTCAAAATTTGCAAAAAGTGCCTCTGGTCTACTTTTTGGGATCGTTTGCCGATATCGCACCCGATCTGCTTACCACCTACATCCCTGCCTCTGCCCCTTTTGTCTTCCGGGTATATAGCGGTGTTAACCTAGCTGAATACGGCGATACGCTGAAAGGCAACTTTGTGGGTGATAAAGGGATTACGCGGTTCGGGGCATTGGCCAAACTCGGTAGCGCCCTAGGTCTTGCCACCCTCTGCTACTTTCCCGCCCGCACGTGGCTCCAGCCCAACCGCCTCTGGGTCCTCCCCACTATTCTGATCGGTGGCCTCCTCTGCGCCATCAGCGGATTTCGCAATACAATCTTTCGATACGGCGTTTCGCTGATGGCAGGCCTCTTTGCCATGATGCGCTTCAGGGCTTTCCTTCTTCTTCCCCTAGTCGCCGCCACTGGGTTCGCTATCGCCCTTACCCAAGGCAAGGTGTTCGACTACCCTTTGCAAATTCAAAGGGCCCTTAGCTTCTTGCCTGGTGACTGGGATGCCAAAGCCGCATCCGAAGCCGAGGGATCCAGCGATTGGCGCGAAAGAATGAAAACTCTTTTCTATAAAGAGTACTTTCAAAAAGCCCCTCTCATCGGGCAGGGCTACCACTACGACCCTAACTTGGCCAAAACTAGCGCCGATATCTATTTGGCAATTGTCCAGCGCCAAGCGGACGCTGGTGATGAATTTGCTGATGTCCGCAGTTTTATTGAACAGCGCCAACCCCACGAAGGCCCTCTCCACATTCTTCTGGTCACAGGATCGGTGGGAGCCTTCTTTTTTGTCGCCTACTGCCTTGCTCTTTTCTTCTACTCCTTTGGAAGCGTAATCAGAACCTCCCCCCGGGAGGTGTCTCCTATTCAGATCTGGGCAATTGCTAGTCTTTCACCCCAAATCCTCGGCTTTTTTATTGTCTTCGGGGATTTGACTAACTTCTTAATCCAAGTTTGCCCTGTTTCGATTCTCCTCTACCGATTTGAACGCTTGAAAGCTGCCGCCAGAACGACCCCTCCCGTCCCGCTCCAATCCTCTGAATCAAACCCCACTTCCTATGACCCCGCAGCACTGTCGCCTCAAGCTTAGTTCGTAGTAAGACTTCTTTCGCACATTCGAACCTTAACACCCTGCCCCGTACCCGCGTCGTGGCCTGCCCCGTAACTGCCCCGACTCGGTCGGGGCTCCTGCCGGGGCCGCAACCACGGAAAAAATCGCCCGCTCCGGGCGCCCTTCGACTTGTCCTCCAAAGTCCCGCAACTTGCGGGACGAAGGAGGAAGGTCCTCCGGGAAGCGGCTTAAAAGCGTAGTAGGGTTACCTCCCCACGTTCTCACTGCCTTTAGCTCTCTGATCCGACACGGAAGCTATACGGCACCCCAAATAGTCGAGCTGCTTAAAACTTGGAGTTATTATTGTTAGATCGACCGATTTTATTTTCTTAACGTTAGTAATGCTTATTACTCTTGGCGTGTTCTTATTGTTATTGGTTTATATGCATGATTGAAAGATTACAAATCCCCCTACCTCTCAACTTTGCTCGTTTATTTCAGTTAGCAGTTTATTCTGTGGATAACGGTCTGACATTCTTTTTTGCAATAATAGCTTGATAGTTTTTCTTGGAATAAGAGCACGGAATACTGCCCCTGAAACGACCAGCCCTATCATCGAGCTCATCTTTTTGATATATCCAAAGATTCCAAGAAATCCGCGAAATGCTTGGCTCTCAAAAAAAGCAGCACGCCAAAAATAGCGACTTTTTATGTTAAATATATAGTAGTTAAGCCATTCGCTTACTTCCTTTTTGCTAAGAGCAACACGCCAGAATGGGGATAGGCGCCGCAGAATTTCATATTCAAGATCTGCCGATGCGCTTCCAACGACCAGAACCTTAAAGCCTCGCTTTCTAATTTTATATGTATAAGGACTGTCGCCGTAATGTGGAAAGCGCTCAAAATCCGGTAGCCCTACATCTCTCACCACATCGGAGCGAAATGCCACGAAGTTTCCGTTTACGGCATCAACTTCAAGAATTTTACCCTTTGCCACATTTCCAACTCCCCTGTTACAAAGTAGACCAGGATTTACGCCATATTCAGGATATCCTGCGATATGGCAAGACGCCCCAGCACATCCCGCCTTCGTTAAATCGAGTGCTTTTTTCAACTCATTGGCAGCGCCCGGTGCGGGTAAGCAATCATGATTTAGCCAAAACAGATAATCGATATTTTGTTCAAGAGCGCGCTTCATGCCCAAAGCTATGCTACCAGTCCAAAAGAGCTGACCCGTCCCTTGAATAATTTGTACGTTTGGGTAATTTTTAATTACCTTATCGCAGGTCCCATCAGACGACCCATCATCGACAATGAGAATTTCGTGATGATGGACATCCGGCAAATTTGAAATATGATCGAGAAGTTTGAAGATCAACTTTCCTGGGTTAAAGACTGGAATAATGTAAAGACTTTTCATGCATTCGCCTTTAGAACATTATTTACGTTTATTGAAATCCCAACACACTGTTACATAAGTTTATGCAAATCTCAATATTAAATGTCTATGATTGTCGCAATCTTGGCGATTTAGCTATAACCCTTTGCCAGATTTCGTGGTTAAAAAAGTACCTGAACCCCAACACAATACTTATTCATTCCTCTTTTTGGAGAAAAAACGCGGAAATCTTTGGTGATTCATCTGTGCCGCCTTTGGTTCAATCTAATCCTACTCACAATATTTTCCTTAAAATTTGGATGCCTTTTTGGATCACATTATTATTTTATTTACGAAAGGGGGCAAAGTTCAAGGAGTTTTCCCATTCCGACTTCTGCCTATTGAGTGGTGGGGGCTATTTTTATTCCTCAAACTCCTTTTTCCCGAGCAGAGCATTTTTCCTTTCAGCACTGGGAGGGATTTTGGCGAAAATGGCGGGTGTAAGAACTTTTCTTTTCCCTCAGACCATTGGTCCGATTAACAAAGCCGTGGATCTTTGGGTTATTCAGCATCTTTGTAGAGTCCTTGACCGGGTTTTTGTTCGCGACCGAAAAAGCGAGTTATTCCTTTCACAGCGGGGACTGGGTACTGGGAAAACTTTTTTTATTCCCGATATTGTTAATGCAATGCCTTTACTGCTGCCCCATTTTTACGATGCCTCCATCAAAAAATTGGGCTTAGGTATTTCTGTTGTCGATTATTCATTTGCCTCTTCTTTTGATTCAATAGCCCTGAATCACTACTTGTCCGTCTTATCGAATTCTGCTGCACATTATTTCGCTCAGACTGGGGAGCCGATTCGGTTGTTTGTGCAGGTATCGATTCCAAATATTGATGATGATTTGCCCGTTGCGAAGTTGCTCTATCAATTGATTCGCCAAAGAGGTATTCCTGTCGATATCTTTCCTGTTGGTTCCCCCTTAGAAAAGTATATCCACGCCGTTCAAGGATGCCGTTTTTTCATCGGTTCACGTATGCACGCCTGTATTTTTGCGCTTTCATCTGCTGTTCCCACTATTGGCCTAGCCTATCAGCCAAAGTTTTTCGGTCTTTTTGAGCAATATGAAATTAGACGCTACGTTTACCCAATTCAGGCTGTGTCAACAGCGTGGCTTTGCAGTGCGCTTGACTCAATGATCTCTGGTGAACATGAGATCCGGGCTTTTCTACGTAAAAAGTCGGTTCATTTGGCCAACCAAGTTGTTTCTACTCTCACCGATACCACCCAGGAGTTTTTTATAAAAACTTCTCGGTAAACATATCTTTTTTGCCAATTCCACGCTTATTTTATTGCAAATTCCTGCTCGATCCTCCTTGTTTTATATTATTTCTTTTTGCAGCTCCGCAACTGCGGGAAAAACTAATTTATATATCAAATAACCAAAATTCAGCTTTGCGCGCTTCTTCTTTCTTCTTGCTTAGTTTGCTAGTACCGTAAGGTCGATGCGCTGTTTGCGGATACTCCAAATCTTTAGTCGTTATTTAAAATTTGGAGGGGAGGAAGGTTTTGTAGATTCTTTTCGAAATGCCTCACTTTCTTCTCATGATGTAACTGATTATCAGGGCTCTACGGAGGAGCTTCTCGGTCGGTCGTTCAGCAGCAAGCTCATGCTTCCGGTTCGCGCCTTTCACAACAGCAGAGTCGCAATGGACCTTAGGCGCCTGCAAAAGAAAGGCAGTTTTGATCTGTGGGTCATTCACAACGTCCTCCCTGGCCTTTCCCCATCTGTCTATCAAACTGCTTTTGATTTCAAAGTTCCGGTCGTTCACTACCTCCACAACTATAGGATGGGCTGTACCAACGGTTTTTTCCTGAACCACGGCGAACCGTGCGAGCGTTGTCTGGGTGGCAACTTCTGGCCTGCCTTCCAGACCGCCTGCTGGCGAAACAGTCGTCTCATCAGTGGTTTCATGGGACTCATTCTCCGCCGTGTCCGTTCGGTGGGGACTTTTCAAAATGTGGCCGCGTGGGTTGCCCTAAGTCAGGCTCAGCGAGCCAAGCATGTTATGATGGGAATTCCTGAAAAACGAATTCATGTCGTGCCTCACTTTTATGAGCCAAAAGGTGATTCGATTCCCCCTTGTCCAAACGGAAATGTTCTATTTCTTGGTCGCCTTTCTCCGGAGAAGGGGGTCGAACATCTTTTGCGCGCCTGGAAACTTGTCCAATCGAAAGGGAAAAAATTAATCATTGCTGGGGACGGACCTGAAAGGGAGCGGCTTCAAAATCAGGCTCGGGAGCTTGGATTGGCTGACGTCGAATTTGTTGGGTTCCTCGATCGTGAACAGCAACGTGCTGTTTGGGCCAAGACCGCTTTTTCTGTGATTCCCTCGATCTGGAGCGAACCCTTTCCTCTCAGCTTTTTGGAGCCTTGGGCTCAGGGCAGGACCTTTGTGGCCAACCGCCTTGGCGCAATGGCCGAGGTGGTCATTGAGGGGAAAGATGGTCTTTTGGCTGAGCCTTTCTGCCCAGAATCTTTATCCGCCAAGATTCAAGAGCTGATTGAAAATCCCATTCGGTGTACAGAGATGGGGCAAGCTGGAAGGGGGCGTATCCTAAATGAATTTAATCGCACTCTTTGGCTTTCCCGTATCAACGCTGTTTATCAAATAGCCCTGTCCAACACCGTTACCAAATCTCCCTCCCAAGCCTAACTCCCCCTCCCCCCACCCGCTCCATGATTAGCATATTTGCAAATATACTAATCACTTCCGCCTCTCAAAACCCGCCCCCCTTACCCATTTCCCCCACACTCCG
>Ga0247835_1004511_pt1 | contig 12069 bp, 8 predicted proteins | sample LaCtaG_3_FD_189912 | JGI IMG/M metagenome (GOLD analysis project Ga0247835, IMG submission 189912) | Freshwater microbial communities from meromictic Lake La Cruz, Castile-La Mancha, Spain - LaCruzMarch2015_13.5m | ecosystem: Environmental > Aquatic > Freshwater > Lake | place: Spain: Castile-La... | reverse complement strand
TATCGACCCAATGATTGGTCATGGCGCCGCGGCCGAACGTCGGGGCAAGACTTGCCACCGTCGGGCCGTGTCAAACGCGCGCTTGATTATCGAATGCGAGCATCCCCAGGCTGCGCACGACCTTGTGAGTCAGGTAGCCGGTTTCATTACTGGAGGCGGAGGCGGCCAGGACGCCGGTGCTATTCCACCGGTTGACGGTCGCGCCGTCCTTGTTGACGGCCTCGAAGTTGGCGTCCCGATCCGCCTTCATGAGCGCGGCAATCCGCGTAAAGGCGTCATCCCAGGCGATCGGCTGCCACTCGCGGCTGCCGGGCGCCCGGTACTCGGGTTGCGTCAGGCGCGTGTCGCTGTGGATGAAGTCCAGGAGTCCCGCGCCCTTGGGGCATAGGGTGCCGCGATTGACCGGGTGGTCCGGGTCGCCCTCGATATGGAAGATGCGCCCATGCACATTCTTGGCCCCGGCGCCCAGACCGTACATCAGGATGCCGCAGCCGACCGAGCAGTAGGGACAGGTGTTGCGGGTTTCGGTGGCCCGCGCCAGTTTGAAGTTGCGCATCTCCGCCAGCGCGGTGTCGGGCGCAAAGCCCAACAGGGTCAGGCTGGAGGTGCCCACCCCGGTGGCGCAGACCTTCAGAAAGGTCCGACGTGTGACTTGCATCTGATTGTGTTCCTCTCGTTGTGGTATGCGCGCTTTGGACCACAGGATGAGCACCTGCGGCGGGCGGCGTCTTTGTTGTAGCCTGCGCACCTGATATCCCGACAGACCTTTGGCGTAGGGGCGAGTTTTAAACCCGCCCCTACAGCCCTTGCAGGCATGCGCAGTCGGGATGCTTATTCCTTGGAATCGACTTAAGCGCGAGTGTAAGACATGCACCCGTCGACGGTACAGAGGAGCGTCGTAAAGATTTGGCCGGGCCAGGCCCGGCAAGCGGGCTGTGATCTTGCTTTCGGTCGGTTGCCTGGCAGCTTTCAGAATACGCGAATGTAATTTATTACTGATATTCTTCTTTCTCTTCTTTCTCTTCTTTCTCTTCTTTCTCTTCTTTCTCTTCTTCGTGTCTTTGTGTCTGCGTGAGAGCATCGTCTTTCGTCTTCTGCGGCACAGGAGAAAGAGAAAAATCCTCTCACGGAGACACGAAGACACAAGGGAGAAAAGAACGAGATGTTCGCAAGCGCATCGCGGCCTTGATCATCGTTCCGGGCGTAGGGTGGACAAGCGCAGCGCAGTCCACCGAATCCCGCGCCGCCGCTGGTGGACTGCGCTGCGCTTGTCCACCCTACGATGTCCCGTGGCCGGAACCGTGATCAAGGCCCTCATCGCACCTTGAAGCCCCGAACGGAACGGTAGGCGTCGCCTCCGAACTTTCGCGCCTACCCCAACCGCAGCGCCTTCTTGTAGAACCGCGGCACCTCATCCGGATCGGCGGTCATCAGGATGTTGTCCAGCAATGACGTCGGCATCCGCCCCGCGCGTGCCATGCGGGTGAACTGGTCTTTGAGTCCCTGCCAGTAGAAGTCCCCGCCCGAACTGTCCAGGAAGACGATGGGACTGGACTCGATGACGCCGAGCTTCATGTCGGTGAGCGTGAGTCCGATTTCTTCCAGGGTGCCGACACCGCCGATCAGAAACAGGTGGAAGCTCGCGATCTCGAACCAGCGTTGTCGCGACTGGCGGCTGCGCGCCTGGAAGGTCTGGTAGAAATCGGCGCTCTTGTTGGTCTCCTGATCCATGGTCTCGATGAAGCTGGAGCCGACCATCAGGCCGAGCCGGTGGGCGGTGGCGGTGACCTGCTGCATGGACCCGGGTCCGCCGCCGGTGAGAATGCCGATGTCGCTGCCGAACAGTCCCCGCAGGTTGGTGATCAGCCGCTCGGTGCAGGCGATCTCGGGTTCGCTGAGCGGTTTGATCGAGCCGTAGATGGCAAACACCAGAGTAGAGCGGAAGCGGTCCACCATGTCCGGCGCGGTGAAATAGCCGCGCAGGCCGCGGAAGACATGCCGCACGACGTGGCCGCGCGCCTCGTTGCACCAGTAGACCTCGATACCCAGACCCTCGTAGTCCGCCAGGCGGCCGTGGTCACGGTCGGACAGGAAGACCCCGTGCTCGAACGAGGCACGGCGGTAGACGATGCGCGCGATTTGCCGACGCAGCGCGGCGGCGCAGATCTCGGTGTGTTCGATCAGGTTCGGGAAATAGCCGAGCAGCAGGGTCGCTCCGGCACCGTCCGGCAGCTCGGCGAGCGGTCCGGTCCCGGCACAGTCGGTCGGCTCATCGAACGCGGACGATGGGTCGGCGTCGACCTGGGGATCCGGCCGCACCTGCGGGTTCCCCGGGTTATCCGAGCGGCCGCAGAGCAACTCCGGCGTGCCGCCCGCGAGCAGGGCGGCGGGGTCGGTGGTCGCGGCCATCAGGCGGCGGCAGCCCGGCACCAGCAACGGTGAGCCCTCTAGCCGGTCGAAGACCTGCAAGAGTGAGCGATACTCCGGTTCCGCGGCAGTCGGCAGCGGCTTGGGTCCGCCGTGCCAATAGCGGCGCTCCGGCTCCGAATGCACGGCCTCGTGCACGGTGGCGGCGACCGTGGGGTTGACGATGAGCTGATCGGAGCGGTTGATGAACTCCAGATAGATGTTGGTGCCGCGGGTGGAGACCGGGTCCAGCACCGTGGCCTGAAGGTGAAAGCCGAGTGAGTCGTCCAGGTTCTGGAGCACCACGTAATGCCGATGCAGGAACATGGAGCAGGCCGTCACCAGCCCGTCATTGGGCGGCAGCTCGATGTTGTCGACCATGGTGCGAACCTGGAGGCGGTTGAGCAGTTCCTTGCCGTCCGCGTGGTAGGCGACGGCGTTCACTTCTTGAAACGTCAGTGGTTTGCGGAAGCGGAAGACCTGCTGCTGCGGACGCAGGATAAGATAGCCATGCGCGTCCAAGGAGAAGCCGGCGGGTACCTGGATTTGGTTGTCCTGGATCAGGCCGTGAATCTCGGTCGAGGAGAGCCGCGTATCGCGCGGGCAGTAGACCAGCCGCCCCACCCGCAGTCCGGCCGTGATCAGCCGTTCCAGATGCTCGGCCATGCCGTAGGCGCGGATGGCGGCGACGACGCTCAGCCGCAGGTCGCAGGAGCGGCCGTTGAAGATCGGTTCACCCAAAGGGGTGATGTTGATGCCGAGCCGCGCCAGGCGGCTGCGCGCCGCGAACACCATTTCGGATTCGCGTCCGCGGACCAGCTCGCGGAAGCGGCGCGGCAGGGCGAAGCGTGCCTCCACCACCAGGGCCTCGCCGTCCGGTTCGCGGATCGCCGTGATCCAGCCATCGTCGGTCTCGGGGGTTGCGTACATGCGGTGGGTCTCGGTCCGTTGGTTAGCGGGAGCGCAACGCCCTTGGTCGCTTCCGGATGTCAACCCAAGCCGCTTGCGGCGGCAGTCAGGTTAGGTCCGGGGAGCCTGGTCGGCCGTTGTCGTTGTCGTTGTCGTAATCGTAATCGTAATCGTAATCGAAATCGGCGAAGCGATTCGATAGGGGCATGAGCAGCCAGATATCGATCGCGACGCTTGATGATGGGCATCGCTCGCGCTCTGCCCATCCGACCGAAAGGCCTGGCCCATCACTTCTGATCAGACTGCGTGGCTTGAGGCGGTATCCAGTCGCGAACATAGGCCTCGAACTCCGCTGCCGGGAGTGCACGGCTGAACAGGTAACCCTGAGCAATCCGGCAGCCCTCGCGTTGCAGGAAGTCCGCCTGGGCCTGGGTTTCGACGCCCTCGGCGACCACCTTGATTCCCAACGCCTGGCTGAGGGCGATGACCGCACGGGCGATGGCGCAACCCGCGGCGTCCTCCGGCAGCCCGGCCACGAATGACCGGTCGATCTTGAGCTCGCTCACCGCCAGGTGTTTGAGTGCGGCGAGTGACGAGTAGCCGGTGCCGAAGTCGTCGATGCCGACCTCGATCCCGAGCGTCTGGAGACGCTGGATGTTGCCGGCCGCCGACTCCGGGTTGGCCATGAGCCAGGTCTCCGTGATCTCCACCGCCAGGGCGCGGGGGTCCAGTCCAACCTCGCGGAGCATGCCCTCGATCGCCTCGGCCAGCCCCCGGTTCTGCAGGTCGCGGTTGGACAGGTTGACCCAGACCGCCGCGTCGGCCAGCAACCCCTGATCGCGCCACTGTTTCATCTGGGCGGCGGCGGTGCGCACCACCCAGGCGCTGATCGGCACAATGAGCCCGGTGGATTCGGCGAGCGGGATGAACTGATCCGGCGCGACCAGGCCGCGCCCCGGGTGCTGCCAGCGGATCAGGGCCTCCAGGCCGGCGATCCGGCCGGTCGCCAGCTCGATCTCGGGCTGATAGTGGAGTACGAACTCGCCGCGGGCCAAGGCCTCGCGCAGGTCCCTCTCCATGGCGATCTGCGCGAAGGCGCGCGCGGTCATGTCCTCGGTGTAGAAGCGCAAGGTGTCGCGGCCCTGGTCCTTGGCCCGGTACATGGCCGCGTCGGCGTTGCGGATCAGCGTATCGACATCGGTGCCGTCCTGGGGGCAGAGGCTGATGCCGATGCTGGCGGTCACATAGAGCGATTGTCCCGCCACCGCGAAGGGCTGGCGGAAGGCCGCGAGCAGTTTGTGGGCGACCAGCCCGGCGTCGTTGTCCTGCTCCAAGGCGCCGATGATGAGGATGAATTCATCCCCGCCCAGGCGCGCGACTGTATCGCCCTCGCGCACCAGAGCGCGCATGCGCGCGGCGGCTTGCTGCAGGACCTGGTCCCCGGCGGGGTGGCCGAGACTGTCGTTGACCGACTTGAAACCGTCCAGGTCAATGAAGAGCAGGGCGACGGCGCGGTGCTCGCGATGGGCCAGATGGATCGCCTGGTGCAGGCGGTCGGTGAACAAGAGCCGGTTCGGCAGTCCGGTGAGCGGGTCGTGCTGGGCCAGGTGCTCCAGTTGCACTTCACGCTCTTGGAGTTGTTCGGTCAGCGCGCGGTGCGCGGTGATATCGCGCGCGGACTCGATCACGCCGATGACCGCGCCGGCGGCGTCGCGCAGGGGCGAGTCGATCAGCTCGATCCAACGGGCTTGGCCATCGGCCCCCTGATGGCGATGGATCACCGTCACCGCCGTCCCGTCGGCGAGCACCTGACGCATGGGGCAGGGGTGGTCCGCGCTGTCGCAGGGGCTGTCGCGGCCGTGGCTGGCGCGGTAGCAGGTCAGCCCGGCGGTATTCACCGCCGGCGCACCCGCCGCCGCCTGGGCCGCCGCGTTCATCAGCAGGATCCGGTAGTCGGTGCCGATGACCAGGATGGGGTCCGCGACCCCGTCGATGACCGACTGGAGGAAACGCTGCTGGGCCAGTACGGCGGCCTGCGCCCGGCGGATCTCGGTGACATCGAACAGGGCGCAACGGCACTGCACCGGCACCCCCCCGGCGGGGAGCGGGCGCTCGCGGCGGATGATCAGCCGCAGGTCGCGCCGCGGTTGCGGCGGGCGCCCCAGGCCGACCTCGATGGTCTCCTCCTCATCCGATTCCAGCACCCGCGCGAGGGCGCAGAGCAGGACGCGCCCGTCGCCCGGGGCGAGCCGCGCCGCCAGGAACAAGTGCAGCGCCTGTCCACTGGGCACTCCCAGTAACTCGGCGGCGGTGAGGTTCATCCGCGTGATCTGGCCCAGACGGCTGACGGTGGCATAGGCGACCGGGGCGAAGTCGTAGAGGTCCGCATAGGTGTCGCGGGATTCCTCCAAGGCCTGCTGCGCCTCGCGCAGCGCACGGTTCTGCATCTCCAGTTCGATCTGGTGGACTTGCAGATCATGGACCACACGGCCATGATCGGCGAGGTCCAGTGTTTCGCGGCGCAGGGCGGCGAGCAGGTCGCTCAGGGAGCGGTCGGAGAGGTCCCTGAAATCAGCCATGAGGGCTCCGGGGGTGGGCGGCGGATTGGCTCATGGTGAAACATCGGCCTTGGTCATTGGTCATAAACCCGGCCACCTCGCGATTTGCGCGGCTGCTGGTCCGCACAGCGGACCCTACAGATCGCGGCTTGTCCGCAGGGTCCGCTGTGCGGACCGATCACGACCGGTCGCAATGACGATCCTACCCGGCCTTGCGGCATTGCCTGTACCAGCCAAGGCGCGACTCCCTTATTCTATCCGCTAGACGCTGGAGTCCGGAGCTGATCAGGCTTTCCCCACGACCGGACGCTCAGGAGCCAGTATATGCCAAAAAAACTAATGACCGCCGAGTCGGCACCGAACGCGGCGCCCCCGGCGGCCCCTGAAACCCCGGCGTCCGCTCACGCCGATGTGGTCAGCGCCGCGCCTGCGGCGGCGCAGATCTTCCCGGTGGTCGGCATCGGCGCCTCCGCCGGCGGTCTGGAGGCCTATCGGCTGCTGTTCGAGGACCTGTCGGCCGACACCGGCATGGCCTTCGTCCTGGTCCAGCACCTGGACCCGCAGCACCCCAGCCTGCTGGCTGAGCTGATCGGGCGCGCCACCCGCATGCCGGTGCTGGAGGCCACCGATGGCGTGACCGTGGCGGCGAATCACGTCTATACGATCCCGCCCAATGTGACGCTGGGGATTCTGCACGGGCGTCTGCAGGTGCTGGAGCGGGTGATCGAGCGCGGGCGTCACCTGCCGGTGGATGCGTTCCTGTGCAGCCTGGCGCAGGACCGCGGCAGCCAGGCGATCGGCGTGGTGCTCTCCGGGACGGCCTCGGACGGGACCGCGGGGCTTGCCGCCATCAAGGCGGCCGGCGGTCTCACCTTCGCGCAGGATCAGGCGAGCGCGGCCTACTGGGGCATGCCGGGGAGTGCGGTGGCGGCCGGCTGCGCCGATCTGGTGCTGCCGCCGCAGGAGATCGCGCGGGAGCTGGTGCGCATTGCCTCCCACCCCTTGTTACGCCAGCGCCAGCCGCCGGAGCCCGACCTCGGGGAGGAGGCCACCCAGGCACTCGACAAAGTCTTTCTGCTGCTGCGCGCGCGCACCGGCAATGATTTCGCGCTCTACAAGCAGTCCACCATCCGGCGGCGCATCCGCCGCCGGATGCTGGTTCACAAGCTGGAGCGACTGGGCGACTATGTGCGTTACCTCCAAAACACACCGGTGGAGCTGGACGCACTCTTTCATGACCTGCTGATCAACGTGACCGGCTTTTTTCGCGATCCGGAGACCTTCGAGGTGCTCAGTGCCTTGGCCCTGCCGCGCATCTTCGCCGCGCGCGGGCTGCCGGGTGCGGCCCAGGCGACCGACGAGGCGCAGGCCGCGCCCTTGTCCCAGGTGCGTATCTGGGTGCCCGGCTGCTCGACCGGGGAGGAGGCGTATTCGCTGGCGATGACCCTGATCGAGAGCGGCGACGCGGGGGAGCGCGACGCGGGGCTGATCGGCGCCATCCAGATCTTCGCCACCGACATCGACGAACAGGCGATCAGTGTGGCGCGTCGCGGCGTCTATCCGGACCGCATCCAGGCGGAGGTCTCCCCGAAACGGCTGCAGCGCTTCTTCATGAAGGTCACCGGTGGTTGGCAGGTCAGCAAGGTTCTGCGTGATCGCTGTGTGTTTGCCGTACAGAATGTGGTGAAAGATCCGCCGTTCTCCCGACTGGATCTCGTATGTTGCCGCAATGTATTGATTTATCTCGGTCCGATGCTGCAGAAGCGCGTTTTGCAGATGTTCCACTATGCCCTGGAGCCGGAGGGTTACCTGATGCTCGGACCCTCCGAGAGCATCGGTGCTCAGGCCGATCTGTTTGCCCTGGTGGATCAGCCCTCCAAGCTCTATTCCAAGAAGTCGGTGGCGGTGCGCGAGGGGTATGCCTTCAAGCCGCGCACGCCGTATCAGGATGGACTGGCGGAGCTGCCGCCGCCGCGGCCGGTGACGCCGGGCCGCAGCCCCCAACAGGAGGCCGAGGAGTTGATCCTGGCCCGTTTCAGCCCGGCCGGGGTGATCGTCACCGCCGATTGGGACATCCTGCACTTTCGCGGTCAGACCGGGCGTTACCTGGAGCCGGCACCGGGGACGGCGAGCCTCAACCTGCTCAAGATGGTGCGCCGCGGGCTCTTCGTCGCCCTGCGTGCCGCGCTCATGCAGGCGCGTGACTCCAGCGCCCCGGTTCGCAAGACCGGGGTTCACTATCGCAGCAACGGCAGCGAAGCGCAGGTCGATCTCCAGGTGCTCCCGCTGCGTGCGGCGGCCGGCGGGGCGCCGTGCTTCCTGGTCCTGTTCGAGGAGGCGGTCGGACCGGCCGCCGCCGAACCGGCCCGGTCGGCGCCCGGTACCGCCGAGAGTACGGCCATTCCGGACCGGGACGACTACATCGCGACCCTGGAGCATGAACTGGCGAGCACCCGCGATTACATGCAGTCGGCCATCGCCGAGCAGGAGGGAACCAATGAGGAACTGCGCTCCATGAACGAGGAGATCCAGTCCGCCAACGAGGAGTTGCAGAGCACCAACGAGGAGTTGGAGACCGCCAAGGAGGAACTCCAGTCCACCAACGAGGAACTGGCCACCGTCAATGACGAACTGGAGAGCCGTAACACCGAGTTGGCCACCGCCAACAATGACATCAACAACATGCTGGCCAGTATCAATCTGCCGATCCTGATGCTGGACAATGAACTGCGCATCCGCCAGTTCACCCCCCAGGCGGAGCGGCTGTTGAATCTGATCAGCGCGGACCTGGGCCGGCCGATCAGCAATATCAAACCGAACATCGAGGTCCCGCACCTGGAGGATCTGGTGCGACGGGTGATCAACAGCCTGGAGGTCGAGTCACTCGAGTTGCAGGACAACGCCGGTCACTGGTACGCGGTGCGGCTGCGGCCCTATAAGACCCTGGATCACCGCATCGACGGGGCGGTGATCACCTTCATGGAGATCGACGAGATCAAGGAGGCGCGGCGCCTGCGCGTGACCCTGGCGGATGAGCGGCGGCTGGCGGCCCTGGTGCGCGATGCGGCGGACGCCATCACCGCGCAAGGGTTCGACGGCGGCATCCTGGCTTGGAACCCGGCCGCGGAGCGGGTCTATGGTTATCCGGAGACCGCGGCCCTGGCGCTCAACATCCGTGCGTTGATCCCCGCGGACGCTTGGCCGGAGCATGAGCGGATGCAGGATGCGCTGCGCGCCGGCCGGCCGATGGAGCCCTACCGCACCCGTCGCCGCACCCAAGACGGGCGGGAACTCGCCGTCTGGGTGGTGCCCACGGTGCTGCTCGGGGCCGACGGCAAGCCCTACGGCCTGGGGACCACGGAGCGGGTGTTGGGCGAGGGTGAGACCTGAGCGGCGACGGCGTGTGAGGTGACGTGCTATGCAGGCATTGATGTGCGGAGCCGGGACGGATTCCGCAGTGCCAATGGACAAATGCCGACTGCATTACCTGAGCCGGTTCGACGTTGGTCGTCGCGGACGACTGGCTTGCGTCGCAGTTTTCGAGCGCGAGCCGGAACTGCAGGGGGGTTGGACGGGGAGAACGAACTACGCTACAACCCGCGACGATGGCTACATTGACAGCAAGCGGCTGAGCGGCCGGCAATTGCGCTATTGGAGGTGGGAGCGATAGAGGGGCGTCTCTACCGTCCGGGCTTGCGACTGGTGGCTCACGTCCCGAGGTCGCCGCAAACCGTTACGTTTGAAGTATACCAGATATCGAAGGCGAGGACTGGGCGGCATTCATCTGTCGGTGGGTTCGACCGCCGCCGGTCCCGGCACCTCGAACACCTCCCATAGCGGGATCTCGACCCCTTCCGGCAGGGTCAGACTAAGGGTTTCATCGGCGGCGAAGACGGCGCCCTTGTCGTACCCGTCCGCGCCCAGGAGAAACCGTATGGCGTACTGCTCCAACGGGTCGACGACCAGATACTCACGCACCCCGGCCCGTTCGTAGAGTGCCTTCTTATCGCGCAGGTCCTTCGCCGAGGTTCCCGGGGACAAGACCTCGACGATCAGATCCGGGGCACCTTCGATATGGCTCGGGGTGATCTTGCCGGGGTCGCAGACCACCAGGATGTCCGGCTGGACCACGTCGGACTCCGAGAGCTTGACATCGGTGGGGGCGACCAAGGGTCGACAAGGTCGCCCCCGGAGTTGCTGTTCCATCCGGCTGAACAACCGACCAACGACGTCCTGGTGCTTGATCGAGGGTGCGGCCGACATGGCGTACGCCAGCCCATCGATCAGTTCCCAACGTTCATCGTCGGGCCAGGATCGGTAGTCGGTCCAGGTGAAACGATCCGCGGGTTGCGCGAGCGCGGGTGAGGACATCGAACGTCTCCGATAGGGTAATCTCGACCGGTCGCGGGGTCGCACGTGGATGCGGCGCCTCCCGGTTTGGGCAACTGAGGACGCCGGACAGAGGTTCATCGTAACCGCAGCCTGAGACCGCGGGCAATCACCTAGGGGCGGGTTTCAAACCCGCCCCTACACCAAGGCTTTGTCCGGATATCAGGTACGAAGGCTATAACTTGCTCTTGACTCGTTACTGAGCGCTGCCTAGGCCCAGAGCAGCAACAGTCCCAGCAAGACCGAAAATCCGGTAATCTGGGCGAGGAAGCTGCGCTTGTCGATGGTCATGATTCGCGCAATGCTGTCCGGTGAGTCCTTGTCCATCTTGATACTGGCCCAGATGATTTGCAGCAGAGTCAACACGATAAAGACGTAGGCGAGGACATAGATCTGATCCATGAGGACCAGGGTGGGGCATTCGGGAATCGCATCCATGGCCGATTGCCGCATGAGCACGGCAGTGAGTAACGCGGTGGCCGGCATGACGGTGCGCACCTCGATATGGGTCGGCTTCAAGAACAGCGCAAACCAGTTGGTCAGCATGACGATGAGCAGCGGCAGCAGCAGCTTCCACCCGAACAGGTTGATGTTTCGCGCGAGATCGAATGAAAACTTGATGGTCGAATATCTTGATGCCTCCGGCGCCCCGATCTCGCCGAAATTCGTTCCATAATCATGGATATAGGGGTGGGCAGTCAGTCCGGTCACCTGCCATCCGGGAATCCGGATGTTGCTGTCGTAACCGGTGGCGGTGGCATCGGGAAGATAAACGACCCGAGCGAATGGCTCGGTCGAGTTCTCGACCAGCAGGCTCAGTTCCTGCCGGTCGAGCGGGTACTTGCGCAAGTCGAAAAACTGAAAAAAGCGCCCCTCGATACGTAATGCCTGATACTTGCTGCCGTCCGCGAGTTCCTTGGGCGCTTCCTGAAGTGGCTCCTTGGTCAGCCCCCAGCTCTCCACGACGTTCGGGAACTCCAGTGTGGCGACCGGGTCGAAATCGCCCTGCCAGCGCAGCCAGACATAGGCGCTGATGCGAAAGGTATTGGATCGGATATCCAGGTCGTAGACATTGATTGCATAAATGCCGATGGTGACCTGTTGGGCGTCCGCCGGCGGGGCGTTGAATGCCACCAGCGTACCGGAGCTGCGATCGATGCGTACGGCGCTGGCCGCCGTATCCGCCGCCGCGCTGCCGGCCACCAACAGGAGCAGCGCCAGCGGGCGCCAACAGGAGATCAGCCGTTGTGTCCAACGGGCTGCGGGTTTGAACAAGATCATTACATCCTCCATCGGCGGGAGTCTATTGCGGAACGCCGCCTTCGGCAGCGTCGTCGAGTGCCTGCGTGTGCCCGACCCGGGGTTCCTCCAGGGTCAGGGTACCGATCCGGTCGAAGTTACAGCCTTCGTACCTGATATCCGGGCAGACGCTGGATCCGGGGTCATGGTCAGGACCGCGGCACGGGGGCAGGGTCCGCCCGGCGCGCGGCCCAGCGTCGGAAGTGTGCGCGGCGGCAAGACCCGCGGCAAGCGCGCGGGACGGCCTCAACCAAAGGGAATGTTGTGCTTTACAAGCTGCCCGGATACCAGCGGTGCGGGCCTCTGCCGAACCGCCTGACCGAAGGTCCGCGGGGGTCGGGGGGCTTGGCCGGCACAACGATCGATTTCCCGAACACCAGAGGGTGTGATCAAAACTGATGTGGTAGCTTAAAATACAGCGGTAACCGTCGACAAACACGAGAACCGCCCATGAGCACTGTGCTGTCCCCCAACGATGAGCGACTGCTGGCCCGCCTGAACCAACATC
>Ga0247835_1004509_pt1 | contig 12071 bp, 15 predicted proteins | sample LaCtaG_3_FD_189912 | JGI IMG/M metagenome (GOLD analysis project Ga0247835, IMG submission 189912) | Freshwater microbial communities from meromictic Lake La Cruz, Castile-La Mancha, Spain - LaCruzMarch2015_13.5m | ecosystem: Environmental > Aquatic > Freshwater > Lake | place: Spain: Castile-La... | reverse complement strand
TGGATACCTTGAGGCCGCTTTAGCTAACTCCAAATCTAAGGGTACATATTTGAGCGCTTCTCTGCTTCCAAGTTATCAGCAAAGCAAGGTGGTAGACAGTATTCCGCTCAACCCCACCTCTAATTACGGAATTCTACTGATAGCCGATGGCAATGAATCTAAGCTTTATTCTTCTTACTCGTCTGCCAATTCAGGTGGAACATCCCAGTTTCAAAGTTTTGGAGCTACTAATCGCGGAATTACAATTGGTATCGAAGATAGCCCTAATTTTGATTTTGATTACAACGATCTAATCGTTACCATCGCTGCCTCTAACGTTTCTGTATTGTAGTTGGTCTTTTGGTCTGCATGATGGCTTATTCCCGGGGCGCTAACAAAAAAGATCCATCACTTTATATCCTATTTAGGTAGATCATCTGATTTGGTATATTAACTAGCTTTTGTGCGGACCAATGAATTTTATTAAGGCGTCATCTTTCCTGACAGTTGCCAATTGCTCATTGCCCTGATTGATGAGCAGTTGCTAACGCTCATTAGTGACGCTAGCTTAAGTTATTTATCTTATGCAACTAAGAAAGCAATGATAATATAAGTCCCAATCAATTTCTGCTGCTATGTCGATTACCGATGAATTAGCAAAGCAACGCAATCGCGACGCGGCAGAGCGCACCCTGATGGCTTGGATTCGCACCTGCCTCTCTTTGATTAGTTTTGGTTTTGGTTTGGATAAGATTGTTTCCGCAATACGCAGTACCAATTCTCTTGGCGTTGGCCATCAAAGCTGGAGTGTTCAGTTGATTTCTTATGCATTTGTGGGTACAGGTGTGGTGGCAATGGCTGCTGCCACCCGCGTGCATCGCAAAAATCTAAAACGCTTATCGCGGCAGGAATTTACCTATAAGGAGGAGCCTTCGCTTGCGGCTGCCACTGCTGTGATGATTACTTTGATTGGCATTGTGGCAATAATTTTACTTATTATTAGTAGCGCTGGTAGATGAGTATTTCACCAGCATTTTTAATAAGCAGCACACTTTTTGTAATTATGTTCACCCTCGGAGTGAGCCTAAGAAGCACGGATTTGATCAAATGGGTTAAACATCCAGCCTTATTGCTGCGTATTTGGTTTGGATCTTGTTTTCTGGTTCCCCTGCTGGCTTTGCTGCTGCTGCAATCCCCTTTAGCTGAAACCGTATCGCCATCGGCCCGTTTTGCAATTGCCTTGATGGCCCTTTGCCCTAGCGCGCCGCTAATCCTGCGCAAGGCAGCTAAATCCGGGGGCGATCGTCAGCTTGCGGCAGTGCTTCAAATGTTTGCCGCAATTACATCGGTTGCCTCAGTGCCCCTGCTGGCAGGTATTTTTCGAGCGGTATTTAATATTGAAGGCTGGCAAATTATTCCTGCTGATGTGGCGGTTCAGGTGGCTACAGCCCAGTTGCTACCGCTCTTTCTTGGCTTCTCTGTGCAACATTTTAAGCCTGTTATGGCACGCCAGATTGAACCTTCACTTGAAAAAATTTCGAATATTCTTTTGGGATTAGTTGTGCTGCTGGTGTTAGCTAAGGCCGCTCCAAAACTGCTTATATTTACAACAAGCAATGCAATTGCGCTGCTGCTGATGATCTTGCTAGTGCTTTTTAGTTTGCTGATTGGCTATGGCTTGGCATCAAGGCATAGCAGCATTCGCTTCACCGCTGCATTAGTTACGGCAATGCGTAATCCAGGCTTGGCACTGCTACTTGTAGGTACCTATGGCCCACAGCTCAATGATGCTAGCGTAGGCATTTTTGCTTATATTTTAATTACAATTTTCACCTCTTCATTATTCCTTAAACTAGCCAAATCGTTCAACCAGCATTAAGCTAAGAAGGCGATGAATCCTAAGCGTGCCAAACGGAAAGCCAAACGTTCTTATTCTTTGGGGCGATGATATTGGTCAGAGCAACTTAAGTTGCTATAGCCACGGTTTGATGGGATATCAAACACCAAATATTGATCGTGTTGCTAAGGAGGGTGCAAAATTTATTCATTACTATGCCGAGCAAAGTTGCACTGCTGGCCGGTCTGCTTTTATAAGCGGCCAGAGTGTTTATCGCACCGGTTTATCAAAAGTAGGTTTGCCGGGAGCTGAAAACGGATATCACCATGATGATCCAACCATTGCTGAATTGCTTAAACCCCAGGGTTATCGCACTGGTCAATTTGGTAAGAATCACTTTGGTGATCGCGATGAGCATTTGCCAACTATGCATGGCTTTGATGAATTTTTTGGCAATTTATATCATTTAAATGCAGAGGAAGAGCCTGAACTGAGAGATTATCCAAAGGAGGATGATCCAGAATTTCCTAATTTCCGCAAACGCTTTGCCCCAAGGGGTGTGCTTCATTGTTGGGCTAATCCCGATGGCAGCCAGCGCATCGAAAGCACCGGGCCATTAACCCGTAAGCGGATGGAAACAGCAGATGATGAATTTATAGCGGAGGCCAAGCGTTTTATCCGTGATGCTGTTGCCTCTGGAGAACCTTTCTTTGTTTGGTTTAATACCACTCATATGCATTTCCGCACCTACTCTCGTGCCCAAGATGTAGGCAGATCGGGGCGCTGGCAATCTGAATATCACGATGTAATGATCTATCACGATGAATGTATCGGCGAAATGCTTAATTTAGTAGATGAACTTGGCATTGCTAACGATACTATTGTGATGTATGGCACTGATAATGGCCCCCATATGAATAGTTGGCCAGATTCTGGGATGACGCCGTTTCGTAGTGAAAAAAATACTAATTGGGAAGGGGCTTATCGCGTTCCAGCAATGATTCGTTGGCCTGGGCATGTTGCACCTGGAAGCAACATTACCGGTATCTGTAGTCATCTTGATTGGCTGCCAACCCTGCTTGCAGCAGCGGGCGAGCCGGATATTAAAGAGAAATTATTAACTGGCTATCAAGTGGGAAATAAAAACTTCCGCATCCATCTTGATGGTTATAATATGCTTGATTTTTGGACCGGTAAAGCAGAGAAAAGTCCCCGTCGGGAATTTTTCTACTTCTCAGACGATGGCGATCTAGTTGGCTTGCGTTACGACAATTGGAAATTTGTATTTAGGGAGCAGCGAGTGCAGGGCACCTGTCAAATTTGGGCAGAGCCATTTATCGAACTAAGGGTGCCCAAAATCTTTAATTTGCTTACAGATCCCTATGAAAGAGCTGATATCACTTCTAATACATATTGGGATTGGATTTTTGATCATATTTTCTTGATTGTGCCCGCTCAGGCTTTTGTTGCAGAATTCCTTGCTACTTTTAAGGCCTATCCGCCAAGGCAGAAGGCAGCAAGTTTCTCTTTGGAGCGTGTAATGGATCGCTTGGAAAAGGCTGTTGGCGGACCTGCCTAAACCCCTGGTGGTTATCTGCTAAGGCCGCTACAACAGAGCAGTTGCAAAAGCAATTGCTAATGATTGGCAAATATTCACTGGCTCGCTGGTTTTGTTTGCCAATTGGCGCCCTCCTCGCCTTGGGGCTAGCCAATGAAAGCCCTCCCCCTGCGATTCCATTAACCACACCGGTGGCGGATTTGGGCTCGAACACCAAGCTTCCCGCCCATCTGGAGGAAAACTTTCGTGTTTTACCTTCACCGCCCCCGCCGTTGGTGTGGATGGCTTTAAAAAAGCAGCCTGGAGCCACGGCTCTGTTGTTTTATCCCCTTGATCAACCAGCTCTGGATATAAGTGCTTTTAAGTGGCGTTATTCAGAAAGCCGCAAAGCTTGGCGCATGCATGCTGGGCTTGATCTGATGGCACCAGAGGGGGAAGCTGTTCGGCCGGTTAAAAACGGCCGGGTGCTTTTGGTAGACACAATTTCCGGCTATGGCATCACCGTGGTTGTGGCCCATGGCGAGTTAAATCAAAGTTTGTATGCCCATCTTTCAGCTGTTGATGTGAAACCGGGCGATCAGGTGGAACCCACTTCCCTATTGGGGAGAGTGGGGCAAACGGGCGTAGCAAGCGGGCCGCATTTGCATTTCGAATGGCGTGAACGCCAAGGCAATGGCTGGGTTGCCCTTGATCCCATGCCGATGATGATTCCCCAATAGGAGGGAAGTAGTGGTTTCAACGCTCTGCTTGCTTGAGCACTGGTGCGTGGATCGCGCGGCAGCTGGCCAGAAAATATTGGGTTTGTGCGCACCACCTGGCAGTGGCAAAAGTTGGTTGGCATGCCAATTGCAATCCAATCTCGATGTGGCTTGCCTCTCCCTAGACGATCTTTATTGGCCCCAACCGCAATTACAGCTGCATCAGCGCGGTTTGCCCGGCAGCCATGATTTACAACTACTCAAGCAGGTGTTGGCTGATTTTCGCCAGCACGGCAAGGCAATCGCCCCTTGTTTTGCAAAGGAATTGGCGGCAGGCGCCGGTGATCGCCAAGGGCAACGCCTATTGGCAGGGAAGTTGCTATTGCTGGAGGGTTGGTGCGTGGGTGCAAGAGGTGTGCCAGCACTTCAGCCATATCAGCCCGTTTGGCAGCAGCTTGATGGCCTTTTATTGCTGCGTCCCCCCAGCCTTGGGCGGGTAATGCGCTGGCGTTTGCAGGCGGAGGCAAAACAGCGCCAACAGGGTGGAGGGGCTTTACCGGCCAGGCTGGTGGCGACCATGGTGCAATCTTTTTACCAGCATTTGCCCGTAGAACAGTGTTTTGCGCCCCTATGGCAACAACCTCAATTGCCAACGTGGCAACTAAACCTGAACTACAAAAGGCAGCCGCTTGGTTTTATTGAAGCTATTTAGGTCCAGTTGCCACCAAAGTCGTCGTCGAAACCTTGATATGGCATGAATTCATTCCAGCCAGGGCTGGCTTGATCCATCAAGCCGAACTGGGCATCCACTGCATCGGTGGCGGTGTTGCCGGTGGGACGGGTATCGCAGGTGATGCTGCCATCACTGGCAGTGCTGCAGTTGTCGAATACAACTCCCGCCTGAACTGGTGAAATCAGCAAGGCAGCACCGATGATGGTTGCACCCAACTTGTTGTTCAACACGCCGATGTATACCGATTGGACCGCCGTTATTCTGCTGCTTCTCACAGCTGCTCCCCTTGCTGTGGTGGTAGCTACTGCTGCTTTTTTCATTTGGCGCCAAAAGCGAGCGAAGCTTTAATTTAAAACAACCCCATAACTTTGAATTGTGCCAGCCATTTTTGGGGGTTATTTTTCAGCTCTTTTAGTAAATCTGAGGGGCTAAGTGTGCTGCCAGGTGGCACCCAGCCGTTGCTAGCTGCCCAGCTACCAATAAGTTGTTCTGCTGTGCCCCCCTCACTTCTCCAGGTAGCTAAGCCCGGCGCTTGTTGCCCTTTAGACAATTTTTGGCCCTGTTCATCTTGAAGCAAGGGCACATGCCAATACTGCGGTGGATCCTGTTGCAACAGTTGCATTAGTGCCACTTGCGGGCCAGTTGAAACCCAAAGGTCTGTTCCTCTAACAACGCTATCTATACCCATCCACAATTCATCAACGGCGGTGGCTAGGTGATAAGCCAAATACCCATCGGCGCGTCTTAGCACCACATCTCCCACTTCAGTTGCACCATTCAGCTGGCAGGTTTCAGCACCTAATTCTTGCCAATTCAAAACTTTTGCCTCTAAACGAAACCTCCAGCTAGGCAGCTTTCCTTGCACTTCCCCCCAGCTGTGGCGTTTATTAAGGCAAGTACCTGGATAAATAGGCCAAGCCCCGTGGGGAGCAGAAAGGTGGGCAAGCATGCGCCTGCTACACCTACATGGGTAAACCAAATCGGTGCGCCTCAGAGCCGAAAGCACACTGGAATAAAGCCCTCTTCTCTCACTTTGGCGCCAAATGGGGGGATCCCAATCGAGGCCAAGCCAGGCTAGATCTGCAAAAATCTGTGCTTCGGCGCCGGATTGAATGCGCGGCGTGTCTAGATCATCTATACGAATGAACCATTCGCCCCCTTGCAAGCGGCTAAACAACCAAGACAGCAACGCTGTGTGCAAATTGCCCAGATGGAGTGGGCCGCTGGGGGTGGGGGCAAATCTGCCCCGTTGATGCTTTTGCCTAGTTGCCTTGGCGCTTAAAAGCTCCCCCCTCAAATGAACGGGGAGCGCTTCTAGCAAGTTGATCAGCCTTGAACCCGTTCTTTAAATAATTTGCCAGCAGTGAAAGCAGGCACCTTTTTGGCAGGGATAGCGATTTTTTCACCGGTTTTTGGGTTCAAACCCTGGCGAGCAGAGCGTTCCCTTGATTCAAAGGAACCAAAACCAAGGATGGAAACTTTTTTGCCTTCAACTACGGAATCAACAATGGTTTCGATTGCCGCATCAATTACCTGAGACACATCGGTTTTGGTGAGCTCAGTGCGGGCAGCTACCAAATTAACAAGATCAGCTTTGTTCATAACGAAGTAGTTGAAATGCTCTTGTTGAGAGTGGAACTCCGCAATCGTATTGAGCTTGCAACGAGTGCGCAACCTTAATTTCCAGCATTCGCAGTGGTTCTCAGCTGCAGTGCCTGGGCCCCTTGCTCGATAAGCTTGCTACCGCGAAGGGCCCCAAGCCCTGCGGCGCAAGCGATTTGAGCCGGTGAGCCCTGTGGCAACCAGGCTTCTAATTGTTGAACACTGCGTTGCAATCGGGGCCAGTGGAAATTGTTATTACTGCGGCGAAGCACTACCCCGCCACCCACAGCAGGCCAAAGCAAGCGCCCGCAGAACAACACATCGTTGCTGCCTTGGCTCCAGTGCAGCGAGCAGGAACCAGGGCTTGGGCCAGGAGTCCAGAGCAAATTCAAGCCAGGCTCGATGCTGTGATTGCGGCTGAAGCAAAAGCGCTGTTGCAATGTTGGCAATAAGTAAGCCTCCTGTTCCTGCAGCAGCACCGGCCAGCCCAAAAACTCTTGCCAGCGTTGGCACTGGCCATGCCCTCCACGGTGGGTAAGCAGGATCAAGCCGGGGGGTTGGGCTTGTAAAAAAGCTTTATTGGCATCATTCAGCAACGGAACATCCACAAGCACCGCACATCCCAAAGCGCTTTGTAGTAGCCAGGCGCTACCTCCTGCGCTATCTCGGCTTGGGGGAAACACCCACAAGTTGTTTTTAAGTTGGCAAATCCCCATAAAAAGAAACTAAATCCTGATGCAGCTAAAGTGAAATTGAAATAGAGGTTCGATGGCTTTCGGAATCGGGAGGCCTTGGCCCCTAGGCAGTAGCAAAACTGAAGCAGGGGTCAATTTTGTGGTGGCTGCGCCGCAGGCCACCAAGGTGGAATTATTGTTATTTGAAAATGGCAATTCTCCTGAACCTTTTAATGTACTAACGCTTGATGCTAATCATCGCAGCGGTGATTATTGGCATGTGGAAGTTGAGGGATTGGGATTTGGTTGTTGTTATGGTTATCGAGTATTTGGCCCCAAATTATCCACTGGCCATGGATTTAATCCTGCAAAAGTGCTTTTAGATCCCTGCGCTCGGGCGATTACCGGTTGGGATGTTTATAAGAGAGAACTTGCAACTGGCGATCAACTAAACACTGCTAATTGTTTGAAAGCGGTGGTAACTGAACGGGAGCGGTTTGATTTTCAGCGCTTTCCAAGACCCCGTCGCCCTTGGCGCCAATCTGTTGTTTATGAATTGCACCCCGGCGGTTTTACAAAAGCCGAAAATAGCCCTGCAGGCAGTAATCACCGTGGCAGTTTCCTTGGTTTAATCGATAGCATTCCTTATCTATTAAGCCTTGGTATCACAACAGTGGAGTTGTTGCCACCGATGGCCTTTGATCCCCATGATGCCCCTTCCGGGCGTTTGAACTATTGGGGCTACAGCCCATTGAGTTGGTTTGCGCCGCATCATGCCTACATATCAGGTGATGATCCACAAGAAGGTCGCCATCAGGTGAGGGCGCTTGTGGAGGCTTGCCATGCTGCGGGCCTTGAAGTGATCGTGGATGTTGTTTATAACCACACCACTGAAGGGAGTGATAAGGGCCCCACCTTGAGTTGGCGTGGTTTTGCCGATCAAACCTATTACCTTCAATCGGAAACTGGTAGTTATCAAGATGTTTCTGGTTGTGGTAACAGTATTGGTGCCAATCGCCCCATAGTGCGCCAGTTGATCCTGGAATCAATGCGCTGCTGGGCATTGGAATTAGGGGTAGATGGTTTCCGATTTGATCTTGGTGCGGCATTAACCCGTGGTGAAAATCTCACCCCCCTTGATCATCCCCCTCTATTTGAAGAAATGGAGGCGGATCCTGAACTCGCTGATTTGAAATTAGTGGGGGAGCCTTGGGATTGCGGCGGTTTATATCGCCTTGGCGATTTTCCTGCCAAAAGGGTTGGCACTTGGAATGGTAAATATCGGGATGATCTAAGAAGATTTTGGAAAGGGGATGAAAATACCGCTTGGAATATGGCAGAGCGCTTAAGTGGAAGCCCTGATTTATTCAATGGTAAGGCTGCTCCAGCCGGCAGAAGTATTAATTTCATCACCGCCCATGATGGATTTACATTACATGATTTAGTTAGCTATAATGATAAACACAATTTAGCTAATGGAGAAGATAATCGCGATGGTGATTCCCATAACAACAGCTGGAATCACGGGGTAGAAGGCCCGAGTACAGATCGCGGCATAAGCAACTTGCGCAACCGCCAGGCACGAAATATGCTTACAACTTTGCTACTTTCTCCCGGCGTGCCAATGCTGCTTATGGGCGATGAGCAGCACCGCAGCCAAGGGGGAAATAACAATTGTTGGTGTCAAGATAATCCCTTGGGTTGGATGAATTGGGAGGTTGATACCGAGGCCGAACGTCTACGCACTTTTGTTAAAAGATTGTTGCGTGTGCGGCAACTATTGCGTGCATTTATTAATCCTGATGTGCCCCTTGAAGAGATCGAGAATACGCAATTTCCTTGGCGGCAATGGCATGGAGTGGAATTAGGAAAACCCGATTGGGCTAGCTGGTCGCATGGGTTTGCTTGGAGTGTGCAAACAGCAGCAGAAGGGCCTCGTTATTGGTGTGGGATTAATGCTTACTTCAAAGCGTTGCATTTCGATATTCCCAATTCCTCCAGCGGCTGGAAAAGAGTTATCGATACGGCTTTACCCGCCGATGAAGATCTACCAGCCGTGCCACAAATTTGGCGACCGCCATCTGCTCCTATGGAAAGCCGCAGCTTGATGTTGTTGGTGGCTGGAGATATTGAGCTAAATCTATAAATTCAAAAAACGCTTAGCTAATTTGAACGCCAATACAACCGACGCTGCTCCGTAGGAGCTGAATGTGATTACTTGGCCGAGGCTACCGCTGCTGTAAATATCGCGATTCAGCAAAACAAGATCGGCAAGGGAAGCGGCGATGCCCCAAATCAACACCCAAACGCTCACATAAGCCGCTAATTTTATTTTTGGATTCATAGTTGCAAGTACCAACGCACAATTGATAACACCTGGCCAGCAGCACCGTGGCCGCTGAGCAATTCACCAATAAGCGCTGCGGCAAAACCCAGCATGGCAGCCCGGCCGTTGAGAAGTTCAACTGCTGCAAGGGCTTTGTTATTCCAGGGGCGCCGGGTGGTGAGCCCCTCCCCAAATTTTTCAATCGGTTCGTATTGAAATTGATTTGGCATCACTTTGAAACCTTTTAACGACAACACCTCAAAATAGTTGTGTTGCAGCTCTGGGGGGCTTTATGGCGGGATTCAGTTGGCGTGGATCACTATTAATGCTGGGTTTTTTGCTGGGTGCCCCTCCTTCTCTGGCAAACCTGCCCGGTGATCGGGGCCCAACGCCTGCTCTGCTCAAACCAGGGGCAACGGAATTGGTATTCAGAAGGGTGCCTGGCCGCCACGAAAGAGGAGATCAGCTCTGGTACTTGGAGCTCAAACGTAATGGCGGGGTGGTGGCCCGTTGGCGCGCAGCCAGCGGTGCGCCTGAAAAACAGAAGGCAGACCGCTTTTGGAGCCCTGGCAACGCTGCACCCCTGCCGCCAGGCAGTTATCGCCTAGGGGAGCCGGAAGCTTGGGATAACAGTTACTGGTTAGATCTGCTGCCAAATTTCCCCACCACCCGCAGCGCCCTGGGCATCCACACCTGCCTGCCGGGGGTGGGTTGCATTTGCTTGCCGGATAAAGCAGATACAGAGGCTTTAGCTCGCTGGGTGAAGGCCCTCAACCTGAAACAACTCACGGTTTTGAATTAGGCGGGGATTCTTGCTAGAATAAGAATCATTCTCAGCCTCCCATGGGCTTATTTGCTTTTTTACGTTATGCCGCTGGGCTGGCAATTGTTTTAGTTTTAAGCCTCGGGGCCTGCAACGATGCAAATAAAAGCGCAAAACCATTCAAGGTTCTTACAACCTTTTTGCCGATTACCTTGTTTACCAAGGCGGTAGCAGGCAATTGCGCTGAGGTGCAAGCCCTCATCCCAGCTAATAGTGGACCCCACGATTTTCAAGCAAAACCGGCAGATTTGAACGCCCTGCGCCAGGCGAAAGTATTAGTTAAAAATGGTTTGGGAATGGAAGAATTCCTGGGCAAGCTAATTGCTTCCGCCGATAACAAAGATTTGCTGGTGATCGATACAAGCCGTGGCATTACCACCCTTGATTTACCAGCAGAGGAGGGCCATGCAGAGGAAGCTCACTTCAGCCACTCTCACTCCAATCACTCTCATTCCAGCCATGGTGAGGTAAATCCCCATATTTGGCTTGATCCGCTGCGGGCCGTTAGGCAGGTGGAAAATATTCGCGACGGTTTAGTTAAGGCTGATCCCAGTTGCGCGGCTAGCTATCGCCGCAATGCAGCAACTTATGTAGCCAAGTTGCAAACACTAAATGCTGAAATAAGCAACCAATTGAATCCTTATCAAGGCAAAACCTTTGTTGCTTTCCATGATTTTGCTCCTTATTTTGCCTCTAGATACAAACTCAAGGCCGATTTCCTCGTTGATGTGCCAGAACTAAATCCAAGCCCCGCGGATCTACTGCGGGTGGCGGCTGATGTGAAACGCAGCCAACTAAAAGCTTTGCTTAGTGAACCACAAGAGGGCGAACGCTCCTTCAATGCCCTTGCCAAAGACCTGGGGGTAAAAGTTAGTGTTTTTGATTCAATGGAAACCGGCAGTTTGCAGGCCTCGCTAAACCCTGCTACTTATTTCAAAGTGATGCGTAGCAACGTGGCTGATTTGATCAAGGCATTCGGTGGATAAACCTGTTCTGCGGGTTGAAAATCTCAGCGTTAGCCGCGAAGGCCAACTAGTGGTGGATGGTGTGAATTTTGAATTGCTAAGCGAAAGTGATACCGCCCTAGTGGGCCCGAACGGAGCAGGCAAATCCAGCTTGGTGGCAGCAGTTCTTGGCCTATTGCCCCGTCAAAAGGGCCAAGTGTGGGTTTTAGGGCATCCCCTTGGCCCTGCAGGTGAACTACCCCATTCGGTGCGATCCCAGATTGCTTATTTGCCCCAAACCTTTGCCCTTCAAGGACGCTTTCCCCTCAGCGTGGCTGAATTTGTGGCTTTTGGTTTTGATCCCCCCGGCCCCCGCTTGCCTTGGCGTAACCGCTCAAAGCGCCATGAAGCGGTGCTTGTTGCTTTGGCCCGCACCGGCTCTAGCAATCTGGGCGCAAAGTTACTAAGCGAACTATCTGGCGGCGAACTAAAGCGGGTGCTGTTGGCTTTTTGCGTGGTGCGGCCCCGAAAACTATTGCTGCTAGATGAGGCGCAAGCGGGGCTTGATGCCCCCGCCAGTGAGCAATTTCAGGAATTGCTGTTGCAATTGCGCCGTCAGGAGGGGTGGACTGTGCTGCAGGTATCCCACGACCTTGAAATGGTGCGCCGCAGTTGCGATCAGGTGTTGTGTTTAAACCGTTATTTACGTTGCAGTGGGCCGCCAACCCATGCCCTTAGCGCCAAGAGCTTGGCTGAGCTCTACGGGCCGAATGTTGTGGCCTACCAACATCAGCACCATGTTTGATAGCGCTGGCGTGCTTAGCCAACCATTTATGCAGCGGGCCCTGTTGGGGGGCCTGCTCACTGGAGGGCTAGGCGGTTTGCTAGGTAGCTTTG
>Ga0247835_1004506_pt1 | contig 12075 bp, 6 predicted proteins | sample LaCtaG_3_FD_189912 | JGI IMG/M metagenome (GOLD analysis project Ga0247835, IMG submission 189912) | Freshwater microbial communities from meromictic Lake La Cruz, Castile-La Mancha, Spain - LaCruzMarch2015_13.5m | ecosystem: Environmental > Aquatic > Freshwater > Lake | place: Spain: Castile-La... | reverse complement strand
AATTTCCGGTCATCTTCGAGGCGGTTCACTTCCAAATATTCGCCATCGGATAGACCGTGAGCTCCTCGATCACGGCATCGCCTTCGATGGCGAACGCGGGTCCGGCGTCGGTGTGCAGGGAGGCGACCGAGTAGGCGGCTTCCCCGCCGTTCCAGAAGCTCTCGACGATGCCGCTGTCAATGAGGAAGCGGGCGTCAATGGTTGTACCGGGATGGATCAGGTTGCTGGCCTGACCGCGATTGAGGGTGTTGGTCGCAGCGTCGTATCCGAAGGAGATGTTGCGAATGGTGACGTTCACCCGGCTTGATGCCGCAGGCCGGAAGCGCACGACGACATCCAGCGCAGCGTCTTTCGCGAGAGTGGCGAGTTTGGTCTTCGCTTCGGTGACGCTGACGTTGCTGAGTTTTATCAGCGGCTCGCCGCGCAGGGCATCGACTTCCCCGGCGGGTTCAAAGCAGAGCGCGTCCTCGCCGTTGATGGCTTTTAGCTGCATCAGCAAGGGAACGCTGGCGCATTGGTTGAAGGGTTCGCCGGGAAACCTGGTGCCTTGCGCCCAGCCCATCATGATCGGGAGGCCTTTCGGGTCATTCTGAAACACGAGCGCTGCGTAGTAGTTGGGGCCGAGGTGCGCGCTGCGCGGCTCGCTGGTGGGAGTGAAGGTTTTTCCGTCAAATCGTCCGAGCTGGTAGCAGGACTTGATATTCATCTGCTCCGGCGCATCTTTTGGCGTGCGATAGCAGCCGTAGAGCAGCATGAGATCTTCGCCGGTTACGGCCGATTTCACCGGAATGAACTCGGGGCACTCGAACCAGTTCGGCAGCACGCTGGCTGGCTCCCATTTGATGAGATCCTTTGAGCGCAGGAAGTGGTAGCCCTCTTCATTTCCGCGGACGTAAAGCACCATGACGTAGTGCTGCGATGCCTCATGCCAGATGACCTTCGGATCGCGGTCGCCTTCTCCCATTTTTGGCACCACCGGATTGTCGGCATAGCGCATCCATGTGCGGCCGCCATCGGGGGTGGTGGCGAGGTGTTGTGAAGAGGGCTGCGTTGCGGTGAAGAATATCGTCGGCGCGGGGAGTTTGACGCCTTCATTAACTCCGGGAACAGGACGCTGCTGCATCACGGCGCTGCCGGAAAAACACTGTCCCGAGGCGTCAGGGAAGAGTGCGACCGGCCATTCTTCCCAATGCACGAGATCTTTGCTGACCGAATGACCCCAGTGCATGTCGAAGCCCGCACCCGCACCTGTGGACGCGGGATTGAACTGGTAGAAGAGGTGATAGAGGCCATCCTGGTAGTAGCTGCCGTTAATGTCGTTCATCCATCCCAGACGCGGGCTGAAGTGGAAGCGCGGGCGATACGGGCCGTCATAAGCGTGAGCGTCAATGAATTCTTTGTCACTGAATTCCAGTCGCTCCAGTGCTGCGGCATCGTGCGATTTGATGCGCAGCGTAACTTCGCGGCCTTTGAACTCACGAAGATCAGCGGAATACCAAAAATCAGGCTGCTTGCCGTCCTGCGGCAAATCGACATTCATGTAACGCAACACCTTCCCGTCTGCCTCGATGCTCAACTTCTCCAAGCCTTCTCTGTCTTTTTTCTTATCGCCGGCCGCATGTTGCATCAGCGGCAATTGCAGAAAATCACCTGTGATGCGCACCGTGCGGGTGCGTTCCGGTGCCGGCGGCGCGGCCGGATCAGCGGCGTGCAGCGCGGCCAGCAGCACACATAGCGCCGCGATGATTGCGGCGGGAGCAGAGGAGGATTTCATGGGTTGGGAGGTCCATCTTGTTGCGCTGATGGCTCTCCATTTATCCTCCAGCCGGGCGGGAGAAACAATGGATTCCCGCCGGAATGAAATTATACGTATAATAAAAGCTTTCCGGAAAAACCTTGTCCCAGTTCACCCGCCCCGATCAAGCTGGGTATGAATGGTTCAACCCGGAGAAACATGAAGAGCACACTCAAATCGTTGGCTGCTCTTTTTCAAACACGAAGCCTAGCCGTCCTGCCTGCTTTGATGTTCGGGCTTTCTCCGGCCCTGGCGGAGCAGCGCCCGAACGTGATCTTTATCCTCGTGGATGACCTCGGGTGGATGGACAGCTCGCTCTACGGCTCGACGTTCTACAAAACGCCGGCTATGGAGCGTCTCGCCAAATCGAGCGTCCGCTTCACCAACGCTTATTCCGCCAGCCCCCTCTGCTCGCCAAGCCGGGCCTCAATCCTCAGCGGGCAGTATCCCGCGCGCCATGGCATGACTGAAGCCCTGGGCCACACCCCGGTTGATCCCGCCGATTCGGGCTACAGCACAACGAAGCTACCCGACTTCGCCTCGCAGCTTCTGCCTCGCAGCAAGCGGGTGCTGGAACTCGATCAGCACACGCTCGCCGAGGCCTTCCGCGACGCAGGCTACCGCACGGGATTCGTGGGCAAGTGGCACCTGGGACTCGCCCCGGAGTTCTGGCCCGAGCACCAGGGGTTCGATTTCAGCTTCCATGGGGCTCCGGACCCCGGCCCTCCAAGCTATTTCTCTCCCTACAAATTCAAGGCCGGCACGATCACGGACGGCCCGGCGGGCGAATATCTCACCGATCGCGCAACGGATGAGGCCATCCGCTTCATCAACGAAGACAAGGGAAAGCCGTTTTTTCTTTGCCTCTGGCACTGGGGGGTTCACACCCCGCTCATGGGCAAGCCGGAATTGATCGAATACTACCGGCAGCACCCGGACCCGCAGGGCAAACAACTCAGCCCGACCATGGCGGCGATGATCCAGAGCGTGGATGAAAGCCTCGGGCGCCTGCTCGACGACCTCGAGAGCACCGGCCTCGACAAAAATACGATCATCATTTTCACCTCGGACAACGGGGGCCTGACAAACAAGAAGGTCGAAGCCGACGGGAATGTGCCCGTCACCAATAACTTCCCGCTCCGCCGCGGCAAGGCCTCGATCTTCGAGGGGGGCGGTCGCGTGCCCGCTTTGATTCGTTGGCCAGGCGTGACGGACGCAGGCGCGGTGAGCGACCAGCCCATCACGGGCGTGGATTTCTACCCGACGCTGCTTGAGATCGCCCACATCCCCCGGCCCGCCGATCAAGTGCTCGACGGGGTCAGCCTGGTTCCCGCGCTGAAGGGCCACGCGCTCGGACGCGAGGCGATCTACTGCTACTTCCCCCATAGCTTCACCGAATATTCCCCGCCCGGCGCCTGGGTGAGGGAGGGCGATTGGAAGCTCCTGGAAAACTTCTGGGTCTCGGATTTTTGGCCCGACCGCTTTCTTCTCTATAACCTCAAGGAGGATATTGGCGAAACAACCAACCTGGCAGAAAAGCGCCCGGAGATTGTCTCCCGGCTCGCCGCCAAGCTGAAGGAGCATTATTCAGTGGGAGGCCGTCCCCCGAAGCCCAATCCCGATTATCATCCGGCATTCGCCCCGGTGGGCGGATGGATTCCCTCGGCCAAAGAGGACCGGCTCTCGCTCGACGCAAGTGGGCTGACCGTTTCCGGGCCCGGCCTTTCAACCCGGGGGCTTGTGCGCGAATCCGGCACATTCACCCTGCGCTGGACCATGCGCACCGAACGTCCAGGCAAGGGCAAGGTGTTTTGGTCCGATTATGCTGACCGCACATTCAAGCCGGAGCGCCGGGTCGAGTTCGACATCATCAGCGACGGACGCCCCCATGCTTACGAGGTTTCGTTCACCGCTGCCGACTCCCTCTTCGGCGTGCGCTTGGATTTCGGCAACGGAGCGGCTCCGGTCGTGGTCGAAAAGATCGAGCTTCTCACACCCGCAAACCAAGCCCTCCAGCAGTGGCTGTTTGCCAAGGAATCTCCCAAGCTGCCTTGAGGAGTGCGGAATCAAACGGCGAGCATTTATGAACAAAACTCAGGCGGTCATTTTTGATCTGGACGGAGTCATCGTCTCGACGGACGAATTCCACTATCGCGCATGGAAGCAGATTGCGGATGCGGAGGGGATCCCCTTCGACCGGAATGATAACGAGCGCCTGCGGGGGGTCAGCCGCATGGAGTCCCTCGACATCCTCATCGAGCGGGTCTCGCGGGCCTACTCGGACGCCGAGAAGACCTCGATGGCAGAGGAGAAAAACGCCATCTACAGGGATTCGTTGAAGAATCTGACCCCGGGGGACATTCTCCCGGGTGTTCACGATACCCTGGCGGCCCTCCGGGCGCGGGGGATCAAACTGGCGATCGGCTCCTCCAGTAAAAATGCGCGCCCGATTCTTGCTGCCATCGGATTGGAGGATTTTTTTGATGCCGTGGTGGACGGAACCAATATCACGCGGTCAAAACCTGATCCCGAGGTCTTTGTCCTCGCGGGAGAGAGCGTTGGAGTTCCCTCCGGGCATTGTCTTGTCGTCGAGGATGCTCATGCCGGAGTCGAGGCCGCGCTGGCCGCAGGAATGTCTGTGCTTGCGGTTGGCAGTGCCTTTGCCCATCCCGGGGCCGCTTTCAAAGTTCGCGACCTCTCGGAAGTCCGCATCCAGGACATATTGTAGTCGTCGGAATCTCCACCCTGTTTTTGCTGCCCGCCGCCGTTCGGCTTCGGGACAGCCTGTGTGCCCGCTCATTTGGGATTGACCGCAGGCAACGACTCCATAGCCTTTTTAGTCGTAGGGCCATTTTTTGGCTTCGCTTAAACACACGAATAATGTTCAACCCCCCGGCATATTGTCCTGGCGCAAGCGTATGGATGTCTTCCAGCGGGGCATCAACGATCAGCCGGCCAGAGAAAGTTCCCGTTCATGCCTGCTGCACGTAAAAAGACCGCGCCGAAAACGGCGCAAACGCCATTCCGCACACAAACGGAATCCAACGGAAAGGCCTCCGCACGTGTCACCCTGCGCGACATTGCAGAGAAGCTTGGCCTCTCCCGGATGACAGTTTCCCTTGCGCTGCGTGACGATGTCCATGTGGCCAAATCCACCAAACGCAAGGTTTTGGCAATGTCCCGCAAACTCGGATTTCGCGCCGACCCCAAAGTCGCAAAATTGATGTCCGACCTGGCCCGCCTGCGGAGGACGCCGGGCTATCAGGGGGAAATCGCCTTTCTAACCAGCTCGCGATCGGAATTTGCCTGGAAGGAGTCGTATCATTTTTCCGGATGTTACCGGGGCGCGGAAAAACGGGCTCTCGAGCTGGGCTACCGCCTCACCCCCTTTTGGACCCGCGACCCTCAGTTTGAAAAAAAGCGGCTCTCCAGTATTCTTTTTGCGCGTGGGATCCAGGGGATCATCATTGCCCCATTGGCTGTGGATGTCGCCGGGGTAGCGGATTCCGTGCTGGATTTGGACTGGAAGCGTTTTTGCCTGGTTCATCTGGGGGCGACTCTTCTCCGGCCCGAGCTGAACCTTGTTCGTCACAATCATTTCCATGGCATGAGGCACTCCCTCGAGCGGTTGGAATCCCATGGGTATCGGCGCATCGGTTTTGCCATCGTGGAATCCGGCGACATCCTCTCCTCACGCCTTTGGACGGCTGCCTATCTCCATTGGCGCAACCGGCGCGGCATGGATGCCGACCTGCCAGGGTTTGTGTACCCCTGGGGATCATTCCCGGAAGACCGCTTTTGCGACTGGATTCGCGACCACCAGATCGATGCGGTCGTGACGATGCAGGGCGACCTCTATTCCTCCATCAAACGCATTCAGAAGTCCCTCTCCCGCCACATCGGATTCAGTGTGCTGGACCATCCCGGCGATAAATCTCCGTTCTCCGGCATCGAGCAAAATGCCGCGGAGCACGGGCAGGTGGCCGTCGATCAGCTGGTGCATGCGATGAACCATAATCTGACCGGCTTGCCCAGGCATCCCCTCCAGACCTTGATTCAAGGCCGTTGGCATGAAGCGGCCAGCACCCGGAAGCTCCGGGGGCACCATCCCCCGGCTCCGCTCGATCGAATCAAATTGCTGCACGACCATTTCTGAGCTTGGGCTGCCGGGTCGCGGGCCGGACGGAAGGAGCATTTTACGTAGAAATTGTTTTTGTAGAATGCGCGTTGCGCGGCTGCTCCGGATGGGACAGCGTGGATTGATGGGAAACTTCCTCATCGCGCTGCTGGTTCTTGTTTGGGCGTCGGCTCCGGGAGCCCGCGCCGAGGTCGCATTTGCTCCGGTTTTTAACACCTCCGCTGTCCTGCAATGCGAAATGCCGGTCAACGTCTGGGGCAGGTCCGCTCCCGGCACCGGGCTGGAAATCCAGCTCGACGGCAAGAAGGTGGCCGAGGCCAAGGCAGATGCCGGGGGAAACTGGAAAGCCATTTTGCCCGGGCAACCACCGGGAGGTCCCCATTCACTCGAAGCCGTATCCGGGGAAAATTCCGCCAAACTGGAGGATATCCTCTTCGGCGAAGTCTGGCTGGCCGCCGGCCAGTCCAACATGGTGTTGCCCGTGGGTCCGTCCCTTGGTGGCGCTGAGGCGCTGAAGCGCGAAAATCCCGGTATACGCTTCCTCAAAGTTCCCCAAAAAACCGGGCTTCCGGTCGAAAATGCGTTCACCGCGGACGATCTGAAATGGCGAGTCTTAAAACCCGGTCCGCCGAGCCGCGACAACGATTTTTCCGCCGTGGCCTTCTATTTCGCCGAAGCGTTGCATCAGGGCACAGGCCGCCCGATCGGCATCATGCAGAGCGCCTATGGAGGCACGCCCGCCGAGGCGTGGACCTCACTCGATATGCTGGAGGGGCAGCCCGAGTTGAAACATTATGCAAGCGCCACCCGGCAGGCGCTGGAATCGAAAAAAACCAGGGAGCAGTGGCAGGAGGAAATCAGCACATGGGATCAATTCGTGGCGGCTCTGACGGAATGGAAAAAGGACGGCAGCAGTGGCCCCCGGCCGAAGGAGCCCACGCGTCCGGCTGCCGGAAATCCCTGGAGCCCGCGGTCTCCGGGCGTGCTTTTCGAAAACATGATTGCCCCCCTTGTCCCCTACACGGCGCGCGGCGTGATCTGGTATCAGGGCGAGGCGAACTCCACCAAGCCGGACGAATACCGGGTGCTTTTCCCGACGATGATCGAGGGTTGGCGGAAACTTTGGGGCCGTCCCGATTGGCCGTTTCTTTTTGTGCAATTGTCCGCCTTCGAGACCCCGTCCGCCGGTGACTGGGCGGGGCTTCGCGCCGCGCAAGCCTTCACCCGCGACACGGTTCCGCATACCGGGATGGCCGTGTCCATCGACTGCGGCGAAAAAAACAATATCCACCCGAAAAAGAAGCAGCCGGTCGGGGAACGCCTGGCCCGACTCGCGCTGGCGGATGTCTATGGAAAAACGATCGCCTCACGCGGCCCGACGTTCCAGGCATTGCAGAAATCCACCGGCTCGCTGCGCATCAATTTCCAAGGATTCGAGAACGGACTCCAAACCTCCGATGGAAAACCCGATGTGCCCGGGTTTGAAGTCGCTGGCGCGGATGGCGTCTTTCATGCCGCGCAGGCGAAAATGGTTTCCGCCAGCTCGGTAGAGCTGACCTGCGCGGAGGTTGCCGATCCGGTCTCCGCCCGATACGCCTGGGCAAACTGGCCGGAGCCCCCGGCGACCTTGCAAAACAGTGCAGGACTTCCAGCCGAGCCATTTTTAAAAATCGCAAAATAACTGAGAAGCAAGGCGGCGTTTGATTTCCGCGGTGGGCCGGGCCACGACCCCGCGCCCGCCCGGCGTGTTGCCGCTGCGCAGCCACGCATGAAGAACGAAGGCAGCTTCGGCTGGCATCGCATGCAGGGCTTTAATGGACTGTGCCCCCTACCCCTCGGAGGCGCCGGCTTGCTCGAGGAACGCCACGGCTTTGGGATAGCTTTGGCCCTGCAGAAAATGCAGGAGTCTGGGGTCCGACCCGGGCGGGAGCTTCGCAATCTCCTGAAGGAGCTCCTCGTGCGCGGTGCGCAGCGCCGCCAGATGCGAGGCGGGATCACGGTCGCGGTGCGCATGATCCGCGACGACGGCCAGCCGGGCGCGGAGGGCAAGCTCCAAGGGCTTGAGATTCATTTGACCTCGTCCGGCTGGTCGCCTTCGGGGACGCCGGGAGCCTCGGCGGCCTCCGGCTTTTCGAAGAGGTCGGGTGCCCGATCTGCGTCTCCGCTCTCGGACTCGTCGGACTCGTCGGACTCGTCGGACTTCTGGGCTTCGGTCGCGGGCTCGCTTTCCGAGGCCGGCTCCTCGAGGAAGTCCTCGTGGGCTTTGGTTTCGCTGGCAAGCTTCCGGGATTTTCCAAACGTGTCTGCGATCGAATGTTCCGGATGTTCGGCCTCCGCGCGCCCGCTGAATTTCACGCTGACGAGCTTGCTGACCCCGTGCTCCTCCATGGTGACGCCGTAGAGCATGTCGGCGCGGCTAATCGTCCGCTTGTTGTGGGTGATGACGACAAACTGGCTTTGGGCGATGAAGCGGTCGAGGATTTTGACGAACCGGCTGATGTTCGATTCGTCGAGCGGGGCGTCCATCTCGTCCAGCACGCAGAACGGGCTGGGCTTGACCATGTAGATGGCGAAGAGGAGCGAGACCGCGGTCATCGTGCGCTCGCCGCCCGAGAGGAGGGTCACGCTCTGGAGCTGCTTGCCCGGCGGCTTGGCGATGATCTCGATGCCGGACTCGAGAGGGTCGCTCTCGTCTGTCAGGATCAGGTTCGCGCGGCCCCCGCCGAAGAGCTCGGTGAACATCTCCTGAAAATTCACCCGGATCTTTTCAAACGTCTCGGCGAAGAGGTCCTTCGTCGTGCGGTTGATTTTTGAGATGACCTCGAGGAGTTCGGCCTTCGAGTTGACGAGGTCGGCATTCTGCTTTTCGAGGAAGATGTAGCGCTGCTCAAGCTCCTCAAATTCCTGGATGGCATCGACGTTGACCGGGCCCATGGAATCGACCCGCTCGGTGAGCTCGGAGACGATCTCCGCGATCCGGTCCCAGGGGACGCCGGTCGGAATCTCAGGGCTGGTGGCATCCGGCGCAACATCCGGCGCGGTCGCCTGGGGCTCGGGGGCCGGCGGCTGCTCACCTGTTGATTCCGCGTCGCCAGGCTCCGTGCCCGGCTTGCGGTTGTTGCGGTCGCGGAACGCGACCAGCAGGGCGTAGGTATCCGGCTCGAACGTGTCGAGGTCGATCTGGAACCGCTGGGCGACATGCGCGCGGATGTTTTCCTTGCGCATCTCGGCCTGGGCGGATTTGACCTCGATCCGCCCGCGCTCCTCCTGGATGCGGACGAGCTGCTGCCGGGAGGTGCGGAGCGTCGTCTCGATGGCATCGGCGCTCTGGTGGACCTCGGCGCGGGCGGCGGTGAGGGCCTCGACCTTCGCCTCTTCGGCCGAGAGCGATTCCTGCCACTCTGCCGCCGAGATGCGCAGCGAGGCATCCTCCGCCTCGAGGGCGGCAATCCGGTCCTCGTAGTTCCGGATATCCGTGCGCCGGGCATCGAGGAGCTCGGTGAGCTCGGTGATGCGGGCGGCCATCGGGCCGCGCTGGCGGTGGAGGTTTTCCTGCTGCTGGCGCTCGGTGGCGACGCGCACGCGGATCTCGTTGAGCGCGTCAAGGGCGACGCTCTCGCGCTCGCGCGCCATCTGCACGCGCACCTCCGACTCCCCGCGCGCATTGCGGAAGGCATCGAGCTCGGCCGATGCGACCGCGATCGTGGACTCGAGCTCGCCCAGGTGGGCGAGGCTGGCCCGCAGCGACTCCTCGATCGAGGCGGTCTCACGGGAAAATGAAGCGCGCTTGGCCTCGGCATCCGCCAACTGGCGCTCGATATGGCGGCGCTCATTTTCCAGCGAGGCGGACTCGACCTGGGCGGACTGCACAGAATCGCGCGCAAATTTGAGGCGTTCGGCTGCGGCGTCGAGCTGCTCGCCGAGGCGGGCGCGCTTGGCCGCCAGCTCATCCAGGCGGGCGGTCGAGGCCGCGAGCTCGATGTCCAGCTGCGCGATCTGCGCCTTCCGCTGGAGCGCGGACTGCCCCGGGTTTTCGCTGGTCTGCCCCCCCTGGACGATCCCCTCGTGCGAGATGAATTCACCGGCCAGCGTGGCATAGCCAAATCCCGGGGCCTGCGCGCGCAGGCGGAACGCCGCCTCGAGGGTCTCGACGACCAGGACGCCCGCGAGCAGGTGCCGGGCAAGGTCTGCCGCATCCCCTGCCCCGCCAACGCACTCGGACGCCCGCCCGATCGCGCCAAACGGGAGATCCTGGACCGTGTGGCTGGCGCGCTGGATCCACTCGGATGGGATCACGGCCGCCCGCCCGAGCCTGTTGCGGGAGAGCGTGAGGAGCGCGGACTCCGCCACTCCGGGGTCTTTAAAAACAATCGCCTGGAGCGCGGATCCCAGCGCGCCCTCGACGGCCGGGATGAAGCGCGTTTCAACCTGGATATTTTGCGCCAGGGCCCCCTGAATAGCCGGGCTGAAAAACGAAGGGTTATCGAGCCCGCGAAGCACCGCCTGCGTCCCCTCATCAAACCCCTCCCCCTGGTCCTGGAGCTGGCGGAGCACCTCCAGCCGCGACTCGATGCCCGTGGCTTCCTTGCCGGCAACCGCCAGGACGGCCTCGGCATTCTGGCGGGCCTGCTGGGCCAGGTCGTGCGCGGATGTCGCCTCCGCGACCTCCGCCTGGGCGTGCTCGAGACCGAGCCGCGAAGACTCCGTCCGCCGGATCAGATCCTCCAGCGATGCGCCCAGCTCGCCGGCAATCCGGGTGGCGGCGTCGGATTCTCCCTGAAGCAGGCGCAGGCGGGTCTCGCCGGATTCGCGGCGGCCGGCGGCGGTCGAGATGTCGCCGCGGAGCGATCCCATGCGGGCCTCAACCCGCGAGATCCCGGCACCAGCCTCCTGGATCTCCCGCTCGATCGCGGCGCGATCCTCGCGGGCGGTTCGAACTTTTTCGTTGTGTTCGTTGAGCGCCGACTCATGCCCGCGCAGGGTCTCGATCATCTGCGTCAGCAGCGAGTCGGTCTGCTCGATCTGCTCCTGCTGGGAGCGGATCTTTTCCTCCGCCTGCGCGATGTCCGAGCGATGGCGCTCGATCAGGGCGGACGCCTCATCGCTGCGCTCCCGGTTTGTCTGGATCCGGTTTTCTGCCGAGAAGATCCGGTTCCTCAGCGTCTGGAGTCCCTCGCGGGCCTGCGAGGCCTCGCGGTCGAGCTCGTCGAGGCGCTCGCGAAATGTTGCCAGCGACGTCTCCTGGTGGGCCATCTCCTGCTCGTGAACCTCGCGGGCCGCATCGCCTTGAACCAGCTGCGCCTGGTACGACTCAAGGTCATCCGAAATCGCGCGGTAGTTCCGGTGCGAAAGGTGCGTGTCAAACGTGCGCAAGTCCTGCATCAGGGCCTGGAACCTTCGGGCCTTCCCGGCCTGCCGCTGGAGCGAGCCGATCTGGCGCTTGACCTCCTTAATGATGTCCTGCACGCGGACAAGGTTCGCCTCGGTATATTCGAGCTTGCGGAGGGCCTCCTTCTTTTGGGCCTTGTACTTCGTGATCCCAGCGGCCTCCTCAAAGATCGCGCGGCGGTCCTCCGGGCGGCTGCTCAGGATCTGGTCGATCTTCCCCTGCTCCATGATCGAGTAGGCGCTGCGCCCGACCCCGGTATCCATGAACAGCTGGTGGATATCCTTCAGCCGGCAGGGCGTCTTATTCAGAAAGTACTCGCTCTTCCCGTCGCGGAAAACCCGGCGGGTGATCCGGACCTCGTTCCAATCGACCCCCAGTTCCTTTTCGCACTCCGAAAATGTCATCGAGACCTCGGCCATCCCGAGCGCCGGCCGGCTGTCGGTGCCGCTGAAAATCACGTCCGCCATCTCGCCGCCGCGCAGCGCCTTCGCCGACTGCTCGCCTAGAACCCATCGGATCGAATCCAGGACGTTCGACTTCCCACAGCCGTTCGGGCCCACGATCGCGGTCACCCCACGGTGGAAATTTAAAATCGTCTTTGGGGCAAACGATTTAAAGCCGATGATTTCCAGGGATTGCAGGTACATGTAGACGTCGTTGAGATGAGGATCGCCGAGCGTAAATTGCGCCGATACGGACGCAAGAGAAAATGGAATCCTCTTATCGGCGTGCGTTGAGCGCCTTTTTGAGTGC
>Ga0247835_1004498_pt1 | contig 12097 bp, 12 predicted proteins | sample LaCtaG_3_FD_189912 | JGI IMG/M metagenome (GOLD analysis project Ga0247835, IMG submission 189912) | Freshwater microbial communities from meromictic Lake La Cruz, Castile-La Mancha, Spain - LaCruzMarch2015_13.5m | ecosystem: Environmental > Aquatic > Freshwater > Lake | place: Spain: Castile-La... | reverse complement strand
CCCTTGCCGTTCGCCGCGCGCTGAGTAAGCTGGGCGAGGACATCCATAACGCCCGCAGACGACGCGGTCTGCCCGCGGAAATCGTGGCTGAGCGCGCCTTCACCTCCCGGCCAACGCTGCGCCGTATCGAGAAGGGCGATCACGGCGTCAGCATGGGCGCCTATGCCGCCGTCCTGCAGGCGCTTGGGCTGCTCGAGGGCATCGGAAACCTGGCCGCCCCGGCACAGGACGCGGTTGGAATGGCGACTGCGGTCGAAGGCCTCCCCCAGCGCGTTCGTCTGCGGCGACCGAAATCAGTTTCACCGATCAGACCAAAAGCATCGGGTGATACATGAGCACCATTGAAGTCCACATCGAGCTCGATGGCGCGCTCAAGCGCGTCGGCACGTTGCGGAGGCAAGCCCGTCGGGGCGGGGAAGCGACCACATTCGAGTATCATGTCGACTGGCTTGCCGATGCCGACGCCTTCTCCCTGGAACCGGCGCTTCGCCGCGGCCGAGGCGTCTTCGCGCCCGCCGACGGTCACACGCTCTTCGGGTCCATAGGCGATTCAGCGCCGGACACCTGGGGCAAGAGCCTGATGCGGCGCGCCGAGCGCCACCGCGCCGAGCGGGAAGGGCGCGCAGCGCGAACGCTTCAGGACGCGGACTACCTCCTCGGCGTCCAGGACGTCTCACGCCTGGGCGCGTTGCGGTTCAGGAACGCGGGCGAGGAGGCGTTTCAGGCGGCGCGCCAGGAAGGCGTTCCCGGGATGCTGGCGCTTGGCCGGCTGTTGCAGGTGACCGAGCGCATCCTGCGCGACGAAGAAACGGAGGAAGACCTTCAGCTCATCTTCGCTCCGGGTTCCTCACTGGGGGGCGCGCGCCCAAAGGCGTCGGTCATCGATCAACACAATCGCCTGTCGATCGCCAAGTTCCCGAAGGAGACTGATGACTACAGTGTCGAGCTCTGGGAGGCGATCGCGCTAACTCTCGCAGGAAGGGCCGGCATCGAAACGCCCGGGTTCGAACTCCTCCGGGTCATGCAGAAACCCGTCCTGCTGTCGCGTCGTTTTGACCGCAAGCCGGAGACGCGGGTTCCGTTCCTGTCGGCCCTGTCGATGCTGGGTCTCATCGATGGTCAGCGCGCAAGCTATCCCGAACTGGTCGACGTGCTCACGCAGCATGGCGCCAACGCCGCGTCTGACGCCGCAGAGCTTTTCCGCCGGATGACCTTCAACGTTCTCGTCTCGAACGTCGATGATCACCTGCGCAACCACGGCTTCCTCTGGGCCGGCGGGGCAGGTTGGAAGCTGTCGCCCGCCTACGACGTCAATCCCGTGCCGCAGGATGTACGTCCGCGGATCCTCACGACCGGCATCAGCTTTGAGGACGGTACGTGCGATCTCGATCTGGTGCTCAGCGTTGCAGAGCTCTTCGGTCTTTCACAGCGTGAGGCCAAAGCGATCGTCAAGCAGGTCGGCGAAGCAACCGCAACGTGGCGGGAGGTTGCGGAGACGCAGGGCGCTCGCGCGCGCGAGTGCGAGCGTATGCGCTCTGCTTTCGAGCATGCCGACCTGGAAAAAGCTCAGCGCCTCTAGGGCGGAGAGGGAGGCTGTGAACTGGCGGCGGCGAGTGACCCTGGCCTTCTTGCTAAATCAACGCGATGGCGTGTCGATCGGCGTCCGGACCCCACGCCGATTCACATCCCAGCGTCTCCAGATACGGCCGCATGACATTCTGCACCCGGCAGATCTTGGCATACCGCATGATATCGGCGCGTGTCGCCTTACGGCGGCGGATGCCATCCCGCAGCGCCTCGATGGCGACATCCAGGCCGACGCGACTGCGGTACTTGAAACAATCGACGATGGTCTTCGCGGCGTCATAGATCGGCACCTTCACGCCTTCAATTGCCACGTCAGTGCGTCCTGCAGTGAACGCCTCGCCGGAGGCGCGCACGACCTCGACCTTGAAAGGGAAGGTGGCCGGTGCGCGCGCCTTGTGGTGGAAGGTGACCCACACCGCGTGCGGCATTTGCGTCGTCAGTTCGTGATGCTGTAGCGCCGACAGAAGTGAAACGACCCCATGCGGCGCCAGCCGCGCCGCTTCCGCGAGGCTATGGCCGGCCTCCATATGTTCGGGGTCGGCGAGCTGGTAAAGTCCGCGCGCGAGACGCTGGAGCTTACCCCGCTGGCACAGGCGGGTGAGATAAGCCGGCGGGATCCCTGCGGCGCGAAAGTCCTGCGCCCGCGCGATCCCGCGTTGACGTGCGATCGATAGAGCCCGCTGGCTAAGGGTCTGGGTCGTGTCCATAGCTGGAGCATGATACAAAACGTCGGCATTTGTCAGCATCCTGGGGCAGTTTACACGATAGAGGAGGCGAGACCGGAGCAAGTCACCTGGACGCGAGCAGCCGGCCAGCTGTTTGGAGGGCGTCGGGGGAGGTTTCCCAGACGTTACAAAATCAAGGTACTTGCACCGAAGTACCTAGAAATTGTATCATGGGGCATGACCGTTCGTTCGCACAAAGACCGCGCGCTTGCCCTTACAAATGCGAAAGGTGTCGCGCGCGCCCGCGAGTTCGGCGCCAAGGGCGTACCGCGCGTCACCCTCCGTCGACTGGTGAACGAGGGAATCCTCACCCAGCCGTCGCGCGGCCTATACCAACTCGCCGACGCGGATCTATCCGAAGCGCATAGTCTGGCGGAAGCGGCCAAGGCAGCGCCATCGGGCGTGATCGCGCTTCTCTCGGCGCTCCAGTTCCACGAGCTGACCACCCAGACGCCACATGCCGTGTGGATGCTGATGCCTTCAAAGGCCTGGGCTCCGACCAAGCCACCCGTGCGGCTCAGGATCATCCGCGCGAGTGGGCAGGCTCTCACGGGCGGTATCAAGCATCACCGCATCGACGGCGTCTCGGTACCGATCACCACGCCTGCCAAGACCGTGGCGGATTGCTTCAAACATCGCTCCAAGCTCGGCCTCGATGTCGCGCTTGAAGCGCTGCGCGATGCGCTGCGTCGCAAGCGCGCCACGGCCGACGAGATCTGGCGGTTCGCCGTAGCCAACCGCGTCGGCAGCGTCATGCGTCCTTATCTGGAAAACATCCCATGACGCGGCCACCCCTGAAAAATGTCGGGGCATCGGTACGCGCGCGCCTGACGGACCATGCGCGCCAGCGCGACGAGAATGCCTGTGAATTGGCGTGGGGTCACGGCGCCGACAGGCGCGTAGTCCATTGATTTCGCGATGATGAGAGGGGTCCTCCATCGGCGCCTGTTCACGGTCCCGAGTCGCCCGGAGGACGGCATTTCGATTGGCTAGAGCATCCGGCGGCTCAGTTGAATCGAAAGTGATGTTGGCGGGGATTCCAGTCTTGGCCGGATCGTGACTCGATGTTGTCTTCGGTTTGGAGGCAGGCATGGGCCAGGCGCATTCGGTGGATTTGCGGTCACGGGTGGTTGCGGAGGTCGCCGGGGGCGCCTCGCGTCGCCAGGCGGCTGCGCGGTTCAAGGTCAGCGCCTCCTCCGCGATCCGCTGGGCGGAGCTCAAGGAGGAGACGGGCGGCGTCCACCCGCGTCCGCGGGGTGGCCGGAAGTCGCGGCTGGATGCGCATGCCGACTGGCTTCTGGACCTGCTGGCGAAGGAGCCGGACCTGACGCTTGAGGCGATCGCGGCCCGGGCCGGCGAGGATCGGAAGGTTGCGACCACGGAGGCCTCGATCCGGCGGTTCTTCAAACGTCATGGGATCACCTTCAAAAAAAAGTCTGCACGCGGCCGAGCAGGACCGGCCGGACGTGGCGAAGGCGCGCGACCTCTGGCGTGCCGGCCAGCCCGGTCTTGATCCAGCCAGGCTGGTGTTCATCGACGAGACCGGCGCCTCGACCAAGATGGTCCGCGCCTACGGCCGGTGCGCGCGAGGCAAGCGCCTGGTCTGCAAGCAGCCGTGGGGCCACTGGAAGACCACCACCTTCGTTTGCGGGCTCAGACGCGGAGGCATCGTTGCGCCCTTTGTGCTCGACGGGCCGATGAACGCCGAGGCCTTCACCGCCTATGTCGAACAGGTGCTGGCCCCAACCCTGGCCCCCGGCGACATCGTGGTCATGGACAATCTCTCCAGCCACAAGGGCGAAGCCGTGCGCAAGGCGATCGAGGCCAGAGGTGCGGCGCTGCTCTTCCTGCCGCCCTACAGTCCCGATCTCAATCCGATCGAACTTGCCTTCGCCAAGCTCAAAGGCCTCCTGCGCAAAGCGGCAGAGCGCACCGTCGAGACGCTATGGAACCGCATCGGCGTCCTCATCGCCGCCTTCACACCCGAAGAATGCGCCAACTACTTCGCCCACAACGGATATGCTTCAACTTGAACGCCGGATGCTCTAGACGAAGTTTCTACAAAAGATTTTAAAAACAAGCATGTAACGGATTAATTGAATAATAACATCGACAGTGTTAGTATCCGGAACAATGTTAGATACGCCCACACCTACAGATCCTTTCGGCGCCGCGCTCAGGACCTACCTGGCCGACACGCTACACCTTGCTGTCGCGCTTGAGGCGTGGGGCGGCGGGGCCGGCCTGCCGATCTTCATCGGCAAGCGCTACCGCTTCTATCACATCACGCTCGCCCGCCGGCCGTGCCTGATCATGGCGGCAAGCGCAGAGGCCGACGTCAGCCCGGCCGAGATCAGCAAGCATGTCGCCCTGGTGGCCGCGACATACGAGGGCGTCGTCATCTACGCCGCCGACACCATGAGCGCGACCACCCGCAGCCGCCTGATCGCACAGGGCGTTGCCTTCATTGTGCCCGGCAACCAGCTCTACATCCCGCAGCTGGCGATGGACCTGCGTGATCATTTCCGTGCGCCCGCAAAGAAACGCGGCGAGCATCTGTCGCCGGCTGCGCAGCTCGTCCTGTTCCATCATATCCTGTCTGGCGACGACACGCCGCTGACGCCGACCCTGCTGGCCGAGCCGCTGGGGTTTGCCGCCATGTCGATCGGTCGCGCCTTCGACCAGCTGGCGCAGGCCAATCTGGCCAGGGTCGAATGGCGGGGCCGCCAGAAGGTCCTTCACTATGCAGCGGATCGCCGGACGCTGATCGACATGAGCCGCACGTTGCTGCGCACGCCCGTTCGCGGCGCCCATGGCGTCCGGTTCAAGGGCGAGCGTCCAGCCATGCTGCGCGCCGGTGAAACCGCGCTTGCCGATCTGACGGGCCTGGCGCCGCCCGAGCGGCCGACCTACGCCATCCTCGCAACGGGATGGCAGGAATTCTTCCGCAAGCACGACATCGAGGACGTCAACGATATCGACGCCGCTGACGCCTTGATTGAAACCTGGCGCTACGATCCCCACACCCTGAGCCGGGGCGAGATCGTCGATCCCCTGTCACTGCATGCCCAGTTCTGGGATCATGCTGATGAACGCGTCGCGCAGGCGGCCGTCGATGTCCTGGAGCGCGTGCAATGGTAGTCGGACTCGACACGTTCAAGACTTACTTCGCTGATCACGGAGACCATTATGTGCTGATTGGCGGCGCCGCCTGCGATCTGCTCTTCACCGATGCGGGTCTGCCATTCCGCGCCACCAAGGACCTCGACATCGTCATCTGCGTCGAGGTGGTGAGCGGTGACTTCGCCAGGGCTTTTGGGGCGTTTCTGGAAGCAGGCAAGTACACGCAGCTCGCCATGCATGATGGCGACAAGAAATTCTATCGTTTCGCCAAGCCTGAAACCAAAGACTTCCCGGCGATGATCGAGTTGTTTGCACGGCCAGCGGCGGCGATCGATCTGCCGGATACAGACCGCTATGTGCGCCTCGAAGTCGAGGATGCGCTCGTCAGTTTGTCGGCGTTGCTGCTCAATGACGACTACTACGCTCTGATCAGGGAAGGCCGCGAGTCGATCGACGGCGTCTCCATCCTGAGCGAGAAACTCCTGATCCCGTACAAGGCGCGCGCCTGGCTCGATCTCAAGGTGCGCAAGGGCGCTGGCGAGAAGATCGACGCCAACAATATCAAGAAGCACCGCAACGACGTGTTTCGACTGGTCCAGCTGCTGACACAGGAGGCCGTGACGCTTCCCACCAGCGTCAAGGCGGACCTCAAACGGTTCGTCGACGCCATGGCTGACGAAGATGTCGATCCGGCCACGTTCAAGGTCGAGAACATGACCAAGGTCGAGGCGCTGGCGACGCTGAAGACAGTCTATGGGCTTTGAGGGGACGCGATGAGCTGGATCAAACCCTCAGGATGCTGATGATCGCCAACGTCCTTGAGATCAAGGGACCAGCGTGTTGCAGACACAACGCCTGACTGTCGGGTCTCGGCGGCATGACGACGTGCTGATCCTCGCGCAACTATTCACACAACTGGAGGCTTGAGCCCCGTCCGTGTGTCAGCCCACACAGACGAAGTTGTCTTTCACGGGAAGTGCCTCGCCATGCCACCGATAGGCGGCCAACTTGCCGCCCTTGGCGACACTGTAGTCGACGCAGACAACGCGCTCGGACAACGGATCTGGCTCGCCTCTGAGCCAGTAGTGCCCGACAAAGACAGGCTTGTCGGGGGCAGGGTGGGCCGGCGGTGGCGGGAAAAGATCCAGCTCCGCCAGCTGCGCGGGCGATAGCACAGCGCCTCCGAACTCAAGTCGCTGCGATACCGCGAGGTCTGACGACGTCCACCATTTCAGGCGGGCTTCCGAACGGGGAGTTCCGTCCTTGTCGGTGAATGCGAACGCTGGGGGCAAGAGATGTTCCGGACCCTTCAGTATCGTCTCGATCGCCCCATGCACCCCGGAGCTCTCGTCTTCATAGAGGCTCAATACGCCGTCCGAGAGACGTCCCCCAGCCGTGAGATGGGGCCCGAGCGTCCTGAAGCTGTCTGCGCACCAGCATGCATGCACAACACCAAACGCTTCTGTGTCGATGAAAAGCGGCAGCGTCATGAACCAGGAGATCATGTCGCGATGCTCGGCAGACCCGAACGGGTACTCCGCGAGGAATGCCTGATGCTGCTTCCGGTTCTTCTCGATGTGGGGACGGACATAACCGTCTCGCGTCAGCGTGGCGTAGCAGATGCCGTTGAACTCGTGATTGCCCATCACGGCTGAGGCGCCTCCGTGCTCGACCATGGGCCGGACAATCTCGAGCGTCCTGCGCTGCTCCGGCCCGCGATCGATGAAATCGCCAAGGAAGACGACGCGCCGTTCGCTGTGCCGCCAGACGCCATCGCGGGGCGTATATCCCAGCGTCTGGAGAAGACGCTCCAGTTGCTCTGCACAGCCGTGAATGTCCCCGATGAAATCTACACCATCCATGTGTATGACCTGCGGCAGGATTGTCGGATCAGGGCTTGTTGCAGCAGGCGACTTGCGAGGCAAGCAACCCAGGCTCATGACGCGATACGAAAGATCCAGTTCTGAGTGGGGGAAATCATGGCGGGCAACAGCCGTATACCGGAGCGCCTGTTCTCAATACTTCGCACCGCGGAAGGGGGTGGGTTGCCGCGGTTTCCGCCCACTGAAATCTTCAACGAAGGGTGGATGCTGCGACTGGTGCTTGATGCCTTCGAAAGCCTGCAGGTTCCAGCCCACCCGCTTTCATTCGAGCCCGGTTCTCATTGGTTCTCCGAAGCTCGACTGGAATCCCCGTTCAGGCCACGCATGCGGCTCGATGCTCTGGGGGAGGGGCCAACGAATGCTGATGGCGTGATTGGGCGGTTGGAGCCTCGCGACTCCACGCGCGCCGGCCTGAAGTTGAGCCCAGACACGCGCCAGTTCGTGGTTGTGGAAGCGAAGATGTTCAGCAACCTTTCTGCCGGCACAAAGAACGCGCCCGCATACAATCAAGCTGCGCGAAACGTCGCCTGTATGGCTGAGGCAGTCGCCAGGACAGGCCGACAGCTGACCGAGTTCGACTCGCTCGGCTTCTTCGTGGTGGCGCCAAAGGCGGACCTCCGTTCTGGCTCTACGTCCAATCTCGACTCGTCTGTCGAGAGGGAGGTGGTCAGGCTCGCTATTCGGCAGCGCATCGCAGCCTACGAGTCTGCCACGCGACCGGAAGCGGACGAACTGCAGCGGTGGGAGGCAACATATCTGGTCCCGTTCCTTGATCACCTTAGCGCCCAACGGAGCTTGGCGGTTCTGACATGGGAGGACTGTATTGAGGCGATCGCCGCGGTAGATGCAAACGTCGCGGCGGAGTTGGGAAAGTTTTACGGACGCTGCCTGTCATTCGCGCCAGGCTTTGGCGGCAAAATGTCGTGAGGCAACGTTTCTTGAACGAGGTCCGCTCAGATTCCGACGGGATCACGACGTCCTTCGACAGTTATGAGCAATGGGGATGGGGGGCTGATTGTGAGCAGGTGTGGTGGAGGGCGTTGCATGCCTTCGTCAGACCCGTGCGGGATCTTGCGATTGACGTATCTGGTTCGCATGGACTGGTAAGTCGCTGTAGTTGACACGGCAGGCGCAAATCTGGGACCACGGTCCTCTTCGCCAGCGGCAGTCGTGCTCAATGAAGCTAAAGTCGAGCCTTGTCGCGGCCCTGCTGGGGCGTAACCGCGGGCCGCGCGTTGAGCTGGTCGGCGATCACCTCGTCTTGCAACACCGACACGAGACTCGACGAATTGCACTCCGCGCAGTCCACGATGTCGTGGTCACCCGCGAGGGGTTCTGGACGGACGTCAAGCTCGAGACGGGTGACGCGTCCTGGGTCGTGCCAGGAACGTCGCGATCAAGCGCCAAGGGCTTTCGAGAACAAGTCATCCGAAAGATCACTACTGACGGTAAGGCCGCGCTAAAGGCCATCGAGCCGGGGCTGCTGAGCGATGCGATCGACTCGCTTTTCGCACGCGATCGCTATCTCGCCCGGCATGATGTCCGAGATTGGAGCAGGGATCTCGGCGCAAAGAATCCTGCTGTGGCAGTTGCAATGGAGTTTCTGCGACATCCGCTGTTCTCGACAAACATGGCTATCAAGGATGTGCCGCAAGCTGGACGTCGCTTGCACGACCTCATTGTCGGCCCATTCCAGGAACTGCGAATCCGAAACGAGCGCTACGTCGATCAGGAGCTCGTTCGACTAAGAGAGTTTTTTGCATCAGTGGAGTCTCGGCCGCTGACCGAGGAGCAGGCCAGGGCCGCGATTGTTGGTGAGGACCGAAATCTCGTCGTAGCGGCCGCTGGATCAGGCAAGACCTCCGTAGTGGTTGCCAGGATCGGATACGCTATCAAGAACCATACGTGCCATCCACACGAGGTGTTGGCGCTTGCGTTCAACCGCACAGCTGCAGACGAGCTCAAGGCGCGGATTTCACAGCGACTGGGCGACGGCGCCCCTGGCACGGGCGAGATACAGGCCATAACGTTTCACAAGCTTGGTCTTGAGATCATTGCCGAAGCGGAATCGAGAAAGCCCAGCCTGGCGCCATGGGTTTCAGAGACCAGCGACAATTCCGGCGCGATTATTCAGGAACTGGCAGTCGATCTTGTCAAACGCGATGCTGGCTTTGCTGCACGCTGGATGTTGTTTCGTGTTTTGGCGTCGAAGCCACATGAGCCGATCGCGCGTTTTGCGACACGGGAAGACTACGATCTGTATCTCATTCAGGTTGGGGAAGATCGGGACGGGCACAAGGGCATTCGCACGCTCAATGGCGAGCTCGTCAAATCCATGGAAGAGGTCGCGATCGCCAACTGGCTGTTTATCAGTGGCGTGCCATACGTGTATGAGCGCGCATACGAGTATGAGACTGCCGACCGCGAACATCGGCAGTACCATCCGGACTTCTACTATACCGACATCGACCTCTATCATGAGCACTTTGCTCTTGATGAGAAGGGCAGGCCGCCTGCCATCTTTTCTGAGAAGTATGCGGATGGGGTTGAATGGAAGCGGGCGCTCCACGCAGCAAAAAAGACCAACCTCATCGAAACCACCAGTGCGCAATTCCGTGACGGATCGGCCCTGACAAAGCTGGAGGAAGCGCTTCGGTCGCGCGGGCAGACGCTCAAGGCGCGCGATCCTCAGGACATTGAGGATCGGCTCTCAGAACTCCAGGTGCCAAAGTTCGAAGGGTTGTTTCGGTCTGTTATCGCGCTGGCCAAAGCGAACGGACTTGACCCTGCCGCCCTAGGAGGGTTGGCAAGCGAACAAGAGGACCGCTTCAGAGCAAGACTATTCGCGGATGTGGCGTTACCCTTGTTTGAAGCCTATGAAGCGCGCCTCCAGGCTCTCAAGTGTATCGACTTCGAAGATATGATCTGGCGGGCGGTTTCGCACCTGCAGGCCGGTCGATACACGCATCCCTTCAAGCTCATCCTTGTCGACGAGTTTCAGGACATCTCGAAGAGCCGATCCGAGCTGGTGAAGGCGATGCTTCACCAGAGTCCCAATGCCAAGCTGTTCGCGGTGGGGGATGACTGGCAGTCGATCTATCGCTTCGCCGGCGCCGACCAGAGCCTCATGACGAATTTCGAGGCCGAGTATGGGCCGACAGCGACATCATTCCTGACGACGACATTTCGGTGCAATCAGGGCATTTCCGATACTGCGTCCGCGTTCATTCAGAGAAACCCAGCACAAATTTCCAAACGCGTCAGGTCCGTCGATGCCCGCAGAGCTTCGACTGTTCACGTACTGGAGTATGCGCGCGATGAAGATGTCGATACATTTATTGTTGCGGAGCTTCGTGCCCTTGCGCTCAAAGCGCCTGCGCGAACACGGAAGGCCAGCGTAAGGATCCTTGCGCGGTTCAATCATCTTCGTCCGCGCTCCTTCCTGGATTGGCAGAAGGAGTTCGACGACAACCTCGACCTCCAGTTTCTGACCTTGCATCGGGCAAAAGGGCTAGAGGCCGACTACGTCTTCATCCTTGGCTGCAACACCGGCATGTACGGTCTGCCGTCCAGCATCGAGGATGATCCCTTGCTTGGTATGGTGTTGCCGCCTCCTGAGCCCTTCGCCCATGCGGAGGAGCGCAGGCTATTCTATGTCGGACTCACGCGCGCCAGGCATCGCTGTCATGTGCTGACGCGGCGCGGGTTGTCATCGCCATTCGTGCGGGAACTCGTGGGGTCGGATGAAGCTGTCGTGTATCGCGTCGGTCACCCGCGGCCAGCCCCCGTAAGGGCCACACCATGCCCCGACTGCGAGTATGGCATCCTCCGGGAGGTCCAGCACGATGGGCAGTCCGAAGAACGATGTTCGAACGGGCCGCAGTGTGCGCCCAAGAAACCGAAGCCATCGTCCGAGACATCAGGACCGCATAGCGGAACAGGCAGGTCGGCAAAGGGCGTGGAAAGGATACAAACCGGCCGGAGCACGTCCAGACGACCTCCTCGAAGCTGAGGATGTCCCTAAACGGACTGAAGTCCCTTTTCCTGCCAGTCCTTCACAGTCTGGTTTGTCGACTTCAGCCGCCACTCAATTCGACCGTTCGAGTTGCGATTAAGGACGACCGCAGCTGCTGCGCTCAGGCTGTCGAAGACGGCGCTCCTCGAGAAGCGGTAAAGCTCGGCGGAGTGCTCGACCAGCGTTCCGTCGGCGATCAGATCGCTCCGCAAATCCGCGTAGGTGTTCGAGACGAAAGTGTGCTTCGTGGCCTTCGAACCTGCAAGAACAGTCACTTCGCCGTCGATTTCCACCGCGAAGGCTTCGACTTCATGCTTGGGGCTCACCAGCTTGAGTTCCAGGCCGGATTGCTGGCCCTCTGCGGTCTTGGGCGCAACCACTTGTCCCTTGGGGCGCAGTAGTTCGAGCCCCAGTACAGGAAGCACGATCTGGATATGATCGAGGAAGGCATCCATATCGACGACGTCTGGTTCGGGCAGCGTCTTCGGAAGCGGCGCCGTGCTATTGGCGACGTTAGCGCGATCGGCGAGTTTCGCGAGGGTGATGAGCTGGCTCTCCAGATATCGCGCGTGAGCCTTGGTCAGGTTGGCGTCCTTCGATGTCACCAGGTACAGGTGATCCCAGAAGTCCTTTGACTCGTTGTCAACGGCGGAGCAAAATTACATCAGCCGGGCGGAGTAAAAGTACATCACTTGGGGTGAGCGCAGGTGTTAACGCCGAGGGCCCCCAATTGGGGGCCCTCGGCGTTTCGGCCGAAGTTTTCG
>Ga0247835_1004489_pt1 | contig 12125 bp, 10 predicted proteins | sample LaCtaG_3_FD_189912 | JGI IMG/M metagenome (GOLD analysis project Ga0247835, IMG submission 189912) | Freshwater microbial communities from meromictic Lake La Cruz, Castile-La Mancha, Spain - LaCruzMarch2015_13.5m | ecosystem: Environmental > Aquatic > Freshwater > Lake | place: Spain: Castile-La... | reverse complement strand
AAACAGGTGCCGGAATTGCAGAGAAAATAGTGTCAAACAAAACATCGAGGTTTTCTTCTTCTGGCATTCCACCATCTGAAGGGCGCTTCAGTGATGCACGGCCTGCTTTAGCTGACGCGTACACAACCGGAAATTCGATCTGCTCTTCATTTGCACCAAGATCAAGGAACAGCTCGTATGCCTCGTCAACAACTTCTGCGATACGTGAATCGGGACGGTCAACCTTGTTGATCAACAAAATAACTGGCAGGTTCTTTTCAAGTGCTTTACGTAATACGAAACGTGTTTGTGGCAATGGACCCTCTGATGCATCCACCAACAAGATAACGCCATCAACCATTTCAAGTCCACGTTCAACTTCGCCACCGAAGTCTGCGTGGCCCGGCGTATCAATGATGTTAACGATTGTGTTGCCGCGCTTAACAGCTGTGTTCTTGGCAAGAATCGTAATTCCCTTTTCGCGCTCAAGATCCATTGAGTCCATCATGCGGTCCTGGCCTTCGCCCTGAACCTTGTGTGCTGCAAATGCACCTGACTGCCACAACATCGCATCAACCAATGTTGTTTTACCGTGGTCAACGTGAGCGATGATCGCCACGTTACGTAGATCTTCACGCTTTTTTACGGGCAGGTCTTTGAGATGCTCTTGAATCTTGGCCACGAAAACTACTTTCCTTAGGAAGCCAGCCCTTTATAAGGCCTTGCCTCTATCAACGATTTGGTAGTGCTGAGGCCAACTCCATCGGCCGCACGTGGTTATTCTACCTTTTGCAGTGCATATGGACTAATTGCCCCATAAATGTGCTGATGTTTGCTGCCCGTTAACCGTGCATTCAGGGTGCAGATGCTCGTTGCACCCAATCACCCTTTAGTTTCTGTTCACTATGAAGGAAAACTAAGGAGATTTAATGAAGAAATTCATTTTGGCTTCATTAGCTGCCGTGGCACTTGTCGTTCCACAGGCAGTTTTTGCAGCAGATGCACCAGTTTTAATCTCAACAGCGGTACTGCCAGATATAACTCTTAAGTCAGCATCGAACGCCGCGATCGCAGATTCTATTGCGAATGATCAGGGCGTGTTACTTGGCGGACTCGGTTCAGATCTTTATCACATCCCAGGTGATGCAGCAGATATCTTCTACGCAATCACAGACCGTGGGCCAAACAATGACACAGTGCAACCTGACAAATCTGCAGGAACTGGCTTCGTGGTTCCAACTTTCTCTCCTCTCATTCTGAAGCTTCAGATTTCAGGTTCCCAAGTTAAAATCCTTGAAACGATCGCAATTAAGACAAAGAGTGGCGTTGGCGCAACAGGATTGCCAAACATTAAAGGTTATGACGCGGTTCCAACAGATGTGAAGGGAATTACCGCAGACACTTTGTACAACCTAGCTGGTCTAGATGCAGAGGGTCTTGTTAAAACTGCAAACGGCGATTTTTGGATTGTAGATGAGTACGCCCCAAGTTTGGCGCAACTCTCATCAACTGGAGCAATTAAGGCTCGTTATGTTCCTGCTGGTTGGAAAGGAAATCCAACAAGTTTTAAGGCTGTGAAATCAATTCCTGCTCTTTACCTCACTCGTAAGGCAAACCGTGGTTTTGAAGCACTTGCATTGTCACCAGATGGAAAAACCTTATTTATCGGGTTACAAAGCCCACTACTAAATCCAACAAAGGCAGTCGGCGATGCAAGTCTTGCAACTCGTATCTTGCGCTTTAATCTTGGGTCAAAAAGTTTTACAGGTGAATTCGTATTCGGATTTGAGAAGGTTTCAGTTGTTGATGCCAAGGCAACGAAAAACAGTGATTTGAAGTTGTCAGCAATCGTGGCTTTAGATTCAAATACGCTATTGGTGCAAGAGCGCACAGATAACTCTTACTTGCTATCAACAATCACAATTGACGAATCGGCAAATATCCTAGGAAGTAAGTGGGATTTAGCTGCTACATCTCCATCACTTGAGTCATATACCGGTGTTGGCACCAACGCTGAAGTTGAAAAGTTGATTGCTGCAAGCAACAAGAAGGTTGTTTTCAACAGTACTTCAATTGCAACAATGCCAGGTAAAATTGAGGGTGTAGCCGTACTTGATGCCAACCATATCGTGGTCGTGAATGACAATGACTTTAACTTCGCATACAACACAACTTCAGGTTTGGTTGAAATCGGTAAGTTGAAAACATCATTCCTCACTATCAAACTGCCTGTTGCGCTTCCAACATATCCTGAAGCAGCTGCAGCCAAGTATGGAAAGAAGTGTTCAAAGGCTGGTCTAGTAGCCCCTGACTTAACATGCAAGGCAATTCAGGGCGACCTTCGCTGGAGAAAGTAATTTCGAATTAAAAAGCCCCGCAGATTAATCTCTGCGGGGCTTTTTCATTCCGTTAATCGTTTTGAGGGAAACCTAAGTTGATTCCACCATGGCTTGGATCCAAGCAATAAATCAACGCAACTAGCCCGAAGAGCTAAGCATGTGAACAGCTAAAGACCATAGTTTGTTGAACAATTGTTCATTGCGCGCCACTAGATAACACCAGCCATTTCATGGGAAGATTTATGCATGAGTGATTCAACTAGGGCAAATGATGTTGGAAGAGTCGGGGATATTTCCGCCGAGGATGTAAAGAGCGCGCTCACATCAGTGACAACTGGAAAGATTTTTGATTTAGATGCGGGTCGATTTATGGGAGTTCCACAATGGGATGGACATCCAAAATTCATGATTACTTCATACCTCACCCCTGCAGGAACTCGAGTAGATAACAACATTCCATTGCTAGATCCGTCTTCTAACCAAGTGGATCTTCGTTTTTACACCGAACTCATCGTGACAGGAATGCACATTGGAACACACATTGATGCCCTTAACCACGTTACGTGCGGTGCCTTTGGTGATGAAACATACGGCGGCTTTGGATCTGAAGTCGTCGGGAATGCCGGTCCATCAAAGGCCGATGCGTCGACTATTCCACCAATAATTGTGAACTGTGCAGTGTTGGACTTTCCGCGGATGAACAAGGTAGAGAAACTTTCACCTGGTGAACCAATTGGGGTAAAAGATTTGGAAAAGGCTGAAGCTGAACAAGGTCTGATTCCACATGGAGGAGCGGTCTTGATACGTACTGGCTTGATGAAGACATGGCCAGATTCAGCAAAATTTGCAGCAGCCTCTGGCGCTGGAATTACTTTTGAGGCAGCTACATGGCTGGCTCAGGAGAGAGGAGTCGTATTAGTTGGCTCCGATACACCAACGGTTGAAGTAGTTCCATCAACGATTAAAGGTAATCCTCATCCAGTTCACGATTATTTACTGCGACAGCAGGGCATTCACCTGTTAGAAAATTTATGGCTTGAAGAGACAGCCAACAGTAAAGTTGCGTCGGGGGTACTCATTTGCTTGCCTTTAAAGATTTCTGGTGCGACGGGATCAATGGTTAGACCCATTCTTGTGATCTAACAGTTCTTACCTTGTCTTAAAAGGTTAGAACGAGCTTGCACAAATCATTTCGTGTGGCCATCATCTCCATCGCTTCTCCAGCTTTCTTCCAATCTAGAACTTCGCTGACAATTGGCGACACATCAATGCTCTTGCTTGCAATCAAATTAACTGCCGCTGACATTTGCCACCTCGTTGCAAAAGCACCTCTTACGGTAATTTCATCATTTACTATTCTGTTCGTATCAATAGGGGTTGCTTTAGCCCCACAGATTCCCGCCAAAACTAGCATGCCCCCTTTTCGAGGCAGAGTCACCGCTTGAGTAACTGCTACAGGTGCACCAGCAATTTCAATAACGACATCTGCGCCAGCGCCTTTTGTTACTTCCTGAATGTATTTATCAACGTCGTCCTTTGTTGGATCGACTACACCGGTTGCACCCATTGTGGTTGCTAGATTCCTTCTGGCTTCAATAGGATCACTTAAAATTACGCTGGCGGCACTGGCGGCAAGTGCGCAGAGCATCGTTAGCTGACCTGCAGGCCCGCCACCTATAACCACTACATGTTGGCCTGGTGCAATTTCTGCTCTTTTCAAGAAATGTAGCGCACAGGCAACAGGTTCAGCTAAAACACCATGAATGGCCTCTACATGTTCTGGAATTCTCGTCAGTCTAGATATTGGAATTGCTACCTTCTCTGCCCAAACACCATCACGAAGAATTCCGAGATGAGACCACTGAAAACAAAGATTTGGGAAACCTCGTAAACACTGCGAGCAAATGCCACAGTTTAAAACGGGCTCTGCAACGACGCGATCCCCAATCCGAATCGGGCCTAACCCGTCGGCAGGCAGGGCTAAATCGATACGTGATTTTGGAACATCGATCACTTTGCCGATAACTTCATGTCCCATGGTGACTGGTAGTCCATTATCAAAATTTATGAAAACACCTTCATGAAGAACGTGTAGGTCTGTTCCGCAAACACCAGCCGCCTCAGGTGCAATCAGTACGTCCCCAGGCAACATTTGTGGATCGGTTACATCATCTATTTGACTCTTTGAGAGTCCATGCATTCTGTACGCTTTCATAGTAAGACTCTCATTTAATAATTCCGATTTTTTTGCGATCGATTGTTAGGAACACTGCTAGAACTAATATAAACCCTGTAATGATCGACTGCCAATAAGATGGTACTCCCAGAATATTTAATCCATTACTTAATACACCAATTGTTAACGCTCCAATTATTGTTCCCCAGGCACGTCCAATTCCACCTGTAAGTGGAGTGCCACCAATAACCACAGCAGCAATAACCTGAAGTTCTAGACCAATTCCTTGTGTTGCATCGCCGACCTGAGCTCTGGCCGCTAATAAAACACCAGCAACACCTGCCATCAATCCAGAAAAAAGAAACATCAAAACCTTGGCCCGATTAACTCGAATACCAGTAAGCCAGGCTACTTTTTCGCCAGCACCAATCGCACGAACTTCACGGCCAAATGCAACGCGCTCTAGCAAAAACATAGTGATTACAAACATCGCAACAACAACAATTACTCCGTGTGAAATTCCAAAGGTACGTCCCGAAAATAAGGTAATAAAGTCATCTTCTCTTATGATGGTTGGACTGCCCTCTGTTATTCCTAAAATCAAGCCTCTCACGGCAGTTAGCATTCCTAAAGTAACTATGAACGATGGAATTTTTCCGTATGCAAAAATTATGCCGTTTAAAGTTCCCAACATGGCACCTAAAGCCACTGCCACTACGACTGCTTGCCAAATTCCAGTGCTTGTAACCAACATGGCCGCGACGACGGAGCAGATACCCACAATTGACCCAACAGATAAATCAATAGAGCCACCAATGATGACAATGGTTGCACCGAGTGCAACCACCATGAGTACGACGCTTTGTTCCAAGATCACTCGACCATTTGTAAAAGTTGCGAATCGATCGGACATAATTGAAAAACCTAGAATCAGTACTAGCAACATGACCGTAGAGAACCAGCGTCTAACTCCACCAGTATTGACAAACCATGCAATAAGTCGGTCAATCCTGCTCCCGCTATTAATTGATCCTGTACTCACCAAGTGCCCCTTTCATAACATGAATGTAATAACATCATTTTCAGCTATCTCACTTACATTTCTAAATTCTTTGCTAATTGCGCCGTGGCGTAGCACCAATATTCGATCTGATAGCCCAAGTAATTCAGGCAAGTCTTCACTGTAAAGAATGATAGCCATCCCAGCATGAGCGGCATCTGTAATGGATTGATAAATATGTTCTCTGGCACCGACGTCAACCCCTCTGGTCGGATTATCCAACAATAGGAGTTTTGGATTGAGCGCCAACAACTTAGATAGAACGACTTTTTGTCTATTTCCCCCTGACAATGTATCGACTTGAGATTCGATTGAGTGAGTCTTAATTTTTAGCTCATCTACATATTGTTTTGATAAAGTGGTTTCGGCGGCAGCAGATACATGACTAAAAGTGGCTGGCAAGATTGCAAGCGAAATATTTTCTCGAACTGAAAACATTGACAGTAAACCTTCTAAGTCACGTTCACCCGGTAAATATGCGATTCCTAGTTCGATTGCATCCCTTGGGCTTTCTGGATGATAATCCCCATCACAACATTTCATCCCACCATTCTTAACTGGCAAATCACCACCAATTGCTTTTAGAAGAATGTTTCCACCACAGCCAGCTAATCCAGCTATTCCAATTATTTCTCCTGGTGCTACTGAAAGAGTTACACCATTAATACGATCCTCCACTGAAATGTTGCTCAACTCCAATAATGTTTCGGTGGTGGCAGGCTTCTTCTCTTTTGGTGGGTACATATGTGAAGCAACTTCTCTACCCACCATCAGTCGCTCTAGTTCGGACCTATCGGTTTCATCAACCTCAAGGGTCTGGATCGTCTTACCATCGCGCATTACAGTAACCCGATCAGCAATTTTGAAAACTTCATCCATGTGATGTGTAACGAAGCAAACGGTTATTCCTTGCTCCTTAAGATTCTGCATGGCTTTCAAAACTAGTTCACGCCCACGCGAATCGAGGAATGCTGTTACCTCATCCATAAATATAAGCCGTGGGTTCTGCGCTAAGGCGCGAGCAACTTCCAGAATCTTTTTTTGCCCAACATCTAAGGTTGCCATATCCGAAGACACATCAAAATCTGCTCCCACGCTTTTCAGCTGTACTGAAGCAGCTGCTTCGATTTTCTTACGATTTATTAGCCCGCGAACTCGAAATTTTCGTAGATCATTTATGAAGATATTTTCGGCAATTGTTAATGAGGAACTTGTACTTTGCTCTTGGAATACTAAGCCGATGCCAGCTCTAGCTGCACCCAATATGGATGTTGGAATAAATGGCAATCCATCAAGTTCAAATGTTCCTTCATCGATCTGATAAACACCTACGGCGACCTTGCTTAAGGTTGATTTACCAGCTCCATTTTCACCCACCAGCGCATGGATCTCTCCAGTGCGCAAGGACAGATGCGCACTGGAGAGAGCCTTCGAGGCTCCAAACGACTTATGGACTCCATCAGCCGTCCAGATATTACTGATTTTCATCAGTTTATGGCTTCAGCCCTAGGTCAACAGGAGTGCTGTAAGCCAATTCGATAACTGCATCCGGTCCCTCTGGAGTAAGGAAGCGTGAGTGCTCCTTTGCTACATATGGAGGTTGCCCGTCTGGGTAATCCATTTCAAGTTGTGGAATCGTTGCGGCCGTTACTGGAAGCAACTTGATTACACGTGATCGATCCGCGATTGAAGGCTCTATTCCATTCAACCAGTCGTACATAATGATGGCTGCGAATCCGCCTTGTAGCCAGTGGCCACCAGTATCGAATTCAAGTTCACCTGAGGCGACCAAAAGTACGTTATCTGGATTTAGATCCATCGTAACTACCTTTACATCAACGCCTGGCTTCTTGCCAGCATTCTTCAATGCAGCCAGCGCTCCAGTGGCGGTACCACCATTAGCAGTCCAAACTCCCTGGAAATCTGGGTGTGCTTGCATTAGGTCTTCCGTTGCCTTTTGTGAATCACTGGCTACGAAATTACCAACAGCGTTTCCAAGAAGGGTCAAGTCGCCACCTTCAGAGATGTATCTCTTAAGGCCCTTGAAGCGGTTGATTGCAACAGAAGTTCCCGGGGTTCCTTCAATGGCAATAATCTTCTTCTTGCCATCTTTTCCAGCTACAAGTGTCTTAGACAAGGCGTCTGCCATTTCATATCCAGCAGTTTCATCATCTGGTCCAACGACACCAATGTAGTTTTCGAATTCTCCACCAGGTTTAATTACATCATCAGGTGTGCAGTCGACACACATGACTGGAATACCTGCAGCATCTGCAGCAGCGATTCCCTTAGGCCCTGCACCAAAGTAAGGTACAAAGATTAAGCCATCAACACCACGGGCAATAAGGTCTTCAATTCCCTTATTTAATGCATCCGCAGAGTTATTCGCATTAATTGTCACAAGTTCGATACCTAATTCTGCTGCCACTGTCTCTGAAAAAGCCTTGTAGCGTTGCCAGAATTGTGCATCCAAGGTCGGCACGATCGAGCCAATAACAACCTTCTTACCTGTCTTATCGCTTGAGCAACCTGCTAAGAAGCTACCCATTGTTGCTGCAGCCGCAACGCCTCCCAATCCCATCAAGAAACGTCGGCGATCCACATTGATACTACCTATTGAGATTTCTTTGTCAGACATTTTTTTCCTTTCCTAAGGTGGCAACGGATGAGTGTTCATTCTCATGAACACTCCTTCGTCGATTCTTCGTTCTTTCTTTGTTGCGCAAACGTCGAGATGGCGTTGCTTTCTCCTGCTTCTTGGGGTTGAGCGTGAGAAATTTGAGTATTTCGGCGGCAGCTACGTCATCAGTGACTAACGATGTTAAGTACCCACCTTTGAGAGCACCAACTAAAGGAATTGCCTTCGCAGAACCATGAGCGACTCCAATAACTTGGGGTATGTCTCGGATTGAGGCTAAATCAAAACTCATTGTTAAAGAATTCAAATCCACTAAAGGATCACCATTAATGTCAAAATGCTGGCCGCCGATGTAGCCGACTGATCCAGCTTTCGCCGACGCTTTTAGTCTTTCGAGAGTGAGGTGTCCTGCACGGATAACGCTAGAACTATCAGGATCCATTGAGCCAATTCCGATTATTGCTAAATCAGAGTTCTTTGCGATCTTAAATATCTCTTTAATTTTTTCATCTGCTAGCAGAGCAGAATGAATTTCCCTTGTTGAAGAAAATAGTCCAGCAGTTAGATACTGGTAGCCTCCGCCAAGTCTTTCGGCACAAATGCGAACAAGCTCCCAACCATCAATTTGAGGATTTGCGGCGCCTTCAACCCCTGCCATTTGAACAACAACCAGATTTCTAAAGTTGTGAACGGGTATCCCTTTAATGGTTTCGTAAACTGCTCGACCATAGCTAATTGCCACTGTGCAGCCGTCGAAAATGGAGCGTTCTGCAACAACTGCGGCCTGGCGCCCGATCACCTGATCAAGATTTTCAGGGGATGCATGGACCACCACAAAAGAAACATCAGGGAAATACTCACTGAGCTGATCTTCTAGCTCTTTTCTGCGGATGCTCGTGCGATTAATCTTGAATTCAACTACACCTAACGTTGCAGCCTCTGTGAGCATTCTTGAGACCATTACTCTGGAAAGGTGAAATTTTTGAGAAATCTCAAGCTGTGTTTGGTGCTGTATGTAATACATATCGCAGATCTGTGAGAGTAACTCCCATTTGGATTGAGAGTTAGAATCCCTTATTCCTTTTAGAATCATAGGATTTCTATTCCGGCATTCTGTTTTACGCCGATAGCTAATCGAGAGGCCATCGCAATCGCTTCATTCATATTCACATAAGTAGCGATTCCTAAACCTGCGATATCAAATGCAGTTCCGTGATCGACTGAAGTTCTGATAATGGGCAAACCGCCGCTCACATTTACTGCGAAGTCTCGTTCGATTAATTTAACTGGGATATGACCTTGATCGTGATAAGCCACAACAACAATGTCATGTTTATCTGACATCGACTCAATGAATACAGAATCTGGTGAAGCTGGCCCTCGGACATCTAGTCCAAGCTCGACCATTTCAGCTATCACGGGACGTATGACTAAGTTTTCTTCATCACCAAAAAGCCCATTTTCACCAGAGTGCGGGTTCAATCCTGCGACTGCAATTCTGGGATTCTTAATTCCATAGTTTCGCATCGCTTCGTGTGCAATTGAAATAACTGACTTCAATCGATCTTTTGTTATTTTTTCCGGCACTTGTCGTATTGAAGTATGGGTTGTCACATGAGCCACACGTAACTGTCGACCGATAAGTAGCATGCTCACTGAGGGAGTTGATGTGTATTCAGCCAACATTTCAGTGTGCCCATCAAAGTGATATCCAGCTTCTCTCATTGATTCCTTGTTTAGGGGCGCTGTACAAATCGCGTTAATTTTTCCCTGTTGGCAGAACTCAACAGCAGTCTTAACGGCAGCAACTGCTGCATGTCCTCCTGCAGGTGTCACATTGCCATAGGGAATCAATGCCTCTGCGCCAGAAGTTGCAACAACCAAGATTTCCCCTTCGACTGGAGTTAAATCGTCGTCGATTGTTACAACCTTAATCTTCCAGTCAATCTGGAAATTAGTTAAATCACGTAAAATCACTTCTGGAGAACCAAAAAGCACTGGAGTGAAATTCTTCTCTCGTTCCGGATCTGTGATCGCTTTGAGTGAAATCTCCGTGCCAATGCCGGCCGGGTCTCCTAGTGTTATACCGACGACCGGTATGAACTGTGACATTACTTCTCGCTCTCTATTTCTTTGGTTGATGAATTACTCTGACTAAGTTCAAGCAAAGAACTGTGGTCACCAAATCCGCCGGATCGCAGAATCAATGTCAAGTCCTTTTTGTTTAATCCGTCAGTAACACGGCAAACAGCCCCACCCTGGCAAGCACTGCCAATTACAGTTAAGGTCGAAATCGAACTCACTGTGCAAAACTCTTGACTGAGGTCCCCCCCTAGTATTACCAGATTCATTGGTCTTTCTGACTTACTCACGATATGAAAAACTGTTTTAGCCAATTCATGAACTATCGCGTGTGCAGTTTCTTTACGCTTAGAAGCATCGGTTGAAACCAAATTATTCGGAGAAACTACTATCACGACATTCTTGTCATTTTTGAATGAATTGATTGCAAGACTTTCAAAATCATCGTTGCGTGACATGCTCTCTACTTCAAGATTAAGCATTTCGGTTTGAGGATTAGCAGAGATGAAACTCTCAATTTGGCATCGGACTTCTGAACGAAGGCTGGCCGATACGATTAACAAATCCGCTGACTGATCAAAATTATAAGTCGAGCCGGAATGCACTTTGCTTGACAGCAAACCAGAGCTTCCGATGAGACTCATTTCATCTACTTGTAAGGCTCCATAAAATAGCTTTTCAAGATCTTCATTGTTTTCGACGTCAGGGATAAAAACAGCATTAAGAGACGAGAAGCTTTTCGCAATTGTTGGAAGCTCTTGAGATCTAACTTGGGAAAGTGGTATCAAAACTGCTAGTCGATTAGCTGGAAGTAGGTTACGAAGATCGCTTTCAGTTGCTGGCGAAAGAGGATCTGACGAGGCTTGCGAACGAGTAATTGGTTTACCGTTTTCATTCTGGATTGCATCTTTTGTAGTTCTTTTTTGATTAGGCAGAGCTGGTGCGAACAGAGCTGGCTTAGACAACGAGGACTCGCCTCCAAGAAATTCATCAACTTCTGCGCGAACATTTCCTCTTAATAAACTGTCTACTTTTTTCATCAATCGAAAATTCCCTTTTGACGACCATGCCAATGCTCTCTTGACTCGAAGCCGGGCTTCTAATTCAGTTGAATTGCGACTATCTGTATTTATGCAAAAGACATCAGGACTTAAAGAATCATTAATGGAGCTCCAATTGTGTTCACAATTCTCAGACCAAACTGACACAACACACAGTGCATCAGGTCGACTTTGTTGAAAAGCAGCGGCAACGTCGACGGCACCGGTTAGGTCGTCTGCGACTACCAACATGCGTGGCATAATTACCTTCTATGAACATATGTTCAGACATGAACTTTCGTTCATAAGGTCAAAGTAGGTGCCCATTGCTCAAATGACAATAAGGGACAAGTAAACGTTACATAATTGTTACTCGTTTTTGATGCACAAACGTGCAGCTATTTAATCGTTTTGAGGGAAACCTAAGTTAATTCCACCATGGCTTGGATCTAACCAGCGGCTTGTAACAACTTTGCCGCGAGTAAAGAAATGAACACCTTCGGTGCCATGTGCATGAGAATCACCAAATAATGAGTTCTTCCATCCACCAAATGAGTAATACGCCATTGGAACTGGAATGGGAACATTGATGCCCACCGTGCAACATCTCTGTTGAGGATGCAAAACTTGGTCTTGAGATTTTGGATAAGTCTTTAACTGAAATTGGTAAGTACTACACAGGTGCTTAGACATTGAATCGGAACTCCACTACATCTCCATCGGCCATTACATATTCCTTGCCTTCCATGCGAACCTTGCCCTTAGCTTTCGCTTCAGCCATAGATCCTGCGGCAATGAGATCTTCAAAGCT
>Ga0247835_1004484_pt1 | contig 12143 bp, 8 predicted proteins | sample LaCtaG_3_FD_189912 | JGI IMG/M metagenome (GOLD analysis project Ga0247835, IMG submission 189912) | Freshwater microbial communities from meromictic Lake La Cruz, Castile-La Mancha, Spain - LaCruzMarch2015_13.5m | ecosystem: Environmental > Aquatic > Freshwater > Lake | place: Spain: Castile-La... | reverse complement strand
GCTTCTGCCCTGTCGCAGTTCTCTCACCCTGCTTGCCGCCGGCGCCCTGGCCCTGCTCCTGGCCCTGCGAATCGCTTCCCGTCTCCGTCGGCGCGGCCTGCTCACCGGGCTGCTGACCACCGGGCTTCGCGTCGCCTGCCGCGCCGCTGGGTTTGCCATCCGCCGTCTGGCCGCCCGGCTTGCCCGCGGCCTGGCTGGTGCCGCCGGCCTCCTCACCTTCTCCCTGTCCTTCTCCTGGACCTCGCCCCTCGCCGGCATTCTCGCCCTCACCCTGCCCTTGTTTTCCTGCGCCCTGTTTTCCTGCGCCCTGTTCTCCTGCGCCCTGTTCTCCTGCGCCCTGTTCTCCTGCGCCCTGTTCTCCTGCGCCTTGTTCTCCTGCCCCCTGCTTCCCACTGCCCTGCTCGCCGCTACCCTGCTCGCCAGGCTGGGAGCCCTGCTTCTCGCCACCGGCACCGCTGCCGTTGCCCGACTGCTGGCCCTGCTGTTTCGCGTCGCCTTCCTTGCCCTGCCCTTCCTTGCCCTGCCCTTCCTTGCCCTGCCCTTCTTTGCCCTGCCCTTGTTCTGATTTCTTGCCCTGCCCGTCCTTGCCACCATCGGCTTCCTGCCCGGCGCTCTCACCGTTCTCGCCGCCATCCTTGCCGCCATCCTTGCCGCCCTGCTCGCGGCGATGCTCCAAGATGCGCTCCATCGCTTCGCCGTCGTTGGTACCGTCGGCGGCGACGGCCTTGCCACGGGCATCTCCACCCTGCGATTGCTTGCCGCTCCGCCCTTGACCCGCGCCGCCGTCAGCCTGCTGGCCTCCGCTCGCGCCGGGCTTCGCGCCTTCGGCTTTTCCGCCCGCGTCACGCTCGCTGCCCGGCTGCTTGCCGCCGCTCTGCTTGCCGCCTGACTGCGGCTTGCCCGACTCTTGCTCTTGCCCGCCCTGCCGCTGGCCCTCGGCGCCGAGGCCCTGCCCCTGCTCGGCCCCCTGCCCCTGATTCTTTCCCTGCCCCTGCTGATCGCCCGGCTGCTTGCCGTCTTGCGGCTGCTGCTGGTCGCCGTTTTGCGCGCCTTGCTGCTGCCCGTCTTCTTTGCCCGGCTGCTTGCCGTCGGGCGACTGCTTGGGCTGCGGCGTGGCGCGCTGGTCGTCGCCGCCCTGATTTTGCGGCATGTCCTTCGAGCGCGGATCATCCCCGCCCGAACGCTGGTCATTCCCGCCGTCGCCCGGCTGCTTCTTTTCGCCAGACTGTCCCGACGCGCCCGGCTGCCCATCGGCACCAGCCTCGCCCTGCGAACGACCGTCGTCCGACTGCTTGCGGCCGGCTGGTGGCTGCTCGGGCTGCCGCGGCGGCGCCGAGGGATCGATCCGCAAGGCCTGCCACGGCGAATGAGCGACGTTGGGCCGCTTGGGGCGATTGTCGGTGGCGACCGCGCGATATTCGAGCGTGGCGCCAGGGCCCGCGCCGAGCCGCTCCGGCACGAGCTGCGCCGTGCCGCGAAACATGCCTGACTGCTCCTGCTCGAGCACGACGACTTCCGGCAAAGCCGCGCCGCCTTGCAGGCGGGTTTCGATCGTGACGCGGGCCAGTGCGAAATCGGGATCGTGCGCCTGCACGCGCACGGTCACCGGTGCCGCCGGCGGCACCCGCAGCGGCGACTCGCGCGGCTCTTCGATCGCCACTTCAGGGGCCACGTCGGCGAGCACTTCGATGCGATGTTCCATGGCGTCGGTGATCACGGCCTCCCGGCCCGTGTCGGCCGCGGCCTGCGGTTGAAACATCAGTCGATACGAGGCATGCTCCGGCTTCACACCGTCGGCATCGAGATGCAGGTGAAACGATTTCATCACCCGCGCGAGATCCGCAGCCGACTTGGCGAACCGCAGGTCGCGGCCTCCGTCGCCGTCGAAGTCGATCCAGGCGTCTTCGAGCGGCTGATTGCTCTCCGCGACGATCGTCACCTCCGTGCCCTCGACGGCGCGGATGTCGCCCTGCCAGGCCACTGTCTCGGGTGGCCGGCGTGTGTAGGCAGGAAATGCGTAGCGGATCTCGCGCACGAGCAGCGTCGGTGAATCGACCACGGCCACCCGAATGGGAGCGGTGCGGGCGTCGCCAGCCTCGAGTGTGATCTCAACCGCATGATCGAGGCCGCGGGCCGCGTCGGGCAGAATCGCCGTAAACAGCCGTTGCGCTCCGCCCACCGTCTGCCCGCGCCCCAACTCCGTGCGCCACGCCGCCGCCGCCGTATCAACGGCACCATCGCCCCGCAGCGGAGCCACCACGACCACGGGCTTCTCATCGCGTCGCAGCCCGCGGATGTCGGCGGCCACCACGAGCTGCCGCCCGCGCACGAGCGTGGCGCTGCCGGCCTCGACGGCGATCCGCCGGCGGTCGAGCGCTTCGTCGAGGGGCCCCTGCTCGGCGGGCATCCGCCAGGCCAACTGCGGCGGCTCGATGCGCACCCGCGATGGCGCCGCCCAACCGACCCATGGCGCGAGCAGGCGAGCGGCACTCACGAGCAGGCTCTTCGGTGCGGACAGTTCGTAGAGGCCAGCCAGGCCGACGAGCGCCGCGAGCACGTAGGCCAGTCGGAGTGGCACCGTACGATCGATGACCGCCTCCACGGGCACGTCGGCGAGCTGCTTCGCCGTGCGCCGCTCGAGCGACCGCACGACCTTGGCCGGATTCGACTCCGGATGCGCCTTCACGAGCACCGTATTGACGAGATCGTTGTGGAGCTCCGGATGTTCGCGCTCGATGGCTCGCGCGGCGTAGACGAGGTTCACCCGGTAGCGCATGAGCGGCACGAGCCAGCGAATGGCGGCAGCCACCAGGGCCAGGGCAGCGACACCCAGCCACGCCCAGCGCAGGCTCGGCGACAGGCCACCGGGCACCAGCCAGTGCTCGACGAGAATGCCGAGCACGAGCCACGCCCCTCCGCAGACCGCCGCGCCCAAGACAAAGGTCGTGAGCGCGACGCCCTTGAAATCGGCGCTCGCCGCGGCCAGCCGCCGGGCCAGATACCGATCGGACTTCGATTCAGCCTCGCCATCCGACTGCCAGCCCGTGACGGCCAGGTCGTGATTCGTGTCGGCCGGACTCGCTCCGGGCGGCACGACCGGCTCGACCACCCCGGCCGGGGCAGAAGGATCGGAAACGGTCGCCATCGCGGAGGCTCCGAGGGTGCCGGCGGCGGCAGCCGCCGGCGGTAGAGATCACCACCAAGTATATCGGCCGGACCACCCTCCCGGTTCGCCGCGGTCTCGGCATGTCGTGGCTGCCCGATCCCGCCACACCCAGGAGCCCCCCGGCTGCCTCCGGGGGCTTTGTGTCTCGGCGGCTCGGCCGGCGACTTGCCTCGCGATTTGCTATCGTGCCCGACATTCGAGCGTGGAGCGTATGTCTCTTCTTCCCGATGCTGAAGCGTTCCGCCGGCTCGTCGACGGTTCACGCCGTGGTGCGGCGGCAACGCTTGCCCGCGCCGCACTCGGGGCGTTCGCAGTGCCCTATGCCGCGGCGGTGCGGGCCCGCAATGCCGCCTACGACCTCGGCGCCCTGCCGGCGATGTCCGCTGCCGTGCCGGTGATTTCCGTAGGCAACCTCACGCTCGGCGGCACGGGCAAGACGCCGCTCGTGGCCTGGACGGCGCGGCAGTGCCTCGCGGGCGGCCGGCAGCCTGCCATCGTGAGCCGCGGCTACGGCGCCGGCCCAGGGCAAACGAGCGACGAAGCTGCCGAGCTCGCCCTCGTGCTTCCCGGCGTGGCGCACGTGGCCGACCGCGATCGCGTGGCTGCGGCTGCCGTGGCCGCGGCGCACGGTGCACGGGCGATCGTGCTCGACGACGGCTTCCAGCACCGGCGGCTGGCCCGCGATCTCGACATCGTCGCGGTCGATGCCACCGATCCATTCGGCTGTGGTCATCTGTTTCCGCGGGGCATGCTCCGCGAGCCGCTCGGCGGGCTCGCGCGGGCGCACGCGGTCGTGCTCACTCGGGCAGATGCCATCGAGCCCGACCGGCGGCGGGAGATCATCGCCGCGCTCGCCGACCTCTGCGGCCGCCGCGGGCCCCAGGTGTGGGCCCACGCGGCGCACGCGCCGCATCGGCTGCGCACGACGTCCGGCCGCGAGCTGCCGCTCGATGCGGTCCGCGGGCGGCGCGTCGCCGCCTTCTGCGGCATCGGCAATCCGGCGGCCTTCCGGCGCACGCTTGAACGGCTCGGGGCGGAGGTGGTCGAGTTTCGGCCGTTTGCGGATCATCACGCCTACTCCGCCGCCGACGTGGCGTTGCTCGGCAGCCTGGCCACCGATGCCCGGGCCGATCTCGCGCTCACCACGCTCAAAGACCTCGTGAAGCTGCCGCACGAGACGCTCCGCGACATCCCGCTCGCCGCGGTCGAGATCGCGATCGAGTTTCTCGCCGGCGAGGCGGAGCTCGACCGGCTCGTGCAGTCTGCGATCCGTGCCGGCCCCGACGCTCCCGGCAACGGAGGCGCGGCATGAGGTCGCACGGCATCGACTGCTCGCTCATCGTCAACACGTTCGAGAAGCCGCGGCATCTGGCCCTCGTGCTCGAGTCGATCGCGGCCCAGGCCGGCGTCGACGGACGGATCGAGGTGATCGTGGCCGACGACGGCTCACGCGACGAGACGGCCGACGTGGTGGCCGCCTTCGCCGCCTCGGCGCGCCTGCCCGTGCGCTTCACGAGCGAGCCGCACGCCGGGTTCCGCCTGGCCCGGGTGCGAAACCAGGGCGCGCGGCTGGCCGTAGGCGACTCGCTCCTGTTTCTCGACGGCGACTGCATCCTGCCGCGCGACCACGTGGCGGCGTATCTCGCCCGGCGGCGGCCGGGTGTGGCCCACCTCGGCTACTGCGCACGCCTGCCGGAAGCGACGAGTGCCGTGCTCGTGCCCGGCAGACTGGCAGGCGTCGATCTCGAAGCGCTCGCGCCCGCCGGCGAGCGGCGGCTCCTGCGCCGCAGGTTTCGCAAGGCCTGGTGGCACACCCTGCTCCACCATCCTTCCAAACCCCGGCTGGCGGGCGGCAACTTCGGCGTCTGGCGGCGCGACTTCGAACTGGTGAATGGATTCGACGAACGCTTCGTCGGCTGGGGCCAGGAAGACGACGACCTCGGCCTGCGGCTGCGTGCCGCTGGCGTGCGGCTCGAGTCGATCCTCGATCGCACCTGCTCGCTCCATGTGTGGCACCCCACCGATCCCACGGCCACGGCCCGCTGGCGCGACGGGCCGAACGTGGCCTACTTCATGCGCCGTGGGCGATTGACACGGTGCCGACAGGGGCTCGCCGCTCGCGGGATCGAGACGGTCCGCTGGGGCGTGCCGGCCCCCCTCGATGACACGCCGCTCGGCCGGGCCGTCGGCGCCGCCATTCCGGTGGCAGCGTGCGTCGGCGCGGGCGAGACGTGCGAGATCGAAATCGTCACGCGGCCTGGCCCGGCCCGATTCACCCGCCGGGCGGAATGCCGGCTCGTGCTGGCGATGCCCGAGGCAGCAATCGAGCCGGGGCTCTCCCGCCGGGCTGACCGCGTCGAGCGGGTCGATCCGGCAGACGTAGCCACAGTGCTCGCCGCGGTTGGCTGAGAGCTACTTCCGCTTCTCGTTGTGCACGGTGTGCTTGCGGAGCCGTGGCGAATACTTCTTCACCTTCAGCTTCTCGCCGCCTGTCTTGCGCCGCAGCGTGTAGTTTTGATCGCCGGTTTCCTCGCACACGAGGTGGATCACTTCGAGCCGCTTTTTGCCTTTTGCCATCGGAATCTCGCTGCGGGGGCCGATTGTCGTGAAGTCCGGATCGTAATCATCCAAACGGGACGCCGCCAGCGGCCCCTCGTCGCACGGGCCAAAACCCTCGGTCAGAGTTTGCGAACGCCCCCGGCGTCGATACCATACAGAAAGGTTTACGGGACGCCATTCACGGGCCGCATCCAATGGCCAGCCAAATCCAGTCAGGCACGGGCAAAACGCCCCCGGCTCCGGCGGCCACCCCCGCCAAGTCGGCCGCTCCTAAGCCGACAGCCGGTGCAGCCAAGGCGGCTGCGGCGCCCCCGAAGCCACCGGCCGCGCCGCCCGCTCAGGCCCAGGCCGCTGCGCCGCCTCCGGCCGACGACGCGCCGCACCGCTCAGTCGGTGGCGGTATCCTCCGCCAGGCTCCGGCGTGGGCCGTGAGCATGCTCTTGCACATCGTGGTGCTGCTCTCGATGGCGCTCATCGTGCAGGAGCCGCCGAAGGAGGAGAAGCCGCGTGTGATCGTCTCGTCGGCCCCTGAGGTGGTCGAGGAGTTCGAAGAGTTCGAGGAGGAGACGCCGCTCGATCAGCCCCAGACGCAAGAAGTGAGCAACGAGGTCGTGCTGCCCGATGCCACGGTCGTGGAAGACGTGCAGGTGGTGAGCGATGCGGCCGACATCGACGCCGCGGCCGTGTCGGTCGAGTTCACCGACTTCAGCACCGAGACGGCCGCCTCGTCCGACCTGCTCGCGAGCGTGGGCGCGATCGGTGGCCAGGCCGGCGGCCTCGGCGGCCGTACCGATCAGAAGATGCGCGGCAAACTGGTGCAGACGGGCGGCGGCAGCGCCCAAAGTGAGGCCGCGGTCGAGGCGGGCATCAAGTGGATCATCAACCATCAAATGCCGGATGGCAGCTGGAGTTTCGACTTCACGAAGTGCCCGAGCTGCAACGGCAACTGTTCCCACCCCGGCAAGATCCAGGACCGCGGCGGGGCCACGGCGATGGCGCTTCTGCCGATGCTCGGCCGCGGCTACACGCACAAGGAAGGACCGTATAAGAAGCAGTTCGAGGCTGGGATCGGCTTTCTTGCGGCCCTGGCAGTGAACGGCCAGGGGAAGGCCTACGAGAAGGGTGGGAATCTTTATTCGCAGGGGCTCGCGGGGATCGCCCTCTCCGAGACCTACGCGATGACCCAGGACAAACGTCTGCAAGGCCCTGCCCAGCTCGCGCTCAACTACATCATGGCAGCGCAAGACCCGGTGGGCGGTGGCTGGCGGTATGGGCCGAAGCAGCCGGGCGACACCTCGGCCGTGGGCTGGCAGCTGATGGCGCTCAAAAGTGGCCACATGGCGTTCCTGCAAGTGAATCCGCTCACGATCAAGAAGGCAGTCGAGTTCTTGAATCGCGTGCAGGCCGACGACGGCGCGATGTATGGCTACACCGATCCCGGCAACGGCTATGGCACGTCGGCTGTGGGCCTGCTCTGCCGGATGTATCTGGGCTGGAAGAAGGACAACCCTGCGCTCCAACGCGGCGTCGTGCGGCTCGCGAAAGCGGGGCCGAACGCGGACCTCTATTACGACTACTACGCCACTCAGATCCTCCATCACATGGAGGGCGACGTCTGGGTGGCCTGGAACACGAAGATGCGCGACATGCTCGTGAAGTCACAGCAGACCAAGGGCCATGCCGCAGGCAGCTGGTTCGAGGAATTCGACAAAGGCCACGGCCCGGAGCAGGGCGGTCGCCTCTATACCACGTCGATGGCCACGATGATCCTCGAGGTCTACTACCGCCACCTGCCGATCTACGGCCAGCAGAGCGTGGACGAGGAGTTCAAAGAATAGCGCGGCGGGGCCATCCATGGCCCCCGCCGCTTGCCGCAGGCGAGGCAAGCCAAGGTTGCCTCACCTACGGCGGCCGGCATCCAGCCGGCCGTCCCATAAGGCATCCTCTCGGCTTACGCCTCGGGCTTCCTGAGCATCGATATACGGGAGGCGAGGGGTTACCCCTGCCGTTGAGACGGCGTATGTGACCAGCGCAGGCAGGATGCCGCAGCGGATGCGCTCTGTACATAGCGCAGGCAAATCCGAGTGAGCCGGAGCCTGGAGGGCGGAGGCGAACGTCCGGCGAGACGGTACGGGGTAACCCCGAGCCGGGTTGCGAGTTGATGCATGACAGGCTGAAGCCTGTCCTACGGGCTGGTCGATGACTCCCGGGGATCGGTCACAGGGATCGCCGTCTGCGCGAGGAGCGCAGTCTTTCCCGAGCGTACGATTTGCCCCGACGGAAAAGTCGCCCCGACAGGCAAGGCCATGCCGAGCGAGAGCCCTGATACCCCGTGGATCGAACGCGCGGTGGCGAGCCCCGCCGTGCGGGCGGGCTATCTGAGCCTCGTCGCCCACGTCGTGGTGTGCATCATCCTCGCGATCCTCGCGCTCGAGACGCGGCGCATGCCGCCGCCCCAGCCGATCCAGCTGCGGTTTGGCGAAGCCGAGGCGGCCGGCGACGACCACTTCGTCGATGTCGCACTCGGCGACGACCTGCCGCACGACGACGCGCCGGCTGCCGCAGCCGCCCCGACTCTCGAGTCTCAAGAGCTCCCCGTTGACGACGTGCCGCTCGTGACCGTGCACGACCCAATCGCAACGCCTGCCGCCGACGCGGATGCCCCGCCGATCCGCCTCGATCCCACCGGCCCGCCGGCCCGGGCCGTGTCGGTGCGCGTGGGCGGTGCCGCAGCCAAGGCTGCTGGCACGCTCGCGAGCGGCACCGCGGCCTTCGCGACGCGGCGCGGCGCCGCCCGGGGCACGGCCGCGCTTGCCCGCGGTGGCTCGCAGGCGAGCGAGGCCGCCGTCGAGGCGGGCCTGGCCTGGCTCGCAGCCCATCAGGCCGTCGACGGCTCGTGGCAGTTCGACCTCTCCGGCTGCCGCTGCGACGGTGCGTGCCGCGATCCGGGCACGCTCACGGGCTCGACGGCGAGCACGGCGATCGCGCTCCTGCCGTTTCTCGGCGCGGGCAGCACGCATGCCGACGGCCCCTATCAGCAGACGGTGTCACGCGGCATCTACTATCTCGTGAGCCGGATGCAGCCCACGCCGCGGGGCGGCGACTTCTGCGAGGGCACGATGTACGGCCACGGCGTCACCACGCTCGTGCTCGCCGAGGCGCTCGGGATGACGGGCGACGAGATGCTCATGCCCTACGTCCGCGATGCGGTGCGGTTCACCGAGACGGCGCAGGATCTGCACGGCGGTGGCTGGCGGTATCTGCCGGGGCAGGCCGGCGACATCACCGTCACGGCGTGGCAGATCGCGGCCCTCAAGAGCGCCATGCTCGCGGGCGTCGAGGTGCCTTCGCCCACGATCGAGGCCGCCAAGCGGTTCCTCGACCGGGTGCAGGCCCAGGGCGGCGCGGCCTACGGCTACCGCACGCCGGCCGCCAAGCCCTGCACGTCGGCGGTCGGGCTCTTGTGCCGCATGTACACCGGCTGGGGGAGCGGGCACGAGGCGCTTCAGCGCGGCGTCACGAACCTCGCCAAGCCCGGGCCGCACCCGACGAACATCTATCAGAATTTCTACCTCGCGCAGGCGCTCCTCCAGCTCGACCATCCGGTCTGGCCCCGCTGGAACGCCAAAAACCGCGATCAGATCGTGGGCTGCCAGGCGCGATTCGGCCACGAGGCGGGCAGCTGGTTCTTCGCCGACCACGACACGGCCCCGGGCGGCCGTCTGGCCCACACGGCGCTGGCCGTGCTCACGCTCGAGGTCTACTACCGGCGGCTGCCGATCTACCGCGAAGAAGCCGTCGACCGAGATTTCTGACCAAAACCGGTCGGGGGCATCCTCTCGGCTCACGCCTCGGGCTTCCTGCGGCCGGGTTCGTCCACGCTGCTACGATGAGGGGGGAGAAGCATCGCATGCGGCTGGTCACCTACTCTTGGCTCGTGGTGCTCGTGGCCGTGGCCTGCGCGGCGATCACGTGGCTGGGGATCGCCGGCTGGCTGGCCGCCGTCGTGGTGCTCGCGAGCCTGGCGGCCCACGTGGCCGGCAACGCGCTCGGCACGAAGATGCGCGAGGCGACCGATCGCGATCTCTCCAGTCGGCGCGGCTTCCGACTGCCGGCAGTCGCCGTGCCGATCACCCGGCCCACGCACCTCGAACGCTCCAGCAGCCTCGGCCGCCTCGTGCCCGTCTCCGCGGCCATCGGCGGACTGTGCGGCGGAGTGTGTGGCACGTGGGCCCTCGTGGCGTTCACGACGTGCTCGTGGGCTGGGGCCATCATCGGTGGAATCTCGTCGGCCGTGATCGGCGGACTGTTCGGATTTCTCGGCGCCAGCTTCGTGGAGATCTTGCGCACGAGCCTCCGCGAAGCGATCGCCACAGAACGCCGGGCCGCAGCGGCGAATCACCGCCCCTGAGCCGTGCCTGACGGGGGCGGCGTGGCGGCCCCGACGACTGCGTGGTACAACTCCGGCAACGCACGGCACAGGCCGGGCGGAGTCAGCATCGCCTGGAGTTTCAACGCATGGCAAAGCCTCATCGGCGCCTCAAAAAGGCCAACCACGGAGCGCGGCCCGCCAACAGCAAGGCCCGGAAAGCCAAGCGCAAGCACATCCGAACCTGATTCGGATTCGTCCGACGGAGTACGGCCGTGGCCCCGCGCGACTACATCATTCATCCGAGCGAATACGACCTCGACCACGTCATCGCCGACATCCACGAGATCCGCCGCTGGAACAAGCAGCGGTTCGAGATGGAGCAACTGACGGCGATCGTCCACGAGGACCAGGCCCGCGGCCTGTGCGTGGGCTACAAAGACGTCACCCGCGATGAATTCTGGGTGCGCGGGCACTTCCCCGTGATGCCCTTGATGCCGGGCGTGCTCATGTGCGAGGCGGCGGCCCAGCTCTCGAGTTACTACACGCAGAAGCACAACCTGCTCGATGCCAAGCTGATCGGGTTTGGCGGCATGGAAGACGTGCGGTTTCGAGAGCCCGTGGTTCCCGGTGATCGCCTCGTGATCGCCGTGGAGCGGGTCCGGGTGCGGCCGAAGGCGATGATCGTGTGCCGCTTCCAGGGCGTCGTTCGTGAGAGCATCGTCGTCGACGGCGTGATCAAGGGCGTGCCCCTGCCGATCGACTTTCTCCTCGAATCGTCCGGCGGGGCGTCGGCCCACTGATGCCGCGCCGGCCCCCGAAGAAGCTCGATCCAACGCTCGACCTTTCGGCGCACTTCGTCGCGCTCGCCGACCTGCCGGTGCCGCTCGACCCGGCCACGCTCTTTCCGACCACGGCCCCGATCGAACTCGAAGTCGGCAGCGGCAAGGGCCTGTTTCTCGACACCGCCTCGGCAGCCCGCCCCGACCGCAACTTTCTCGGTGCCGAGCTCGCGGTCGGCTATGCCCGCCTGTGTGCCTCACGGCTCGCCCGCCGCGCGGCTTCCAACGCCCGCATGATCCAGGGCGACGCCACGTGGCTCGTGCGCGGCCTGCTTCCGGACGCCTGCCTGGCGGCGATCCACGTCTACTTTCCCGATCCCTGGTGGAAGGCCCGGCACCGCAAGCGTCGCGTGCTCTCGGAGACGTTCCTCCGGCACGCAGGCCGTGTGCTTCCCGGCGGCGGCACACTCCACGTGTGGACCGACGTCGAGGAATACTTCCTCGAGTCGCTCGACTTCACGCGGGCCACCGGGCTGTTCTCGGAGCCGGCTCCGATCGAGCCTCGCACGGCAGAGCACGACCTCGACTACCACACCCACTTCGAGCGCCGCACCCGCCTCGCCGGCGCCCCTGTGTGGCGGGCCGTCTTCACGCGCAACGACCACCCCGCAACCGTCACGCGGGTCACGTAGGACAGGCTTTAAGCCTGCCTTGCCTCAACGCGCTCAACCCGGCGTCGGAGCCGGCGGTACGCTGCTCCATCGCCGAGGGCGATCGCTAGTCTGCTTCACGGGAAGTCTCGGCATCCTGCCGAACCTCCCTTTGCCGACCTCCGTCGGCTGGTGCGCACCCGGCCCTCCGGGCCTTGCGCTGAGTGATATCGCGTATCTGCCCGTCGGCTCTTCCGCATCGCACCGACCGTCTCCGCCGCCTCCCCGTTTCAGTTGAGGAGGCTTCGGGCTCCCCGTGTCCCGGGAGCCGGCGTAGGCATGCAAGCGCAGCCATGGATGGCGCAGCGCAGCCGGAGTCGAGTGAGCGGAGGGCTGGAGGCCCGCAGCGAACGTCCGGCGACGGGATATGGGGAGCCCGAAGCCGGCACGCATTGAGAAGAGGCAGGCTGAAGCCTGTCCTACGGGACGCTCTCGTACGTGCGGCCGGCCTGGCCGTTGGCCGTCTGCGTGAGGGCGACCTGGTAGAGCCGCTCGCCCGCCGGCGTCGGGTATTCGCCCGTGATGCAGGCCTGACAGAGCTCGGCGGCGTCGAAGCC
>Ga0247835_1004482_pt1 | contig 12150 bp, 5 predicted proteins | sample LaCtaG_3_FD_189912 | JGI IMG/M metagenome (GOLD analysis project Ga0247835, IMG submission 189912) | Freshwater microbial communities from meromictic Lake La Cruz, Castile-La Mancha, Spain - LaCruzMarch2015_13.5m | ecosystem: Environmental > Aquatic > Freshwater > Lake | place: Spain: Castile-La... | reverse complement strand
AGAAAGTATTGCATATCGTCAATCAAAACATGTATATCGTCATACATATTTCTAAAGGGATCTACCATATAATGTCTTTCCGCATTACACAAGCCTGTGGTGTTGAAGATTCTTCTCATTTTGTAAAGATACGCCTTTTTGTTGTGGGATGTACGAGAAAGTAACCAGCTACAAATAACCATTAATTCCAAACCAATGATTGTTTGCCCGTTCTCCGCAGGAAATTACGGGCGCAGCAGCCAATTTTTGAATCAGGATTTTCAGGATTTTCAGGATTAACCATAACGTCGTTGGTTTGAGTGGGAAGGTTATTATTATATGGTACTTTCATTATCAGACCTTTCGCCGATGTGTAACACATCGGCGAAAAGAAAGGTATAAAGTAATCCTCTACAAATAAACATTGCGCTAAAACGAAGACGTACGCTCCTATCATCCGTGAAATCCAGAAATCCTTAAAAATCCGTGATTCAAAACCAGGCGTTAGAGGTGAATTTACATTGAAACCTGATGGAGTTGGATGACCTAACGGCAATGAATGCCATTGTTTCCATAATTAGGGAAATGTACCTGTATCATGGAAGGGCGAATGCAATTCGCCCCTACAAAAATGGAATACTTTCATCCGTGAAATCCAATAATCCTTAAAATCCGTGATTCAAAACCGAGTTTAGAGATGACGCAAAGCAACGCATCAATGAGCAATTGATTAGTTTTTAATTTCCTTAATAAATTCTTTAGGTAATTTCCCTGTTACGAGTTTAAAACTTTTAATAAAGGCTGGATAAGATCCGAAGCCACATTCTTTACCGAATACTTCTATGTTTTTTATGTATCCTTTTTTATTATTGATTAAAACAATAGCATGTTCAATTCTCAATCTATTTCGCCAATCTATGTATTTTTCATTATTGATTTGATTGAAAAAATAAGTAATATGGTGTAGAGGTAAATCAATATCCTTTGCCAAACTATGTGTGCTTGCTTCAGTATCTAAAAATTTACTGCCCATCTTCCAATCTTCGAGAGAAAGCCTTATTTTATCGATACAATCATCTTGAAAGGTAAAACCTTCCGTTTCTTTTTCTACCAAACCAGGTTTTTCAATAGGAATACCATAGAGGATCTGGGGAAATAAAATAAGACCGAGGATTAACAAAAAAAAGCCCAAAAAAACAAGTGAGAACAGAATATTTCCCTCAAATTGAAAAGTAGTTTTATTCTCTAAATTTAGAAATATCAGTACAATGGAATTTAAAAACACAAATGAAAAAGTAACGATAAAGGCAAAAAAATAAAGCCATTTTTTAATAATTTTTTGCTGATTACCCCATACTACATTAGATGATTTTTTGTATTTATTTGTAACAATCAGATCCCAAATAGCTATTAGATAGAGAAAGAGATGAATCCCTTTAAGGGCATAATTGATTCTTAAAGGTAAGAAATTGATTAAATTAGAATGAGCCAAATATTTCCATGAATGTCCAATAATTACATCAGCTACCTTAGATTTTTCCTCCCAACTTGCCAAATTATGAGGCAATCTACCAAAGAATATAATAGCAAATACAAAAAAATGTAACCCGTCATATAAAGTAAACTTAGCATTATCCCTTAAAATTGATCGCACATAAAGAAAAGCCAGGGGACCAATAGCATAAGCTGAAGCATTAATCGGAATACTCAACATAAAAGCTAAAACGGCTTTAGATTGGTTGAATATATATAGGTAATGAGATAGCGTAACGAAATTAAATGAGAATAGAAACAGCCCTAAATAGATATTGGCAGATTTATACCCCTTATTATAGATTAATAATAAAGCTGAAAAAAAAACACCTATTCCACTTAATTCAAGCATATTAATTAAATTAATTAGGAGTATTCCAAAAAAATAACAGTTTTAAAATTAAACCTTTTAAATGGTCGTTTACTCATTTCTACAAAATTAAATTTGTTCCAAAGGAAATAAATCGGATGGATCCTTTTAATTATTTTAGAAATTGTATTTCCCGATAAGGCACAAGAGACTATATGATGAAAGTCTCCATGTTTGTATCGGTATTTTAAAAGTTTTATGACCATTAGTAAAATGTTAATTTTTTTTAAAAAAGGAATACCACTCAAAAACCAGGGCCGCCCGCCGCAAGCCTCGCCCACGAAATAGTCAAATGAAAATGGGTCATTCCTTGAGGCAGCGGATGGAAAGTCCAACCTGATTAATGGAGAAAGTCCTACCTAAATCTCCAAGGTTGTAATTCATGTAGCGGTAAAGTGAGTTGCTGGGATCATACGGAGTAGAACTCCATATACCAGAAGATCTTTTTATACCATCAAAAGTATTATCGTATTCTCGATAACCACTAGGGAGAACGGAAAAACCACTTTCATTAGTTGCTGCTGTGTTTGGTGTATCCCAACCTCCAGTTAAAGGTTGTGTAACTGTACTCTTCATTTTACCACCAGCTTGACTAGAGCCATTAAGAAAACTCACTAAAACATTCCAATCTCCGTCAGTAGGAACACGCCAACCTTCCGGGCAAATATTTTTATAAGAAGTACTTCCAGCGGACGCGATGCCCTTTGCGGCATACCAATTATACAGATACCCATAAGTTGCCAAATTAGTGGCACTATGACCATTTACTGTTCTTGCCCCTGTTGTTCTGGAAACCCATGTTACTCCTGGTTCATTCCCTGTTGCTCCACCTGACTCATCCAATGGGATATCAGTTCCATCATTATACTTAGTAACTCTTAAATTTTCACTCATCCAACATTGTGAAACTATTTTAACTGTATTATATTTATTGTTATCAATATCCAATAGTTTAGATACACCACAAATAAAGTCAGGATTAGCCCATGCAGGAATACCTCCATTAATCTGTAAAATCTGCCCATTTGAACCTGCGGGTAGCCTCACCCAGGCTGAACCATTCCAATACATTATATTACCTGTGGCATTACCCGTTGTAGGAAGACCAGCATTGTTAATACGATTAGAAAGGGAGGCCGTATCCAGTTTGCGCAAGTAGGGCGTTAGCATACTGGCCGTATCTGCAATATTTACCTTTAAATTAAGGGCAGTTTGAGTGGCTGTTGAAACAGGTTTGTTCGCATCCGAGGTGTTATCAACATTCCCTAAGCCAACTACACTTTTATCTAAAGTTTGAAATGTTTTGTCCCCTCTATAATATTGTCCCGTTGTACCCGAAGAAATTGTATTTTCCTTACCGTTAAGTGCTGTTTGAGTTGCTGTGCTGACTGGTTTGTTCGCATCTGAAGTATTATCAACGCTCCCAAGGCCAACCATGTTTTTGTCAACTCCTGATACCGTGCCAGTGAACGTAGGATTGTTTATAGGCGCTTTAACATTCAATGCTGACCGATAATTCGCCAGCATATTGGACGTATCTGCAATATTTACCTTTAGATTGATGCGGTCAGAGACTGAGGCCGTATCCAGTTTACGCAGGTAGGGCGTTAGCATACCAGCCGTATCCGCAATATTGACCTTCAGATTGATGCGATTTGAAACCGAGACTGTATCTATCTTGCGTAGGTAGGGATTCAGCATGCCAGCCGTATCCGCAATATTCACTTTTAGATTGATGCGGTTAGATACGGAGGCCGTATCCAGTTTGCGTAAGTAGGGCATTAGCATGCCTGCCGTATCCGCAATATTGACCTTTAGATTGATGCGGTCAGATACGGAGGCCGTGTCCAGCTTACGCAGGTAGGGCGTTAGCATACCAGCCGTATCCGCAATATTCACTTTTAGATTGATGCGGTTAGATACGGAGGCCGTATCCAGTTTGCGTAAGTAGGGCGTTAGCATACCAGCCGTATCCGCAATATTCACTTTTAGATTGATGCGATTTGATACCGAGGCCGTATCCAGCTTGCGTAGGTAAGGATTCAGCATCCCAGCCGTATCTGCAATATTTACCTTTAGATTGATGCGATTTGATACCGAGGCCGTATCCAGTTTTCGCAGGTAGGGCGTTAGCATACCAGCCGTATCTGCAATATTCACTTTTAGATTGATGCGATTTGATACCGAGGCCGTATCCAGTTTTCGCAGGTAGGGCGTTAGCATGCCAACCGTGTCTGCAATATTTACCTTTAGATTGATGCGGTCAGATACGGAGGCCGTGTCCAGTTTACGTAGGTAGGGCGTTAGCATACCAGCCGTATCCGCAATATTCACTTTTAGATTGATGCGATTTGAAACCGAGGCTGTGTCCAGTTTGCGAAGGTAGGGATTCAGCATCCCAGCCGTATCCGCAATATTCACTTTTAGATTGATGCGATTTGAAACCGAGGCCGTGTCCAGTTTGCGAAGGTAGGGCGTTAGCATACCTGCCGTATCCGCAATATTGACCTTCAGATTGATGCGATTTGAAACCGAGACTGTATCTATCTTGCGTAGGTAGGGATTCAGCATGCCAGCCGTATCCGCAATATTCACCTTTAAATTGATACGATTTGATAAAGAGGCCGTGTCCAGTTTGCGAAGATAGGGATTCAGCATGCTAGCTGTATCTGCAATATTTACCTTTAGATTGATGCGGTCAGATACGGAGGCTGTGTCCAGCTTACGCAAGTAGGGCGTTAGCATACCAGCAGTATCCGCAATATTAACCTTTAGATTGATGCGGTCAGATACGGAGGCCGTGTCCAGCTTACGCAGGTAGGGCGTTAGCATACCAGCCGTATCCGCAATATTGACTTTTGTATTGATACGGTCAGATACTGAAGCCGTATCCAGTTTACGCAGGTAGGGCATCAGCATATCAGCCGTATCCGCAATATTCACTTTTAGATTGATGCGATTTGAAACCGAGGCCGTGTCCAGTTTGCGAAGGTAGGGCGTTAGCATACCTGCCGTATCCGCAATATTGACCTTCAGATTGATGCGATTTGAAACCGAGACTGTATCTATCTTGCGTAGGTAGGGATTCAGCATGCCAGCCGTATCCGCAATATTCACCTTTAAATTGATACGATTTGAGACAGAGGCTGTGTCTATCTTGCGTAGGTAGGGCGTTAACATACCAGCCGTATCCGCAATATTCACCTTTAAATTGATACGATTTGATACCGAGACTGTATCTATCTTGCGTAGGTAGGGATTCAGCATGCTCGCCGTATCTGCAATATTTACTTTCGCATTAATCCCCGTTCGGTAATTCGCGAGCATCCCTGCCGTATCCGCAATATTTATTTTTCCGTCCAATGTTAAGGTATTGGTGTTCAGTTGATTTATATCTACCTTTTGATTTAAGCGATTTGACAATGAGGCGGTATCTGATGCTCGTAAATAGGGACGTAGTATATTCATCGTGTCTCTTAAATTCAATTTATTGTTCCAAGCCGCCGTATCTACCGATCTGATGCCTTTGGCAACACTGGTACTAAATACTGGATCCGATTCATTTGTAATACCGCCTCCCCCACTATTTCCGTCATATACTTCCTTCCTGCTCCATCTTGCCGTATCCTCTGACGTGATACCTTTGGCTAAACTCTTACTAAACAGTGGGTCTGATTCCATAACTGGCGTACTCAATTTTTCCGCCGTTTTGGCGTATATCGCATAGGGGACGCTTAGCATTTGGGAAACAATGATCAGACTATAATTCGTGCCCCCCGTCGGATCTGTTTCCGATTTGATGAAAAAGGGTCCTTTCGTCCAATCTATTGTCGATACAGCACCCTTCAGAATATTTCCCTTTCCTATGGTAATATAGGCTAATCCATTCAAATTGGTCTTTACCTTATGCTCCTCCTCGTACCACACCGTGTCCGCCGCATTACCCCCTAACAGGCCTATGCGTATGCCCACCGTGGTATTGGCCACCAACTCATTATTTCCATTTCTGATTACCATCTGGTAGCTAAATGAGTTGGGTACTTGCGCCATACTCAGGTAGCTCAATGTCATACTTAAAAGAAGGAATAGACCCTTTTTCATATTCTTAATCATTTTTTCTTCAACTTTGGTTTTTCAGACAAATCGTAGGCAACAATAAGCAGATGACCCATGTTTGGAATACCTTGTACCGTGGATAATCCAATATCAAACTGATAGCCTGCCGTGATAGGATATTTCGATACCATGGCATTCATGCCCACCGATCTGCTTTTACTGAACACTGAATACTCATAATTCCTGTACACTGGTGCCACACTGAAATAGGAGCTTCCTGTCAGTTTCAATTTAATATCCACCATCATATCTAATTGATAATCGGCACTTTGCTGTGTCCTCAGTAAAACACCCGGGGTAATCTCTACATTTTCACTCACCTTCAGCTTTACGCCCGAGGATATGTAAGTGAGAAAGGCATTGCGAACATCATTTTCATCCATGAAAAGGTCATTCACCTGTGGTATGATGTTATAGGCCGATATGCCCAGATGGAAGCCGTGGGAATGAAAATGGAAGCCTACATTCGCATTTGGATAGGCATTAAAAAACTTAGTTTCGTCATTAAACAGATTATTGTCCACATTTCCCGACAATAGCCCCAATCTATCTATCCTATACTGATTGTAAGTAGCTGATATGCCAAATGACAGACCTGAAATAGGTATATTAGCGCCTCGCCCAACGTTCTCTATATGGTAGGCAAAGGTAGATTCTAAGCCAACGAAAGAGACGGCCCCATTCTGGTCTTTAAATCCGTTGACTCCCAGTCCAATTTGATTTTTTGGAAACGGATAATCGATGGATAACAGTTGGGAGTTTGGAGAATTATCAAAGCCTGTCAGTCGCTTGCTGTACACCAGCATCGCATTGCCCAATCGGTAAGCTCCTGCCAGCGCAGGATTAATCAGATAGGGTTTAAAATAATGCTGGTTTTGGAAAATATAATTTTGTCCAAAACATATTATTCCATTAAAAACAAGAAAAATAGTCCAGATTCCCTTCATATCGGTATTTATCTCATCAAGGTGAAATTCCCCCTCAACGTTTCGATGTCATTTAATTTTACGAGGTACCAGTAGGAATCTACCGGAGCGGGGATATTGTTAATCAATCCATCCCAACGGAAAGCGGTTCCGGCATACTCTACCAACACCCGACCGAATCTGTCAAAAATAAATACCTTGGAATCTGGTAGCAGATCCAGTTCAGGAATAGACCAGTAATCATTGACACCGTCGCCATTTGGCGAGAAATAATCACTCACTATAATCATTTCACTATCCAGCACCTTCACCGATACCTCACATGCTTTTCCGCCAATCTTAAGAGAAAAAAGGGCTGTACCTGCACTGCCAGGTTTTCCAAGCAGCGAATATTTTAGTACGCCACCCGTCTGATCCAACAATAGGGAATCCGCTTTTAAAACAAGTCCGTTAACCCCTTGGGAAGATAGCGAAACAGGCGCTGTTTTTACATTATTTCCCCCTGAATAGGTGATACTCACCTCTCCGGAATAATCCAGGTTTTTCCCCACTGCCGAGGGAAACAAGGAAAAGTTGTCGCAACGCAAAACAGATAATTCAGGTTGGGGACTATATACCCGAAGGCTAATGGGACAGGATTTAGTTCCAAAAACCAGATTAAACAAGGCAATACCCGTGTCGGCAGGCACCCCTTTAAGCACCAGTTCAATGGAGCCATTGCCTTTCGCTAATTTACCTGTTGGCAAGGTCATTGTCAGACCCTTTACCATACTTGAAGCAATATTTAGTCCCAGATAATTAGCGCCATTTCCACCAAAGTAGGGTAAAATGACTACGCCATTATACATTTCCCCCTTTAACAGTACCGTATTATCAAGCATATAATTATCGCAGGAGAGGGAGGACACGGACGAAGCCAATTCGTAGATAGATGGTTGTTGAATGCCTTGGTTTACATGATAAGAACCCGCTATTTCATTGGCATAAAGCAATTGACCAAAAGAAAATTCAACCGACCCATTTCCAGTGTTCTCTAAACTTCCTCCCGAGGAAACAGCACTGACAATAGTGGTATCCTGGGCTATTAAAGAAGCCGGAGACATTACACACAAAAGGAATAATAGTAAGCCTGTTGTTGAAACAATCCAATATTTAAAGGAAAATACATGACCAAATGCAACAATAAATCGAGACCATGAGTTGAGCGAGAACCCGACGAATTTATCACCTGTCACCGAACATAACCATTGTATGTCTGATGAAGGTGATTTTGTGGAAGTAATATTAAAAAATTGCAGATAACTAAAAACCATCTATTTCCTTTGAATCACAAAATTATTTGGATTTAAAGTTTCAGCATTAAAACTGACCCACAAATTCCTTTGAATTCTGAGAATTTTAAGGAATTTTTTTCAAAATGAACCTCAAAATGAATGAAAAGTGAAAATGTTGCCCTTTATTTGAATATGCAGATCCTGTCTGAACTTTGATTTTTTTGATTAATGTGATGGATTGTTAGAGTGAACCGTGCAAAAAGTTATTTAAGTATGAAAAGCAGTCTAAGAAGTAACCATTCAACATTCCCCCCATCATTAAAACGAAGAGGTTATCCATCATCCGTGAAATCCAATAATCTTTAAAATCCGTGATTCAAAAATGGGATTGAGGTGAATATAAAATGGAAACCTGTCGGAGAAGACGATGCGTGCATCGTCTCTACGGGGTAAAAACGTTATCCATCATCCGTGAAATCCAATAATCCTTAAAATCCGTGATTCAAAACCAGGGATTGAGGTGAATATAAAATGGAAACCTGTCGAAGAAGACGATGCGTGCATCGTCTCTACGGGGTAAAAACGTTATCCATCATCCGTGAAATCCAATAATCCTTAAAATCCGTGATTCAAAAATGGGATTGGGGGTGAAATAAAATGGAAACCTGTAGAAGAAGATTCGAGGCATCGCGTCTCTACGATATTGATTAGTTTTTAATCTCCTTCATAAATTCCTTTGGTAATTTCCCGGTAACCAATTTAAAACTTTGAATAAATGCGGAATAGGATTTGAATCCACATTCTTTACCTAATACTTCAATTGTTTTATTGTATCCATTTTTATTATTAATTAAACTAATAGCATATTCGATTCTTAATCTATTACGCCAATCTATGTATTTTTCATTATTGATATGATTGAAAAAATAAGTGATATGATGTAATGGTAAATCAATATCCTTTGCCAAACTAAAGGTATTTGAGTCCGCTTCTAAAAATTTATTATCCTTCTTCCAATCTTCAAGTAAAAGCCTTATTTTATCAATATAATCATCTTTTAAGGAGAAGTTTTCCATATCGCTTTCTACGAATGCTTTATCTTCCTTTACTTTCAAACCCGGTTTTTCCATAGGAATGCCATAAAGGATTTGGGGAAATAAAACAAGGCCGAGGAGTAACAACAAAAAGCCTATAAAAATGAGAGAGAACAGAATATTCCCCTCATATTGAAAAGAAAGCTTATCCTTGGCATTTAGAAACATAAAGCCAATAGAGCATAAAAGAACACCTAAAAAGGTTACGATAATGGCAAAAAATAACAGCCAATTTTTAACAATTTTTTGCTGATTACTCCATGCTTCAATAGATGATTTTTTATATTTATAAGTAAGAATCAGACCCCAAATAGCTATTAGGTAGATAAAAAGATGAACTCCCTTTAGTGCATAATTAATTCGTAATGTAAAAAATAAATTTAATTTAGCGTAGCTCAAACTTTTCCAGGAATTATTAATAATATCATTGGCCACCCTATATTTTTCCTCCCAACTTCCTAAATTTAAGTGTAATCTTCCAGCCAAAATTATAAAAAAAATAAGAAAATGTAATCCGTCATATTTAGTAAACTTAGCATTATCACTTAAAATTGATCTCACATAAAGAAATGCCAGAGGCCCAATAGTATAAGCTGAAGCATTTAAAGGAATACTCAAAACAAAAGCTATAACAACTAGTGAATTATTGAATAAATAAAGATAATGAGATATCGTAACGAAATTAAATGCGAATAAAAACAGCCCTAAATAGATATTGGCAGATTTGTAACCCTTATTATAGATTAATAATAAAGCTGAAAAAAAAATACCTAATCCACTTAAAACAAGCATCTTAAATTAATTTACTAGGAGTATTCAAAAAAACATATTTGTAATAATAAATATTTTAAATGGTTATTTACTCCTTTCATCCATATAAAAATATTATTAAGTCCTTAAAATAGGTTAGCTTAATGTTTTATAACCTGAAAAAAATTGAAATATTTACTACCAATTTCTTAAAAATCTAGGCGGAATTACAAATTCATCCTAAAAAAAGACCCGCAAATTCCTTTGAATTCTGAGAATTTTAAGGAATTTGTTTCAAAATGAACCACATAGTGAATGAAAAGTGAAAATATTGCCCTTTATTTGAATAGTACTGTCTGAACTTTGATTTTTATGATTTTTTTGATTTTTGGGCTGGATTGTTAAAGTGAACCCTGAAAAAAGTGATATAAGTATGAAAGGCTGTTTAAAAAGTAACCATTCAACATTACCCCCATCTTTAAAACGAAGAGGTTATCTATAGTCCGTGAAATCCAATAATCCTTAAAATCCGTGATTCAAGAATGGATTTGGGGGGTAAATATAAAATGGAAACCTGTCGGGGTGAAGACGATGCGTGCATCGTCTCTACGGGGTAAAAACGTAATCCATCATCCGTGAAACCCAATAATCCTTAAAATCCGTGATTCAAGAATGGGATTAGGGGTAAATATAAAATGGAAACCTGTCGGGGAGAAGACGATGCGTGCATCGTCTCTACGGTTAATTTTTTATGCCGTTCATTACATTTATTAATGTTCTGATGGTATGATAATTGCCTTTCCAGATATTGGATTTACGACCAAATTTTGCCTGAGGATCTTTATCAAGTGAACTGGCGTACCAGTCACCATTTTCCCAGTCAATTAAATATTTTTTTATAAAATCCCATTGTTCGACAAATAAATGTTTATAATTCATGGAATCATTAGGATATAATTGCTGAAAATACCAAAGGGTGTTTAAGGTTTCGGATTGCGCCCACCAATTTTTAGTGTCCTTTTTTATCCTTGGTGAATCATTTAATTTATAATAATATCCGGCATCATAAACGCCAGCCGAGGCTTTATCCCAACCCCATATTAAACCATGATCCACCATTTTTTTTCCTAATTCCATTGTTTTTTGATGTTCATTTTTCAACGTAACATCATTTGGCTCTATATCCATTAATTTCTGGGACGCATCCATCAGTAAATAAGCCGTTTCAATATCATGACCAAAAGAGACATGATCCAAATGCCATCTTTTTTGCTGAACCTCAGGTAAGGAATCTCTTAACGAAAATGGTGTAAATTCATTAGCAAAGAATAACTGTAAAAATCCTTTTTCATGTAACATTTTATCTCTTATCAGATATAACATTTCAGACAAACGATTTTTTACAATGGGGTCTGGCCAAACTTTATATAATTGCGTAAAGGCCTCCATCAAGTGTATCGAACTATTCTGGTCTTTAGGAGGAACTCCTCCCCACCCTTCTTTAATGGGTATTCCTTCTTGCGTTAGAAACTGATAATAACCTCCATTTATGGAATCATGACTATGGTCTTCCAACCAATGGAATACCTTTTTAGCAAAATTTAATACTTCCTCTTCCCGCGTTGCCTCATACAGCGTAGCCAGTGCATATAAGCCGAAAGCGTTACCGTAGGCATTTTTTAAAATAATATCAACCTCCTTTTCCTTAACAGGAGTACCATTTCTTTCCACCAGATTATAAAATCCACCATGAACACGATCCCACAAAACATCCGTTAAAAACAAATAACCATGATAAGCATACGAATCATAAGTATCTTCCTTTGTGAACATTTTTAATTGGGCAAGGGACCAAACATGCCTGGCCTGAGTAACAATCATTTTTTGTTGAGACCCTTCTGGTTTCCAGTCATGAGTAAAATCACTAAAGTACCCACCATTTTCAATATCTAATACTTTAGGATACCAAACGGGTAACATATTTTCGAATAATAATTTTTCCATGTCTTTATGAACTGAAAGCCATAAAGTATCCTTTTTAATCTGCGCATTTAAATTAAACGAAGTAATGAAAATAAGGCAGCAGCATAATAATTTTTGACGCATAA
>Ga0247835_1004465_pt1 | contig 12206 bp, 15 predicted proteins | sample LaCtaG_3_FD_189912 | JGI IMG/M metagenome (GOLD analysis project Ga0247835, IMG submission 189912) | Freshwater microbial communities from meromictic Lake La Cruz, Castile-La Mancha, Spain - LaCruzMarch2015_13.5m | ecosystem: Environmental > Aquatic > Freshwater > Lake | place: Spain: Castile-La... | reverse complement strand
AGATACCGGAGCATTTTGGACAGTGTTTTTAAGCATTTCTAAATTTCCTTTTTTAGAAAGCATACCTAATGGACTATTTTATATATATAAATATATGTTTTTAGCCCTACATTTTTTCCATTATGCCAGAATTGCAAATCACGTGCCATATCTAATTCTTGCTCAACCCTTTGCTTATAAAGTTGCAAATTATTGGTATATAGACTTTTTTCCAAATGCACGACTACCCTAGCACATAATTCGTCCGGATATATCGGCTTGCTAACAAAATCGCTCGCACCGCAAGCAAAAGCCTTCACTTTAAGATCGGGATCATTGATCACGGTTTGCATTAGAATCGGAATATCATGATATTTAGGCTGATTCTTTATAATTTTGCACAATTCAAAGCCGTCTATGCCCGGCATTATAACATCGGATATAATAATTTGCGGATAGAAATCATCGATGCGAGCCAAAGCCTCTTCACCGCTATAGACATTGAGTAAATTGCAAAAGCCTCGCTTGGTGAGAATTTTAGTTAAAAAAATCTGATTGGTTTCACTATCGTCGACAATCATAATCGGCGATGAATAAATCGACCGATTTAAATCAAAATCTATTTTTAACATATATATTCCCCGGATTATATAATAAGCACAAGGTAATATAAGCACTCAGAAAACACAACTAAAAGTTGTGATACATTTATTTATTCAACCATTCTGAGGGGTTTATAGATTTTCCGCCTTTGCGTAATTCCATATAAAGCCGATTGCTAGATTTGCCCATACTTGCAATAACTTCACCTGCAAGCAAAAACTGCCCCGGAACGCAGCTTATTTTATCTATACCCGACAATAAGGTGTGATAATCACCGCCGTGACGGATAATTACAATCCGTCCGTAATCTCTGAAATTTCCTGCATAAACCACCTCGCCTTCAAAAGGTGCGACCACGTTGGCATTTTCTCGAGTAGTTATAATAATTCCTTTAGAAAGCGGAGTTTCATCATTATCATAATTTTTGGTAATTTTTCCGCTGGCAGGCAATTTCAAATTAGCCTTAGAAAAAGCTTTTAACTTCCGCTTATTATCACCGTTTTTAATTGCACTTTGTGAAATATCGGTCTCTTCTTCGGCTGACTTGGTCAAAGAATCGATCAATTCCTGCAAATTATGCGATTTGGCAATCAAGCGTGCGGTCTTTTCTTTTTCTTTCTGCTCCTTAACCAACAAATCCTTTTGTAACTTAGTACGCTCTTTGATTTTCTCATTAAGTTTACTTTGTTTATCTTGAAGTTGGGTTTTCTTATCAGCAATCAAATCACGGCTTTTTACGATTTTTACTTCCAATTCATCTAATTCGTGTAGCTGATTTTGTAAACTCTTAGAGTCCTCGTCGATTGCCTGCCCTATCACTCCGAGCATACGAGCAGTTGCCAAAGTATCCTCCAATTTACCCGGCATCGCAATAACAGCCTCTTCGGGGAATTCTTTGAGCTTAATCATTGCCGAAATCATCGCCGATAATTCACTTTTGCGTGCTGCAAGCTCTGCATTCTTGCCGGTTTTTTGCTCCTGCAAAATATCAATTTTTTCTTCAAGCTCGGAGAGTTCATTTTCTTTATCTCCGCTATCGTCGGCAATCTTGACTATAGATTCTTGAATCTGTTTTAATTCTTTGGCAATTTGCAGTTTTTTTTCTGCAATTTTCTTCTGCTCGGATTCGGATAATTTGATTTCCTTTAAAGTTCCGTTTAATTCTTTGCGAGCTTTATCCGGAGTAGGAGTTTCGGCATTTACCGAACAAACAAATAATAGCATTAAAAAAAAACTTAATATTATTTGCACAAATTTTTCCTTGCCGAAGCTAGATAAAAATAGAAATTTCCGTGCTTACGTAAACTTTCGCTAAACCTGGTAAGCATTCTGGCGATTTTCCAAATAAATTTATTACCCCCCTCGTAGCTAATGCGATCTTGCCGACTATCTTGAGTTCTTGTTTCTTCAATATAAGAATATCCGTCATCTTGAGTGACGACCAAAGGACGTGAAACTCCGTAAACGCTTAAATCATTTGCCCAATAACGGTGAATTTGTTTATCGACTGCATGAATAAATTTCGGCGAATATTTAAGGAATTTTTCTGCTCCCTTACGAGAAACTACATAGGCGATTGCCCCCATATGGGCAAATCCGACGATGCCGATGTTCAAATCGTCGCTAATTTGTTTACACGGAAAGAATTTTTCGCATTTTTTGAATTTGCGATGTAAAAATATAAAATCAAAATCCAAATTTTCCGCCTCTATTTTTTGCAGCGAATCGGCAAAATCATTGGCTAAATCTGCGTCGTCCTCAACTATAACCGCCGCCTGCTCATTTGAGGCAAGTAAATCCTCCATAGCTTTGCGGTGGCTTAACCAACAGCCTATTTCATTATCGGATAACGGATAACGGGTGAAAAAACGCCGAGCAAAATTATTTACCAAACCACGCTCTTGCTCACCTATAGTACGTCCGTCAACCGCCTCAAGCCTACTATAAGCAAGCTTGTGAGCAGCAAATTGTGCGTCCATTTTGGCAAGACGTTCAGTCGCCCGAGCGAGATTTATTAGAATTATCAACATTGCAACTAATTTTATATTTTTCTTGATTGAAATAAAATATTAACCAACCGACCACCAACCAAAACGGTGAAGCTCCCCAACGTGAGAAAAACCCTGTTGTTGAAGCAATCGGCCAAACCCTCAAAATAAAGGCTATTACGAAACCGATAAAAATCGGATTATTTCTTAAAGTTTTAAAGTGGGTTACGATATTTTTGAACATAATCGTCAAAAATGCCAAAAACAAACCCAAGCCGATAATACCCTGTTCGATTAACCATTCCAAATATATATTATGAGGGTGAATATTACAGACTAACTTGAGTTGATCTTCATTCATTTGTGGGTATAGTTTTGGACATTCACTCCTAAATTGATAAGCCCCCAAACCGAAAATCGGGTTTATTTCCGCCAAACGTAAGTTGCTGGTAAGTAATTTTCCGTAAGGACTATCCCAAAAATTATATGCTACGGTATCTATCGTCGATTTAGCCTGACGTTCCAAGACCATAGGGTGAGTTAAAGCCACAACCGCCAAAGCTGCCAAAGCGACCGCAAACACGGTGATAAATTTCAAACGATAACCCGACATTAAAGCAATAGAAATCACCCAACCCAACAGCATCAGCAACATCGCCAAACGCTCACCGGAAATCGCAACGATTGCAAGAATAGAAAGAGCAAACAAACCTGCAAAAGCGGATTGGAGGGAAAATATTTTTTTATCCTTACAAAGATAATACAAAACTATCGGAAACGAAAGCCAGGCAAACATTATCCCGAGAATAGGTTTTTGGAAACTCCCTCCGAGCCGCAAATTACCGCCGGGTTGAACAAAAGTATAAAAATTCTTCAAATCAACCTTACAAATAGAAGATAAATACAAGCAGGCATCGCCAAACAAATCAATCCCTCTAAAATGTTGGTAAATCCCGTCAGTGAGCATAAAAAGCAAGGCAGCAGTAAGAACCCAGATGAATCTTTGCCGATTTTTAGAATCGGGCAATATCCAATATCCAAGTGCTGAAGAAAAAACAAAATACCTCGCAAATACAATACTATGTGCAAAAGAATCTTTAATATTATCAACTACAAACAAACTTCTAAGCATCATATATGCCCAAAGCAGAGCCAAACATTTAATCCAGATGCGTTTACACCAATTCCAATCTTTTGCCAAAAACGAGCGGAGCAAAAATAAAATTGCAATTGCGTCCATTGCTATTTCAGGTTTTGTTTTGCCAAATAGCAAAATTATCGGAAATAATATCGCAAGCCAAGATGCGGTAACAAAAACTTTTCTTTCCGACATTATTTATTGCATTCTTTTCTGGTCTTGCCGACAGGGGTATCACATGCTGATTTTCCGCTATTTATTTGAGTTTTTTGCGGCATATCGTGTTCTTTGGCAACCGCACTGACTGCAGAAGTTAGAACAAAAATCGAGGCTATGGTAAATATAAATTTTTTCATAAATCCGCCTTGGTTAAAAGTTTGTCGGGTCAGCGGATTGTAGAATCTTTTAAACATTTTGCAAATTCTTTTACTGCCTCCCCTGCTCCTTTTGGGTGTTCCCAAACAGCAGTTATTGCCGCAATAAAATCCGCCCCGGCATCGATAAGCAATTTACAATTTTCTGCATTTACCCCACCGATTGCAACGCAAGGGATATTGGTATATTGCGACCAAAATTCAACCAATTCTATGCCCGGCACACCCCATTTTTCAACTTTTTCTTGCGGCTTGGATTTGGTGGGGAAAAATGCCCCGAATGCAACATAATCCGCCCCTTGTTCGCAAGCATCGAACGCCATATCTTTGGAGGCATGGCAACTCACCCCGATAATTCTATTAGCTCCGACAATTTTGCGAGCATCATTCACACTCATATCGTCTTGACCGAGATGCACCCCATCGGCATCGCATTTGACGACTAAATCGGGGCGATCATTGATCAAAAATGCCACGTCATATTTCCGGCAAATCGGCAATATTGCATTTGCCGCTACAATCACATCATCATCTTGAGCATCTTTGAGCCGTAATTGGAACGATTTAACGACATCACTCGCCGCCAAAGCTTCCTCTAATTTGGGTAAAAACTCCGCCAAAACAAAATGTGTCGGCGATACCAAATATAATGATTGCGAATATTTATTTTGTTCTTTTGCCATTTTATTCTTTCTATTTTATCTCACAAATCACGGGTGCATGATCGGAAGGTTTTTCGAGTTCACGTAATTTGCTTACAACGCTACAATTTTGCATAATATCGATTGCTTGAGCAGAAAGCAGGAGATGATCGATCCGCATACCCTTGCCGCTATCGTAACTATTAGCCCGATAATCCCACCAGCTGAAATTTTGCGAATGCGGATTTGCAACCCGGAAAGCATCATAAATCCCCAAATGCAAAATCTTATGCAAAGCCTGCCGCTCAAGTGGGTGGAAGCAAATACTACCGTCTAATTCTTTGGGTGCATAAACATCGATTGCCTCGGGTGCAACGTTGTAATCTCCGCCGACAACCAGGATTTCTTTAAGCTCTAAAAGTCCTTTAATATGCGAATAAAGCCGCTCTAAAAATGCCAATTTATATTGAAATTTGTCACTATCGGGCGAAGAACCGTTGGGAACGTAAACCGATGCCACCCTTAACACCGCCGCAGGGCTGCTTACCACCGCCTCGATATAACGTGCTTCAAGATCATTTTCATCACCCGGCAATCCGGTAATTACTTCATCAAGCGGATATTTGGAGAGGATCGCCACTCCATTATAAGTTTTCTGACCGTGTACGGCAATATTATAGCCAAGCTCCTCAATTTCCATATATGGAAAAACGTCGTTAGTGCATTTAAGCTCCTGCAAAAGCACGATGTCTGGTGCATCTTCACGCAACCAATCAAGCAAATGAGTGATCCTTGAGCGAACCGAATTAACGTTCCAAGTAGCAATTTTTAGCGACATCTTTTTAGCCTTATGCAGGAAGTAATATTTTAAACTTTGTACCCGATTTTACGTCTTCATCAAGCTCAATTATGCCGCCGTGATCGGCAACTATTTTTGCAACTATAGTAAGCCCCAACCCCTTGCCACCGTTTTTATTGCTCACAAAGGGGTCAAAAAGATTATTCCGCATTTCATTCTTGATACCGCCGCCATTATCCTGAATCGATATAACTATTGGAAGTGCAACGATTTTATCTTCACCCGAAGGCTTAAATTTAAAGCCGCTTTGATAAGAAGTCGTAATAGTAATCAGCGGCGAATTATGGTTTTGCAATTCTTCGGCAGAATTTTTAATTAAATTGATAAATAACTGAATCAACAGGTTTTTATTGGCATTTATCTCAGGGATCGAAGGGTCATAATTTTCCTTAAAATGCACATGCGAAGCAAACCCTGTTTCGGAAAGTTTTCTAACGTGATAGAGAACTTCGTGAATATTTATGCTTGATTTTACAATCGCTTGTCGATCAGAAAAAATCTCGGTTTCTTCAATAACATCACGAATTCGATCTACTTCCTTGCAAATTAGATCGGTAAGAATTTTATCGTCATGATTTGCATTTTTCCCTAGCAATTGTGCCGCACCCCTGATGCCGGAAAGCGGATTTTTGATCTCATGTGCCAAAATAGCCGCCATATTACCGGCAGAATTTAACTTATCGTTTGAAAAAACATTATTATTTAACTTTCCTGCTATGCCTAAATCGTCGCTTACCAACATAATTTCATCACTATTTTCAATCGGCAAAATTTGCAGGTTTATTTTTCGTTGTTCTATATTGATTCCCGAGATCACAAAATCATATTGTCTTATCAACGCCTTATTCTTAAAAACATTATTGATTAGTTCGGACAAACAATCAAAATCATTGATAAAATTAGATATTTTATTGCCGATTACGATTGCCGAACTTTCATTGAGCAGATCCTCAGCCGCCGCATTGGCATATGTAACCACGTAATCGCTTCTAAGCGTTATTATTGCGATCGGTAAATTATTTAATATTACATTCATTATCGATTGTTTTTGCTAATAAGTTTGTTGTATTTTATCATGAATTCTTTTATAATCGACATATATAATTAAGAGTGGAGAGACCTATAAAAAACACTACCAAATTAAAAAAAGTTATATCTAAATCGCTAGACGAAGGCAAGGCCGACGACATAGTAGTGCTGGATTTAAAAGGCAAAAGCAGCCTTGCAGATTTTTTTATAATTGCCACAGGTACTTCACAAAGGCACATCACTTCTTTGGCGGATAATCTAGCCGATAAAATTCTTGAAAACGGATTCGGAAGAGTAAAAACCGAGGGCAAGCTTGCTAGTGATTGGGTGGTTATCGACGCCGGAAATATAATGATCCATCTCTTTAAACCCGAAGCCAGGGGAATTTATAATTTAGAAGGAATGTGGTCGGTTCCGAATATCTAAGTTATAATTATAGCTACTTCTGCAAATCTCCCTCTCCTTTTTCAAGGAAATCAAATGCTTTTTGGTTTGACGTTTTTACCTGCTTGGTCGAAACATCAACTTTTTCGCTATTTTTTGAAGTGGTAAATTTGGCAAAATTTCTATCCAACATAGCAATCATTTTATCGTCACGTGATTTAAAGCTACTTCCGCCAATTACAACACCAATAAAACGCTTGCCGTTTTTAGTTGCCGAAGTAACCAAATTAAAGCCCGAAGCTCTTATGTAACCGGTCTTAATTCCGTCAACACCGCCATAACGCATCATAACATGATTATGGGTTTCATAAGTTTTTCCTCGATAAGTAAATGATTCGGTTTTAAAGAACGGAAAATATTGAGGGAAATCCCTACGCAAAGCCAATCCCAAAGTTGCCATATCACGTGCCGTAGTAAGTTGGCGTGGATCAGGCAACCCCGAAGCATTGAAAAATACCGTATTTTTCATACCGAGTTCTTTGGCTTTACCTGTCATTTTTTGTGCAAATGCAGGTTCGCTGCCGCCTATAGCCTCGGCAATTACAACCGCAGAATCATTTGCAGAACGTATAACCAGGCTCAATATCGCATCTTTGACCAAAAGAGTGTCGCCGGGCTTAAGCGAAATATTAGTTTGCGGCTGCCCGGAAGCATGTTTGGAAACCGTAATATTTTGGTTGAGAGTCAAATTACCTTTTTTAATCGCTTCAAAAGTTAGGTATAAAGTCATCATCTTGGTCAAAGACGCAGGATAACGCAACGAATCGGCATTCTCGGATTCCAATATTTTACCGCTATCTGCATCAATCAAGAAAGATGCAGGAGCAGGACGCTTATATACAACCCCAGAAGATTTTTGGCGTGTTTTATGTTTCTTACTTGATTGATTGCTTGATTTCTTGCTTGTTGTCGCAGAACCGGTTTGAGCATAAATATCTAAGCTTCCGGCAAACAAAAACAAAGCAGATAACAACAATATAAATATTTTACGATCTAATATAAATGAATTCATATTATTACCGATTTAGAAATCCAACGGCATAACAAGGCTACATCTTAATCCCTTAGATGCAATATTATAAGCAGTTGCCGAAGAAGCACAACTCGGCGTATATCCCGTAGTAAGTTTCCAAGTTAAAATTTTGCCGGTTGAAGGAGATCCGTCATCGTATTTTGAATCAAAACCAAGCATTTCATCTGTAGTAAGAGCAGATGTAACAGGAAGATTATTAGTGCTATAATTTCCAAAAATCATCGCATGCTTATAAGATCCGTCAAAATAGTTGGTATCCGAACTTTTTACACCCACCCAGCTGACACCGTAACCGCTATTATTCATTTTGCTTTTTGGAGCATTGGTTCCTATTACGTGATCAAAAGTAGCACCGCCTCCCGAACCAGAAACTCCGCTATAGCTACCTTCAATTAAAGATGCGTTGGCAAGATGTTGCCAAAACCTAAAAACTTCACCCGATGCCACCTGTCCGTTACCATTACCGTTACCAGAAGTTGACCAATAACTCGTAGCAGTTGCAAAATCGCCAGGTAACGCTCCGTATTTTTGGTTAAAACTATCGATTGCCTGAGCATATCTTTGAACATCGGTCATGATACTATTGATTTGCGACGTTCTAACCAAAGACTGCCCGGCAACTATACCACCGATTATAAGACCGATTATAACCAAAACTATAGAAAGTTCGATTAGAGTAAAACCACGATTATTTTTCAACACCTTAACCCCTTAAATTTAGCTTTGTTCAAGCCTTATTTTAACGACTAATAATCGCATCGCAAGGTAAAAAAATATTTATTTTATAGCTTTGAAAAATAGCTAAAATCAGTTCATTCGCTCTAGCAAATTAACCTTATCTTTTATGCGGTGTTTTACAACTGCCGCAACATGAAATATTAGCAAAGCCAGCAAAGAGAAAGCCAAAAACTCATGGGCTTGAGAAGCAAGAGCCGCAAATTCCTTATCGTCGGCAAATAATTTCGGCATCTCGATAGTAAACCATTTAACCGGATAGCCGTAAGAATTGCTCATCGCATAACCAGAAATCGGCACTGCAAACATTAGAGCATAGATTGCAAAATGACCTAAATGTGCAAAACGAACTTCAGTTTGGGAAATTTGCTTAGGAAGTTTGGGAATTTTTGCACTCGATGCCAAACGTACGGCAACTCGCAAAACAAACAAAAATATTACGGTAACCCCAAAAGATTTATGGATATTATACAACTGCATACGCAAAGGGTTTTCTTTGTCGACCCCTCCCATGAAGATACCGAGAATTATCATTGAAATTATGATCACCGCCATAAACCAATGTAAGAATCGCATTGCAACAGGATATTTTTCCGACATAGAAAACCCATTTTTTAGAGTATTATGCAGCAACTTCTTGATCGTTATTATCTTCAGGCAAATCTTCAACAACATCTGATTCATTACGAACAACTGCAACTCTGAAATTAACTACAACTTCAGGGTGCAAAACCAATTTAGCAGTGTAAGAACCGGTATTTTTGATTGTAGTTTCAATAACAAACTGCTTGCGTTCAAACTCATGACCTTGTGCCACAACTGCTTCGGCAACATCACGCACGCTTACCGAACCGTATAATTTTCCGTCTTCACTAGCTTGACGAACCAATTTAACCGACAATTTTTTAAGTCCGCCGGCTTGTTTTTCTGCGGCTGCACGTGAAGCTGCATTTTCTGCTTCTATTTCAGCACGACGAGTTTCAAAAACTTCTTTATTGCCTTTGGTCGCACGCAAAGCTTTTTGTTGCGGCAAAAGAAAATTACGTGCGTAACCGTCTTTTACTTTTACGACTTCACCGACTGTTCCCAAACGCCCAACGCGTTCTAACAAGATAACTTCCATTTACAATCCCCCGGAAATATTTTAATACTGAATTCGCTTCCATAAATCATTTAAGTAAATTTGTCTATAAAAACCTTATATAATCGGAAAGAAACCTTATTTTATGACCAAAACCGCAAAAAACCTAAATATCCTGCCGTTATTTTTTTGGCTCGGCGGCGGCACATGCTTCTTTATATTTATAAATCTTATAAAGAGCATATTATTACCATTCATCGTCGGCATATTAACCGCATATTTTCTTAATCCTTTAGTTGGAAAACTGGGAAAATTGAAATTATCACGTTCATTATCGGCAGCACTTATAACCGCATCTTTTTTCACCGCTGCAATATTTTTTGTTGCCGCAACATCACCGGTTATCGCCGAGCAAGTATCGAATCTAATCCTCGTACTTCCAGAATATAAAAAAGAATTTGAAACACAATATTTGCCTGATATAAAAAAATATATCAGCAAAATATCGCCCGATAAAGGCAATGCAATTAAAGTTGCTGCAGGAAATTTTAGCGGAAATTTTACGGATTGGACGGGAAACTTAATTTCCACAATTCTCCAATCAAGCTTTGCATTTCTTAACATATTGTCTTTACTACTTATAACCCCGGTAGTCGTATTTTATTTATTACGTGATTGGGAGGCATTACTTAGTGAATTTGATAAATTATTACCCCGTAAACATTACAAAGCAATTAAAGCACAATTACATATAGTAGATTTAACCATTTCCGGGTTCGTAAGAGGACAAACCAACGTCTGCCTTATTATGGCGGCATATTATGCGATAATTCTGTCAGTAATGGGATTAAATTTCGGCTTAATTATAGGTATGCTTACCGGATTACTGCTTTTCATACCTTTTGTAGGCTTTATTGCTTGCTTTGCTACCGCAATTGCGGTGGCATTTTTTCAATTCGGATTTGACGGTAATTTTATATTCGTACTCGCAACTTATATAGTCGGAATGGCGATTGAAGGCAGCATTATCACTCCCCGTTTAGTCGGCGACAAAGTAGGACTTCACCCGATTTGGTTGATTTTCGGCATGCTTGCAGGCGGTGCGGTTTTTGGTTTCGTCGGAATTCTCATTGCTGTTCCCGTCACCGCAGTAATCGGGGTATTGGTGCGGTTTGCAATCGAAAATTATTTACAAAGTAGCATATATAGAGAATAAATATGAATAAAAATATCCTTATAACCGGAGCGAGCAGCGGAATCGGTGCGGCTTTGGCGATTGCATATGCAAGAAGAGGCGTAACATTGGGCTTAATCGGACGCAACGGCGACCGGCTCGAAGAAATCGCCTCGAAGGCAATGAAAAAAGGTGCAAAAGTGGTGATGGGAATTATCGATGTGCGTGATAAACACTTGATGAAGGAATTTATCGCCTCGTTCGACCGCAAGCATGAAATTGATCTAGTAATTGCCAATGCCGGAATCTCGGCAGGCGATGCAGATGATGAAGATTATGCCGCCGTAACTTACGATTTATTCTCAACCAATATCGACGGGGTTTTAAATACAATTCTACCGATTATCCCATTTATGAAAAAGCGGCAAATCGGGCAAATCGCAATAATGTCGTCACTGGCAGGAATTCGTGGACTTCCGAGCTGCCCTGCATATAGTGCGAGCAAAGCCGCCGTACGTTTTTACGGCGAAGGATTGCGGGGGGCGTTAAAATCCGACGGAATCGACGTATCGGTAATCTGCCCAGGCTATATAAAAACTCCGCTCACCGCAAAAAACAAATTCCCGATGCCGTTTATTATGACTCCGGAAAAAGCTTGCGAAATTATAATGAAAGGGCTGGAAAACAAACGCTCACGCATCGCCTTTCCGCTTGCATTATACATACCTTTATGGCTGCTCACCTGCCTACCCGTTGCTCTTACCGACCGCTTATTTGCAATGCTGCCAAGAAAGTAGGAATATATTTATGATATCTAATTTTCATATAATGAAGAAATTTATTTTTAATCTTGTAATTTTAATCGCTGTTTTTCTTACTGCTATTACGGCACAATCGACATATGCCGCAGATGAAATTAACTGTTTAGTTCCAAATTCTCATGGTTTATGCTATAAAGAGATAAAGGAGACAAATTTATGGGAAATATATTGCATTCTAACGCCAAGACCACGCCTGCAATCCGAAAAGAAATACAGGAATCTAAATCGAGCATCGCTGTTTTAGTGAAACGCTATAATTTGAACCCTAAAACGGTTGCAAAGTGGCGGAAAGCCTCTCGTGTTGTGG
>Ga0247835_1004462_pt1 | contig 12209 bp, 9 predicted proteins | sample LaCtaG_3_FD_189912 | JGI IMG/M metagenome (GOLD analysis project Ga0247835, IMG submission 189912) | Freshwater microbial communities from meromictic Lake La Cruz, Castile-La Mancha, Spain - LaCruzMarch2015_13.5m | ecosystem: Environmental > Aquatic > Freshwater > Lake | place: Spain: Castile-La... | reverse complement strand
TTCAGAAATCTCCGATAGCCTTAATACACATATCGATAAAGCCGCCAGTTATTTAGATTTCAAGCCCAATCAAATGGCTTATGAAGAAATTAAACAAACCGCAAATACCAGTTTAATTAAAAACGACACTTTGAAAAGGTCCTTTTTATCCTATTATACCTTTGTAACGCCTTATTGTAATGAATGGACTGCGGTAGATAAAATGCAAACCATGACCCAGTTAATCCCGGAAATGAGTATTTATTTTCCGGTGGTACCCGATAAGTCCAATATCGTTTCGGTACAAGAAAAACTCAAATCCTTAAAAATAAAGAAAATCAGGAATTTAATGATCATGAATGCGACCTACAAACAAGAGGTTATAAACACCTTTATGTTTACCAAAGAGGCTGCCAAAAAGTTGTTGAAAAGAATTGATGATGCATTGAAGTAGGGTGAACTGGCCAGTCCAATGGCAATGGCACCATCGTCGGGCGCATCAATGGGATCGGGTTTACAGGCCCACTGGGAGCCCAAAACAGCGAGGGTGAAAAGCAGGAGGATACTTTTTTTTATTTTTTTCAGGACTTTCCTACCAAAATGTTAGAAACTTTGGAGGGAAATCGCCCATAAAATCGATCGTAAATCGTATTATCCATTGACCAGCACAAAACTTCCCCAGTAAAATGGTTGCGGATATTTGGCTTTGAGCGTCTGTTGCGCTTTACGGAAGGCGGCTGTTTTCGACATGCCCGAAGTCCAGTTGTCGTAAAAATGCGTCATAAACAGTTCGGTCGCTTTATCTTCCACTTCCCACAGTGACATGATGAGCGATTTTGCTCCTGCAATACGAAAAGCGCGTTGCAGGCCATAAACACCTTCGCCATTTTGAATTTTACCCAGTCCGGTATTACAGGCCGAAAGCACCACGAGTTCGGTTCTATCCAAGGGCAGAACGGCGGCTTCGAAAGCGGTCAGGATGCCGTCATTGCGATCGGCGGGGTGACCATTCAGGGTGTTTTCTGCGCCGGTGAAAAACAACATCGAGCGCAAGGCTGGATTCTGCGCCGCCGCCGGACTGGCAAAACCAGGCGTATCCGTCTTTTTTTCTGCATTCAAAAAATAACCATGCGTGGCAATATGCAGCACCTTGGGGTTTTTACATTTTTTGAGGGTGTCTTCGGTCGCTTGTGCACCCGTAAAAACAACCGGTTGCCATTTTTGGGCCGATAGTTTTTGGGCAATCTGCTCCACTTCGCGCTTACTCCCCGGCAACGGCGTGAGTTTGAAATAACCACCCGATTCTTCCACCACATCGCGGTAATTCTGATCAACCGCATCGCCAGGTCCGGATATCGCAGCATTGCCGAAAGCTGGATTGCCAAATAAGGCCGCAACACCTGGCTCCATACCTGCATTTTCCGGACTGCGTTCGAGGATATGGCGCAGGTTGGTGACCTGGACAAGCGCCAGATTATCCACCAGGTAAGATCCGTCGGGTTTGCGCAACGTACTCAGGTTAATTTTATGAAATATACCGTCGGGTGAAAAATAAAGGGTGGAAACACCGTTGAGATGCGCGGCGACGGGCGCCCACATTTTTTCATAAACAGCCGCTGAAACATCTTTTTTACGGGAAATTTCACTTTGGTACTGACCGGCGGCGAAGGATTCTAACTCATTGCCGTTTTCCAGAAAAACGAGTTCGGGACGGGTGACGCCGGGTTTGATGATGGAAATGGCGTAAATGGCTGTGTCGTGAAAAGAGCCGTTTTGAAATAACTGAAAACGCATGATATCGAGGGCCGCTTCTCCTGGTTGCAGGGCATTTCGGATGGTGGTCCAATTTGCAGCCGTATCTTGCCGCACAATCGGTACCCCTTTCCGAACTAATTTTTCTTCCAGGGCTTCGGTGGTTGCTTCCATTTCCTTGAGATCCAGGCCTCTTCGGGTCGCTTCTTCGGGGGGAAACTGCAAAGCGTTGCTGAGTTCATCCCGTGATTCCAGCCATTGATTGTATTCTTGAACGATCTGTGCATCACTGGAATGCTGCACAAAAGCCATCGTTTTACGGGTGGTATTTTCAAGAATGTTTTTGACAAACAATTGAAGATTTATGATATCTTCTGATACATCCATATTCGTATTGCGCAGGGCAAAACTCCCCAGGTGGGCAAATGCAAGTAATTCAGTTTCAAATGTTTGAAAACGTTCCCGGTCGGTAAGGGTTTGAAGGGCATCCAGGAATAGGTCATTCTCCATTTTAAGGTACTCCCTGTAAGCAGCAATAGCCAGCTCAGGTTTACCCCAGTCATCGTAAAGTTGGAATTTATTCCCCAGGATATGTCCCAGCCAGCCCACCGTATTTTCCGTTTGGTAGGCGACTTCAATGGCCTGATCAAAGTACGCCACCGCCGCTTGATAACGTTTTTCGTTGTACAAATAAAGACCTTTGCTATGTAGATAAATTACAGATTTATCACAAGAAAAATCTTTGGAAGTCAGGGCATTCTTTTCTACTTTTTCCAAAAGCGCGGCGGCCGCAGACTGCTGTTTTCTGTTGCATAGCGTTTGGGCCCACCATCCGGTAACGATGAGTGTTTGATCGGCATCCGGCCCATAAATTTTTTCATTGATAGCGATCGATTGCTGAAAACAGGAATCTGCCTGCGCGTACATTTTTACCTCATTATAAAGCAATGCCAGTTCTCTGAAAATCAGCGCATTAATGGGGTCATCCGGGTAATTGGCCTGGCAAATTCGGCGTGCTTCTTCCAGGTTCTTTATGCCTTCCCCAAAAATTTTCAACTCCCGTTGTATGATGCCGAGCACCGAAAAAATTTCGGCTATTTCCATTTGGCTCATATCGCTTTTGCCGCTCCTTGCAATTTCCACTAACTGCTGCGAAATTGTCTCCGCCTCTTCCATCTTCCCCAAAAACTTATACAACTGGGCTAAAAGGTTCAGCGTCTCCAGATAGGAAGTACTGGCTTCACCATATTGCTCTTTTTTTAAAACCAGGCATTTTTTTAAGTAGAACTCCGCTTTTTTGATCTGCAAATCCTGGAAGTAGAACATCCCGGTCAAATGCAGGCACTTTAAATAATCAGGATTTAATGCATCCTTCTTTCGCTCATAGGCGCTTAAGCAATCCAAAAATGCCTGTTCTGCCATTTGCTTTTCTCCTATTTGTACCGCAACGATGCCCAATTGCATCAGGGTTTCCAAAGTATATGGATCATCCTTGCCTAAAAGTTTTTGGGTAATCGCATAAGCATTTTGCAACTGAACGAAAGCCGGTTGCAACTGGTTTGTAGCCCGGCTAACAGCACTCCATTGCCGCCATATTTTGGCAGTGGCAAGGTTATCTTCAAAATGATTTTTTTGAATAATTTCGGTCGACCGTTGCAATAAAGAATCTGCTTTTCCAAACTGCTTCTGGCGATAAGCACAAGTACCCATTTTACTCAAACCAAGCGCCCGCTCAAAACTCTCGTCGCCATTTTCAGCCTGGGCAGCCTGCTCCCACTGTTGAGCCAGTATGAAGGCCTGATCGTACTGCTTGGCAGCAATCAGCGTATCAAACTGGCCAGAATAACGATCTGAAAGGGACTGTCCAGAAATGGTTTGGCCACAACAACAGCCGATAACCAGCAAAGAAATGAATATGCGCATTTTTGTACGTTTTAAAATGAGTGCTCCCAAAAAAGCGGCGATCACTTTTCTGTCCCGGCAATCGCAAAGATCTTCGAACTATTTGATTCGTGTAGGTAACCTGAAAAACATTAATAGGAAACGTTCATTTTTTATTTTCATTTGTACCACATCTCTGCCTTACCTAGTCTTCATGATTGCAACGCCTGGCAGCTTAGGCAGGGACGTGCCGGATCAAAAAAGAAACAGACACGTTGAACAATCGGCCGGTTTTTGCGATTTATAAGCAGTGGGTAGTATATTTACTTACGGATTACCGCAACGAACTGGTGAGCGGGATTTTTAGTTTAGGAATTGATTTATAGGAGATTATCCTGCGTAGGTATTGGGGCAGTATGCAAGCGCATTGCGGTACGAAGCTTGTTTACAAAATTAAAAATTACACATATGAAAATCAGCATTACAATTCTTTTCGTGCTCATCACGATGCATGTTTCGCTTGCTCAAAATAGCAGCATAAAAGCAGGAGCGTCCATCTTTTATAATAGCGAGACGAGTGTAACGGGGATTGGGGGAGGCGTTACCCTTGAGTATAAAGTTGGGCGAAAATTGTCTGTTGCCACGGTACTTGATTTTGTCGGTGGAGAAAGAACAGCGACCGCACTTTTAAACACAGGCGATTTGATCAATATAAATTACAAAGCCCCTACATTCAGTTTTCGACCTGAATTTCGTTTTTATCCCAAAGCAACCATGCATGGTTTTTTTACAGGGATTGGCTTTAATTTAACGAGTTCAAAAGTTGGTGAAATCGCAAATGGAATTGGTCCATCAGAACCATTTATTGTAAAAAGATCCGACGATTTCTCCGCACAACCCACTTTGTTGTTAGGGCTGAATTTACCGATTAAATCCAATTTTTGTGTCGAACTTAGCGGAGGCTTTGGCATTCTGTTAGAAGATGTAGCCTATTTTGCACTTCCCATCAGTATGCGTTTAGGCTACTTCTTTTAGTTTGAATAGATTTGCTACTTCGAACACCGGCTTTACAAAAATGCCAAACGCCTCACAGCCATGAAACATGCCAGTTATGCTCTCTTTTTCCTGTTGCTTTGTCTAGCCCCAAAAGCACTACAGGCACAAAACGTCCTGTATTCCAGTTTTTCCGACGATGACATCTATTCGATCAACCTGGCGACCTGCGAGACGACCCTCGTGGCCTCCCCCAACATATCGGAGGTGACCATGGATATTTGGCAAATGCAAAATGGGCTCATCTATATTATGTCCTCTGGCTCAGGCTACGGTGAATAACGCGACCAATGTGGTGCAGTACGACATTCTCCAAACCTACGACCAGTCCATCATTACCTTCGTGCCAGGCGTGACCCAGCCCAATACCTGGTACTCGGTGTATGCCATCGCGGGCAATGCCGATGGCAGCTCGGTCGACCTGAACGACCCATGCCTGGATGTGTCGCAAGCAGCAGGAGTATATTGGTATGCTGGTCCCACGGTGTCGTTTGATGGCGGTTTGCCCTTCTGCGGGGGTGGTTGCCAGAATATCACGGCCACTTTCACGGGCATTCAGCCTTTTAACCTTACCTATACCGTATCCTTTGGCGGCGGCCCACCCCAGACGTTTAATCAAGTATTCAATAGTAGCTCGGCTGCTATCCAGATTTGTCCGCCGGCGGGATTTTCTGGCTCGATTCAGGTGCAGGCAACCAACTTGAGCGATGCTAAGTGTCCTTGTGGGCCGTAGGGGTGTTTGAGGCAATAGAAAGGTCATTTTTTGGACTTTTAAGTCAAACTCCTTAAATTTGTAAAAAATTCGATCATGGTAATTGAAAGAACTGATGACGAGATTATTATACGATTACCCAATGGAATTGACTGGGGTGCTCGCTGAATATCTTGATACACAATTATGAACACCCAGCAAAGCGGAAACATTTGGGTAAGATATTCGACCTCTAGCGAGGTCGTGCGGAAAAATACCATTTGGCGTTGCTACAAATATTTGACCTCCAAGGAGGTCAGTGCCTTGCCTTTGAGATTCCACGTATCTTTTTAAGGAGATGGTTTTAAATCAATAAATCATTGGGCAACGCGACGACCTCGCTAGAGGTCGAACATTTGTAGAAAAGATACAAGGTCCGAACCCGCTCACGACTCCGGAGAAGTCGTGCATTTGTTGGTCAACAAATATTTGACCTCCAAGGAGGTCAGTGCCTTGCCTTTGAGATTCCACGTATCTTTTTAAGGAGATGGTTTTAAATCAATAAATCATTGGGCAACGCGACGACCTCGCTAGAGGTCGAACATTTGTAGAAAAGATACAAGGTCCGAACCCGCTCACGACTTCGGAGAAGTCGTGCATTTGTAGGCAGCGATCCAGGTTTGTCCGCCCATCGAAAACAGTTTGCACAAGTCCTCTCCTGCACCTATATTTGTTGTTCAACAAAATAATGCCATCATGACAACTGTACTAAATGTCCACCTGAACGACCTGGACAGCCAGTTTATCAGCGATTTGAAACAAAAATTCGGCAAAACAACCGAAGTCGAAATTCGATTTCAGGATAAATCGCCTGCGGACGACTTGTTCTCAGAAGATGATTTTTGGAGCGTTATCGGGAAAATTGATTGGGCCAAAAAAGGTTTAGAGAACAAAACGATACCTGCCGTAAAAATGCTTGCCAAAATGCCCGTATCAAGTATTTATCTCTTTCACGATAAGCTTTCCATGAAGCTGTATTATTTGGATACACGCGCACATGCAACCGTTTATGCCGTTGAAGAGCCGGACAACTTTATATCTGCAGATGACTTTTTGTATGCTCGTTGCGCTGTAGTTGCTGAAGGGAGGGATTATTATGAGAAGGTGCTAAATGACCCCACTCAAATGCCAAATGACATTGTTTTTGAGCCGTTGCTGTATTTGGCGGAGGATGCTTTTGAGTTAAAGATGGGTATTCCATTCAATTATACGCCAACCTATAATTATGAAACTCAAAGCAATAAAGCAGACTGGCAATTGACCTAAATCAGATGGCACATAAAAATTCTGACGATAGCGAAGAACTACACCACCTCTACGAAATAGTTGACAAGATTGATTATATGGTTAGGTACAATGGAAAAAAAGCATATAACCAGGAACAAAATAAGTGGAAATTTTGTATTTTTGGCTAAGTTTTAAAATACGACTATGACTAAGGTTCAGGCATTAATAGTGGAAATCAACAAGTTAGATCAGGTTGAGTTAGAACTGATCTTGAGAGAAGTTCTGGACAGGATAAACCTCAAAAATCGAGCAGAGAAAGCATTGGATAAACTAGTAGGTATTGGGAAAGGAACATGGGAGTCTGATGCGCAGGATTACATCCATGCACTTCGTGAAAATGATAGGACTTAAAGCTCCGTTTTGCCTATTTACGGTGCTAATTTTGCTGAAATGAGCATATTTATGAATACGTCTCCATTCATATACCCTGTAGAAGGACATCCAGCGTTTGCGGATCGAGTGAAAACATATAGACGACCATTTAGTGACGAGCGTTATACACAGATTTAAATGGATTTGAAAGATGGAAACACAAATTTTGAATACAATTCCTGTTTTGCCAACTTCCGATCTCAAAAGAGATGTTGAGTGGTATAAGCAACGAATGGGGCTTGAAGTTTACTTTTCAGACGATATGTATGCCGTTTTGTACAGAGGTAATCTTTGCTTGCATTTGCAATGGCACGCTGATAATATAGATGACCCACTGCTTGGAGGTTCCGTTGTTCGGATTTATGTCAAAAATATTCAACCAATATTTGAAGAGTTTCAGCAAAGAGGAACTGTTACCGCAGACAAACTCAAAATAAATACACCTTGGCATACCAATGAATTTGGCTTTTACGATTTAAATAAAAATGTATTTTATATAATGGAGGAAATCGTAACAGACAAATAAAACCTGACACCTACAATATAGTCAATACAAAGTTCAACAATGAAGCAAATACTTAAGAAACATTCGGTTTTGATATGCTTGGTCATTTCCGTGATGTTCATCGTAATAGCATCCTTATTTTATCCCGGCGGCTCCCTGGTGGATAAAAATGCTGTCGGGTTTGACTGGTCCAAAAATTTCCTAAGCAATTTGTTTGCACCAAAAGCGATCAATGGTTCAGAAAACCCTGGCAGGATTTGGGCACTTGTTGGAATGGCATTCCTCGCGGTTTTGCGATGATCATGCAGAAAGTATATAATATAAGCTCGATGTTATTAGTTTTAGGACTAGAGTATTTTACCAAACAGGAAGACTTTATACCAATTAAACAACCCTGACTTTTAAAATCCCCCAACTCAAAAACATGCCACCCCCACATACTCAAAAAAACATCGTCCACGGCAGCATAACAGCGGGTGGCAATGTCCACATCGGCGATATCACCTACAATATCGAGCGCGATTTCAAATCAGGCAGCATCCTCTTTTTGCGCCTGGACAAAAAGGACGAGACGCACTATTCCGCCCAGCTATCTGTCAAAAGCAAGCACAGCACGCAAGGCACATTAGCGACTTCGGGCGAAAAGTGGTGTGAAAATATCGAAGTTAATATCCCCCCGCAGTTGTTTGAAGTTTTGAACGATTTTCAAGCATTTAGACGCGGAATAGATACCCAAATGCGTTTAACAGGCACGCGGGATGTGAACCCATCGAGCATCATTACCCTTGAAAATCAGTTAGCGCAATTGATGTTCGACACCTTTTTCGCTGGCAAAATTGGACAAGCCTGCACCGATTTTATCCAATTGCTCGAAGAACAGCGCATCGAAGAATTGCTGTTAGCCGTTTCTGCCGATGATGAAAGAATCGTCAATTTGCCGTTCGAAATGGTGCTGCCTTTGTTGTTTCCATCCAAATTGGACGAAGCCAAAAAGAGCCTGGCCATCAACAATTTTGGGTTGGTGCGGACTAAAATGACCGCGCTCGAAACCTTTAAAATGCAAGGTGACCACGCCACAGCGGCCCCTTTGAAAATGCTGTTTATCACCGCTTTGCCCGAAAACCTGGATGAACGGGGCAAAATGCTGCAAATTGAAGAGGAACAAACCCGCCTCATTCAGTCTATCGGCGCATTGGAAGCAACGGGCGATAAACAGCCCAAAATCGTGATTGAGTTTTTGGAAAATGCCTCCCTCGATGAACTCGATAAAGCCCTGCATGCACGCCAACACGATATTGTGCATATCAGCGGACATGGCGCGTATCATGCAGCCGCACACAAGGGCGTTTTGTATTTTGAAAATGAAGACGGCGATGAAGTGCAAGTTGCTGGTGCGGCTTTAGGCGAAACGCTTAGGCAACACGCTTGCGTCAAACTCTTGATTTTGAGTGCTTGCGAAACCGCAATTGCGGGCAGTGAAGGCGGTGTTACAGAACAAGCGGCTGAATTTGGCGTGCCGAGCATCGTGGCCATGCGTTTTGCCGTGACAGACGAGGGCGCAAAAGTATTTACCACCGAATTATACACCCAATTGGCCAAAGGTTTGTCGCTCACGCGGGCGCTGGCGTATGCACGCGAGGCATTGTTGAAAGAAATTGAGCGCAAACGAGCACAAACCCCTCACATCCTGCACATTGCCGAATGGTTCACGCCGGTGGTGTATCAAAATCAGTTAGTAGGTGCATTGATCGATAAAACGCAGCCGTATCACTTGCCCGATCATTTTTACCCCCTCAGCAGTTTTCTCAAAACCAGCAAATCCCGCCTGATTGGCGAAGGGTTTATTGGGCGCAAACGGTATTTGATCCAGATGCGCCAGGCGTTTCGGGCGAGGCGGCACATTTGTTTGCATGGATTGGGTGGCTTGGGTAAAACGACTTTGGCGGAGGCATTTGCGCATAATTACGACAACCACAGCTATACCATCGTTATTTTTAGAAATGGCAATCAAATCAATGAAAAATTCATTTTAGATGAACTTTTAGCACGACTTGAGGAAACCAATGCCCCTAAAAGTACAATTCGCCAATTAAAAGCACAATTAGACGACCCACAAACGGACGTATTGCATAAACTCCAATTGCTAATCGACAATTACCTCTACGGCCGCAAAACCATATTGATATTTGATAACGTTGAAGATGTACAAACGGATGAGGGCGGGGCATATCAACGCAGCATTGGCAGCGAAAGTTTGAGTGCATTTTTAAGGCATTTATGCGAAAAAGCACCCGCCAACTGCCACCTTCTATTTACTACCCGCTACAAATTGGAAGACTTAGCGGATTTGGTGGAGCACCTCGCCTTGGATAAAATGGGCTATGCTGAGCAATACCGCCTGCTCAATTACTCCCCAATCCTGCGGGATATCCCCCTGCAAGACAGAGACGATGTGTATAAACGTTTGGACGGACACCCACGCGGCTATGAATATTTAGAGGCCTTGTTGAAAAAAGACAAAACATTCAGTTGGCAACAAGTCCGCGCCGCCGAAGCCGATGTTTTTGAAAACCTGTTATTGGCAAAAGTATATGAGCGCTTGACCGAGCAGGAAAAAGCGATGTTCCAAATGGTGGCCGTTTTTATTGCGCGGACACCTTTGGAAGCTTTAGCCGCTGTGAGCGGGGAAAAGGAAGCGGATGTATGGCCTGTTTTGCAGGCCTTACAAGATTGGTCTTTGTGTTTTTTGGAAAAAGACGGGCGGTTTGAGGTACATCGGTTGACGCGGGAATGGATGCGGGAGCATGTTATTTCTTCTGAGAAAGTTAAGGAATACGCGCTTAAAGCAGGGGAATATTTTGAAACCCAACCTACATGGGACGATGAAATATTAGCCAAAGACTATTTTGAAATGGCTGAAACATGGCAACAGTTTGCCCAAACGTCTTTTTATTTACAAGACCACTATCAACTAATCGGCTTGTATCCGCAGGCTTTTGAACTCAATCAAGCGGTTTTAGATAAAAATATTGATGCAAAAACGAACGCAGATGCCTTGAATTATAATGGAATGATGCTTCAAGCAGTTGGGCAATACGATATCGCCTTGCGCTATTTGGAGCAAAGTCTTGCCATAAGGCTGCAAATCGGCGACTGTAAAGGTGAGGGTAAGACTTTGAATAATATAAGCCAAATCTATTCAGTCAAAAGCGACTACGATACCGCCTTGCGCTATTTGGAACAAAGTCTTGCCATAAGGCTGCACATTAACGACCGTAAAGGCGAGGGCGTGACTTTGAATAATATTAGTCAAATCCATAAAATAAGAGGCGACTACGATACAGCCTTGCACTATTTGGAACAAAGTCTTGCCATTAAGCAGCAAATCGGCGACCCTTATGGTGAAGGTACAACTTTGAATAATATCAGCCAAATCTATGCAGCCAAAAGCGACTACGATACCGCCTTGCGCTATTTGGAACAAAGTCTTGCCATAAGGCTGCAAATCGGCGACCGTCGAGGCGAGGGCGCGACTTTGAATAATATCAGCCAAATCTATTCAGCCAAAGGCGACTACGATACCGCCTTGCGATATTTGGAACAAAGTCTTGCCATAAGGCAGCAAATCGGTGACCGTAAAGGCGAGGGCGCGACTTTGAATAATATCAGCCAAATCTATGATGCAAAAGGCGACTACGATACTGCCTTGCGCTATTTGGAACAAAGCCTTGGTATTCAGCAGCAAATCGGCGACCGTAAAGGCGAGGGCGCAACCTTGAATAATATCAGCCAAATCTATGATGCCAAAGGCGACTACGATACTGCCTTGGGCTATTTGGAACAAAGTCTTGCCATAACGCAGCAAATCGGCGACCGTCAAGGCGAGGGCGCGACTTTGAATAATATCGGCCGAATCTATGATGCCAAAGGCGACTACGATACCGCCTTGCGCTATTTGGAACAAAGTCTTGCCATAAGGCAGCAAATCGGCGACCGTGAAGGCGAGGGCACGACTTTGAATAATATCAGCCTAATCTATTCAGCAAAAGGCGACTACGATACCGCCTTGCAATATTTAGAACAAAGTCTTGCCATAGTGCAGCAAATCGGCGACCGTAAAGGCGAGGGTGTGACTTTTAATAATATCAGCCTAATCTACAAAGTAAGAGGCGACTACGATAACGCCATACGCTATTTGGAACAAAGTCTTGCCATAAGGCAGCAAATCGGCGATTTAAATGGAATAGCGGAGAACTCACATAATATGGGAGCATTGTATTTTGATCAGGGTCGCTATCAAGAAGCCATACCGCTTTTGATGCAAGCATATCGTATTTTTCAAAAAATAGGCTCGCCCAATGTACAAGCTGCGGGTAGTTATTTAGGTTCCATCATCGAGCGCATCGGCGAAGCAAAATTTCAAGAAATCATCTCTAAAATCGAATAACACAAACCTGCTTTCATTCATTCAACCACCTTTACAATGGCACTTTTAGAAACAGCAACAAATACATCCTCGACTTACTCACGGACAACGAGGAACTCAAAAAATTCCCCAAGGAGTTCACAGACGCGGCCGTAATATGGGTAAAGTCCTGGTTTTTAATCCCCGAAGATCCAAAAACCAAT
>Ga0247835_1004459_pt1 | contig 12217 bp, 9 predicted proteins | sample LaCtaG_3_FD_189912 | JGI IMG/M metagenome (GOLD analysis project Ga0247835, IMG submission 189912) | Freshwater microbial communities from meromictic Lake La Cruz, Castile-La Mancha, Spain - LaCruzMarch2015_13.5m | ecosystem: Environmental > Aquatic > Freshwater > Lake | place: Spain: Castile-La... | reverse complement strand
TTCAAGCAGACCGGTTTCTTTCCTTTGACGAGCGCCAACTCTCCTTAGCGAAACTCGCCGGCCTCCGAGCTCTCACCCCCAAGATGCCCTGAACGGCAGTCGTCTCGAAGCCATCCTCAACGCCCTCGTCCACCGCGATTACGCCGTCCCTGCACCTGAGCAAATCCGCGTTTATGCCAATATGGAACCCCTGCACACTTCCAGAAGGTTGGACGCTTAAAAAACTCCCCGGCCCTTGCCTCCGACCTCATCGAGCGCACCATCCCCGAAAAACCCAACAGCTGCCTGCAAAAATACCGCCTCACCGCCAAAGGCCGCGCCCTGCTTGGAACTCTCCACCAAACCTCGTGAAAACATTCTGACCTCACTGAGTTTATCCGACATTATTCCACGACATCACGCCGTAGCCGCGAAGCGCGGAGGCGGACCACAATCCATCATCCAAAATTTGCCTTCCCTTGTAACGCCGGAGCCGCAAAGCGCGGAGGCGGATACATCACCCTAAAAAGCCTGTAATCTTGTCAAAAAAATACTTTCTGAATCGAAAAATCTCTTGTTTCCAACACGCGTCCCGATATTGTCAGACTTTATAAAGAAAATTCTCCCAACTTGCAGTGTATTAAATATCAATAATTAATGCCCGAACCCTTTTACACACTTCGCAGGGTTTGCGAAATTTTGAATGAGCAATGCTAAATTCTGAATTTAAACCACCATCCCAAATCCCGAACCCAGACCAAGTTGGCACCCCAAAAGATGTCAATGTGTGGGACCGACCCTTCTCAAGTGATTCCAATTGCCTACAAACGCAAAAAAGGCTGAACTGACGACGATGCCTCTTACTTCAAGCTTCGAAAGCAATTCTATATGCTGGGCCATGTCGCTCTGATGTAAAAAATCCTCTATGCCAAAATTTTTAAAAAATGGACTGGTTTAAACTTCTTCCCACTTACTTTATCGAGGGGCATCCGCCGGATCACTTGCGGGATGTCTTCATCATTTTAACGGCCATTATAGCGCTTTTTTTCGTGCTTTATGTTTTATGGCAAACATATACATCGCTTTGTCGAACAAAACCCTACCTTGATGTTTTTAAAGGAAGCGGAAATGGGGATGATGAGGTTTTAAAATCCGAATTGCCTTTGATTTTAGAGCTGCGTCACCACTTGGTTGATTTTCCAGCAAGAGATGGACAGGGGCGCTTTCTGAAGCGTCGCACGGTTGATGCAGACCAAATTTTTCGGGATACAGATTTAGGCCCAGGCTATGCCACAAGTCGATTTATGTTGGCCATTCCAAGCATACTTACAGGATTAGGCGTGTTAGGAACATTTATTGGCCTTGCGCTTGGATTAGGCAGCTTGGAAATGAGCAAGGGAACAGAGGCTATTGAAGGAAGTATCAAGATTCTTATTCCAACCTTCGCGGCTGCATTTTCAAGTTCCGTATGGGGTGTAGGTATGAGTCTTCTATGTAGTGGCATAGAAAAGATTTTAGAAGCATGGACGCTCGGTCGAGTTCGTAAAATTCAATGCCGGATTGATGATCTTTTCCCACGCTATGTTCCAGAAGAAGCAATGCTGGAAATTGAGACAACCTCACGCCGGACGGAGGAACTTTTACAAAATCTAGCAGTTGCTATTGGCGCAGAAATGCAAAAAGCGATTGGCCGATTGGGTGCTGAAATACAAAAGGCAGTTTCAGACGCGACCTCACAAGGCCATGGCCCTTTGATGGAAAAATCTGCCGAACTATTATCCGCAGCTTTAACTGCAGAATTAGCCAGTTTAAAAGAACAGATCGGTAGTATGGCTGAGCAGTTTTCAGAAAAGTTTAATGGGGCAAGCCTTGAACTTGCAAGCTCTGTGCAAGGTTTTCAGCCTACTATTGAGATTCTAACGACTACGGTTGGAAACGCTCAGCAGACTGTATTTGATGCTGTAACAAAACTAAACTCTCATGAAAAGGTCATGCAGGAGATGGCTAGTGCCGCGCTTCATATTCAAGAGGCGGCCGTTACATTTGGATCAATGAATGAGACGCTAAGGATTTCTGCAGAACGCAATGAAAATGCAGCTAACGCTCAACTTCAGGTTGCACGATCTAACCAAGCGGTTGTAGATCAATTTGAAAAAATTAACGCTGGGTTATCAGATATGCAGCAAACGATTGATGCTGCTGCTCGTGTTATAGGTTCACTTGGTTCGCCGATAGCTGATTTGCAAACATTACTGGCAAGCCAGCCTGAGTTGCAAAAAGAACTTGAAAATACCAGAGCAACTTCTGAATCAGAGCGAAGCCAGTTACTTTTGAATATGGCAAGTAATCTTGCTGAGAAGGTTGGGATTGCGGCTCAGCAATTTTCAGAAGTTAGTATACTTGCCGACAAACTGACAACTTCTGCGGAAAGGTTACAAGATGCAAGCCAGGGTCTGGCTATTTTTGGTCAAAATATAATGGACGCATCTAAAGATCAGCGCGATGCATCAGAGGCGTCTCGTGCAGCTGCATACTCTGGAGAAAAAGTTGCTAAAGCCATGGAATCAATTCCAAATTCAATCGCAAGTCTCACACATAGTCTCGAAAGCGCTGGTTCTAGCGTGCGCGATGGCGCGTTGGCGGCAAAAGGTTCTTACGAAGAGTTGAATGTTTTTCAGAAACAGTGGTTTGCTGGGGTGGAGCTTGGGCTAAATGCTATGAAAGATCAATTGCAATCGCTAATTCAGTCCTATGGTGACCAAGTCGAAGGCCAGACACGCAACCTAATGAAGCAGTGGACTGATGAGGTTACCAGTTCTTTACAGTCTTACACAACGCAAGTTGAAGTATTGCAAGGCGGCCTTGATGAACTTCAAGGGGCCATAAACAAATTTCGCAAATAGGTCTGCTTATGTTTCGCAGAAACAAAAAGGTGCGAGCGCATAGCGAGGGCGAAAATCCATTTTTACTAACATTCTCAGATTTCATGGCCAGTTTGTTGGCGATTTTCATTTTAGTTTTAATTGTTACACTCATTCAACTTAATAAGCAGAAAGATATATTAATAAAACAGCAGTCTGAAATGAATTTTGCCAAAGAAGAGCTTATAAATAGCTTGGAAGAAATTAGAAAATTTCAATCATCTATAGATAAGTCGTTAAGTGGCGTGACTGGTCGCGAGTTGGCATTAAAAAGCATGCTTCTTAATATGCAGCAAGAGCTTAAAAAACAAGGGGTCGAAATAGTTCTTGTGGAAAACGGGTTCCATATTCCTGAGGAGGAACTCCAATTTGCTCTCGGTCGCCATGAAATACCTGCAATCCATACACAAACGGCATACACGCTGGGCAAAGTTTTGCTTTTTTACCTATCCAATCCAGACAATTTAAAAATGATGGATACAATTTTTATTGAAGGTCATACCGATTCAGTTCCGAACACGCGAGAAATGGGGAACTGGGGTCTTAGCACTTACAGGGCGATAGCCCTTTGGAACTTCTGGACAGATAAGCCTGGAGAACTTGCGGCATTAAAAAATCTTACTACTATCTCGAGCGATCCAGAAACCCCAGCAAAGCCACTAATATCTGTAAGTGGTTATGCAGATACTCGATCAACTCATGGTTTTTTAAATTTGAAAAAATTAAAAGATGATCGACCTGAAGACCGTCGCATAGATATTCGCTTTACCCTAGTTTCATCCGAAAAGCAAAGCCTCCAAGGCTTGCGTGAAAATATAACTCAGATGCAGGAAAAAATGGATGGCTTGATCAATAAACTGAAGGCTCCTAAAAATGCTCTGTAACTTTAAACTCAAGAGTTTATCTTCCCCAAGAATCGACACTTTTCAGATATCAATTGCAAGGCAAACACTTCAGGAAATTACTGCACTCAATCTTCAAAAATCAGCCTTTGGATCAAGTTCAGCCGTGTTCACAAGTCAAAAAGAAGAATTGATTCGCAGTTTAAAGCTCCGCTCTAAAAGTCAGGGATTTGAAGATATAGCCGGGAATGGTCGAGAAAGACTTTTGTTAGGCATATATTTAGAATATGCTTCAGACACAAATGCAACTTGGCTGCCAAAATTTGATACTAAAATTGCACATTTCTTGCTTGGTAGCGATGTGGAAGAATGGCACGCAGCTCGTCGTCGTGACATTGCATTATTGTTCTTCACGCATTTTGATCGTTTGCCGGCCATAGATGTGGTTTGCAAAATGCTGTCAGAGGCTTATGCAGTTGCTTCTGAAAACTCATCACGCCAATCTCAAATCTGGCATCACTATAAAGATGTCATTTTCGCTCTGGATGGTCCAGAGAGGGTTGCCAGAGCGGCCCAAAAGGGAGAAAAAATCACGGCACTCATCGAGCGATTCGCCATTCCAAGCGACGGGCGCCTTGCTGAATTACTCAGGAAAGTATTTTTAATGAATGCATTAAAATACTGTCCGCTCGGGCAAGAAGTTCCGGCGCTGGCGCAGATCGAAGAACTTAAAACGGAGCGGGCCTCGGTGTCGCAATTGATGGGTGCTTCTGCATTGCAAATCATGGTTCAACGAGTTGCCAGGGAGGGCGGAAGAAAGTGGAGTGGGGAGTGGTCGAACTGGATAACCCGACTCGGCTGTGATCCTCGCCATGGGCGAGCAACTGCTGAAGGCGCAAGGTGGTGGGGTTGGGCAACGGATGATGAACTCAGACTTGCGCAACAGGGCGTCACGGGTCTGACGCTCCGTTTCTTCATCGAGTTCCTTGGGAAGAGCCTGCAAGGAACGGAGAAGGAGCCGCAGTTTGCATTACGAGCGCGTTTTCTTCTTGGTCTATTTGACTCAGGCAAAATTCAGTCGGCTCGGCTCGCGTTAAATTGGTCGGCATATCAACGTCTCGACTCCAAGTATAGGGATGTTTGGACTGTCTCACATTTGAGCGCGACAACAGACGAAACGAGCATGATCAGTTTGAAGTGCAGCGACGACATCTTCGTCATTGAGGGAACTCACAGTTTTGGACTTCGAATGTTTCATAAAAATTTCCCAATACCCAGTTTCTGGGAGCGTCCCAAACAGACATATCAGGACCGAGATTTACGTGTAAGTCCTGGAGCTTGTCCAGTGTTCTTACCACACGATCCACGGGGTAAATGGGTCAACGAGTTTTTCCGCCACCTTCGCAACCAATTCCATGTCGAGTGGAACGATGTCCGCTTGTAGCCTATGCGATTATTTTCTGCTACACCCACTTTCATCTGGTCTGTCAATTCAGATGGTCTGGCGATTCGCTTTTCCAATCCGAAAAACTATATAAACGCCAAACAAGGTCTAACGGATACTGATTCTCAGCTTGGCCTTATTCGCATGCAGATGCTTGCGGAAAGTGGTGAAGCACAGGTTAAGGATGTGGATGCCGGTATTTTTATACAAACAGTAGATGCCGTCCGCCTTGATTTAGAAACTCGGCAAGGATTTTTACTGCCGGAGCCATGGCCGAGCGGAATGCGATTGACTACAAGTTCAGTTCCCCAGTCTTTAACATTTTCTGCGCGATTGGGTTTAGTTGATATTCGTGGCGATTTAGTTTGGGATTGGCAGTTAAGAGGTCCTATTTTGGAGTGCGGGTCTGAGAGTTTTCTGCCAACACCGCCACAATATGCCGCATTACTCGCATTTAAAGTATGGGAGCAGTCGGAGCCTAAGGATGAGATAACCAATCTCAGCCTGCTCGCGACAATCCGTGAGGCACGCTTAGAAGGTTGCCCAATCGACCTTGGCGCATACGCAGATGAATCTGGCGTGGCGATTTGTAATGCAAACGATATTGCTATCGGAGTTCGTGAAGATAAAAAAACAGGCGGCTTGATTCTGGTTCCTGTATTGGAAGGCAATTTTCCTCAGATAGATATAGATCAAATTGAGGAGCGTTTGTCCCAACTGAATCACGAATCCGAACGGAGCATTATCCGTGTAGGCAAAACAATCGTTCTTCTAAATGAAATCCAGACATGTCAAGCGAGGGCAATCAAAGAAAAAAACAGGCTAAATAAAATACAACGGATTGAATTTCAAAGAGACCCGTCGCGATGGTTGACCGAGAATGTGTTTGTTGGAATGCCCGGTGAGTTTTCTCCCAGAGTCCTTGGGCTTGAGTTTTGGACTGACCTTGGATTGGGACCTCAGGACCCTTCGGAAATTGACTGGACGATTCAAAAGCCTGAACCAAAAAAGATTGGCACTGATTCTACCGGTGGCGTTAAACCAGTAAAACCAGAAACCGAAGATGATAAGCGAATTGTGGTAGCGCAGATAGCCGATAACATCAGAAAAGAATATGGGCGAGTGGTGCCTTCACTCGGTCAAGAACCGGATTTGCCTTTTGAACCAAGCTTCGGCGCTTACAAGCGCTTGCCTAAAATCCATCAAATCGAAGCCGTAAGGATTTTATTAGCACATGCCAAGCGGGCCTATGGATATACCAATGAAGGTGGTGGTGCCGTTTTAGCTGATGATATGGGACTCGGAAAAACCTATTCCGCCTTATTATTCTTGGCTGAATGGATAAAATATCTTCGTAGCACTGAAAAGGAGGAGCCAAGAGCGATACTCATTGTCGCGCCGCTGACATTAATTGAAAATTGGCAACAGGAAATTACCCAAGCTTTTCACAATACAGGCGAATACTTTGAAAGGATCATCAATCTGCATCCAGATCATGATCTTCGAAGATTCCGCGACAGTGAAACTCTCGAGGATAAGTGGAAAGAGGATGTTGATGGTAAACCTACGCTTATAAGGCCTGCATTGATTTACGGGCAGGTCGGGGAGGAGAGTCTCGACAAGCCCGGTTCCTTGGTATTGGTGACTTATGATACTCTACGGCGTTACAGACTATCCTTAGCGCAGTGCAATTGGGGTGTCGTTATTTTCGATGAGGCTCAGGCGCTAAAAAACCCTAATGCCATTCAAACTATAACCGCCAAGTCGCTGAAAGCGCAGTTCCGCCTTATCATGACTGGAACGCCGATCGAGAATGGACTGCGTGATTTTTGGTGTTTGTTCGATACTGCGGAACCCGGTCTCTTAAAAACATGGCCTGACTTTCAAAAGTCTTATGTAAAGCCGCTGCTGGATAAGGTTGAGTCGCCGGTTGAAGTCTTGGATCGCCTCAAGTGCCAAGTCGGTGCCTTGCTACTGCGGCGAATGAAAGAAGACAAATTGGATGGGCTGCCGAAAAAGAATATCATTTTAAGAAAATCTGTCTCTGAATTTGACGGGCAAATTGTTGCAACAATGTCTGGAGTTCAGTTGGAGCTATATGACCAAGCGCGTGGCACTGGACTTAAAGCAGCACATGCTTCTCAAAACGATACCGAGAGGCAGAGACACTTCCTTTCCGCTCTATGGAATTTGAGGGAAGCCGTCTTGCATCCAGCACTCGTTGGGGGCAAGGAAATGCCCTTGGGTAAAAACCCGGCAGAGTGTGAAAGCATTCTCAAAAAATCTGCTAAAATCGCCAAAGTTTTAGAAATTCTTGAAGAAATAAAATCTAAGAAGGAAAAAGTATTAATTTTTGCGATCGGAAAAAATCTTCAGCGTGGTTTGGCTGCAAATCTGTCTCGAATTTATGGTATGCAAGTTCCTGTAATTAACGGAGACACACCAGCGTCAGCAAAAAACAACAGCGAAAATACACGGCTCGGGCTACTCAGTGATTTTTTACCAGAGGATCCATTGACCCCCAAGAAGCCCAAAGAGTTTAGGGTTGCTGTTTTATCGCCAATTGCTGCAGGGGTGGGATTAACGCTCACAGGCGCGAATCATGTGATTCACTTGGAAAGACACTGGAATCCAGCCAAAGAAGCTCAAGCAACTGATCGCGTATATCGAATCGGACAAGACAAAGAGGTCTATGTTTGGATTCCAATTTTGCGACATCCTTCGCTGACCTCTTTTGACGAAAATTTGAATAGCCTTATTGAAAAAAAGGCATCTTTACATCATGCGCTGTCAGTTCCTGAAGCTGTAACCGAAAATGATATTTTTGGTGGTATTTTTGGAACAGCTAAGGAGCAGTCAACACAAACCGGTCATCCATTAACTGCGGAAGATATTAGTTCTTTGTCTGGTTATGAGTTTGAGGCTTTAGTTGCTGAATTATTTTTTCGCGAGGGAGCCAGCGAAGTCATTCTAACAACCGAAGGGTCTGACCATGGTTGCGATGTTGTGTTAATTGGTGTCGGTGGTCGGATGGGCAATAACTGGCTCATCCAGTGTAAACACACAAATCAATCCAAACTCTCAGGGGACATGCCAGTCAGAGAAATTGTTGGATCGCGTTGGCACTATGAGAACAGCCTGAAACACAAATTTGATAAACTTGCAGTAGTAACTTCAGCGCCAAAACTTGGAGCTGATTTGGACCGTTCCGCTAAAGGACAAAAGGTTGATGTTTTTTCGGGTGCTTGGGTTGCCGAGCGCGTTAAGAAGCACGGAATAACTCGCGAAGATACAATGGCCTGGCGCGGACGAAGAACCCGTGTTTGTTGAACATGGATTCAACTCAAGGCTTCCGGTTCAAGGATGGAAAGTTAGTCCTCTTTGATTCCAACTCGGTTTGCCTGATCGAGTCTTGGCCCTCGCTGAAGGCTCTGCATAAAATTGGCGCCTCAGGTTGGCAGGAATTTCGGCCGATTTTTCCGCTTCTGAGCCCGATCAGAGGGGTCAGGCATAAATTATTGATATTTAATCACGCTAATCACGCTTTTGAATCCATCAAACTCAAGAATTGGCCTCGCATTTTGACGCATTGGGTTTGGCGGAATTGCCGCAGTGTCATAGCTATGAGGCGCTGATGCCGACGAGGACGTCGGCGTTCCGGCCGAGAACTTTTCTCTGTGTCTTGGTGTCTCCGTGAGAGGCTTGCGCCGCAGGCGCTGTGGTGGAAACGCCGTGGCGTTTGAGCTTGGTTTAAAAAAGCTAAAAAAAGAGTATTGCATGATATCATCGGTGATGTCATTTTTGAGGAGTGGAGATTGTGCAGGATACAAACGTTTTCGTCTCAGCACTGAGGTCGCAGGATGGAGCGAGCGCTGCTGTTTTGGATCGTTGCCTGGCTTTGATTGATCAAGCGTATCTGGGGGCTTCCCTTTACTTGGAATACGAGGAATTGATCTCGCGCGACAGCGTGTGGGAGGGTGTTCCGGTATCACGCGAGGAGCGGGAGATGTTGTTCGACGATTTTTGTGCCGCAGCCCGATGGCAAAGAGTTTATTTCCTATGGAGACCGAATCTACCAGATGCCTCGGATGACCATGTGATGGACCTGGCCGTGGCCTGTGGGGTCGAGCATTTGGTGACGCACAATGTGCGAGACTTCCAACACGGCGAGCTTCATTTTTCCCTGCCCGAAGTGGTGACTCCCCTGCAACATCTATAAAATCGATGAAAACTATTCCCTATCGTTGCGATGAATCGCGGCACAAAGCCCTGCTCGGCGCGGCCAAGGCGTCGGGAACCAGTGTGCAAAGGCTTTTTGACAATTTTGTGACCCATGTCCTTGCGGAGCGCCAACTGGAAGCCCGCTTTGCATTGCGTCAAAAGCGAGGAGATCCAGAGCGGGGTCGTCGTTTGCTGGCGGAGATCAGACAACGGGTGTCGTAGAAAGTCAGAGCCGCCCTCGAAGAAACCAAATAAGGTTTCCCGAAAATCCCACCGCCCGCGCGTCGCAAGACCGCGGGCGGTTTTTTTGTTTCTGAGGCAGATTCACAAATTCAGTCCGTATTCTAAACGACCAAATATTGTTTTACATTTTGTAACTTTTATGGAATTTTTTCTACTATGAAAACCATCACCGTTCGCGAAATGAAAGCGCATTGGTCTGAAGTCGAAAAACAAGTCGCCAACGGTGAGATCATCGAAGTATTGAACCACGGAAAGCCCAGAGTCCGTCTCGTTCCAGCCGGCGGGCGCCAGCAGGTGGTGTGGGATGATCATTTAGCCACGGCCGTTCCAAACAAGGGTGCTTCGGTCACCGAGACTGTTGCTCGGGATCGCGGAGGACGATGGTGATATGCTGTATCTCGACACGAGCGCGCTTTTGAAACTCTACCTCAGAGAGGAGGGCTCGGAATGGGTGCAGACCCAAGTGACCGCCCAAAGCGCCCCACTCCCAGTGTGGGAACTCCAAGAAGCGGAGTTGACAAATGCCGTTCGACTTAAGGTATTTTCGCGCGACATCACAGCCACCCAAGCGCAGGCACAACTCGCACACTTCCGCTCGCGCAAGGACAGGGGACAGTATTTCTTCCCGAACCTCGACCGCGCCGCTCTCATGGAGCGCTTCCGACTGCTCGCCCGCCACAGCATGAAACTCGGCACCCGCACCTTGGATGTCATGCATGTAGCCTGCGCGTGCGAAATTCAAGCAGACCGGTTTCTTTCCTTTGACGAGCGCCAACTCTCCTTAGCGAAACTCGCCGGCCTCCGAGCTCTCACCCCCAAGATGCCCTGAACGGCAGTCGTCTCGAAGCCATCCTCAACGCCCTCAGAAAAACCTACCACAGCGACCTGCGTTGCACATGATGACCGCCGTTTTGGACTCCGATGGCCTTAAAGGGATCCCTGTTGAATTGAAATGCCGCTATTTATCTGTGCTTTTCCATGTGATCTGGGTTTGAAGATGGGTCTGGTGCTGCATGACGCCAGTTTTTCAACTGCGGATTGAGGATTCATTTCAGAGAGCACACACTTCAACCTGCTACCCCGTCCAGCGGGCTCCGCACCCCGACACCCGGCCGACTTAGCACATGCGTGTAGATCATTGTCGTGCTCACATCGCTGTGGCCGAGCAACTCCTGCACCGTCCGAATGTCCGCCCCACCCTCCAGCAAGTGCGTGGCAAACGAGTGCCGCAGCGTATGCGCCGTGATTTTTTTTGCGATCCCCGCCCGCCGCACTGCCACGCCCAGAGCCTTCCCGACTCCGTTGTCATGCACATGATGCCGCCGCCGCACCTCGCTGCGCGGATCCTTGCCCACGCTCTTCGATGGAAAAACCCACTGCCACTCCCAGCGTTCGCCCGCCTTCGGATCCTTCACCCCATACGCACCGGGCAACCACACGCCAGGCAAGCCCGCCGCCCGATCCTCATTGAAAAGAATCCGCACCCGTTCCAAATGCTCCCGCAACGGCTCGCGAAGGGTCTCCGGAAGCATGACCACCCGGTCTTTCGATCCCTTCCCCTCGCGCACGATGACCTGCTGACGGTCGAAATCCACATCCTTCACCCGCAATCGGATCGCCTCCATCATCCGCATCCCCGTCCCGTAGAGCAGCCTCCCGATCAGTGACATCGTGCCCTCCAACCCACCCAGCAACCTCCGCACCTCCTCGCGCGACAGCACGACCGGCAACCGCGTCGTCCGCTTCGCCCGCAGCGCATCCACTTTTTCCAGCGGGCGCTTCAACACCTCGCCAAAGAAAAACAACAGCGCCGAAAACGCCTGATTCTGCGTCGCCGCCGCCACCCCTCGCCCAACCGCCAATTCCTCTAAGAACGCCCGCACCTCCCCCTCCCCGCTCTCCTCCAGCACCACGCCCGCGCCCTCCAACCAATTCAAAAAACGCCCCACCCAATGCAGATACGACTCCTCCGTGCGCAACGCGTAATGCCGCACCCGCAACGCCCGCTGCATTGCCACCCAACTCTCGCGATCTCGCACAACCGCGTTTTCCTGATCAGAACTCGCTACTCGATTTGTGGATACCAAACCCTCCGTGCCCCCTGTGTCCTCAGTGGTCAACCCTGCCGAATTCGTCTTCAAGCGAAATTTCGGCCCCACCCGCCCATACCGATCTTCGCCCCACGACCACCCCACCATTTCCCCAATAAAAACATCCAACGCCATCCGCGCCTGCTCGCGCGCGAAATCCTGCGCCGAACCGCCGATTGGAAACGACTCCAGAAACAACCGCGCCGCCACCTCAGGAATTTCGCTTGACTCTGCCCCCAAGCTCCGACAAAACTTGAGAAATCGCTCCAAGTGCACGCTCCACCAATACAGCGTCTTTTCCGCAACCTTCAACCCTCGCCCTTCCACCATCCGCACCACCCACGCCTTCGGATGCTCCGCAACAATTCTCTCTTTCCCTTCGTTCATACTTACAACTCTGCAACATCCGACCGAATTGTCCACTTTTTTCTTGCCTTGATAGTTAAACTGGAATTTTGTGTGTCCAAACAACGTTCG
>Ga0247835_1004447_pt1 | contig 12248 bp, 18 predicted proteins | sample LaCtaG_3_FD_189912 | JGI IMG/M metagenome (GOLD analysis project Ga0247835, IMG submission 189912) | Freshwater microbial communities from meromictic Lake La Cruz, Castile-La Mancha, Spain - LaCruzMarch2015_13.5m | ecosystem: Environmental > Aquatic > Freshwater > Lake | place: Spain: Castile-La... | reverse complement strand
TAATAGTATGGCAAAAATTATGAATGTTTCTGAGCAGGTATTTAAGCACGTGAGGTATTTAAATATAATGCAATTACGTGGCAAAGTACCTAATGGTGTGCATGATCAAGTAATTGTTAAAATATGTGATACATTGGAAAATCAAATTAATGATAAAATATATACTCAAGTATTGCAATTTACAAAGTTAAATTAGGTTTTATGAAAACATTGATGTATCTTTGAATTGTCAATAAGTAATTATGATAGTTATGTGGGTGTGATGGAATTGGAAGACATGTCAGAATTAGAATCTGGTGCCGTGAGGCATGGGGGTTCAAGTCCCTTCACCCATACAAATGTTATTATACTCACAGCTAAGAACAGAACAAATGAGGAATACCATAGGAGGTTGCAAACTCTTATGATTTACAAGGGAGTAAACTCAATAATAGCATTAAATAGTCAGGTGGGCGTAATGCGGAACGGTTTCCAAGTCCATTAAAAACGGTTGCTTATCCGGTTCGAATCCGGCCCTGACTACGCAAAAAACATAAGATGGAGTTTCCTTACCTCGTAAGAGATGGGTTTTAGAAATCTTAACTAGTCAGGTAGCTCAGCTGGGTAGAGCAACTGGTGACAACGGTTCGAGTCCGTTCCATACGAAAGTATGAGGTGTGTAGGGTATCAAGTGAGTGTGACGCAGGTTCGAATCCTGTCCTGACTGCAAACTTAAAACAAAAAAATGAACGAGGATTCAGCAGTTATAACTTCTAGGACTAATAAAGCCCGAGAAGTTCTTCTTGGTAAAAAAATTGTAGAAGTCAGGTATTTAACCGATAAGGAAATGAAGTTATTTGAATGGGAAGAGAGGTCTGTTGTATTTGTTTTAGACGATGGTACTCAATGTTTTATAGCATCAGATGATGAAGGTAATGGTGGGGGAAGTCTTCACTGTTATAGCAGCAACGATGAATTTACTATCTTACCTATATTATCATGAAAAAAGATAAAACATGGCTAATATTTCCAATGCTTACCTATAGCAAATGTTCAGATGGTACAAATGAAATAGGGTTTGGGTGGCTAAATAGAACTTATTGGGTTAAATGGTAAAAAATATAGTCAGGTGGCGGAACAAGGGCAACACTGATAAAGTTGATTCCTGATGGTAGACGCTTCGGTGCAAATCCGATTTACCCAAAGTGGGGTATTATATTAAGGTTCGATTCCTTAAATGGCGTGGATACGTCATGTTGGTTCTATAGTACGTATAGGTTCGAATCCTTTCCTGACTGTTTTTTTATTGGTATCATCTTCCCGACTTTAGGAAGCTGATATAGGTTCAAGTCCTACTCTTGCTACAAAAAAAAATATAAAAAGTTATGATAATTAAAACTAATTGATTATCTTTGTGGTCTAAACAAGAACAAAATGATTACAGAAACCAATGAAATTTATGTTGAAGCGCCAGTAGTGACCATTGATAAATCAAATGGTTCAGAGGAAATCCTTGTTGTTCATACCTATATCAATCATGATAGGGGTAAGATGTTTCTAAACAAGGCTGAAGCTGGGTTATTATTACTTGAACTTTACAAATTCATTAAAAACTAAATAAAATGGCAAAAGCAATATTGGAATTTAATCTACCAGAGGATATGGAGCAATTTATGTTGGCTGCAAAAGGTAGGGACATAATGATGACTTTATATGAACTGGATCAGCACTTGAGGTCAGAGACAAAGTATGCACCAGACACAATGAGCCAGGAGGTACATGATGCTTTGGTTCAAGTTAGGACAACCTTACATGAATTGATGGATAGTAATAATGTATCTTTTGATTTAATTAGTTGATGGATATATTTATTGTAAAAGAACTATATGAAATTACAAGAAAATATTGACAGGTTAAAACAACTTATTCAATCCAGACCAACAAATTTGGTTGAGGACAGTAAAGTGATGGTAAATAGTGCAGAGTTTATTGAAAATGTAAGTGAACACCTAAAAAATCTGGGCATCCAGTTTTCTATTGAAAAGGAGCAACCAAATGTGGTTCTTTTTGAGTTATATACAATGGATGTGGCGTCTTATATTCAAATTGAATATAATAGTGGTAAATTCAGTGCTTTTCTGTATATCACACTAGATGATGATGAAACATTGTATGATGTTGATTGGGAAGAGGGGGGTTATACTAGTATAGAAGAAGAAATTGATAACTTGATTGATGAGGGAAACAAATTAGGTGAAGTTGTTTCAGAAGTTAGTGGTAAATTAAGAGAAATCATTAAAATATGTGATGAAAATAATATAAATCACGAGAAATTCATTGCCATTCATTACAAAATGAAAAAGTTTTAAAACACATTTGGAATTCTGGAAACTTTGATTTATAAAAAAAATAACATGATAAACAACCTGGACATAATCAAACCGTTACTAAACTTCACAGAAGAGGGTGATTTCTATATGTTATATATTCTTAAAAGAAAGAAGGATCAACCAAAAGAGGAGAGAGATAATCACCAGTCATCCAGAACCATTAAAACGTATTGTATTGATAGTCTGGATTATCTTGATAGCAAATATGAAGAGATTATGCAGTTATCAGAACTCTTCAAAGCAAGAGCCTACATTCACATTCAAAAACAGAACCATAAAGATGTGGCCTTGGATATGATGATGCTTTTGGCTGAAAGAATCAAAAATGGGCAACATAATCAGAAAAATTTATTTGAGAGTGTTGTTGGGAAGGTAAAAAGAATGGAGAATAGATGGATTGTTGATATTGATGATAAAGATGAAAAAGAATTAGCAAAGACTATTGCTATACTTGATGAAACTAGACCAGAGGGTAATAAGGTGGAAGCGGTAATCCCAACTAAAAGTGGTTATCATTTAATTACAAAAAGATTTGATGTTGATATGTTTAGGAAATCATATCCCCAAGTTGACATTCAGAAAAAGAACCCAACTTTGTTGTATTTCCCTAATAGTTTAGATTAAATAATTTTAGAAAAAATAATAATTACATTTGGACTTCTGGAAATTTTAGTTTATCTTTGTGAGGCAATCAAACCAAAAGAACAATGGAAAGAATTAAGTTAAAAAAGAAGATCATACTGTGTTGAACACAAACTTACCTTTTAGTGTTTAGTAAATAAAAAGAAGATTATGGCAAAGGAACTTTTCTTATTAAGAGGCTTACCTGGTTCAGGAAAATCAACATTGGCTGCCCAGTTGGGCGGATCATTGGTTGAAGCAGATAAATACTTTATGCAGTATGGTGATTATAAATTTGATGCATCAAAATTGAAAGAGGCTCATGCTTGGTGCAGAGAACAAGTTGGAAAGTGGATGGAAGTGGATAATGCTGGGTATGATGTTGATAGAATTGTTGTGTCCAACACATTCACCCAAGAGTGGGAGATGAAGCCTTACTATGAGTTAGCAGAGAAATATGGGTATAGAGTTTATTCTATAGTTGTTGAGAATAGACATGGGGGAAAGAATGTTCATAATGTGCCAGATGAGGCAATTGATAGAATGAGAAAACGGTTCGAGATAAAATTGTAATATTGCCAATATAGTTCAACGGTAGAACACATCTTTTGTAAAGATGGGGTTGGGGGTTCAAATCCCTCTATTGGCTCAAACAAATTTAAACTAGGGAGTATTGGGCAATTGGTTGCCTTGCAGACTGTAAATCTGTTGTCTTACGACATTGGGGGTTCGAATCCCTCTACTCCCACTAACTAAAATCAAAAACAAAATCATGAGTGGAGGATTTTTTGACTATGACCAATCTAAGATAAAGAATATGATTGATTCTATTGAATATTTGATTGCAAATAATGGTAGAGTTAAAACAGAACAAGAACTTATAGATGGCGCTTGGGGAAGTATTTGTTACAATGAGTATTATGAAAAGTATCCAGAAGAAAAATACTTTCATAAATATCCAGATGAAGTTATTGAGGAATTTAAAAAAGGAATAACTCATTTACAGACTGCTTATGTTTATGCACAAAGGATTGATTGGTTGGTATCTGGTGATGATGGTGAGGAGTCCTTTATTAGAAGATTAAATGAAGATTTGAATAAATTAAAAACAGAACTATGATAGAATTTGCATTAGGTGCAATTGTCACCACAATTATTGTAACATTATTTTGGTCATTCACTGGTGTTATTTATCTTAAAGCCAAAGTGAACGCAATCACAGATGAATTAAAAGACAAACAACATGCTAATTCAAACTTCCACAGGGATATTTATAATATCATTGATGAGGTTGAGAATAGATTTGACAGAAGGCTTGTAGAGTTTGAAAGCAAACTTACAGAATTGGATGGCAAAAAATCCAAGTGATTTTAAAGTAGGTGTGGTGTAATTGGTAACATGTTGGTCTCCAAAACCAAAGACCTGGGGGTTCAAATCCCTCCACCTGCGCAAAAGATAGAAGGACACTTGGGGGTTGACTTGAGGGGTATCATGTATGGTATCATGTATGGTATCATGTATGGTATCATGTGCGGTATCATGTGCGGTATCATGTGCGGTGTTAGAATCCCCTTCTTTCTGTTTGGAAAATACAAAAGGTCAAGTACCCACACAGCGGTGAGATGGGCTAAGTTAGATACAATTCCTCGGGGCTGGGAGTAGAATGCTTGATTGATTATGGTGAATTGTCCGAGAGGCTAGGAGGGGGTCTGCAAAACCCCATAGATAGGTTCAATTCCTATATTCACCTCAAAAGATGAAAATAAGTGACGACTCTGGTGAAACCCCAGGGTATATGTAAGGTTTAACTTGCTTGATTCGCGATATATTAGCAAGTGACCGAGAGTTTGATATAACTATGGGCTGCTGTGGCCAATTTGGTAGCAACTAGGAAAATCCAACCATCTAGGTAAAACTGGATCATGATGTTCAACGGGAACAAAAAACTTATTTCTTTTTTAATTGCCACATGTTGTAAAGGTAGCACCACAGATTTTGATTCTGTTAGTATTGGTTCAAATCCAGTTGTGGTAACAATTTTAAAAAAGTCCTGTAGTTAATCGGCTATAACATTGCCCTGTCACGGCAAAGTGCCGGGTTCAATTCCCGGTGGGACTGCCATTTTTAATAATCCTGTAGCTTAGTGGTTTAAAGCACCTAACTTTTAATTAGGGGATTGTAATTCATAGGTCAAACTTATTTTAATAAATGTTTTAATTTTATTTACTTTTAGAGTTCAACTAGGATATTTATATAATAAAGAAAGTATCTTATGGAGAATTGTAAAAAATGTAATAGAGAATTTGAACCCATTAAAGGATTAAAGAGTTATTGTTCTATGGAATGCCGTAATAGTAGAATTTGGTCAGAATCACATAAGATTAAATTATCTATATCTGCAAAAAAATCTAATAAAGTCAAAGAAGCTAATAAAAGAAATGGAAATGATCCTGAACGTATTAAAAAATACAAACAATGGGCTGTAGAGAATAGAAAGAGAAAAATCATTGAGATTATGGAAACTTCATTTGAAAACCTTAACTGGCCTGATAGGAGGATAAAAATTTATTATGAACAAGAATGTAAATGTAATACTTGTGGGAATGATAAATGGCAAGATAAGGATATACCATTAGAATTAGAACATAAAGATGGAAATCACTTTAATAATGAAAGAAGTAATCTTGAATTACTTTGTCCTAATTGTCATGCTTTAACAGATACATGGCGAGGTCGTAATAAAAAAAACCAAAAACCAAAAGGTTATAAAATTAGTGATGAGACATTATTAGAGGCATTATTAAACAATAATTGGAATATGAGACAAGCTCTCATAGAAGTTGAATTAGCCCCAAAGGGTGCAAACTATCCAAGATGTCATCGTATTAAACGGGAATATTTGGGAGCGTTGGTTCAAATCCAACCAGGATTACAAACAAAGTGAATATGAATGTATTAAGTTTATTTGATGGAATGAGTTGTGGGCAGATTGCTTTAAATCGTGTTGGTGTTGAATATGATAAATATTTTGCATCAGAGATTGAAAAGAATTCAATAAAGGTTACACAACATAACTTTCCAAACACAACCCAGTTGGGTGATGTGTCAAAGATTAAGGCAAGTGATTTACCCCAAATTGATTTGATAATGGGGGGTTCACCTTGTCAATCTTTTTCATTTGCTGGAAAGATGAAAGGTATGGCAACAAAGGATCAGAGGGATATATTATCATTGGAATCATATCTTGAATTAAAGGAGCAAGGATATGAGTTTGAGGGTGAATCCTATTTGTTCTGGGAATATGTTAGATTATTGAAGGAATTGAAACCAAAATACTTTCTTCTTGAGAATGTGATGATGAAAGATTATTGGAAAAAAATCATAACTGACACATTGGGGGTTGAGCCTGTGATGATAAATTCAAACCTTGTTTCAGCCCAGGATAGGAAGAGATTGTATTGGACAAATATTGGTCAAATAAGCCAACCAGATGACCTAGGATTGCACTTGAAGGATATTATGGAAGATAAGGTGGATGAGAAATATAACATCACAGAGAGGTTCTATAAGAAGAAAGAGGGAACATTATCATATAAGAAATCTAGGGGTAATATTAGACCACCAGAAAGGAAGTCAAAGACATTGACAACATCTGGGCATGGAATATCAAATTCAGGATCAACAAACATAAAGTTTTCTGATGATTATTTGAGAATACCAACACCTTTGGAATGTGAAAGATTGCAAACTGTTCCGGATAACTATACAAATGTTGGTTTATTGGATTCACATAGATACAAAATGTTGGGCAATGGTTGGACAGTTGATGTGATTGCACATATTTTCCAAAGTTTAAAAAAATGATTACTATCTTTATATTTATATATAAAATAATAATATGAAACTAAGAAAACTTATAGAAACCACAATAAAAGACTTCTTGAATGAGAATGAGGAGAATGTTAATAAAATATTAGATAAGGTTAATCAGAATGGGAGAGAAAGCCTAACCCCTGATGAAAAGACATATTTAGAACAGTATAGTGATAATGATATTGATCCAGATTTAGAAGAATGGTTATTTAGTGATAATGACAATACATTTGATTCAAATGGTAATAAGTTATTATTTGATGAATTTGAAGATGGTGATGATATATTCTATAACACATCTAAACTAAAGAGAGTTATTAGCAATCATTTAAATAAAAAACCTTTTACAAATGATGCTGATTGGGGTGGGGGTTATGTTTGGAACCTCAAAAAAGATGATGACTTCACGGGGACATTCTTATACCTGGGTGATGATGAGTTAGTTGTCCTCAAAAGAAGATTGTTTGGTGATGAATATAATGATGTAGAATTAAAATATATCACAAACAGTAGAGAATTGTACAAATTTTTATTATATTTTATTCGTAACAAAAAGTAAAAACTATGTTTGAGTTGATAAATGGTGAATCATTAGATGCTATGTCAAAAATTGACAATGAATCTATTGATATGATATTTTGTGATTTACCATATGGCACAACAAGGAATGATTGGGATGTGATAATTCCACTAGACAAACTCTGGGAACAATACAATAGAATAATTAAAAAAAATGGGGCTATTGTTTTGACAGCAGCAAATCCTTTTGATAAGGTATTGGCTTGTTCAAATATGGAAAATTATAGGTATGATTGGATTTGGCATAAAAATAAAGCAACTGGGCATTTAAATTCTAAAAAATTGCCATTGAAGTCACATGAGTGTGTATTAATTTTTTACAAAAAACCACCAACTTATAATCCACAATTCACATCAGGTCATAAACCTATGAATAAAGTTTCACAAAAAAAAGGAGTGCCACCACCTGAAAAGTTAAGAAATTATGGACATATGGATATTCAAAATGGGAATGAAGGTGGTTCAACAATTAGATTTCCTATAACAGTTTTGGATATACCAGTTATAAATAATGATAACCCATTAAAATTTCATCCAACACAAAAACCAGTAGAACTTGCGGAATATTTTATTAAAACATATTCAAATGAAAATGATATTATATTAGACAATTGTATGGGATCTGGTTCAACTGGGATTGCTTGTTTAAATACAAAAAGAAAATTCATTGGTATAGAAATAAATGAAGAATATTATAATAAAGCAAAGAATTGGATTGAAAGTGAAAAACACAAAATTATTTAAATAAGAGCAAATGACATTAGATAAGTTCAAGATTATAATGGATAATTTTAAAAAGTTCCATTCAGAGAAAGAGGACCAGCCTGCAATATGGGATGTTTTCTTTAAATCATTTGAAGAAGGCATATTGAAAGAGTATGGTAACATTGGCTGGGAGTGGGTTCATTTTTATATTTTTGATATAGATTTTGGAACAAAGGAAACAAATGTGGATATTCCCAGGACAATTGAGGGATTACATTCCTTCTTAGAAGATTATTATAAAATAAAGTGAAAAACTTATTCATAGTGTTTGTTTATTCAAGATTAAAGATTATCTTTGTATTAACAAAAAACAAACACTATGGAAATCACCACAAAAGTAGTAAAGACAGGATTTTGGTTTCAGGTACAAATTGTACAAATTGAGGATGCGGTTGTCAAGACCTTTTCTGGACCTGATAAGAACCTTGAGATAAAAGAAAAATATGAGACTATTTGCCTAACATTTGGCAATTTTTTCGAAACTAACGCAGATGCTGAAACTTTTGCAAAAACAAAATTGGTTAAATCTACAATAAAATTAATGCAAAAAGGTGGTTTTTAGTTACAATATGATTTTGAATTGTGAAAATATTATAGTATATTTTTATATGATTTAGTTCTTTGAAATAATGGTAATATATTTTACTAAGGTGCCAGTTGTAGGGCATGTAGTGAATCCTGAATAAACAGGATTGTTTGGTTTAGACAAACCAAACTATTAGGAGGCTAATGCTTCACTCACTAAATACCTTTCATATCCTAAAATGGGATATAAAAAGTTCAAAACAAAGGTAGTATAGTCAAATAAGTTGGTACTGCCTTTTGTTTGAAAGGTATATACAACCACTCTCCATATTAGCATCATTTAGCCAAGTTGGTACTGCCTTTTGTTTGAAAGGTATATACAACATACTCTGTCATCATCCACACAGAAATGAAGTTGGTACTGCCTTTTGTTTGAAAGGTATATACAACTGAAGTTGAAGATAAATGTTGAAGTTAGGGTTGGTACTGCCTTTTGTTTGAAAGGTATATACAACAATTGGCTCATAATTGGCTCATAATTGGCTCAATTGGCTCAGTTGGTACTGCCTTTTGTTTGAAAGGTATATACAACCTCTTGAAAGGTCTGCATAAAAAAGGAATGGTTGGTACTGCCTTTTGTTTGAAAGGTATATACAACGGATAAGTTCTGCCACAGACACAGATATTTGTTGGTACTGCCTTTTGTTTGAAAGGTATATACAACTCATTCCGGGATGAAGGCATCTTCTAAAATGTTGGTACTGCCTTTTGTTTGAAAGGTATATACAACTAAAGTTTATCTCATAGTTGGTACTGCCTTTTGTTTGAAAGGTATATACAACCCTTGGGAATATATATTCTGATTTCATCTAGTTGATACTGCCTTTTGTTTGAAAGGTGCACACAACAGCACATAATTGTTAACTTTTTAAAAAAAATTATATGTCACAAGTAACTAAAACAAGAAAAATTAAACTAATTCCAGTTGCAGATTCATCTCAGCGTAAAACAGAAATATATAAATATATCAAAGAAGTTGCTTCTGATTTGGCAGAGGCTGGGAATAAAGCCATTAGAATTCATATAATTAATAAATATGAAATTGATGAAATACAAGAAGAAGAAAAAAAAGAAAAAAGATTAGGGCTTGTGTTAAAATCATTAAAAGAAATATATAAAGAAAAATCTATACAAAATCTAGGATATCAAGCTATATCATCTGGGTATAAAAATATAGCATCAAATATTAAAACAGCATTTAATGCAATAATTTTTAAGACAATTAATAAGAATTTTAATGATATAAAAAATGGCAAAATATCAATCCCATCATTTAGAAAAACAAATATGACAATACCATCTACAACTCAAATTAGTCATATTTATAAGAAAGATAAAGAATATCTTATTAAATTTCCTTTATCAGAATATTCTAAAAAAATACATAAAGAAATTGAATTTTCTTTATTTTTTGGTAAAGATCCTAGCAATAATAGAGGTATAATTGACAAGATTCTTAATGGAGAATATACTATGTGTGATAGTTCATTTAAAGTTGAAGATAATGATATTTATTTATTATTGACATATAAATTTATACCAAAAGAAATATCCTTAGACAAAGAAAAGGTTATGGGTTTGGATTTGGGAATAAATAGAACAGTAGCTCATTTTATAACAAAACAAAACCATCAACCCAAACAAATACAGACAGATTTTCATATACAGCATGAGATTGTTAAAAGAGAAAAACACAGAAGGTCAATCCAGCAGTCTTTAAAACATTCTAAAGGTGGGCATGGAAGAAAGAGAAAAACAGAAGCCTTGTCTAATTACCAACACAATTCTGCGGACTGGACACAAAGTCAAAACCATAAAATATCAAAAGATATTATTAATTTGGCTATTAGCTGTGGTGTTGGGACTATTAAAATGGAAGATTTAACAGGTATTACCAAGAAAGCCAAAAGTTTTTTTATGAAAAGTTGGCCTTATTATCAGTTGCAAAGTTATATTGAATATAAAGCAAAAGAAAATGGTATCCAGATTCTATGGGTTGACCCAAAAAACACATCAAATACTTGCCCAACATGTGCAAATTCTAATCCAGATAATAGAAATGATATAGATAAAACCAAATTCAAATGTATTAATCCTGAATGTGAAGATTGGGGGAAAGAAAAAGATGCTGATTTGGTTGCTGCTCAAAATATTGCAAACACATATGGTTCCAATGTTAAACTTAAGTCAAAAGAAGGTAGAATATCCAATGCAAAAAATAAGAAAAAATAAAATACTAAAATATCTATTTAATATATAATTATATTGTTGGTTTTGTCATTTATTATAATTACATTTGTTTATTGAAAGGTATATACAACAACTTAAAAATAGAATAATGCAAAAAATTGAAAGTTTAACACCAGAACAAGAGTCTAAACTAGACATCCACAGAGATGCCTGGTTGAGCAAGATTTTCAAATATGAGTTTTATCAAAACCATAATGTTGAAAAGACAGAGAAGGCCATGAAAAAATTATACAAATTTTGTGGCCTTGAAGAACCAAGAGTGGTGCTATTAGATAGCCCAATGGCCTGTCAATTAGAAATCAACAGGTTAAAGGGTAATACAGGTGATAACATTGAATATGAACCATTCTCTGTATATATCAATGCAGAAGATATTCCTTGGTTGTCATTCTATGGCTACTTTATGGATAACTTTGACTTCCTTGACGAATACAGAGAGGATTTTAATCTAATCCTAGAGTGTGTTGAAAACTCTTATGCACAAATCCAGATGGATGAGGTATGTTTGGTTTCAAAATACCCAAAAAAGATTGCAAGAAATGCAAACAATGACTTGCATTGCACAACAGGGTATGCTATTGAGTTTGCTGATGGATATGGTCAGCACTACGTGAATGGCAGGTTTATTGAGGAGGAGATATTCAAGGATTGTGGTGAATTAATCAATGCAAAGATACGTTTCCACAATGAGAGTAATGAGGATATTAAGGCAGCCATAATTACAATCATAAAAGAGAATTTTGGAAACGAGGGATTATTGGAAATGCTGGATGCAATTACTGTTGATGAGAAGAATATTACACACAAGAATGGTTATGCTGAAACTATAAGGATATACAAAACAAAAAGCACATATCCTTTCTTACAGAACAGCAAAGGTGAGTTTGACCAACCTTATGCTTGGATAGAGTTTACGTGCCCTAGCACAAAGTCTGTATATTTAATAGATACGTGTCCAACGTTTACGGATGCACTTGAATGTGCCAAATGGCATAGGCCAAGTAATGTTCCTGGATCAGTGGATTACACTTGGTATTCTGCCAACTAAATTTTAACTTAAAATAACAAAAAAATGAACAAATTAAATTTTTCGAATGTGTCTTTTCACCAAGGTGATGTCCAATTCTTCGGATTGACTGAACTCCCTAGTGATGTGAAAAAGGTGCAAAAGCAATTTATTGCAGCATCAGAGAGATCAGGTAGTTT
>Ga0247835_1004438_pt1 | contig 12259 bp, 10 predicted proteins | sample LaCtaG_3_FD_189912 | JGI IMG/M metagenome (GOLD analysis project Ga0247835, IMG submission 189912) | Freshwater microbial communities from meromictic Lake La Cruz, Castile-La Mancha, Spain - LaCruzMarch2015_13.5m | ecosystem: Environmental > Aquatic > Freshwater > Lake | place: Spain: Castile-La... | reverse complement strand
TTCACTTCACCATTGGGAATCGCACGAACAGAACTACCACGTTGATAGCCGGTGAGGGTTCCGGCATCAAATAATCCGTTGGTCCGTTGATCTTTTGAATGCGAGTAGTCAATGGCTATTGCCCGACCAACACTGAAGATGTTAACCAATTTAACCCAGGTGTGATCACGTGTGATTCCCACTTCTCGGCGAGCGTGCGGTGCGGTCTTAGGCCACCAATTTTTGAGCCAGTCACTTTCTGGTTGTGAAACGGATTCACCCAATTGTTCATGGCCACTGACAGGGTCGACCAGAACTAGACGTGGTGTGAGATCCAGGTCGAACTCGACAATAGAAGTGGGAATGTCATCCAAGAGTTCATGGGCTATCACGACACCAAATTTCTCCCGGATCGGAATTTTCCGCGCGTCACCACTTGATACATCGTAAATTTGGGTTTTCCAGTTAAGTTCCTTTTCACGGATGAGGGCTTGCAAATTGGTCATCAGTAAGCCGTCGGATCCACCGACGTCGAGGATTAAGAATTGCGAAGGCGAACCGCAGTATTTATAGGTTTCGAGCAGATAGGGAAATAGTTCCCCTGCCAAATCCGGATTTGACGTAACAGCTGTGCGAAAGTGCCCATAAGGATTTTTCCCCTTGGACCCGAATTCACCATAAAAGCCACTGGGGCCAAAAGCTGCGCCCTCCCAGGCATTGATCCAAGGAATGTATGGGGACATGGGACACGACGCTAGTCACCCCTAGGCTTTTGGCATGGACGCACCTCCCCGTTTGCGCATTGGGGTAGTTGGGGCGGGCCGCGTCGGAGCTGTCTTGGGTGCGGCGCTGCGCTTGGCTGGACATAACTGCACGGGTGTTAGCGCTGTTTCAGATTTGTCCCGACTGCGTGCAGAAGCGCTCCTTCCCGGGGTGCCAATAAAACCCGCCGATCAAGTAGTGGCGGAGTCTGAGTTGGTTATTCTGGCTGTTCCCGACAGTGTCCTTCCAGATCTGATTCGCGGATTCTCCTCCAGTGAAGTTTTTATTCCAGGCCAGTTTGTGGCCCACACCTCCGGAAGTTATGGGATTTCGGTATTTGATTCGGCGCCGCAAGTGTCACCCATGGCAATACACCCGGTAATGACGTTCACGGGAACCAGTGTTGACCTAGCGCGGTTGGCAGACACACCATTTGGGGTTACCACTACCGAAGCACTACGCCCGGTAGCCGAGGCACTCGTGGTTGAGATGGGTGGCGAGCCGGTTTGGGTCCCCGAAGAGTCACGAGCGGTTTACCACACCGCGATGGTGTTGGGTTCCAACTACCTCAATGTCCTTGTCAATGAGGCCGCATCTCTTTTGGCACAGTCAGGGATGGAAAGTCCGCAACGCATACTCGCACCACTTCTGAGCGCTTCTTTAGATAATGCTTTGCGACTAGGAGACAAAGGTCTCACCGGTCCGGTCGCTCGTGGCGACTGCGAAGTGGTTCGCAAACACCTTGACGCGTTACGGGATCGTCCAAGTTCACAAAGTGCGTATCGCGCCCTCGCCCGACTCGCAACAGACCGAGCACTGGCCGCAGGTCTGCTATCCGTTGATCAGGCTGCTGATCTTCTCATTGAATTAGGTGAGAACACATGACCAAGCTGATCCATAACATCGATGAACTGACACGAGATCCGGGGGTCGTTCGGGCTTTTGTTCCCACGATGGGCGCATTGCATCAAGGGCACCTCGACCTCGTTGATGCATCAAGGACGTTGGTCGGAACCGGTGGCGAAGTTGTCGTGTCAATTTTTGTGAATCCTACCCAATTTGGGAATGCAACCGAAGTGTCGAAATACCCAAGAACTTTGGAAAGTGATCTTGCACAATGTGAAGCCAGCGGGGTTGACATCGTGTTTGCTCCCAGTGTGAGTGAGATGTATCCCGGCGGGACGCAAACCTCTCAGTATGTCAGCGTGCAACCAGGACCATTGGGTTCGATACTCGAAGGGGTGGACCGTCCCGGGCATTTTGCCGGAATGCTCACAATTGTGGCGAAACTTCTGAACCTAGTTCAACCAAACTTTGCGACTTTTGGGGAAAAGGACTACCAGCAGTTAGCGCTTATTTCGCATATGGTGCAACAACTGAACTTCCCCATTAAAGTCGTTGGAGTGCAAACGCGACGCGAGCCCGATGGATTGGCCATGAGTTCGCGCAATACTTTCCTCAGCCCCGAGCAGCGCACCGAAGCGGCTTCCATATCTCGTGCTCTCTTCGCGGCACAGGCAGTTGAAGGAAACATTGACGCGAAACTAAGTGCAGCGCGGGACGCGCTATCCGCGCAGATCACAACTTCTTATCTAGTCGCTATGACACCTGATCTTTCACGTGAGCTTGTCGGAACAGAAAATGCAACACAAGGTCGAATACTCTTTGCCGGTCTCCTTGGGTCAACTCGTTTGATTGACAATGTGTCGCTGGACGGAGTGAATCCAGATGAGTGACATTCACATCCCACGGTGGCTGACCTCGGATTCACCCGGTTGGCAGATCACAGCTGACGTGATCGTGATCGGCTCCGGTGTCGCTGGCCTTTCTGCAGCAATTCACGCCCGTCGCACGGGTCGAAGTGTTGTCATCCTGACGAAGGCTCAAATAGATGAAGGATCAACCCGCTGGGCGCAGGGCGGCATTGCTGCAGCACTTGCAGAAGATGATTCACCTTCTGAACACAGGGATGACACTATTACTGCCGGCGCCGGGTTGTGTAATCCACAAGCTGTCGAGGTGCTGGTCACAGAAGGACCGCAGGCCGTCCGGGATTTAATCACCTTGGGTGCAAATTTTGATCTCGATCCGAGCGGTCAAATTTCGCTCACCAGAGAAGGCGGACATCACCGCGACCGCATTGCACACGCCGGAGGCGATGCAACCGGCGCCGAAATCTCTCGGGCTTTGGTCTCCGCGGTTCTGAATGACCCAGGTATTGAAATAGTTGAGAACGCACTGGCCCTTGACCTCTTGACTGACGAACATGGCGCGGCTCAAGGGGTGACCCTCCACGTGATGGGGTCGGGCCAGCGGGATGGCATTGGTGCCGCTCTAGCACCAGCGGTAATTTTGACAACGGGCGGTTTCGGTCAAGTTTTTGGACAAACTACTAATCCTTATGTTTCAACAGGTGATGGGATTGCACTTGCGCTGCGAGCAGGCGCGAGTGTCGCCGACCTTGAGTTCGTCCAGTTTCATCCAACCGTTTTGTGGCTCGGTCCACTCGCTAAAGGCCAACAGCCACTTGTGAGTGAGGCTGTACGAGGTGAAGGTGCACGTCTGCTTGACCCAGACTTTCAGCCTTTCATGAATTCAATTCACGAACTTGGTGACTTAGCTCCCCGTGATGTAGTTGCAAAAGAAATCATGAAAGTAATGCGTGCATCAGGTTCCTCGCATGTGTGGCTTGATGGTCGTATGTTGGGTGCTGACACGTGGGTTCGTCGATTCCCCACAATTCTTGCAAGTGCAAGATCACGCGGTATTGATCCGGTGACCGACCTCATCCCGGTAGGTCCCGCCCAGCACTACGTCTCTGGCGGTGTGGTGACGGACCTTTTTGGTCGCACGAGTATTTCGGGTCTGTACGCCGCGGGTGAAGTTGCCTGCACTGGAGTCCACGGAGCAAATCGACTCGCCTCCAATTCGCTGTTGGAGGGTTTGGTGTATTCCCGCCGAATCATGAACGCCATTGACTCGGATCAACTTGTAGGTCACCCGGTGAAAGCTGACTCCTCAAAAGATTCATTTTTAATCCCGCACCGAGTGAGACGAGATATGCAGAGCGTGATGGATCGAAATGCCGGTGTTCTGCGCAGCGAGGCATCTCTAACCCATGCGCAAGAGTGGCTGGCTAATATCGAACGCACGGGTGCCCGTGCGTGCACCGAAGATTGGGAGAGCGCAAACCTGTTCACGGTGTCCCAAGTGTTAATCGCAAATGCATTAGCTCGGAAAGAGACGCGTGGTTCACATTGGCGCGAGGACTACCCCGAGCGCAGCACTGATTTTGAGGTTCGGCTAGTTTCACACCGGTCACCGGATGGTGAATTGATCACAACGACCACTGGAATAGGGACCTGATGCAGTCGCACAAAATCAAGAAGGAACTGGCAGACCAACTCATTGCCGGTGGACTCAATCCACTTGATGTATCCGAGGTTGTCCTGCGCGCCCTACAGGAGGACTGTGACGACAACGGTGACGTGACCTCAATTGCAACTATCCCCATTGATCAGTTTTCCACATTGGATTTGGTGGCCCGAGAAGCCGGAACAATTGCCGGGATCCCGGTCGCAGCATCTGTATTTGTCATTCTGGGTGGCGTTTCCGTGTCGATTAAGACCCCCGTAGGTGACGGCGACAATGTCCTCGCGGGTCAGGTTCTCATCTCGATCACCGGTCCGACTCGAGTGCTGCTGCAGGGGGAACGTCCCGCACTGAATTTGCTGAGCCATCTGAGTGCCATCGCAACAGCGACACAGGCGTGGGCCACAGCGCTGGGGGCGTCAGGTACCAAAGTGCGTGATACCCGAAAGACAACTCCCGGGCTTCGAACACTGGAGAAATACGCGGTGAGGTGTGGCGGGGGGCTCAATCACCGGATGAACCTCTCAGACGCAGCCCTGATCAAGGACAATCACGTGGTGGCCGCTGGTGGGGTTGGGCAAGCTTATGAACTAATTAAGAAGTCTTTCCCCGACCTCCCGGTCGAAGTTGAGGTTGATTCGCTTGACCAACTAGAGGAGGCCCTCGCGGTTGGGGCAGACCTAGTTCTTCTGGATAATTTCTCCATTAACGAGTTGAGAGAAGCCGTGAAAGTCAATGCTGGCCGCGCGAAGTTGGAGGCCTCAGGAGGTTTCACGATCGACTCGGCTGCCGATGTAGCGACTACCGGAGTTGACTACGTTGCGGTTGGGGCGATTACCCACTCTGCGCCCGTTCTCGATATTGGTGCCGATCTTCGGATGGAGATGATCTAATGCTGCTCGCCATTGATGTGGGAAACACGAATACTGTTATTGGTCTATATGAAAACCGGATCCTTCATAAATCGTGGCGAATTAACACCGACCCGGCGCAGACAGCGGACGAACTTGCGCTCAAGTACCGCGGCTTACTCGAAAATGAACCTAGGGCCACGGGTGTCGCTTTGTGTAGCACCGTCCCAGCAGTCTTGCATCAAATGAGACTCATGATCGAGCGTTATTACTCAGACCTTCCCTTCGTGATCGTCGAGCCTGGGATCAAGACGGGAGTCCCGATACTTACCGACAATCCGAAAGAGGTTGGAGCGGACCGAATTGTTAATACACTCGCGGCCCATCATCTTTTCGGTGGTCCTTGCATCGTTGTTGATTTCGGAACTTCGACGAACCTTGACGTGGTGTCCGAGAAAGGTGAATTCCTTGGTGGCGCGTTAGCACCGGGTATTGAAATTTCAATTGAGGCACTAACTCAACGTGCAGCGCAATTGCGCCAAGTTGAATTGGTGGCGCCGCGTTCGGTGATTGGGAAAAACACGGTCGAAGCCCTTCAATCCGGGGCGGTCTTTGGATTTGCCGGTCAAGTGGACGGATTAGTGGGCCGGATCATCGAAGAACTTGGTGCTGTCACAGCGGTGGTTGCAACCGGTGGACTCAGTCAGGTGGTTGTGAGCGAATCACGAAGTATTACCCACCATGAGCCCGATCTGACTCTTCTGGGTCTGGCGTTGCTTTTTGAAAAAAACCAGGCCTAGCAAAACCCGTCCTAGCAGAAGCTAAGAGTCAAGGGCTCTAGATCCAGCGACTACGCCGAGTACCGTGGCAAGACCGTGAATTGGTCCTGTAGTTCGCGGAAGAATCAAAGTTCGAATCCCGGCAGCGCCTGCGCCACCGTCATCGATCGCATTGTCTCCCACCATGAGTAAGTCCTCCGGGCCAATCCCGATCGCTTCACTCACTGCCAGAAAAATCTCAGGATTCGGTTTAACGTAACCTAACTGCGCTGAGGTAAAGACATGATCAACGCAGTTCGCAATACCCATCCGAGCCATTATCTCGTCCAGGTCAATGGCAATGTTTGAAATAATCGCGGTCGTGATTCCTTGCTCGCGTAGGGCATCGAGAACCGGGAGGGTGTCTTCATAGGGGAACCAAGCCTGGGTAAGACTTGAGTAGAGCGCAGAGGTGAGCGGTTCCTCGGTGAAGTCGCCAAGGAGCCGGGTAAATATTTCTTTATGGGCTGCCCCGTTGAGATCTCGGGTGTGGTGTGGATCCTCAATGCGGGCGAATTCAACAATCGAGTTCAACTTGGCAACGACGTCCATGTGTTCCATGTATTCCAGTGGATCAAGTTCCACACTTGCGCACGCGATTTCCAGCCATAATTCACTACTTCCTTGGTCAATCAAGGTTGAATGAAAGTCAAAGAGCACCCCTTTGATTGGACTGGGGCGAAATAGCGGATGCGAAAGGCTCACGACGGTGAGTCTAGGTCCAAGTTTGTGATTGACACGCTTCTAATAGCCTTAGCGACTGTGAGTGACGAGTTAGACGTTCCCGAACAGGTCCAGATCCGGCGAGATAAGCGCCAGGTCTTGCTGGACAGAGGGTTACAGGCGTATCCCGTTTCCCTTCCCATCACGACCTCCATCGCAGAATTGCGCAAGCAATACGGTCATTTGGAAGCGGAAGCGTCAACGGGCGTCACTGTGGGAATCGCCGGCCGGGTAATTTTCAGCCGCAACACTGGGAAATTGGCTTTTGCAACAATCGCTGCGGGCAGCGGTGAAACGATCCAAGCCATGGTGTCCCTTGGCCAAGTGGGTGAAGAAAGTTTGGCGGACTGGAAAGCTCTCGTTGATCTTGGTGATCAAATTTTTGTTCAAGGCGAAGTGATTTCATCGAAACGCGGTGAGCTTTCCGTTTATGTTGATTCATGGAGCATGGCGGCTAAATCATTGCGCCCGCTTCCTGTGGCGCATAAAGAAATGAATGAAGAGTCGCGAGTGCGCCAGCGGTACGTGGATTTAATTATGCGCCCAGAAGCTCAGGTCATGGCTCGTACAAGGGTCAAAGCGGTTTCTGCGCTCCGAACATCACTGTCCAATCGTGGGTACCTGGAAATTGAAACCCCAATGTTGCAAACCCAACCGGGGGGCGCCACTGCTCGACCGTTTATCACCCATTCAAATGCATTCGGAATAGACCTCTACTTGCGAATTGCTCCAGAGTTGTTTTTAAAACGTGCAGTGGTTGGCGGTTTGGATCGAGTGTTTGAGATCAATCGAAATTTTCGTAATGAAGGCGCGGACTCCTCCCATTCCCCTGAGTTCGCGATGCTCGAGTTTTATCAAGCGTTCGCAGACTACCAGGACATGGCAACCATCACGCGTGAAGTGATTCAAGAAGCCGCGCAAGCAGTTGCCGGTTCGATGACGGTTATTCACTTTGATGGAAGTGAACACGATCTGTCTGGAGTGTGGCCTCAGATTGATCTTTATGATTCACTTTCCGCGGCAGTTGATCAGGATGTGACACCCGAAACACCGCGAGCAGTACTTGAAACTTTGGGTAAGGCTGCTGACATCAAATTTGCTCCGACTTGGGTGAATGGCAAACTTGTTGAGGAACTTTTTGAGCATTACGTGATCCCAACCTTTACTGGACCAACATTCGTTATGCAATTTCCCGTGGACACCTCACCACTGACACGTGATCACCGATCGCGTCCCGGGGTTGTCGAAAAATGGGACCTCTACATTGACGGTTTTGAGTTGGCAACAGGCTATTCAGAATTGGTTGATCCCGTAATTCAGCGTGAGCGGTTGGTCGAACAGGCATCCCTTGGGGCAAAAGGTGACAAGGAAGCTATGCCCCTCGATGAAGATTTCTTAAGAGCCCTAGAACATGGAATGCCACCCAGTGGTGGAGTCGGAATGGGCGTGGATCGACTTCTCATGGCACTCACGGGACAAGGAATTCGGGAAACGATCCTGTTTCCCTTAGTGAAGCCGGAGCGGGATCAATGATCACGGTCAGGGCGGCCCGAACAGCGGATGTTCGCGCAATTCGCGACCTCATTGACGTGTATTCGGCGGACGGCAGTTTGCTCTCCAAAGCAACCGTGACGATTTTCGAGCAAATACAAGAATTTCTCGTTGCCGAAGTCGATGGCACGGTCATCGGTTGTGGGGCTTTGCACGTGATGTGGGAGGACTTGGCCGAGGTTCGCACGCTCGCTGTGCGTCCCGATCAAGCCCGGCACGGGATTGGCTCCCAGATTCTTGAGCAGCTACTCACCAATGCCCGGGAGCTCGGCATTAAACGGGTGTTCTGTTTAACTTTCATGAAAGAGTTTTTCGGTCGGCACGGTTTTGTAGAAATTGATGACACCCTGGTTGGCCATGATGTCTATGAACAATTGCTGCAGTCCTACGACGAAGGTGTGGCCGAGTTCCTTGGACTTGAGCGGGTAAAGCCCAATACTCTGGGCAACTTTCGCATGTTGCGCGAAAGTCTCTAGCCCCGTAACCCGATCCCAGAGGGGGCACTGGGGCAGCCCAATTCATAGCGGCCAGGGTGACTGACCATGGGCCCAAACCGGACATCTGCTGACATTGGCGGCTGCTTAAAGGCGGATTTGCTCCGATTTCGCGTTGGGCGTACGGGTTCCGGTGGATCTCGGGTTTCACGCATGTGATTCATGGGGGACAATGGGGGAGTCGATTTGGGTGCCCACACCCAAAGGCACGCATGAAGGAGAGTGGCCAATGTTCGAGCGGTTTACAGACAGAGCCCGTCGCGTGGTTGTCCTTGCCCAAGAGGAAGCCCGCATGCTCAACCACAACTACATTGGCACCGAGCACATTCTGCTCGGCTTGATCCACGAGGGTGAAGGCGTTGCTGCCAAGGCTCTTGAGAGTCTTGGAATTTCACTTGATGCCGTGCGCCAGCAAGTCGAAGAAATTATCGGCCAGGGACAGCAGGCACCTTCAGGACATATCCCGTTCACCCCACGAGCGAAGAAAGTTTTGGAACTATCGCTGCGTGAAGCACTTCAACTGGGCCACAACTACATTGGAACCGAGCACATTCTTTTAGGTTTGATTCGCGAAGGCGAGGGCGTGGCCGCTCAGGTGCTCGTCAAACTGGGTGCAGATCTCAACAAGGTTCGCCAGCAGGTTATTCAACTTCTGAGTGGCTACCAAGGCAAAGAACCTGCAACAGCCGGTGGGCCGGCTGAAGGAACACCATCAACTTCACTGGTCCTTGACCAATTCGGTCGCAACTTGACCGCTGCTGCTCGCGAGAACAAACTGGATCCGGTTATTGGCCGCTCAAAAGAAATTGAGAGGGTTATGCAGGTGCTTTCCCGCCGCACCAAGAACAATCCAGTGCTCATTGGAGAGCCGGGTGTTGGTAAGACTGCAATTGTTGAAGGTCTCGCCCAGGACATTGTGGCCGGTGAAGTCCCCGAAACGTTAAAGGACAAGCAGGTTTACACCCTTGACCTTGGTGCCCTTGTTGCCGGAAGTCGCTATCGCGGTGACTTCGAAGAACGACTCAAGAAAGTGCTCAAGGAAATTCGCACTCGTGGCGACATCATCCTGTTCATCGACGAGATTCACACCCTTGTCGGTGCCGGTGCAGCTGAAGGTGCAATTGATGCGGCCAGCATTCTCAAGCCAATGCTCGCCCGCGGTGAACTTCAGACAATCGGCGCGACAACCCTTGACGAGTATCGCAAGCATATTGAAAAAGATGCCGCACTCGAGCGTCGATTCGCACCTGTACTCGTCGAAGCACCCGATGTAGCCCACACAATTGAAATCTTGCGTGGACTTCGCGACCGTTATGAATCCCATCACAGGGTCTCAATCACCGATGGCGCGCTGGATGCTGCTGCACGGCTTTCTGACCGCTACATTTCTGACCGTCAATTACCCGACAAGGCGATTGACCTCATTGACGAAGCGGGCTCACGCCTGCGCATCCGCCGGATGACAACACCACCGGACCTGCGCGAATTTGACGTCAAAATTGCCGATGTTCGCAGGGCTAAAGAGTCTTCCATCGACGAGCAGGATTTCGAGAAGGCTGCTGCATTGCGCGATGACGAGAAAAACCTGCTTGCCGAGCGTGCCGAACGCGAGCGCGAATGGAAAGCCGGAGACCTTGACGTTGTTGCTGAGGTCGACGAGAAACTGATTGGTGAGGTGCTCGCACTCATGACCGGCATTCCGGTCTCTGATCTTTCCGAGGATGATATTGCTCGACTGCTCCGGATGGAAGAGGAGCTTCATCGTCGCGTGATCGGGCAAGAACAAGCGATTAAGGCACTCTCCAAGTCCATCCGCCGAACACGAGCGGGACTTAAAGATCCCAAGCGTCCTAGTGGCTCATTTATTTTTGCTGGGCCTTCGGGTGTTGGTAAAACTGAGTTGTCCAAGGCTCTGGCGGAGTTCCTTTTCGGCACCGAAGATGCCCTGATCGCTCTGGACATGTCCGAATACAGTGAGCGCCACACAGCCTCGCGGCTCTTTGGTTCACCCCCAGGGTACGTCGGTTACGAAGATGGTGGCCAATTGACGGAAAAGGTACGGCGCAAGCCATTCAGCGTCGTCCTTTTTGACGAGGTTGAAAAGGCCCACCCGGATATTTTCAATTCCCTACTTCAGGTTTTGGAAGAAGGGCGCCTCACGGACTCGCAGGGTCGGGTTGTGGACTTCAAGAACACCGTGATCATCATGACAACCAACCTTGGTAGTCGTGACGTGTCAAAGGGGCAAAACTTAGGATTCGCGCCCGATGACAATGAGTTCAGTGCCTACGAGCAGATGAAAGCCAAGGTCCAACAGGAACTGAAGCAGCATTTCCGCCCCGAGTTCCTGAACCGAATCGACGACGTAGTTGTATTCCACCAGTTGAGCAAGAATGAGATCGTCGAGATTGTTGACCTCATGATCGCCGGTCTCGAAAAGCGACTGCTCGATAAGGACATGGATATTGAACTGACCACCGCTGCGAAGGAGCTCTTGGCAGAACGTGGTTATGACTCAGCACTGGGTGCGCGGCCGCTGCGTCGCGTAATTCAGCGCGACCTTGAAGATCCATTGAGTGAAAAGATGCTCTTTGGAGATCTTCTTCCCGGCAATATCGTGGTCGTTGACGTGGAGGGTGAGGGCGATGCCCGCGAATTCACCTTTGTCGCAACCCCACGGTCAGTTCTGCCAGATTCACCCCCGGTTGAAGCTGCGGGATAAAGAGGATATCCTCCGTTATGAGGTGCGGGGGATATGAATGAATGTCGGACCGCTGGTTCCCGGCTTCAACGAGTTTGACCGGCCTAAGCGCGGCTTTCCGCGCTGGGCCGGTTTCTTCATTGCTGCTGTAGTCGCTATCGCGGCATTTCTCCTTATTTGGGGTTTCGCCGCAGGCAGTGGCCCATTTTCTTCGCTGGGCCTTGTCACCGAAGAGCTACAGCCATCAGGCTATCGACCAACTGTGGACACTGATGTGATCCAAGTAAACGCGGCGCCACCCCAATCGGGAATCTGTCCGGACCAAACTCTAGATGTTGCGGTCTCTGAGTCACCGAGTGAAATCGGGTTAGCGTTAACACTGAGCGGGCCAAGAAGTAGTAGTTGTCAGGGCAACGCTCAATCGGAATCAATCTGGATTGATGTGCTCTTGAATGAGCCCCTTGGTGATCGCACCATAGTTCGGACAAGTGATGGGCAGGAAATTTTACGAACTCGGTAATGCGTAGCGACCTCTAGTTTTCTCGATCATGCCCTCGTTCAGTAGTTGTGTGAGTGCGGTTTCACACTGCTGCCGGTCAGGTGATTGATGCACAATCTGTTCAAGGCTCGTTGAACTTTTGTGCTCGCGCAGAATTTTCAGGATTCTGCCACGCTCTTGGCGCAAACTTCCTTCGTATCGAGCCTGAACCTTTTTTGGAATATTGGAAGTGGGCTTGCCCTGGGAAAACCAACTGCAATTGTTGACTATTGGACATTGTGCGCACAAGGGTTCACGAGCGGTGCAGATGAGCGCGCCCAACTCCATTGAAGCCGCCGACCAAGTCGCAGCGTGTTGATCAGCGATCGGTAGGAGCTTTTCGGCGAGCGCACGTTCAATAATTGAAATAGTTGGTGCTTGGTGCGATTGGCCGAGCCAAGCACGTGCCAGCAGCCGGCGCACATTCACGTCTAAGACCAGCGAGCGTTGGCCAAATGCAAACGCCATAA
>Ga0247835_1004432_pt1 | contig 12281 bp, 11 predicted proteins | sample LaCtaG_3_FD_189912 | JGI IMG/M metagenome (GOLD analysis project Ga0247835, IMG submission 189912) | Freshwater microbial communities from meromictic Lake La Cruz, Castile-La Mancha, Spain - LaCruzMarch2015_13.5m | ecosystem: Environmental > Aquatic > Freshwater > Lake | place: Spain: Castile-La... | reverse complement strand
AAGATCGACGCCGTCCTCGCCCGCGCCGGCGGCTGAGCCGTGGCCGTCGACGGCGACGCTGACCACGACAACGACAACGACAACGACAACGACAACGACGCTGACAGCGACGTCGTCGACATGGTCGAGGTCGTCAACGACACTGACACTGACACTGGCAACGACAACAACACCAACGAAGACGGCGACGACACCGCCGCATCGTGCCCGTCGGCTTCGCCACCCGGCGGGACCGTCGTGACCCCCAACCCCTGTCGGCCTTCACGTTTCGTCGTTTGATGGGACGGCGGGTGCGCTTGCGGGTCAATGGTTTCGACGTCGAGGGCCGCTTCGACGGCGCCGACGAGGACGACGTCTACCTGCGCGGCGAGCTGCGCTACTTCGTCTATCCCCAGTCGGTGGTCACGGGGCTCGTGGTCCTCGATCGCGACGACGACGACGACGATACCGACAAGAACGACGACGACGACGCCCCCTGACGAAGTCGTCGTCGCCGGCGCGCGTCAGCCAGACGGGAGCCGCTTGGCGCGTTCACCAGCGACGATCTTCCTGCCGATGACTTCCACCAACCCGGGGAAGAGCCGGTCAAGGATCCAGGAAATGCGCGCCCGCATTGGCAGGACAATGATGCCCTGGTTGCGGTCGAGGGCCGCGAGGGTTTCGCTGGCACAGCGTTCGACGGGATGGGGCGGTCCAGCCACGGCCGTGAGGAAGCGGCGGGTGTCCGGGGCCCAGCCGATCTGGCTGTCCTTCGGGTTGCCGGCGTCGAGCATCGGCGTTTCGATGGCCGAAGGACACAACACGCTGACGCGAACCCCCCGCGACGCGCCTTCGAGTCGCAGGCTCTTGCTCAGGCCCACGACGGCGTGCTTGGTCAGGCCATAGGGCGCCAGCAGAGGCGCCGCACCGAGCCCCGCCAGAGACGCCGTGTTGATGATGTGTCCGGAGCCCTGCTTCAGCATCAGGGGATAGGCCGCGAGGACCCCGTGGAGGACGCCGCTGATGTTGGTGTCGATGATCCGTCGCCACGCCGCCAACGGGATGTCGTCGGTTTCGCCGGCGATGGCGAAGCCCGCGTTGTTGAACACGTAGTCGAGTCGCCCGTGCTTCGCCGCGAAGGCCTCGATCGCCCGCTTCACCCCCTCGGCGTCACGCACATCGAGCGCCACGGCCTCTGCGCCAGCGCCACACTCGGCAGCCACCCGCGACGCCGCCCCGCCGTCGATGTCGGTGACGCACACCCGCGTGCCCCGCGCGGCCATCTCCCTGGCGAGTGCCCGACCAATGCCAGAGCCGCCGCCGGTGATGAAAGCTGTCGCCGTTGTCCACGAAGCCATGTGCTTGAACCTTCCGGGCGCCGTGCCCACCTCGAGCCGGCCCACCTCGAGCCGGAGCAGTTCATAGCATTGGTTCGGACCCGGCAGACGACGGCGGACGGCGAGATGCGTGTCATGGCATGCTCGCGTCCATGCTGAAGAAGGCCCTGGGTGTGGTTGGCGGTGTGTTTGCCCTGGGCTGCACCACGATGACGGTGGTGGCCATCGGCGACCTCATCGGCGGCGGCTCCGCCACCTCCAACAGCGTGTTGGTGGGCCTGGTGGTGTTCTTTGGCGGGCTGACAGCGTTCTCGGGCATCGGGGCCGCCCGCCTGCTGCGGAGCCCGGCAGCGGCGACGACGACGACGACGACGATGGGCAGCACGGTGCCCCCGGTGGTCAACGTCGCCGGCATCGACATCGCCCTGGAAGCCCGCATCCTGGGCATGGCCGCCCAGCACGCCGGACGGGTGACAGCCACCGAGGTGGCCCTGGGCTGTGGCGTCAGCATGGACGCCGCCGCCGCCGCCCTCGACCAGCTGTGCGTCCGGGGGCACGCCGACCTCGCCGTCACCCCCGACGGCGCCGCCGTCTACATCGTGAAGGGCTTCTTGTCCGACCACGAGAAGCAGCAGGCCGAAGAGCTCGTCGTCGGTTGATGTGCCATCCTGGCGGCATGGGGATGACACTGCTTTTCGCGTGCCTGCTCGGTGGGCAGAACCCGGCACCCGCACCTGATGGAGTGTCGTCGGCGGTGTCGTCGGCGGCGACGGTGTCGTCGTCCTCGTCGGAACCAACGTTCCTGGAGTCCTGCGGTGCCCGCTGCGCAAACCCTGTGGACCCGGTGATGAACGGCATCACCATCGGTGGCGTCGTGGGCGGCCTCGTCGGCGGCGCCAGCCTGGTGGGTTTCGCATTGGTCGGTCTGCAGACCTGCTCAGCGAAGGGACCGTGCGAAGGCCCGGGCCTGGCGCTCTTCTCCACGCCCGCTGGCGTCGTCGTCGGTGGCCTCGTCGGCGCCGTCGCCGGCGGCTTCATCGGCGGCGCCGTCGAGCACGAACCGCCACCACAAGATGGCCCTGATGCCTAGAGCCGGAAGGCGCCGGCCACGCCGAGGTAGCCGCCGTTGAAGGGGATGGCGAAGCCGCCTTCGACGACGACGGTGGCCCAGGGGGCGGGCTTCCAGGCGATGCCGATGGGCACCTCGGTGAAGCCCGAGAAGGGCGCGTCGACGTCGCCGAAGCGAAAGCCGGCGCCGATGCTTGGCTGCACGTAGACCCAGAAGTCCGTGAAGGCTTCTTCGGCCACGGGGAAGCTGGCGATGCCCGAGACGAATTGCTGGACGGTGCCGTCGCTGCGTCGTTGCTCGAGGTAGTCGATGGTGACCTCGCCAGCGAGGAGCAGGTCGGGCTGCAGCGCGTATTGGCCGCGAAAGCCGCCGCTGCCCCCGTACTGGATGTCCCGAAAGATGCCGCCACCGCCCTGGTAGGGGATGAGGTCGGTGAAGTGGCCGCGGGCCACGAGCATGATGTCCCGGGCCACCTGCCCCGTCATCCAGGCCGCGGTGCCAACGCCGGCGACGTCTTCGCCGACGACGCCGTGGACGCCGGCGCCGGCCTCGAAACCAGCGGTGCCCATGGGCGGGCCCACGGGCCGGTAGGCGGGGGCGCTGGCGCAACCGCTGACGACGGCCAACAGACCAAGCACCGCCAGGCCGGCAGCGCCTGGCGCGCGGTGGGCGGGGGCTTTCGCAGCGGGGCAGACGGCAGCGTGGGACACGGGGTTTTCGTACCCCGCTTGTGGGGACCCGGCAAAAAATCTGTCGGAGGATCGGAGGGTTCCGCGATCGTTCCACGAAGGTTCCACGAAGGTTCCACGAAGGTTCCACGAAGGTTCCACGAAGGTTCCACGCGAAGGTCACATCGGCGCCGTCGACCGGAGGAGCGTTCAAACTCCGGACGCGGCGTCTGGCTCCTCCCCCAGCGGGGGAGGCTGGGAGGGGGCCACGCGGTGGACCGCTTCTTCGGCTGGCGCTGAAGGAGCGGAGACGCGGTTTGCTTGCGTCGGCGGCGCCGGGCGGCGACCCTGCGGTGATGTTGGCCGCACTCATCCAAGCCGGAGCGCCGTCCCCCGGGGTGGACCTCCAGACCCAGCTCGGTCCCTTCCCGGCCCGGATGAGCCTGTGCGACCACGGTGTCTGGGCGGTGCAGGCCGGGCCGTTCTCGGGGCAGGACGCCCTGTTCCGCTTGCTGGTGTTGCCGCGCCGAACGGTCTCCCAGCGGGCCCGCACCGCGCCGCCGCCTGGCACATCCCTCGGCGAGGGATCGTCGCTGCTGGCGGGCTTTGAGGCGTTCCGCACCGACCTGTTGCGGGCTGCCAGCCACGTCGGCGGCAGCGACCGGGTCTGGACCATCCGCTTCGCCGCCCTGAAGACCATCCTCGATGGGCTCCCCGAAGACGTGAAGCGCGTGGTGCGCCTGTGCGACGGCACCCGCGATGTCCTGCGCCTCGCCGCTGAGAGCCCGTTGCCACCCCTCGTCACCCTCAAGGTCCTCGACAAGCTGCTGAGCGCCGGCGTGCTGGTGCGCGCCGACCTCGACGACGAGCTGGTGCCTGCCACGTCGAACCACGACGACGACGACGGTGGCCGCGGCCCCGACCGACGCTGGCAACGGAGCCGCACCTCCCCGCCCATGGCGGGCATCGCTACGCTGCCGCCCACGGCGGCGACGACGACAACGCCATCGCCGCCGACACTGCCCACCCCGGTCAACGCCGTCGCCGCCACGCCGACGACACCACCAGCGACGACACCGACGACACCACCAGCGACACCACCAGCGACACCACCAGCGACACCACCAGCGACAACACCGACGGCGACACCGGCCCCGGCAGCATCACGGCCAGTCTCGACAACGACCACGGCGCCTGCTGAAACGATGCCCGGGCCCCGGGCTGTCATGACGACGACGGAGCCAGCCCCCGTGGTCCTCGAGCAGCGCCGCGTGCGCACCGCCAACGACGACGCCCTGCCCCGCCCGCCCCCAAAGCCCCGGGCCGAGCTGAATGCCTGGCTCGGCGACGAAGCCGCGTTCTTCGAGAGCCACACGCCACCGCCCGCCCGATGGCACGTGTGGCAGTTGGCGGTGTTGTTGGCCCTGGGCAGCGCCATTGGTGTCGTCCTCGCCCGCGCCTGCGGCTGACGAGCACGAAAACGACAACGCGCCCGACGCGATGAACACGGCGGGCGCGACGACGTCGTCACAGCGCGAAACGAAACGAAACGAGACGATCCAAAGCGAAACGGCGCGACGCGCGCGAACGAAGCGAAGACTCAGGTCTTCTCTTTGATGAAGGCCATGACCTTCGGCACCACCACTGACACCGCGAGTTGGGCCTTGTCCTGGGACAGGCCGGTCTTGTCGGCGACGAAGCGCGCGATGGTGGCCATCATCTCGGGAGGCAGGCCGCTGCTGGCGGCGGCGCCGCCGCCCATCAGACCACCGAGCATGCCCATGGCGCCACCGCCGCCGCCGCCGCCACCCATCAGGCCACCGAGCATGCCCATGGCGCCGCCGCCGCCGCCGCCCATGAGGCCGCCGAGCATGCCGGCCACGCCGCCGCCCTCGCCACCAAGCTGGGCCGCAGCCCCCTCGGCAGTGGCGGTGACGGCCTTCTCCGCCTCGTCCTTGCTGAGCCCCTGGCCCGTGAGGGAGCTGATGACATCGGCGGCGCCGGCGGAACCCGCGAATTGCTGCAGAAGCGCTTGCATCATGGTGTGAACCTCGGATGGCCGGATTCGTTGGAAACCGGCGGGTGAGGCCGCAGTGTGCCCCGGGATCCAGCGGAAGCAAGCCGACACCGTGGCCGTTGTTCATGTGTCCATGCCGCAGTGGCGCCTGGTGGGGCCGGCTGCCGGAAACTGGCGCCCGATGGTGGCGCAGGTAGGCTGCAGCGGTGCATGTGTGGGTACGTGTCGTCTTGGTGCTGGTGTTCGGGCTGCTGTCGCGCACGGCGGCGGCCCAGGACTTTGTGGGGGCCCGGGCCCTCTCCCTCGGTGAGAGCTACCGCGCCATCGCCACCGGCAACGACGCCCTCTACTTCAACCCCGCCGGCCTGCCCCTGCTCAAGCGCTACAGCATCGAGGGGCAGTACATCCTGTCCCTCGCCGACGAACGGCATGTGGGGGACTTCTCCATCGTCGACAGCAAGACCAACCCCCTGGCGGTGGGCCTCGCCTACACCTTCCTCGGCGCCGAGCTCACCAAACGGCAAACCATCGGCCATACAGCGACCCTGGGCCTGGCCTATCCGATCTTCGACAAGCTGTTCTCCGTCGGCGTCGGCCTCAAATACAAAAGCGTCAGCGACGCCATCGCCCAGAATTATCTGAACGCCGTCACCGCCGACGTCGGCGTGCTGTCGCAGATCCCCGGCGGCATCAGCCTCGCCGCCGTCGGCTACAACCTCGTGCCCATTCGCACGGGGCCGTCATCCCATGTCCCGGTGTCTGCCGCCTTCGCCGCCGCCCTCGACCTCGGCCCCCTGTCGGGCTTGATCTTCGGCGGCAGCCCCGGCTTTGGCCCCGTGCAGACCGCCGCCGGCATCCCCAGCGAAGGCGGCTACGGCTCCATGCGCGGGCCCCTCGATGGGCTCACCCTGTCGTTTGACTGGTTGCTCAACTTCGAGACCCTGCAGGGCACCAAGAGTCGGCTGAGCACGGGCGCCGAATGGCTCATCGCCGAGCTGGTGCCCGTGCGCGCCGGCTATCTGTGGAACGAAGCCACCGACGACCACCGGGTCTCCGTCGGCATGGGGGTCATCGTCCCCTACTTCGGCCTCGACGTCGCCTACCAGCAGAACGTCGACCCCCAAAAGCTCGACGAGCGCCTGCTCTCGTTTGCCCTCAAGGGCTTTTTGCCGATGTAGTGCGACCGCTTCAACCCTTCGGGAGCATCGATGCGAGCAACGCCCATCACCGTCGCTGGACAAGCGGGCTGGAGCCACGACGACGGCTTCGCCGCTGGCACCTTCCACACCTTCGACGCCCTCGCCGTGGGCCCCTTGCCGCCGCGCAAGGTCCATGTGTTTCTGCCCCGGGGCGCCCTCACCAGCGGTCGTCGCTACCCCACGGTGTATCTCCACGACGGCAACACGAGCTTCTGGCGGGGCGGCGTGTCCCACAGCACCTGGGACGTCGCCACCGCCCTGTCCCGCCGGGGCGCCGACGGTCGCCTCCCCGAACCCGTCATCGTCGTCGCCATCCATCCCCTGGACCGCAACGCCGAATACACCCACGTGGACTGGTCCGGGGGCCGCAGACCCTGGGGCCGCCTGCCAATCTACGCCCGCTATCTCGCCGACGACCTCGTGGGCTTCATCGACGCCCACTACCCGACCATCGCCGAGGCCAGCCACCGCGCCGTCGTCGGCTCCTCCCACGGTGGGCTGGCGTCGTTCTTCGCGGCGACGCGGCACCCGACGGTGTTTGGCTTTGCGGGCTGCATGTCGCCAAGCTTCTTCTCGGGCATCGAGCCCGCCCCATGGGGCCCCGGCGAAAGCGCCTTGCGCGACGCCAGCATCGTCGACGACGTGTGGCCCGTGCTGACGTCCGGCGCCCTGCGTCCCCGGCTGTGGATGTGTTGGGGCCTGCGTCGGGACGCCGGCGAGCACAACAGCGTCGTCGAACACCTCGCCACCAAGCGAGGCCGGGAGATGGCGGCGCTGTTGGCCGCCGAGGGCTACGACCACCACGAGGTCGGCGACGGCGACGCCCCCCGCCCCGACGCCACCTTGTGGAGCCGCAGCGACAGCCAGGGCGGCCACGACGAACAGAGCTGGGGCGCGCGCTTTCCCCTCGTGCTGCAGGCCTTTCTGGGCCGCTGACTGGATGGTGCCGGGGTCGCCACCCCACATGTCGGACCGCCAACCACATGTCGCCGCTGTCCGGTTTTGCCTGCCGCTGCGTCTGCCGCGACACTGCTCGGCTGCACCCCGCTGTTCTGGAGGCTCCATGTTTCGCTCCCTGCTGACTCTCATCCTGTTGAGCGCCACGGCCTTCGCCTGCGAGTGCGCCCCCCCGGCCGCCGCTGAAGGTGAAGGCGAGGGCGAAGGCGAAGGTGAAGGTGAAGGCGAAGGCGAGGGCGAAGGCGAAGGAGAGGCGTGCGCCGCCGACACCGACTGCGACGCCGGTGAGCGCTGCCTTGACCGGGTCTGCAGCCCCGCCCCCTGCGGGACCGACGCCGACTGCGGCGCCGGCTTCAGCTGCAATGCCAGCGGCAGCTGTGATCCCCTCGCCTGCAGCATCGACGCCGACTGCGGCATCGACCAGGTCTGCGACACCGCCGCCGGCACCTGCGAAGGCGCCCCCTGCGTCCTCGACGCCGACTGCACCGTGCCCCAGGTGTGCTTCGCGAACGGACAATGCGGCTCAAGCCCCATCGCCGACCCCTACATCGCGTTTTGTACCGGCGGCGGGAGCGTCGTCGGCGGCGTCGGCGCCAGCACCCTCTGCGCTGGCGACATCGCCCAGGACACGTTCCAGTTTGGCTTCTGCGCCTGCAGCGACCTGAACGCCAGCGGCAGCAACCTGTTGGTGGACTCCTTCGACTCCCGCCTGGGCGCCTATGCGGGCCAGACGCCCGGCCAGGACGGCCATATCGGCGTCAATGGCGCCGGCACCTTCGACGTCAACCTGACGGCCAGGGGCTCCGTCGTCGTCGGCGGCGGCAGCGTCGCCTTCCCCAACGGCGGCAACCAGAGCATCAGCGGCGACTTCTACGTCTTTGGCGACGCATCAGGCCCCGGCGGCTTCCCCATTGGCAACGACGCCTACATCTCGGGGGACATCTCGGGGTTCAGCATCGCCAATGACCTGTTCATCACCGACCCCGCCAACAACAACGCCCAGTCCATCGCGGGCCAGACCGTCCAGCTCACGATTCCCCAGGTGGCCCCCTGCCCCTGCGAAGAGGACCAGAAGCTCGACATCGCGGGCCTGGTGGCCTTCGCCGCAGTCACCAACGACAACAGCGTCCTCGATGATCCAGCGACGCCCGCCAGCGAAGCCCTCGACCCCGCCACCTGGTCGGCAGGCAACACCGGGCCAGGCTCCATCACGCTGCCGTGTGGCCGCTTCTATCTGGACGGCGTCGAACAAGATCAAGCCCTGACCATCCACGCGACGGACCGCACGGTGCTGTTCATCAACGGCAACCTGATTCCCAATGCCCTCACCATCACCCTCGACGAAGGCGCCGAAGTCGACGTCTTTGTCAGTGGCGACGCCGCCTTCAACTCGGCCACAGAGACTGGCAACACCGCCATCCCGTCGGGTGTGCGCATGTACATCAACGGCCAGCTCACCGTCGGCGCCCGCTTCACGGCGGGTGGCCTCATCTACGCCCCCAATGCCGACGTCGTCTTCGGCGCCGCCGCCACCGTCTTTGGCGCCCTGTTCGTCAACAGCGCCGAGTTCTCCGGCAACACCCAAATCCACTTCGACTCCGCCGTTCGCGCCGCTGGTGACGCCTGCGTCGAACCTGGCGAAGGCGAGGGCGAAGGCGAGGGCGAAGGCGAAGGCGAAGGCGAAGGCGAAGGCGAAGGCGAGGGCGAAGGCGAGGGCGAAGGCGAAGGCGAAGGCGAAGGCGAACCCGGCTGCAGCGCCTGCGACGTCGCCGACCAATGCGGCACCGACGCCTGCATCGGCGACACCGGCACCGGCAACGGCACCTGCGCCCCCTGCGGCAGCGCCCTCGACTGCTGCTTCCCCCAGGCGTGCCTCAACGGCGTCTGCTTCTTCCTCGGCGGCTGAGCCGGCTGTGGGGGTGATGCCCGGCGACACGGGGACCGTGTCATTCTGCGACAGGTGGAAGAATGTGCGCTTTCCACCAGCCAGGCATCCAAGATGGGCGATGTCGCACTTTCGCCTGGCCCTCTGCCTGACCGTGGCCGTCAGCTCGCCCTTGTTCACCGTCGCCTGTTTCAACGGCGCCATCGACGCCCCCCTGGCCTGCTTTCAGAGCGTCGACTGCCCCACGGACCTCGGCTGTTTCGAGAACCGCTGCGTCCCCGCGGGTCCCTGTCTCGAAGACGACGGCACCGCCTTCACGACCATCGCCGATGGCAGCCCATGCCCCGAGGGGGTCTGCGTCGCGGGCGTGTGCAGCACCCCTCGGTGTGGCGACGGGGTGGTCTCTGGCGACGAAGGGTGTGATGGCGAGCCCGATTGCCGCGCGGACTGCACCCGCTGCGGCGACGACGTCATCGACCCCGGTGAAGCCTGCGATGACGGACCTGACAACAGCGACGAGGGCGCCGGCTCCTGCCGCGGCGGGTGCGTGCTGGCCTCCTGCGGCGACGGCGTGAAAGACCCCGGGGAGGGCTGCGACGACGGCGACGGCAACAGCGATGCCGACCCGAATGGCTGCCGGCTCGACTGCGCCCGCCCATCGTGTGGCGATGGCGTCGTCGACGATGGCGAAGCCTGCGACGACGGCGACAGCAACAGCGACACCCTGCCAAACGCCTGTCGCACCACCTGTGTGCGCGCCTTGTGTGGCGACGGCGTCATCGACGATGCCGAGCTCTGCGACGAGGGCGTGCGCAACAGCGACGTGCAGCCCGACGCCTGTCGACGCACGTGCGTGGCCGCCCGCTGCGGCGACGGCACCCGCGATGTCGGCGAGGGCTGCGATGACGGCGCCGGCAACAGCGATGTGGCAGCCAACGCCTGCCGGAGCACCTGCCTGCGCGCCCGCTGCGGCGACGACGTCGTGGACAGCGACGAGGTCTGCGACGGCGGCCCCGACTGCAGTCTCGACTGCCGGAAGGTCAGCGATTGCGGTGACGGCATCACCGATGTGGGCGAGGACTGCGACGACGGCAACAGCAACGACTTCGACGGCTGCGACCAGTGCCGCACATCGCGGTGGGTCGGTGCACTGCAGAACCGGCTCACGCCCGATGGGCCTGAACCCACCCGGACCACACTGTCGCCCAGGTCGGTCTTTGTGCAGCCCACCACGGGCCGCATGGTGATCGCCAGCGGCTGTCGCCTCCTGCAATTTCCGTCGAGCCGCGCCGGCGAGAATCCGAGCCTGAAAGCGATGGTTCCCATCGCGGGCTCGCCAACCTGCCGGACCTTTGAGGAGCCCATCGCTGCCGACGGAGACGTCGCCGCCGGCGCTCGCTTCCGCTCGATCGCGTCGGTGGTGACCGATGTCCAACAGAACATCTACTTCATCGAAGACGGCGTCCCCCTTGTGCGTCGCATCGGGCTGGATGGGCGGCTCGCCACGGTGCGCGGCATGGAGGGCGAGCACGTCTCGGGGATGACCGCCGACGAGCGCGGGCGGGTGTGGTGGGTGGAGGGCTCAGCCATCTTTGAGAAGGGGGTCGACGACGTCGTCACCCGGATCGCGGGCTCCGTGCAGACGTCGGGCAGCGGCGGCGACGGCGGGCCCGCTCTCACGGCGCTCTTTGGCCGACCAAACGCCCTGGCCGTGACGCCCGATGGGTCGCTGCTCGTGGGGGACCAATTCGTCAACCGCCTGCGAATCATCCGCGCTGACGGCGTCGTCGTCGCTGGTCCGACGTTCTCGTCTCCCGTGCGCGCCGTGGCCGTCACCGTCGACGACCGCCGCCTGGTGTTTGCGGACAACCGCATCTTTAAGCTCACGGATTCCCTTCCCCGCGCACTCTTTGGCAATGGGAGCATTGATCCCATCATCGAAGGTGGACCGGCCCTTGGTGGCGCCGTGCGGGTCACCAGCATGACCACCGACGGCGACGACATCGTGATTGCCGAGCTGACGTACATTCGTCGGCTGCGCCCCGGATCGACCCCCATCATTGCCGGACACCTGGAGCGGTTCTCGCCACCCGAGGGAGGGTTTCCCCAGGACAGTCTGGCGACGGGCACACCGCTGAGCACGGGGGTGCACATCGCGTTTGACGATGAGGGACGCCTGCTGTCGGTGGATGAGGCCCGCTCGCTCATGCGCGTGGAGGCCGACGGCACGGCCTCGCGGCGCGAGGTATCGACCCTCTTGCGGCCAAACTCGATCTCCTCGCGGGCCGGCCGCACGGTGGCCGCCGACGGCGCCTTCTCCGGCTGTGTGTTCGTCAACGACGACGGCTCCCAGACGCCCGCGGGCTGCTCAGTCTCGGAGGGCCCCAGGGCCCTGGCGCAGGATCGGCTGGGGCAGGTCATCTTTCCCGACTTCTTTGGTCAGCCCCCCCGCACCATCAACCGCCTGAACCTCGACGGCAGCGTCACCCGCATTGCGGGGGCCGGCTTCGGCGCCCCCACCATCGACGGTCCGGCCATCACGTCGTTGTTCCGGGGGCCCGTGGGATTCAGCATGATGCCCGACGACACGCTGGTGTTTGTCGAGGGTGGTCTGGGCATCCTGCACATCGACCTCGACGGTATCGTGCGTCTCCTGGCGGCCAACAGCGAGGCCCGGCAAACGGCCGTCACCGACGATGGCACCGTCTACTTCGCCACCATCGAGCGGGTGTTTCGGGTGTTGCCCGGCGGTGGAGGTGTTGAGCCCGTCACCGGGCCCTTTGGGGACGATGCCCTGGGCCTGGGGCAGCCGGCGACGTCGGTGTCAATGTCGCCCATCAGCGGCCTGGCCAGCGACGGCACCAGACTGTGCGTCGCCAACACGACGGTCCGCTGCTTTGTCCCCGGTGGCCTCGTCGAAGGCGTCCTGGGCCCCATCGATCCTCCCGACCTCGGCCCCTTGCCCCGCTCGCGTTTGTCCGGTCTTGGAACCATGGTGCGCGCGGCGGGCGACGTGGTTTTGGGTGCCGTCGGTGACATCGGACGGGTCTTGCGTCTTCGGCCCGCGGCGGGGTTTGTGGATGTGGTCATTGGGGTCCCCGACGGCGTGGCGGGCCTGGCGCCACGACTGCAGCCCCTGCTGGGGGACGCGGCGGCCCTGACCATCGCGG
>Ga0247835_1004423_pt1 | contig 12293 bp, 13 predicted proteins | sample LaCtaG_3_FD_189912 | JGI IMG/M metagenome (GOLD analysis project Ga0247835, IMG submission 189912) | Freshwater microbial communities from meromictic Lake La Cruz, Castile-La Mancha, Spain - LaCruzMarch2015_13.5m | ecosystem: Environmental > Aquatic > Freshwater > Lake | place: Spain: Castile-La... | reverse complement strand
CGCTCTTTAACGCTCTTTACATCTCTACCCATCAACACCGAATAAAAGAGAACGTTTTCAGAACCTGTCATTTCAGGGTGAAAGCCTGCTCCCAGTTCGATCATTGGTGCGATCTTGCCGTTGACCTTGGATGTGCCCTTTGTTGGGGGCAAGACACCTGCTAATACTTTAAGCAGTGTTGATTTACCGGCACCGTTTCGGCCCAGGATTGCAACAACTTCTCCGGCATCAACAGTGAAGGAAACATCTTGCAGCGCAACATAATCAATAACACGGGCTTTGCCCTTTATTGCATCCCGAAATAACTCTTTAAGCGAGCCTGATTTGTTCATGAGCACGCGATAGGTGACGTTGACGTTTTTAACTTCAATAACAGCCATTAGAGCATCGCCACCGTTCTAGGCCAGTACTTACGGAACACGTAGGTGCCAAGGAGCAGGGCAAAGATGGACCAGATGCTCATATAGACCCAACTAAACATCGTTGGGGTTGCGTTGTTAGAAAAAGCCCAACGGAAGATGTCTAGGTAACTTGTCAGTGGGTTCCAGTGGATGATGGTTTGCATAGTGCTGTTCATGACAGAGACTGGATAGAAGATTGGTGTTAGATACATCAAGATCATCAAAAGAACATTGACGATGTTGCGGGTGTCATCAAAGCGGATAAACATGATTGAGAGAGCTAATCCAAGACCTGCAGTGAGCAATGCCAGTGCCACGCCAACCAGAAGGACTAGTGGCAGGGTCCAGGCAAGTGGTTGGCCTGAGATGAAACAAACGATTGCAAGCGGGAACATGCCAATAAAGAAGTTAGTCAGGCCAGCTAACGCTGATGAGATTGCAAATATCTGCGGTGGCACATAGATCTTTGTGAGTACTCCGCCATTGCTTGCAATGGAGTCTGCTGCTTGCATCAATCCTTGGTTAAAGAATGTGTTGAGCAAGATGCCAGCCATTAAGTAAGGCGCAAACTGTTGGCCAGAAGGAAGCTTTGAAGCAAAAACAAATGAGAAGACATACCAAAGCACCGCACTTGTTAGCACTGGGTTGAGCAAGGTCCAGCCGATGCCGATAACACTGCGCTTGTAGCGAAGGGTTAGCTCGCGATTAACCAGCAAGCGGATCAGTTGGGCGTACTTCATGATGGGTTAAGGGTATCGGGGGTTTTAGTGCTAATCCCCGATTGCACTCACCCAGTTCCCAGGCTTCTGCGGTGTAATTGAGCCATGACACAGCCAACCCGCATCTATAAGCATTCATCGGCTGGTACGGACTGGGCGGCGTTGGCTTTGGGTGCTGGGTTGGGTCTCACATTGGCGCTGCAGCTAACCACTGTGAGACTTAGTGATTTCAATACTTTTTATTCAGTGATTGTTTCAATCAGTCGTTTGGCAGCACTGGTTGGTACTTACTTTGCTGTGGTCGGGATGTTTTTGATTGCACGTATTCCTTGGGTGGAGCGTGGGGTGGGCCATGATCGCCTTGTGACCTGGCATCGCAAGTTAGGGCCGTGGTCGCTCTATCTCATAGGCGCTCATGTGTTTTTTATTGTTGTGGGATTTGCCGGTCAAGATTCAATTCCTTTGTATAAAGAGTTGTGGCAGTTCTTAACACTCTATGAGTGGATGTGGTTTGCCCTGGCCGGTTTTATGTTGATGGTTTTAGCAGGAGTTACTTCCTATAAGAAGGCTCGAGCAAAGATGAGTTATGAGACATGGTGGATGGTTCATGTTCTTACCTATGCCGCTATCGCGGCATCATTTATGCACCAGGTTGTTAATGGTTCTATGTTTGTGGGTCATCCTCTAAATCGTGGATATTGGACAGCGCTTTATGTGGCAATGGGTGCATCAATTCTTTACTGGCGTTTCTGGGTTCCTTTCTATCGATCCATGAAAGTAAATCTCAAGGTAGAAAAGGTTGTTGTTGAGGGACCAGGAGTTGTTTCAGTCATCATGAAGGGACATCACCTTGATACTTTAAATGCCCAAGGTGGTCAGTTTTTTGGTTGGAGATTTTTAGCTAAAGGACATTTCTTGATGTCACATCCTTTTTCTCTGTCTGCAGCTCCTACGGAGAAGCACTTGCGTATTACTGTGAAAGATTTAGGTGATCACTCGAGATCTTTAGCATTCTTAAAGCCAGGTACACGAGTCTTTGTTGAAGGACCTTATGGTGCTTTCACCGCAGGTAGATCAACACAGCCCCATGTGGTGTTGGTGGGTGGTGGCGTGGGTATTACGCCGGTGCGCGCGCTGATGGATGAGTTCAGTGGCGGAGCACAGATGGATGTGATTTTTAGAGCATCTAGGCAAGAGGATTTAGTATTAAAAGCAGAGATGGATTATTTGGCTAACAAAAGTGGTGGATCAATAAGAGTGCACTACTTAGTGGGATCACGAAAGAACCATCCAATGGATGCCAAGTCATTAAAGGCACTTGTGCCACAGTTTGCAGATAGTGATATTTACATCTGTGGGCCAGAGCCGTTGGTAAGTGCTGTGAGGAAGGCAGCTGAGGATCTTGGCGTGCCAAAGAATCGTTTTCATGATGAGGCTTTTGCTTTTCATAAGGAGTAGTTATCCACAATTTGTGTTATATTTATGGGGTACACAAATAAATAAGTCAGTTGGGCTACCTACTGTGCAAAAATGCACATTAAGTTCACTCAAGCGGCTCGAAAGCATCGCATAGGTAAAGCACATGCACTATTTGTAATTGAGAACAATTCATTCTTTGTTATCACAGACGAAGCAGGAAGCGTTCAGCAAGTATGGCAAGGGCTAGATGATCGTGGGGTTGAATTAGAAATAGTTGCAGTCGTCCTCAATGAGTATTTATTAGTCACACATGTGATGCCGGCAAATTTTCGAAGGAGCAAGAAGACATGGGGATCAAAGTGAAACCTAAGTATGTGGCTAGTCCAGATGTGGATCTAGATTCTGAAGTTGTTTTATTGCCAGATGGCACTCGCTTAACAAACAAGTTAGCTGCCAAGATGGCTCGCGAGGCGATCAAGCAGGTGCGAGGCCGGCCCTCACTTACCGCCGTGGCAGTGGAGTCTCCTCAACTTAAAGTGCGAGTACCAGTGAAGTTGAAGAAAGCTATTGAAAAAGAGGCAAAGCGCCGTGGGGAGACAACTTCAACGATTGTTCGTGAGGTGCTGCAGGAGCGCTTTCTTCAGAAGGGTTGAACAACTCTGCGCCTGCTCTGCAGGCGTTCTCAGAAATAGTTCAGGTTGATAGGTTTGTATACGGGTAGTTGATCTTCTCGAGGGAGATTTACCGAAACGAGGGTATGAGATGAAGCGGGCGTTGTTAATCGCAGGCGGCACAGTCGGGGGTCTTGGAGCCGTGCTTGCGATTACACCACCCCAGTTGTCCTCCGGTGATTTAAACATCGCCGGTGGCACTGCAATTGGTTCTGTAAGTACTAGTGCGTCTGCTTCATCATCACCTACTGCAGTTGCACCACAGACTGCTACAAAGAGTTCTAAGCCAGTTGCAACAAAGAAGGCAACTGCGCAGGCAACAACAAGTGCCACTGCCAGTGCAACGCCAACCGCTGCTGCAACTACGGCAGCTGCAGCACCGGCTGCCATTAATGGCACATTTACTGGTCCTTCAGTAAATGTTAACTACGGCAATGTGCAGGTGCAGATAACAGTTGTCAATGGGCGTATTACAGATGCTAAGGCTGTTAAAGCACCTAGTGGTAAAAATGATCGTTATACAAATATGGCTGTGCCTGTTTTGAAGCAACAAACATTGGCGGCGCAAAGTGCCAACATCAAGGGTGTCTCTGGTGCTTCTTATACGAGCTATGGCTGGTTCACATCATTGCAAGGAGCTATGGCTCAAGCTGGTTTGTAAGGTATTGACTAGGGTTAGTTCATGAAGCAACTGCGCAAACAGTTTCCTGTGTGGGGCACGGTTGTGGATGTGGATTGTTCATCTAGTTCTGTCAGTGCATCTGAATTAGATGCGGCTATGGCATCTGTTATTACTTTTTGCGAAAATATTGATCGAGATTTTTCTACCTATAATGAAGGATCGTGGATCTCGCGGCTGCGCCGCGATGAAGTAGTTATCGAAGAGTGTCCAGATGATGTTATTGAAGTGTGGGATTTGTGTGCTCAAGCGAAGTGGTTAAGTGACGGAGCTTTTGATCCTTGGGCTGTTGTTGGTGGTTTTGATCCATCGGGGCTAGTAAAAGGATGGGCTGCAGATAAGTGCGCAGATATGTTGGTGGCAGCAGGGGCCGAGCACGTGCAGGTAAATGCTGCAGGGGATTTGTCATTGCGTGGTGGGTTTGTAGATAGCGATGGTGTTGTTAAGCCGTGGCCTATTGGAGTGGTTAATCCCAACAACAAAATAGAAGTTGTGAAGATATATGAGATTAGTGATGGCGCTATTGCAACATCTGGTACCTATGAAAGAGGTGCTCATATTCATGATCCGATGACCGGGATGATTGCAATTGGTGCTGCCTCAGCAACTGTTGTTGGGTCTTTGGGTTGGCTGTGTGATGCCATGGCAACTGCTGTGATGGTGGGGGGTGCAGATAGTGCCAAGTGGTTTGGCCAGCCTGAGTTAGCGGGGTATCAGGTGTTTGGGGTGAATCGACATGAAGAAAGTGCGTGGGAGATTTAGGATGCTCACTATGTCCAAGAGGCTCCCATCATTTATAGCGATTGTTATCGCTTTTGTTTCTGTGGGGTTTTCTCCTGCTTACGCTGTTGATCAACGAGTTATTGATGTTGTGGAAGTTACGTGGCCAGGTGCTGTGGCACCTGCTGGTAATGCTGCAGCTGTTGCAAAGGTAATCGATAAAGATGTAAATGCTGATTGGCTTAAATTTACTGCGATGTTTGGCGACACAAAAGATCGTGGAGTTTCATTTAAAACTGGGCAAGTTCTCAAAGATCCAATTGGTCTAGTCTCAAAGATGGCATGTATTGGATTTGCATCCTCTGATTTTATGAGTTCAATTCGTCCAGAGGCATATAAGCGTTTAGGAATTAGTGATTATTCAAAGCGGTACTTACTTGTTATTGCACCTAAGGCAGGATGTGTGTGGTCTGGTCGTGCCAATTTAGGAAGACCTAATAGTCAAAGCGGAACTTTGATTTTGCACGATAGTGCTTCAAGTTTTGTTATTTCACACGAATTAGGTCATACATTTGGCTTAGGCCACTCAAACTTTTTACGGTGCGATAACGCTGCCTATGACGGTGCCTGGGGCGAAACATGCAAGGGTGTTGAGTACGGCGGAACTATTGATGTGATGGGCAATGTTGATACCTCATCTCCTCTTAATACTTATCACCAGTGGCGCATGGGACTGATTGATGATTCGCAGATCAAACAGGTGTGGCAGTCAGAGAACATAACCCTGGCACCGAGTGATTTTGCTAATGGGATAAAAGCAATATTTATTCGAGATGGTAAAGCTGCTTACTGGATTGAGTATCGTCGAAAGACAGATGGTGCTGGATATAAGCCTGGCCTTGCGATCTATCGATTAGATCCACCGCCTATATCTGCAGTTGTCTCTGTTAACCCAGAAGATGCTGAAGCTGCCGAGTTTGGTTCTGTTTTAGGCACCGATGTGTGGATGCTGAACCTTGATACCTATCAATACAAGGATTCGAGATCTGTTGGTGGCTCAATGACAGCGCTGACTGCAAAGACCTACTCTGGCAACGTTTCATTTAGTGCTGTCGCATCAGAGACAAGTGCTGTTGTAACCATTACAAAAAAGGCTGACACAACTCCTCCTCCAGTTCCTAACGTTTTACCTGTTGCCCAATGGAACTCTCCTAACATGGTGATCCTTGGAGCTGGTGGGGAAGATGCTGACACGGCTGTTGTTGGATTTGAAGGACAGATCGATGGCAAGGTTGAAACTTTAAAAGCATCAGATATTGATGGCTGGATGCCTACTTATTTGAGTCCTTTTGTTGCACCCAAGACTTTTTACTTGCGTGATCTTCCAGAGGGAAGCTACACATTTGCAATGCGTTCGATAGATATCGTGGGAAACAAAAGTGATTGGTCGAGTACACAAAAGGTAATCATTGATCGCGCAGATCCTGTTGTGACAAATGAGTTTGTACTAACCGGTGCTGCAGCAAATGAGCTATCTCTTCAATGGAAGGGTGCAACTGATGCTGGAAGCGGAATCTGTCAGGTCAATCTTGTTGATGAGGATGGATTAGTAATTCAAAGTTCAAATGTTAAGAACGCACCAGTTGTGAAGGTTGCCGGCGGTGCAACTGTTTCTGGCACCGCTCAAGTATTTGACTGCTTAGGCAACGGAAAATCAGGTGATTTATCAGTTGCTGGCAAGTTAGTTGCCGGTGATAAGAGTTCCAAGACAGGTAAGTGGAGCGCAGCAGGTGCTGCATATGGCGCAGGTGCGATTAAGTGCGTCGGTAAGTGCACAGCTTCACTCACTGTTTCTGGCAAGAATGATGTGTTAGTAGGCACAGGTGCTGCAACGGTAGCTGTCGGCAATAAAACCGTTGCCACGATTGCAGATAGCAAGGTCGCAAAGCTTCGAATTGGTGCAACTGTTGATGTTGGTGCGAGCAAGAAAGTGGTTCGAGTAACAGGTTCAAATTTTGTTTTGATTGGACTTTCTTCATTCACAACAACACTAGGCGTCTTGAAGGATTTGGATCGTGCACCTGCAATAACCGATCCATCGCTGACAGATGAGAAGCAGGTAAAGCTTGCGAAGTTTGGCTTCCGTGCCGAGGATTTCAGTCAGGAATGGGCTGTATTGCCGATGGCACGTGGAACAACTTTGGAGGATCCATCACTGGATCTTTGTAGTGGAACTTACCTTTCTGAAAAAGAGCGCGTAGAGCGTCGTCAGGTGACTGCGACAAAGGTTGGTTCAACGTTTTCATTCTTATCAACGGAGGTAGTTAAGTACTCATCTGCTGCTGCGGCGAGTGCTGCGCAGAAAGAGTTAGTAAAGGTCTTGGCCCAGTGCCAGATTGATAAGGGTTATAAGGATGCAACAGATGGACTTATTCCTTACGAGTTCAAGAAGTTAACAACCATTCCTGCCGGAGTAGTTTCTGAGGGCAATCGAGTCTTTGTTCACGCAGTTATTGATAGCGGAATCCGCGCACGCACTCTGCTTGGTTTTTACCAATTTAACGGCGATACCTTTACCGGGCTATATGTCATGAACGCTGAAGGCTTCAGCGATGCCCAGGTTGCAAAGTGGCTCAAGGTCGCGGCGACAATGGGCCAACGTTTACAAGGTAAGTCTGTTTAAGCGCTAACAGCGTTAAGTTTTTCAACCTCGGCTGGGGTTAGCTCGATAACCTGAACGATCTCCTCCAACTGCGGCACTGTGCGTGCTGATGCAATTGGCACGCTGACTGAAGATTGTGAACGAAGCCAAGCAAGTGCAATCGCAGAAAGTGGAGCACCGTTGTGAGCATCGCTAATTTCATCCATTGCAGTTAGAACTGCATAACCCTTATCGGTTGCGTATTCGCGAGCACCAGCTGCGCGCTTTGAATCAACTTCTGTAACTCCCGGGCGGTACTTGCCAGTTAAGAAGCCTCGCGCAATTCCATAGAAAGGAATGTTTGAAATCCCAAGATCTGCAACAGTTGCAGCCATTTCTGTTTCATAGGCTTTGCGATCAACAAGGTTGTAGAGATCTTGGACTGCAATGTATGAAGGCAAGTTGTTCTCTTCACTAAACTTCATTGACTCACGTAGGCGTGCTGGGGTGAAGTTAGAGGCTGCGATGTAGCGGACTTTTCCTTCTGCAATGAGTTGGGCGTAGGCACCAAGTGTTTCTTCAAGAGAAACAGTTTCATCATCTGAGTGGCTGTAGTAGAGATCGATGTAGTCTGTTTGCAGACGATCTAGTGATTCCTCACAGGCAGCAAAGATGTTCTTTGCAGATAGTCCTGGGCGCGTATCCATCTTTGACACCTTGGTTGCGATCACCATGTCAGCTCTGTTGCCACGTGATTTCATCCAAGAACCGATTACAGATTCTGATTCTCCGCCAACATGGCCTTCAACCCACTGGTTATACATATCTGCTGTGTCTATGAAGTTGCCGCCATGGCTTTTATAGGCATCCATTACTAGGTGGCTTTCAGCCTCAGTGGCATTGCCGCCAAAGATGTTGCTGCCTAGGCAGAGTTCATGAACGACAAGGTCAGATTCTGGGATAGTGATCATGGCCTCAGATTAAGGCACAATTACGCACATGGCGACTACAACAGGTGGATTTTCAAGTGAAGGGCTGGCTTTAGAGTCCAGAACACTTGAACTGGAATCCCTGTCGCAAAAAGAGGCGATTGAAATAGGTGAGATCGCATTAGATTTTGGGTTTGCTCGAGGATTAACAATTGCCGTTGAGGTTCGCTTGAAGGAGTGGACTGTTTTTCATGCATCACTGCCTGGTGCAACACCTGAAAATGACTCATGGATTGCGCGCAAAGCGCGGGTTGTTTTAGCAACAGGTAATTCAACAATGTATGAACGAGTGCTAGCTGAAGAACAAGGTATTGATTGGTATGCGGTTAAAGGATTGCCAGAAGAAACACATGCAATCCATGGTGGTGGATTACCACTTAATGTTAAAGGCATGGGATGTGTTGGCATTTTGCTGATTAGTGGATTACCTCAGGTGCAGGACCATTTGTTAGGTGTGGAAGTATTAACAGAGTTCTTGGCAAGAAAAGGTGAACTGCTGTGAGTATTTGGGTGTGTGGTGAAGTACTGATTGATATTTTGCCAACTGGTCCTGTTGTTGGAGGAGGGCCTGCGAACACTGCTAAAGCGTTAGCTCGTTTGGGCCATGATGTTGATTTCATTGATGGGATCTCAACTGATGCATATGGTGTCAGTGCACGTAAAGAGTTAGAGCGTGACGGTGTGGGACTTTCTCTTTCATTAACAAGTGACAAACCAACCTGCACGGCAACAGTTACTTTGGATTCTGCTGGCTCTGCCTCCTATGAATTTCTGATTGATGGCACGGCAACCTTTGATTTTTCTCCATCGTGGTTGCCAGATCCGGAAGCGTTAAAGCCCTCTGTCTTACACATTGGCACCCTGGTAACAATCGTTGAGCCAGCATCGACCACATTGTTTGATTGGGCGATTAAGTGCGCAGAGCTGGCACCAGTTGTCTTTGATCCCAATGTGCGCTCATCTGTTGTGGGAGATAGAGATAAGTACCGCGCCGCTGTTGAAAAATGGGTAGGAATATCAAGTGTTATCAAGCTTTCAGATGATGATATTTCTTGGCTTTATCCAGATGAATCTGCCGATGAGGTTGCAAAGCGCTGGATTGCAGGTGGTGCTTCTCTAGTTGTAGTTACTCGTGGTGCTCACGGCATCATTGGATACACCGAGCATGGCTTTGAAGAGGTAGCTGGCGCAAAGGTGACAGTTGTTGACACAGTTGGTGCTGGTGACACAGTCGGTGCCATCTTGGTTGAAGGAATCATTAATCACTCTGTTTCAGGGCTACATGGACAGGTACTGAACTCAGTTCTAGATCGCGCAGCAATTGCTGCAGGTATTACCGTTTCACGTGCTGGCGCTCAGCCACCGCGATGGCATGAACTAGTAGAAGCGTTGGATGCATAATGCAATTTATAGATGATGCTGAGTTTCAAATAGCAATTGATGATGACAGTGGTGCGCGCATTACCTCTCTTAAATGGAGAGAAAATGAGTTTGCTGTTCCCTTTCGTGGACAGGTGCATACCTCTGGTTGGTATGCGATGGCCCCTTGGGCTGGACGAATCAAAGAAGGTTTAATTACAAATAGTGCGGGACAACAAATTCAACTGCCAGCAACTATTGATCCACCCCATGCTTTGCATGGGTTTGGGCTTATTTCTTCGTGGCAAGAAATTGGTCCTGGTCGCTCGCTTTTGCATTTGCCATCGCCCTATGGCAACGCAACTGTTGAACAGAAAATTGAAGTTTTAGATGATGCTGTGCGTTGGTCACTTGAATACGATGACAACGGTTGTGATCTGCCAGCGTGGTTAGGTTTTCATCCTTGGTTTGCTCGTGATCTAGAGCGCGGGGGGAGTGCCGAAATAGAGTTTGAAGCAACAGAGATGTTGATTCGTGGCAGTGATGGCATACCAACAGGCAAACGCAGTGCGCCAACACCTCCTCCTTGGGATGATGCCTTTACCGGCATCAAGGGCACACCAGCTGTTGTTTGGGAGGATGTGGCACGTATTTCTATTGAGTGCGATGCACCGTGGTGGGTTGTTTATAGTGAAGATTCTGATGGAGTTTGTTTAGAGCCACAGACTGCACCACCTGATGCGCAGAACTTAGGCATTAGTGGTGAGAACTACATCGAAGCGCTCTTTGTTTTTGAATCTCTTGAATAGGATTAATACATGATTAATCGCGATCGTTTGGCACAGCTACGTAAAATCGAAGATGAACGCTTTCTAAAACTGCACCCTAAAAGTGGTGAGATGTTTAAAGAGGGCCAAAAGAACATGCCTGGCGGCGTTCCTATGTCCTGGATGGCTAAATGGCCTGGGGCATATCCGATTTTTATTGATAACGCTAAAGGTGCTCGCTTTACCGATGTTGATGGCAATACCTATATAGATTTTTGTTTAGGTGACACCGGGTCAATGACAGGTCACTCACCAGATGCAACTGTTGCGGCCATTAGAGAACAAGCCGGCAAGGGCATTACAGCGATGCTACCCACACAAGATGCTGCACTGGTTTCAGCAGAGCTTGCTAAGCGCTTTGGTGTGCCACTGTGGCAGTTCACGGTGTCGGCCACCGATGCTAACCGCCACGTTATTCGCTATAGCCGCATGATTACCGGGCGATCAAAGATAGTTGTGATTGATCGTTGCTATCACGGATCAGTTGATGAAACCTTTGCAACGCTAGACACAAGCGGAAACACAGTAAGCCGTGAAGGAAATATCGGAGCACCTGTTGCACTTGATCAAACAACTCGCGTTGTTGAGTTCAATGACATTGCAGGCATGGAAAAAGCTCTGGCATACGGTGATGTTGCAGCGATCTTGATGGAACCTGCAATGACAAATGTGGGCATTGTGTTGCCACAGGCTGGTTATTTAGAGGCTGTGCAAGAGTTAGCTAAGAAGTACGGAACTATTTTGATTATTGATGAGACCCACACAATCTCTGTGGGCCCTGGTGGCATGACAGCAGATCGCGGCTTAAAGCCAGATTTCCTAACAATCGGTAAAGCAATTGGCGGCGGTATTCCAACCGGAACATTTGGAATGACTCAGGCGATCGCAGACAAGATCAAATCAATGGTTGAACTTGAAATCATTGACACAGGTGGCGTCGGTGGAACGTTGGCGGGTAATGCTTTGTCACTTGCTGCCATGCGAGCAACTCTTACTCAAGTTCTGACTCAAGAAAACTTTGATCGCATGATTGAACTCGGAACACGTTGGTCAGATGGCGTGGATTCTGCGATTACTGAGTTTGATCTGCCATGGACCTGTAATCGTTTAGGTGCACGTGGTGAATACATGTTTGGCAAGGTTGCACCAGTAACTGGAGCAGATGCCAACAACGCAGGGGACTTTGAATTAGAGCAGTACATCCATTTGCGTATGTTGAACGATGGCTTCTTGATTACCCCGTTTCACAACATGGCGCTGATGTGTCCGGATACGACAGCGGCGGATGTGGATGCCCATACGAAGGCGTTTGGTGCGATGTGTGCGGAGTTAGTTAAACCCTAACGACCCATACAACTTCAAACCCTTTTCATTATCTGCATCCACATACAAGATCGCGTGCTTTAACCCTTTGTTTACAAGGTAATTGATTGCCTCCACTGACAATGCTCGGGCAATGCCTCGTCCTGCGTGATCTGGGTGGGTGCCAACAACATATAGCTCGCCCACACGATCTTGATTAATTAAGTCTTGGTGGATCTTGGTCCAGACAAAGCCTTCTATCTGGTTGTTTTCTGTGGCGAGAAAGAAGCCATCTGCATCAAACCACGGCTCTGCCATGCGGTTATCTAGATCTTGCATCGCCCAATTACCTTGATCTGGGTGATGTGCAAAGACCAGATTGTTTAAATCGAGCCATTGTTGTTTGTGGAGTGCAGGATTAAAGGTTTCGATTGTGTAGTCGTGATCTGCTTGTGGAAGTGAATCAGCGTTGAGATCGCGATGGAGCTTAAGAATGTGACGCATTGTTAAGCATCAACGGTAAAGCGGTATCCAACATTTCGGACGGTGCCGATGATTGCTTCAAA
>Ga0247835_1004419_pt1 | contig 12312 bp, 7 predicted proteins | sample LaCtaG_3_FD_189912 | JGI IMG/M metagenome (GOLD analysis project Ga0247835, IMG submission 189912) | Freshwater microbial communities from meromictic Lake La Cruz, Castile-La Mancha, Spain - LaCruzMarch2015_13.5m | ecosystem: Environmental > Aquatic > Freshwater > Lake | place: Spain: Castile-La... | reverse complement strand
ACTTTCAGCAGAATAGTTATACTTCACCGTTTGCTGGGTATTCACATTTTTTTGCGAAGAATTAATCCAATTAAATTCGGGCTGAATTTGCAGGAACAAAAAATTCACTGGCCAAATACGAGTAAATACGCCAACTCCATAATTGATATTCTGAAATCGAATTGAGCTTAATTCCGAGGCATTCTGTGAGTAATAATTGCAATTAACTGCCAATCCCACATCTATTATTCGGTTCAAGCTAAAACCTAGTTCGGGGTTTAAACCAATATTGAAGGAACGATCGGTTATCCCAAGGTTGAGTCCGGATCCAAAAAAAAGGTTAGCGCGGGAAAATCCCTTATGCATGTCTTCCCCCTGTGATTGACCAAATGCATGCAATCCAGCCACACAACTCAATAAGAGAAAGATGATTTTTTTCATATATAAGGATAAAACAAACCTACTATTTATACATTGTTATTGCTTATTTGAATCTATAAAATTTTGTTAGGTTTTATTTATTCAATTACTAAAAATAATATTATGTATAAAGTTAATAAATACAATATATTAAAAGTTAATAAAATTTGATATATATTTTGATGAGTATAATTTTGCACATGCATAATCATGCAATTAATTAACTTTGTTTTTTAACTAACGATTGTAAGTATGAGTTTAATAACTGATTGGCTTCCCGAAGCCCAAAATGGTCGAATATCTTTTCAGCATCCCGGCGTTCAGTTCCAATGTACCCGGGAACAGTTAGAAGCGGCCACCCTACTTCGCGGAGAGGGTAGCCTGAGTGATACCGGTGCCCTTTGTATAAATACCGGAAAATTCACGGGGCGATCGCCAAAAGACAAATTCATTGTAGAAGATGCGATTACACGCGACACAGTTAATTGGAATCAATTTAATCAGCCAATTTCCCAAGAAGTATTCGATGGCTTGCGTGAAAAAATGCTGCTTTATTTGGCCCAACAACCTACTCTATGGGTGCGAGATGTTCGGGCAGGAGATCATCCGGAGTTTCACCTTTCTATTCGGGTAGTGAATGAAAATCCTTGGAGTAATCTTTTTGTGGCCAATATGTTTCTCCCTCCCGATTACTCGCTTGCAGTTGCCCAACCCGATTGGTTGATAATACACCTCCCCTCATTCCTGGCCGACCCAGCAATCGATGGTGTGCCGCATGCTCAGTTTAGCTTACTGTCTTTTACTAACAAAATGATTTTAATTGGGGGAACAGGGTATACCGGAGAAATGAAAAAAGGCATTTTTACAGTCCTTAACTTTTTACTACCCCACCAGCACCAGGTATTGAGTATGCATTGCAGTGCGAATAAGGGAACTACTGGTGAGGTGGCCATATTTTTTGGATTAAGTGGTACCGGAAAAACCACACTTAGTGCCGATCCTAACAGGCAATTAATTGGGGATGATGAACATGGCTGGACGGATGAGGGTGTTTTTAATTTCGAAGGGGGCTGTTATGCCAAAGTAATCAATTTGAATCCTACACAGGAACCGGAAATCTATGGTGCGATTCGAAAAGGAGCTTTGTTAGAGAATACCCGGTTTTTTCCCAATACCCATCAAGTAGATTTTGCCAATAAATCGGTTACTGAAAATACAAGGGTAAGTTATCCCTTATCATTTATTCCTCATGCATGCTCACCCGCCAGAGGCGGGCATCCGGCTATCATATTTTTTCTTACCTGCGATGCGTATGGTGTGCTTCCTCCGATTAGTAATTTAAGTGTGGAGGAAGCGATGTATCAATTTATCAGCGGATATACAGCAAAAGTAGCAGGAACTGAAACGGGCATATCCGAGCCGGTTGCCACTTTCAGTGCCTGTTTTGGAGCGCCCTTTATGCCACTGCATCCTGGAGAATATGCACAACTACTCGGTAAAAAATTGCAACAACTAGGGGTGGAAGTTTGGCTCATCAATACCGGATGGATTGGCGGTGCCTATGGAACTGGTTCTCGAATAAAGTTAAGCTATACCCGATCTATGATTGAGGCAGTTTTTCAACGAAAATTTCAAGGGGTACCTACAATCGCCCATCCCAATTTTGGCATGCAAATACCCACCCATTGTGAGGGTATTCCGGATGATATATTGTTACCTTGGAAAAGTTGGCAGGATGAAAATGCTTATCAAAATCAAAGTAATCGATTGGCAACAATGTTTGCCGAAAACTTTGAGCAATATGCTTCAGGGGTAGATGAAAATATTAGAAATGCAGGCCCGAAAGTTATCCGTTAAAATAAACCATAAAGGGTACTGTCGATCTTGCGAATAATCTCTCCTAGGTGTTCTTCGTTTTCTGCGAATTTATTTTTGTCGCAGTCGATAATCAATACAGGCCCTTCGCGGTAACTATCTATCCATTTATTGTAAAACTCATTTAGTTTTTTCAAATAGTCGAGCCGGATATTTTCTTCATATTCCCGTCCTCTTTTTTGAATTTGTGAAACCAAGGTAGGCACCGATGCCTTTAGGTAAATCAGCAAGTCGGGCGGTTGTACCATGGTTTTGAGGGTTTGAAAAAACTGATAGTAATTATCAAAATCACGTTTGCTCATCAGTCCCATTTCATGCAGATTGGGGGCAAATATGTTGGCGTCTTCAAATATGGTTCTGTCTTGAATGATGGTTTCAGTTCCATGATGAATTTCCAGTAACTGATTCAGTCGGCTATTGAGAAAATAAATTTGTAAATTAAAGCTCCAACGAGGCATATCATCATAAAAATCCATGAGATAGGGATTCTGATCTACATCTTCAAATTGCGGAATCCAGCGATAGTGTTTGCTGAGTAGTTCAGTAAGGGTAGTTTTACCAGCTCCAATGTTTCCGGCCACTGCCACATGCTTTATTTTTTTCGCTTTTGCCATAAGTTACAAGATACAATTATTTTATCATTTACGGGGTTCAAAAGGCTTTCCCCGATTTTCATTTAGGCATTGTTGGTGCCCACTGCGTTTTTAACCAGTTGAAGGGTATCGCTTGCACTGGCTCGCGCTTTTTCGGCACCCAATCGGATGATTTTTTTCAGTAGTTCCGGATTGGCTTGTAAATCAGTTGCTTTCTCCCGAATCGGGCGGATAAAGCCAATCATATCTTCTGCTAACTGCTTTTTTAAATCTCCATACCGAATGATAGATTTTCCTTCGCTACTATTGTTATAATCCTCATTAAATTTCGCTACTGTATCTGGTGAACTCACCAGTTTCATCAGGGTGAACAGATTTTCAATGTAATCGGGTTTGCTTGCATTTTCCGTTGCAGGTCCCTGATCCGTTTTTGCTTTGGCAATTTTTTTTCGTATCGTATCATCGTCGTCTGCCAGATAAAGGGTAGAAAGTTGATTTTCACTTTTGCTCATTTTTCCTTCCCCGTCGAGCCCCAGAATTTTTACCAGTTCACCTCCATAGTTAAATCCATAGGGAAGCGGAAATACTTCCCCATACCGATGATTGAAACGTTCGGCGAAGTTTCGGGCCATTTCTAAATTTTGTTCCTGGTCTTTTCCCACTGGCACTTTAACTGCCCGGTGAATTAAAATGTCTGCCGCCTGTAAAACTGGGTAAGTAAGTAAACCCGCATTTACGTTTTCGGGTTGCAGCCGAACCTTTTCTTTAAAAGTCACTGTTTTCTCCAGTTCGCCTTTGTAGGCCAGCATATTCAGGTACAGGTATAGTTCGGCAATTTCGGGCACATCACTTTGCACATAGAGGGCAACCTTTTCAGGATCTAAGCCACAGGCAATGTTTTCTGCAATCACCCGATTTACACTCTGCTTCAGTTCTTTTGTATCTGGATGGGTGGTTAAGCTATGCCAGTTGGCAACGAAAAAATAACAAGTAAATTCCGATTGCATGCGAACAAAATTTCGCATGGCACCAAAATAATTACCCAAATGTAAGAACCCGGTTGGCCGGATTCCACTTAATACTACCTCCTTACTCATAGGGCGCGAAGATAATATGCCTGCATCGTTTTATGGTATAACTGGCCCTGTTTTTTTGCATATACCGAATTTTTTCGGGGTATAATTAACGGTATGGTTTAGCGGGTAAGTAACTAAATTTGTGGGGTTGCTCAATTGTTTGTCTATTCCAGGATCTTCCAACATATTATCTACACCCATTGAGTTCCTAAAAGGGGTGGGACCCGTACGGGCAGAATTGCTGAAAAAAGAACTTCAGCTATTCACTTTCTCCGATTTATTGGAGCATTTTCCTATACGCCATATCGATAAAACCAGTATTAGCTTAATCAGTGATATCCATCCCGATACCGACTCTATTCAGGTAGCCGGCACATTGCTGTTTACAGAGGTGGTAGGGGCCGGCAGGGGGAAAAGACTGATTGCCCAAATCAGAGATAGTTCCGGCACGATGGAATTAGCTTGGTTTCAAGGGATTAACTGGGTAACCAAACAATTACAGGAAGGAACTACCTATCTGGTGTTTGGTAAAACCGGCTTTTTTAATGGCAAACCCCAGATTGTTCATCCCGAGCTGGAAGTGTATACACCAGCCAGAGGAGACGGAAAGCCTTTTCTGGAACCGGTTTATCCGAGTACCGAGAAGTTGAAAGTCAGGGGATTGAATGGCAGGCAGCTGGCAAAATTAACTGCCAACTTATTTGCTCAGATTCAGCCGGCTGATATTCCGGAAAATATACCGGAATATATTTTAGTACCCCAAACTCTGATTGGTCGGTCGCAGGCTTTTCGGCAAATACATTTTCCAGCTTCTCCCGAAGATTATCGGAAGGCAATTGATCGAATGAAGTTTGAAGAATTTTTTATTGCACAAATTCGATTAAACCAGGTCCGGTTGCGAAGACATAAGCATAGTAAGGGTGTATTGTTCGAAAAAGTGGGCGATTTATTTAATCAGTTTTTTCACCAGTATTTGCCTTTTTCATTAACCGGAGCTCAAAAAAGGGTGCTGCGTGAAATTAGAAATGATACGGGTAAGGGTAAACAAATGAATCGACTGCTTCAGGGTGATGTAGGAAGCGGAAAAACAATTGTGGCATTGATGAGTATGCTATTGGCAGCCGATAATGGCTATCAGAGTTGTTTTATGGCACCCACCGAAATTTTGGTGCAACAACACTATGCAAGTCTACAGAAATTACTCAAAGATTTACCCATACAGGTAGCCATGTTAACCGGCAGTACCAAAACGGCTGCCCGTAAGCAAATTTTAAAAGGTCTGGCAGATCAAACCATTCAGATTGTAGTGGGTACGCATGCGGTGATTGAAGATGTGGTGCAGTTTAAACAACTCGGTTTGGTAATTGTAGATGAGCAACATCGCTTTGGGGTAGCCCAGCGGGCTCGACTTTGGCAAAAAGCCACGATACCCCCGCATGTGCTGGTAATGACGGCCACGCCCATACCCCGAACATTGGCAATGACGGCCTACGGAGATTTGGATTATAGTATTATGGATGAATTACCTCCGGGGCGACAACCCATAACAACGGTGCATCGCAAAGAATCGGCGCGTGGTCAGGTATATGATTTTGTTCGCAGTGAAATTGAAAAAGGCCGGCAGGCCTACTTTATTTATCCTTTAATAGAGGAGAGTGAGAAAATGAGTTATGAAGATCTTACCCAAGGGTATGAACAGGTAAAAAGTTTTTTTCCAGAGCCCCGGTTTAGAATCAGTATGGTTCATGGCAGGATGCCATCCGACCTGAAAGAAACCAACATGCAACGTTTTGTGAGTGGCGATACCCACGTAATGGTAAGCACTACGGTAATTGAAGTGGGGGTAGACGTGCCTAATGCCACCGTAATGGTGATAGAAAGTGCCGAGAAATTTGGCTTATCTCAGTTACACCAACTGCGTGGCAGGGTAGGAAGGGGCAGTGAAAAAAGTTTTTGCATTTTATTAACGAGTTACAAAACCAGCAAAGAAGCTGCTGAACGTATCCAAGTTATGACGAGCACTAATGATGGTTTTGTGGTGGCAGAGAAGGACTTAGCCCTTCGTGGGCCTGGCGAAATTGAAGGTACCCGCCAGAGTGGGGCACTCAATTTTAAGGTGGCCAGCATCATTCACGACCGAGATTGGCTCGAAAAAGCCAAATTGGAGGCCGAAAAACTAGTGGAAGAGGACTTAAGTTTAGATTTGGCAAAGAATTTGATATTAAGAAGTTATCTGAGTATGCAGGATGGCGGAACGGTATGGAGTAAAATTTCCTGACAATAATCAGGATAAATCGAAGAATTAAGTTAGATATTTACGCAAATGGTAAGACGAGTTATAATCAGTTGTTTTCATGTTGTACTCTTTTTGGGGGCATCACTTGTTAATGCGCAGGATAATCTTCAATTTATTGAGAACAAAGGGCAATGGCATGAATCGGTAAAATTTAAAGGCGATTTACAGGCAGGTTTGTTTATGCTCACACAGGATGGGTATAAAGTGGTTTTGCATAAAAACCAAGATATATCTCGTATAGCTGAATGGGTGCATCGAGGGAAGGAAGAAACGAAAACTACCGATTCGTTAGCCAGTGTGCCAATCTCTGTTCTTGATCAACCCTCATCGATTGTATTGCATTCGCATCAATATCAGATGCGGTTATTAAATGCAAATCCTAAGGCAATCATTATTCCCGAAAAACTATTGGATAGTAAAACCAATTATATCATTGGTAATGATCCAGCTCGCTGGGCAAGCAATTGCCGCACATTTTTAGCCGTTACTTATCAGCATATTTATCCCAACATTGATATTCGCTATTACACTTCTGACGGTTCGTTAAAGTATGATTTTATTGTTCATCCAGGCGGACGTGTAGAAGATATCGCGCTTTATTTTGATGGTTTGGAGTCGTTAAAATTGAAAGATGCAGGATTGGTTTTACAAACCTCTGTGCAACAGGTAAAGGAATTGCCCCCCTATAGTTATCAGTTGATGGATGGAGTAAAACAAGAAGTGAATTGCCGGTACGAGGTAAAGGGAAATATTGTTCGCTTTAAAACAGCAATGCCGGTTAATAAATCTGCTACATTGGTTATTGATCCCACTGTAATATTTTCCACGTTTACCGGAAGTCGCACCGATAACTGGGGATATACTGCCACTTACGATAATCAGGGTAATTTTTATGCAGGAGGAATTGCATTTGGCAATAATCTCGGATTAACATTCCCTACAAGTAATGGTGCTTTTCAGCAAACTTTTCAAGGGGGTGTAACATCAACGGGCGAGCCGGGTAATGGATTCGATATGGCTATCATTAAATTTGATCCATCCGGAACCAAAAGGGAATATGCAACTTATTTAGGAGGTTCAAATGGGAATGAGCAGCCGCATAGTATGGTGGTTGATAAAGATGGTAATTTAGTAATAGCCGGTCGTTCTACCTCTACCGATTATCCTACTGCAGGCGCATTAAAGTCGTACGGATCTTTGTTGGGTAATAGCTGGCATATTGTAGTAACCAAATTAAATGGAACCGGAACTGCCTTAATAGGTTCTGTTAGAATTGGCGGAAATGGCCAGGATGGAGTGAATATTGTTCATAAATATAGTTTTAAGGGCCCTATTTCTATCAACCGAAATTATGGGGATGATGCCAGGAGTGAAGTTATTTTGGATAATTCTGGCAATGTATATTTCGCATCCTGCACCCAATCGAGCGATTTTCCTACTACGCCCGTATCTTCTCAAACCACTTTAGGTGGAACCAATGCGGCAGGTAGAGCGCAGGATGCAGTGATCCTCAAACTATCTCCCAACTTGTCGTCTGTAATTTTTAGTGTGCTGTTTGGCGGCAATAATGATGATGCCGCCTATGTGTTGGCATTAAATCCCATCAACAATAATATTTTGGTAGCTGGTGCCACGGCTAGTCCCGATTTTCCAGGCAATAAAACTGGCGTTAAATATCCAGCATTTCAGGGTGGCTTGGGAGATGGATTTATAACTGAATTTTCCAATGCAGGAAATTTACTCAAGAGTACTTACTGGGGTACAGCGGGGGTGGATGGTATATATGGTATTCAATACGATAAGTTTGGCTTCCCTTATATTGCTGGAACAACTACCGGAACCTGGCCAGTTGTTAATGCTATTTTTAATCAGCCAGGGGGGAAACAGTTTATTGTAAAAATTAAGCAGGATTTAAGTGATCCGGTATACTCAACCATTTTTGGAACCAATTCCAGTAATCCAAATTTATCGCCTACCGCTTTTCTGGTAGATAGATGCGAAAATGTTTATTATTCGGGTTGGGGAGGATCAGCCAACACCATAACTGGCTTCCCTAGTTCCGGAACAAATGGCTTATCGGTAACGCCGGATGGCTTTCAAAAAACAACTGATAATAATGATTTGTATTTTTTTGTAATGGAAAAGGATGCCACTTCCCAGTTATACGGTTCATATTTTGGACAAAGCGGAGGCTTCGGTGAACATGTGGATGGGGGTACCAGTAGATTCGACGGGAACGGTGTAATTTATCAATCACTATGTGCCAATTGCGGGGGGGCTTCCAGTGCCCGATTCCCCACTTCTCCCGGAGTATGGGCACCTAATAATGGCACAACTAGTGGCTGTAATTTGGCAGCCGTAAAAATTGCATTTAATCTCGCTGGTATAGCTGCCGCTATTAGAACCACCATTGATGGGGTGGTTCGCGATACCAGTGGCTGTGTTCCTATGTCGGTCGACTTTACAGATACCCTTGCCATGGGCAAACAATACATTTGGGATTTTAATGATGGATCAGCACCTGTTATCACCAATGGTCCAACAGCCTCTCATACATTCAATTCAGCCGGAATTTACAGAGTTAAACTAATTACCGTAGATTCTACCTCCTGCAATATTGCCGATTCGGCCTTTATCAATTTACGGGTGAGAAACGACAAAGCAGATTTATCTTTTGTGGAAGCTAAGTTGCCTCCTTGCGCATCCCTTGCTTATCAGTTTACCAATACCAGTTCTGCTTCAAAACCATTTGCGAGTAATAGTTTTCGATGGGATTTGGGCGATGGAACCGTATTTACCAGTGGAAAAAATTCTTTTAGTCATACCTATACCGCTCCGGGAACTTATCAGGTTAAAATGGTATTAATTGATACCAACTATTGCAACGAGCCCGATAGCGTTGTAAAGCAAATACGCATTGCTGCTAATGTAAAAGCGCAGTTTAAAACGCCTGCACAGGGATGTGTACCCTATGATGCATTTTTCGAAAACACTTCTTTAGGTGGACAAACTTTTATTTGGAATTTTGGAGATGGGAGTCCACTCAGCAATGAGGTTAGCCCAACCCATCGATATGCTGCTACTGGTAATTATGTTGTTACATTAATAGCGGTAGATGCGGCTACCTGCAATATTTCGGACACCAATACTTTTACAATACGGGTAGAACCGGTGCCACAGTCGGGTATTGATATAAATCCCAACCCCACACCTACCAATGAGCCGGTAAACTTCGTAAATTTGAGTGCTAATGCGAGTAGATATAAATGGCTGTTTGGGGATGGTAGGAGTTTAGAGACCATCCGCAAGGATACTGTTGTTAAGCATTTGTATAATGCTTCTGAAACCTACAATGCCTGTTTGGTTGCATTTAATCCTGCCGGATGTTCTGATACCGCCTGCATCAACGTTGCGGTAACGGTAGTTCCGGGAGTGGAAGTGCCCAATGCTTTTTCTCCCAATGGAGACGGGCGAAACGACCGGATTTTTGTGAAAGGGTTTGGATTGGCAAAAGTTAATTGGAAAATCTATAACCGTTGGGGTGAATTGGTTTTCTTTACCAATGATTATTTAGGGGGATGGGATGGAACTTCGAATGGAAAATTACAACCACAGGATGTTTACCATTATGTGGTAGAAGTTGAATTTTCGGATGGCAGGAAAGGAACTAAAAAAGGGGATATTACCTTATTACGCTAATGAAAAGAATAAAAATAATACTGCTGCACTTTTTACTTGGGATGCTTTCTTTACAAGCATGGGGGCAGGATTTGCATTTTTCTCAATACTATAATGCACCTATGTTGGTGAACCCAGCTAATACCGGGTTTAATCCTGATTTTGATTTTCGGGCAGGGGTTAATTACCGAAGTCAGTGGGCAAGCGTGGGTTCGCCCTATAAAACGATGTCGGCTTGGGGGGATGTAAAATTATTGGGTAATCGCATTGAAAATGGGTGGGTTGGATTAGGGGGTATGTTATGGAAAGATCAGGCGGGATCGGGAAGTTTAACCGGAACCACCGGAATGCTATCGCTAGCATATCACCAAATGTTGGGATACAATAGTTTGTTGAGTGGCGGATTTTCTGTGGGCTATACCCAAAAGAGGATTGATGTAACCAAACTCACTTTTGATGATCAGTGGAATGGTGTTTTCTTTGATACCAATATCCCTTCCTTCGAACCCTTTGCCACTAATCAGGTTTCGTATCTTGATTTGCAGGCAGGAATCAATTATGCCTATTTTGCATCTGAGAATTTTTATTTTAATACGGGAGTTAGTGTAATGCATATTAATACACCCCGTGAATCTTTTTTTGATGCGAGTGTATCTAATAATGAAATCAGTCGCCGGTATAATTTTTTTATCAACGCAAGTGTGAAGGTGGTAGATACGTGGATTCTAAATCCAAATATTTATGTGAGTATGGTTGGCAATTCCCGGGAAATATTGGCCGGCATCAATGCCAACCGAGATTTGGGGGATAATGGAGCCCGTCAGTTGATAATGGGTGTTTATTATCGAAATAATGATGCTGTAATTCCGTTGTTCGGGTATCAGATTAACGATTTGAAAATGACGTTTAACTACGATGCCACCATTTCAACTTTAAGCAAAAGTAATCTTACAAGGGGTGCGTATGAAATTTCTATTGTAAAATCGGGCTTATTCCCTTCTAGTCAGGGTAGGCAAACTCGCTGCCCCTCCGTTTCTTTCTAGTAGCCGGGTGAAAAGATAAATATGGGTTAACCCACCATTATTTTTATCTTGCAGCACAAAGGGTCTATATGAAATACAATCCTATTAATCCGGCCTTATTCATTACCAACCGAAAGCGTTTTGTAAAGGAAATGCTGCCCAACAGCATCGCTGTTTTTGTAAGTAATGATGAGTGGCCCTATAACGGAGACGCTTTGCATACCTTTAAGCAAAACAGCAATATTATCTGGCTGAGCGGTATTCCGCAGGAGCAAACGATGGTAATTCTATTTCCGGATTGTCCAGACCCCAAGTACCGCGAGGTACTCGTAGTTACCCGCCCCAATGAGCTAAAAGAAAAATGGGATGGTAAGCGATTAAGGGCAAAAGAAGCTGCCGCAATTTCAGGAATGGAAACCATAGTTTGGTTAGATATCTTGGAGCCTTTGTTGCAAACCTGGATTCATCTGGCAGATCATATTTACCTAGATTCAAATGAAAACGACCGGAAAGCCACTGAAATTCGCAGTCATGAATATCGTTTTTTAGATAAGATAAAATCAGCTTATCCCCTGCATCAATATCATCGTTCTGCTAAAATTTTAAAAAAGCTGCGAGCCATCAAAACACCCTATGAGATTGAGTTGGTGCAACAGGCGATAGACATTACCGGAAAAACTTTCGAGCGATTGTTAAAGTTTATTCGGGCCGGTGTACATGAATATGAAATCGAGGCAGAAATTTGGCATTCTTTTTTACAAAATCGGGCTAGTGGGCCTGCCTATCATAGCATAATTGCTTCTGGTGATAATGCCAGAACCCTTCATTATATTAGCAATAATGCCGAATGTAAATCGGGTGATTTGGTGTTGATGGATTTTGGTGCCGAATATGCGCATTACTGTGCAGACCTTACCAGAACGGTTCCGGTAAACGGAAAATTTACGCCTCGGCAGAAGCAGGTATATAATGCATGTTTACACCTCCATGATTATGCAAAATCATTATTAAAGCCGGGAATAACTATCGCAACGTATACCGACAAAGTGGGCAAAGAAGCTACGCGGGAATTTATTAAAATCGGATTGTTGAGTAAGGCAGCCGTAAAGAACGAAGATCCGGAGCAACCCTTGTATCGAAAATATCTGTACCATGGCATTTCTCATCACTTAGGATTAGACGTGCATGATTTGGGCACCCGAACTTCCCCTATTCAGGCGGGTATGTTATTCACCGTAGAACCTGGAATATACATCGAAGAAGAGCAAATAGGTGTGCGCATAGAAAATAACTGTTGGATAACTAAAAATGGACCGGTTGATTTGATGAAAAAGATACCGATTACCGTGGATGAGATTGAGAGATATATGAAG